>Ga0068859_100003374_pt1 | contig 16233 bp, 6 predicted proteins | sample KBSSwiS22_FD_66585 | JGI IMG/M metagenome (GOLD analysis project Ga0068859, IMG submission 66585) | Switchgrass rhizosphere microbial communities from Kellogg Biological Station, Michigan, USA - KBS Switchgrass S2-2 | ecosystem: Host-associated > Plants > Roots > Rhizosphere > Soil ...
CCATCATTGTCGACGACTGCTTATGGCGCGAAATACCGCTGGTGAGAGTTCACCTCGATGTTCTGAATCGGGTCCCGGTTGGCGAACGCAGATTGAAGGATCTCTCACCCGACGACGCTCGCAACGCGCTATCCAAAGTTGCTGAGAAAATCAGCCGGGTTGCCGCGGAGCCGGGTCCGGGCCGCAAACACACACCCGCCTCGATGCCCGACGACAAGGAACACATTTTCATTCCGCCAAACCGGTTTGCATTGATCGGTCGCGAACTTGAGACCGCTGCGCTCGAAATGGCATGGAACAGCGATCGAATACGCGTGGTCTCTCTCGTCGGCGCGGGTGGTACCGGGAAAACCACATTGGTGCGCGCATGGATGAATCGGATGAAGGCGCACGGTTACAGCGGCGCTCAGCGCGTGATCGCGTGGTCGTTCTATAGCCAGGGCTCGCATGGCCAGGCTGCCTCTGCAGATCCCTTCTTCGACGAGATCTTCAGGCAATTGTGCGTGAAAGAGCCTCCACGTTTTAGCTGGGACAAAGGAGAGCAGCTCGCGCAACTCTTGCGCGCAGAGCGCACGCTGCTTTTTCTCGATGGGCTGGAGCCACTTCAAGCCATGCATGAGGCCGAACGCGGAAGAGTTCTCGATCCCGGTTTGAGAGTTCTGATAGAGGATTTTGCCCGCGGCGATCAAGGCTTGTGTGTCATCACCACCCGCCAGCCGGTGGCGGATCTTGACTATGAAAACGGAGAGTCAGTCCAGGTCGAATTAGCCGAAGTGCAAGAGGAGGATGGCGCTGATCTGCTTGCAGTGTCCAGGCTTAAAGGCTCCGCTGAGCAGTTCAGGGCGGCCAGCCGCGCCTACGATAACCACCCTCTGGCATTACGTCTATTGGCTGGATTTCTGAAAGAGTTCCGCAATCGCGACATCCAGGCGGCTGGTGAATTGGATCCTGTCGTGAAAGCTTCCGAAATTGCGCCGCCCGTTGCGCGAGTGTTGGTAAATTTCGAGCGCCACGTCTCGCCGCAGCTCATCGACTTCCTACAACGCGTCGGGCTGTTCACCAGACCGTGCACATTGAAGGAGCTGGAGGTCGCCGGAGTGGATCCCACCGCCGTCAGAGATCTCCGCGACATGGCTCGCAGGCTGTATCTCCTTGATGAGGAGGACGAACGCTTCCCCGACCGCATGGATGTGCACCCGTTATTGCGCGAATATTTCGGCCAGCAGTTTCGAGAGTCGTCTGTCGAGGAGTGGAAGGACGCTCATTACCGTCTGGCTGGGTTCATCCTGAGCAACACAACGTTTCAACCAAACACGCTTTCTGAAATGCTTCCCCTGTTCGAAGCCATCGTGCACGGCTGTCGCGCTGGAGTGCCGAAGAAGACCTTCAGTGCCTATTACGAGCGCATTGAAAGAGGGAGGGCGGAATACCAAATCTATCAATTGGGCGCTCACGGTTTGACACTCAGTGTACTCGCTGAGTTTTTCCAAAAGCCCTGGACGCAGCTCGACGCCAACCTCCCGGTCGAATATCGGGCGACATTGTTGAACCGCGCAGGACGGTGTCTGCAGGCATTGGGGCGAAACCCTGAAGCCGTCGAACCACTGCGCGAGGCGTTGGAACTCGAGCTTGCGCAGTCCGACAATCACGAGAACGCCGGCATTGCCGCAGAGAACCTTGCCGACTCCTATCTGGAACAGGGAAATCCGCGAGAGGGTCTCCGCTATGCGGAGCAGGCGGTCGACTCTTATCAGTCTGCGGTAATCGGCGCGGACGGCAATCAGGACAAAATCAGACGCGTGCTGTTGCTGCAGTGCGGTAGCGCCTCGACGATGGCTGTGTGCCACTGGGCGATGGGAGAGATGGATCACGCGAGCACAGCATTCGATCGCATGCTTGCGATTCATCAATTGGCCAATATGAGTCTCGCTTCGGCCCCGCCTCCTGTTACCAGTACTGCAGGTTTTCGATACGGTCAGCATTTGATCGAGATAGGACAGTGGAAAGAAGCGTTTATGCAAGCGGCATCAGTCGCCCGGTATGCGGGCGAGTTCGCGGACGATCACATCAAGGGTAATTTGCTGGCGGTGGAGGCCCTGATCGCAGGCGGCCAATTTGAGCGCGCGGAGCCATTCGCGGATCGCGCCGTAACCACAGCAGCAGCCCATGGCGACCGTGCCCTGCTCGCAGGAGCGCTGCTGGCGCGAGGTAAATTCCGCAGCGCAAGCGGGCAGGATGACCTTTCGCGAATCGACCTGGAGAGAGCCGTGGCTATCGCCCATCGTGCGGGCCTCAAGATGCTTGAAGTGGATACTCTTCTCGCCTGCGCCAAAGATTCCGTTGCGACAGGTGAAGTCGCCAGAGCGCGAAGGGAAGTGGATCGCGCGCAGGCTGTCATCGGCCAGACGGGTTATACGCGAGCGTCATCGCTGGCCAGTGCAATCCTGCCGGCGACGTAAACAGCCCTAGCGATCCACGCCCTCAGGGCAGTCTTGAACTATTGTTGCGATCTCAAGAACGCCAGAAGCGCTGATCTCTGCGCGGGTACCAGCAGGCCCACCACCTTGGTCAACGTATCGCGCTCGAGTTGTTTCAAAGCTGCCGGATCGGGGGTTCCCTGAGATTCTCTCGCCAGGTTCGCGCGCGTCGTCTTCTGGTCCTCGAACAGCGCCTGAACCTTAGGAACTTGCTCCGCAGTGAAAGGCGCACCGGCGTCTTCCATCGCAATTCGGAGTGCTTCAAAGCCACCGCGCGCGCGTATCTGATCCCGTGACATCTTCGTCAGGGTGGACTGTTGTTTAGCATTCAGTGCCGAAGAAGACGCGATCCTGGTAAACAAGGCGTCGTTGAGTTGGCGCATTTCCACTTCCAGTGCGTCCAGGATTTCCGGAGGGACTCTCGAACTCGCCGGCGCGCCGCGCGCCGCAAGAACAGCCGCCAATGTTGCAGCATTTGCGCCTCCTGCTACAGGTGTGCCGCCACCACCGGCAGTGGCTTGAGGAACTGTCGCGGGAGCCGGAGCAGCCTGTGCGGGAGCAGTGGATTGAGCAGGTGGCGTTGGCAGCGTGGCCGGAGCTCCGGACGGAGGTGCCGTGGCGCCTGGCGCGGGCGCGCTTTCCGCTTTAGCCGTCATCATCTCCCGTCCGTGGGTTTGTATCGTTCGCCGCATCGCGGGGATCGCTTCGTCCAGCAATTTGTTCAATTCGGTCTCTTGTTCCTTCGTCAGCGGCGCTTCGGCTTTCGCGAGGACATCGCGCAACCGAACGAGGCGATCCGGAGGCGGCGCCGGTGTCGCTGCACCTCTCGCTGGAGCTGCTCCACGAGTGGCAGCAGGAGCGGAAGAGCCTGGACCCAACAAACTACCGGGATCCCCAAAAGCCCCGAAATCGACATCCTGGGCGTAGGCTGCGGTTGCGACCAACACGAACGCGAGAACACTGAAGGATTGCCTCATAGCCGCTCCCTGTCAGAATTGGGTATTCACTCCAAAGGTTATGGTTCTCCCCGCTCCAAAACTCGTGGCCATTCCGTATAACGGCGATGTTATCACCCCGCTGTACCCATTCACTCTCGTGTTGTTCAGCAGATTCTGTACTTGCACCCGGAACGTCATTCGAGGATGAAGTAGCGATGGAGGAGCCTGTGGCGAGACCGGCGCCGCACCCGGAGCGCCAATCAGATTCGGTTGGGCGATAATGAGCTGCTGTATTGTCGCCAGGGAGATTCCAGCCTGTAAAGCCGACTGAATCAGCTGGTCCTGCGCGGACAGCACAGGCGCGGGCGCTCCGGCTGCTCCCGTAGGTGGGGTCACCGCAGCCGGCGCCTTCTTTTTCCGGATATTGATCGCAGGGCTGTTCCAATTCAAGTTCACAGTGTATTGACCTGGTCCCATGAGGGAATTGCGCCCTGTCCCCAGGGGCCGGTCGGCGAACGACTGATCGAGGTTGTCGTCTTTTCCAGTCGTGACGCTGTACACGCGTCCGGTGTTCGAGTTGAAATTGAAGTTGAGTGTCCCCACTTTGGGAGGCCGCACGGAGAAAGTTCCCTGGAAACGAAAGCGTTGGTCATTGCGCGCCCAATCGGATCTGACGTCGTAGGGGTTTTGCCACTGCGCGTCATCTTCTTGCCAGTTGAAACCGGTTTGGAAATTACCTGAGAACTGGGTCGCAAGGAATTTCTTGGAAGGAATCTGAACCTGGAAAGTCAGACTTCTCGCGAAGGCATTTCCAATAGACTCGAAACGGTTGATGCGGCCGACATACGGATAGAAGGGCCGGAGAAGGTTAACCTCTTCTGGCGTTAATAACGGATCCAACGCTGTGCCTGGGTATGGCGCGTTGACGTTGCGGTTCCGTATTTGATGTACAGAGCGGTTGAGGCTGAAAACGGTCTGTACTCTCCAGTTCTTTGGAAACTGTTCGATGAAGGCTATCTGGGTGTTGATCGTGTAGGGCGCAACGAGGTTTGGGTCGCGTTTCTGAAGAGAAGCGCCATCACCCGTCGTCGTTCCCGCCATACCCTCCGCGAATGGATCTGGATACGAAGGATCAGAGATGATGGTATTGAACTGACGCGTTGTGCCATCACCACGAATCAGCTGCTCATACTGCGAAATGCCAAAAGCCACGTTGGGGTAGGTCAGTCTTGCGCCAACACTGATCGTATGCCGCTTCTTCAACTGAACCTGGTATTGCATCGTCGGAGAAATGTTGTTGTAGTCCTTGAGGTGGGTTTGAATCGCGTATTGCGCTCCAACGGAGTAGCTCATTGTCGGGGAAATCCGATAGGTCATGTTCACCGCGACGTTCGCGTCAGACTGGCCGAACGATGCCACAGGATTCCCTGACGTTTGTGTGAACGTCAAAGCGCGCCCGGCCTCATAGTCCTCCAGGCTGGAAAACGTGAACGTTCCCAGATAGTTGTTTTCCGTACGGTTGTAAGTGGACTGATGATTCAGGTTGAGCGAAAACTGAAAGTTAAGTTTCGGGTGCGGTGACCAACCCAACCGGTCGTTGATGTTGAAGTTTGTGTTTCGACCGTCGCTGCGATTCTGTGCGCCGCCCGAGTTGAAAGCGTCCAACACATTGATGGCGATCGCGTGTGTATGTGGTCTCGCGCGCGAGGTGTTTTGGTTAACCCTAAACTGGAGAGTGTTGTTGAGCTTCGGCGATATTGTCTTGTTGTCGGCAATCTGAAAATTCCAGTTGCGGCTGCTGCTGTCGAAAGCGCGGTCTTCAAGTGTGAAATTGCCGATGCCCTGATTCTGGTTTGTCTCGCGATTCAAGTTGAAGTTGTAATTGAGAGTGTGTGTCTGCGAAAAGTACCAGTTGTTTGAAATGCCCAGGGTGTCATACGTCGACGGGTTGAAAAATGTCTTATCGACGGGGCCGCCTGGGGTGATCGCCCGAATGGCGTTACTTCCGTTCTCGTATTGCTCCTTGGATAGATTGATGTCCATTCCCAGCCGCCCTTTAATCACTGGCCCTGAATATCTTGTGCCGACTGTCAGTCGACGATTGATCGGTTTGTTCTCCGAGTGTGGATTCCGCGCATTCAGAGCTGAATTACGGTAGGAAAAATTCACGTTGCCGTTCCACGGTCCGCGCGGACCAGGCTCCTTCGTCACAATAGTGATGCGTGGCCCCGTGCCGGTTGCGTTGAAAGAGTTCGGCTCAATCACAATTTGTGCGATCTGGTCGCGCCGGGGAAGTCTTCCTCCTTCAAGTCCGTCGATGATGATTTGCGCATTCCCCTCTCCGCCGGCCAGAGCTTGAAGGTACGCCAGCAAGTCCTCTTCATCGTCAGGGAGATCCTGAAAATCCTCAGGGGTCAGCGTAATCGCATCCAGGCTCTGAGCGGCATCGATGATGATTTCCTTGCTGTTGCCGACGATGTCGACGGTCGTGGTGATCCCCTGGAGGGACAATGTAATCGTGAGTGCCGGCATGTTGGGAATCACGCGAATCGCCTGCGCCCACGGCGTGAAGTCGGGCGCGGACACACCCAGCTGGTATTGGCCCAGGGGAAGGTCGAACGAAAAGATCCCGAGATCATTCGTTTTAATGGCCTTGAGGACTTTTCCGTCCCGAATCACGGCGACTTCGACGGCGGGCATTCCGGCGCCCGACGGGTCTTTTACCGCGCCTGCGAGTTTCGAAATCTGCGGGTTTGGCGCCTGACTTCCCAACGCAAAAGAGGCCAGGAACAGCGTGAGGAACAGAGCGAGTCTGGTAACGGAAGCGATCGATCCGAGAGTGCGCATAGGAATCCCCGGTTAAGGACGTGAGATCGTACTTAAGACATCCCATCACGACATTTGGTTCACGAGTCGTGCTAGAAGCTTAGCTCGAAGGGGCGTTTGTGTCGATGAATAGAGTGGGGTCGAAAAATCGAAAAATCCTGCCTGTGAGAAGCCATTTACCACAATCGAAAACGGAGTGGGATTCAAGAAAGTAAAGGATCACACTGGACGCATTCGGATTGAACTCTCAAAGTGTAGGCCGGTCGAGACCGATACGAGCGCGCTATCCTTCATAGGCCGCGGCCGCGAAAAAGGTCACCGAAACCGAGGTGGCGATCCGAAGACCGCGGACTTCGCTGACGTTTATTTCTAAGGAGTACTGCTGCGCAAGCGGATAACACAGGTCCTCGAATCACTCACTAATCAAGGAGGAATAAGCATGAAGTGTGCCGTGGCGTTAACGTTCTTGGCCCTTGGACTCTTGGGGCTGGCTTCGGCAGCCTGGGCGGATTCTTTTGCGTTCAGCACCTTTGACGTGCCGGGCGCGAGTATTACAGAAGCGTTCGGTGTCAATGACGCAGAACAGATTGTAGGACGCTATTCGGGCGCAGACACTGTCACACACGGTTTCTTGTACACCAATTCCACGTTCACACCCGTTAATGTTCCCGGCGCAGGCGATACACATGCGAAGGGTATCAACGACGTCGCGCAGATTGTTGGGTCTTTTTCAGGATTCTCGATGACCGCAAGCTTTATATACGACGGAGGCAACTTCACCATCATCAATATGCCCGGCAGCCTCGCTACTAGTGCGACTGGCATCAATAACTCAGGCCAGGTTGTTGGGACCCTGGGCGACGGGCGTAGCTTTCTCTATACCAACGGTACATTTACCAGTTTCTATGTACCCAATGCGACCGGGACTGCCGCATTCGATATCAATGACTCCGGGCAGATCGTTGGAGGCTTCGTTGACGCGAACGGACATGGACATGGCTTCCTCGATACTGGCGGAATGTTCACGATCCTCGATATTCCCGGCATCACTGATCTTGAGGCCACCGGAATCAACGATACCGGTCAGATAGTTGGTTGGTTTTTTGACACCGGGGGATCGCATAGTTTCCTGTACTTCAATGGCGCATACACGACCTTTGATCTCCCCGGGGCCTACCATACAGAAGCCTTCGGCATAAACAATGCCGGCCAGATTGTGGGCAGATATACCACTTCCCAAAACCTTCAATACCGCGGTTTCCTCGCCACACCAGTTCCCGAGCCGGCTTCTTTTTGGATGCTCGCTTTCGTTGGGGTCCTTGGTGTCTTGATCCTCGGTACCGCTTCGCAAGCTGGGATTCGGTAACATTACTTTAAACAGCAAACCGGCCAACTCGTCTGCTGCAAAAAGCGGCCAACTTCACGTGCTACGAACAAGGTTTATCGGGCGCTCATGTCGCGCCTACAGGTCTTTACACCCCCCGCAGAGTCGGATAGATTCACGCCATTCCAGAAAGGTCGGTGACTATGTCGTACGTCAGAAGAGTGGGCCTGGGTGTGTTGTTGTGGGCATTGCCGGTATTCGGTCCGTCTACCGCATTGGCCGCGAGCCCCTGTGAGAGCCTCGCGAAGGTGTCGTTGCCAAACACGACGATCACATCAGCTCAGACTGTCGCCGCAGGCGCGTTCACTCCGCCCGCTGGCGGCCGCGGTGGACAGCAGTTTGGTGATCTTCCCTCATTCTGTCGTGTCCAAGCCACGCTGAAGCCTTCCTCCGATTCCGATATCAAAATGGAACTCTGGATGCCAGAGGCGACGCGTTGGAACGGAAAGCTTCGCGGCACGGGCAACGGAGGACTCGGAGGCGGCGCGACCGTCAATGCAGGACCGCTCGCCAACGGCGTGCGGCTCGGCTATGCAACCGCCGGCAACAACACAGGCCACGAAGGCGATTCCAGTTATGCGATGACGCACCCGGAAAAGATCAAAGATTTCGGTTACCGGTCTGCGCATGAGATGACGGTTGCGGCCAAAACTTTAATCAAAGCGTATTACGACAAGCCTCTTCAATACTCGGTGATGGCTGAAGGCGGTGGAGGGACGATTGCTGCGCTGAGCGCTGCACAACGCTATCCGGAGGACTACGACGTGATTGCGATTACAGGCATGTCGTCGTACCTCTCTCGCCACACCTTCGGCCAGATGTGGGTGTGGTATGCGACGCACAAGGATGAGGCGAGTTTCATCCCCCAGGAAAAGTATCCTGTTCTTCATGAGGCCGCCCTGAACGCGTGTGACGCTTCAGATAGTTTGAAAGACGGTATCATTGGAAACGTTGAAGCCTGTAAGTTCGATCCTGTTGTGACGCAGTGTAAATCGGGCGATGCCGCGAATTGCCTGACGGCACCTCAAGTTGAAGCCGCACGAAAGATTTATGCGGGACCGGTCAATCCGCGCTCAAAGCAGGAGATCTACTCGCCACTGTATCCAGGAAGCGAACTCGGTTGGGCGCAACTCGCAGGCGGGGATCAGCCTCTTGGAATTCCCGTAGACTTCTTCAAGTACTACGTCTTCAAAGATCCGAACTGGGATTACAAAAAGCGTCCGCTGAATTTCGATTCCGATGTCGCATTGGCGGAGCGTCCCGAGGTTGCTCCAGTCAATGCGGTCGATCCGGATCTTCGAAAGTATTTTGCACGCGGTGGAAAGCTCTTGCTCGTTGGCGGGTGGAACGACGCGAGTGTTCCGCCCAAAGTCGCTATCAACTATTACAAGGCGGTAGTCGAGAAAATCGGCGCCAAGACGGTTCAGCAGTCGATGCGTTTCTTTATGGTACCGGGAATGGGACATGGGGGTGGTACGACCGGTCTCGAAAACTTCAGCTTCGATGCGCTTGCCGTAATCGAATCCTGGAAGCAGACGGGGAAGTCACCGGAAGAGCTGATCGTCAGTCATTACAAGGAAGGTACGGAAGTAGGCAAGCGCCTCGTATGCCAGTACCCGAAGGTCGCTATATATAAAGGGAGCGGAAATACCGAAGACCCCGCCAGCTTCGTGTGCAAGTAGCTGGCTGTCGTTTGATTTCAAATCAAACGGATCGGGCATCTGTCTTTCGTCTGGGGCTGTAGGGAGAAATCTCGACGTGATTCAGCCGGCCAGAGTTTTTTTAAGCTCGACCTTCGCTGACTTCGCATGGGAACGCGAAGTCATCAACACGGTTATTGTTCCCAATCTCAATGACGGCCTCCGCGCGCTCGGCAGGCGATTGGATCTCATCGACCTGCGTTGGGGCGTCTCGGACGAAGCCGGTCTGGATCACGCTGCAGTAGACATCTGCCTGACAGAGGTTGAGCGCTGCTGCGCAAGCGGAGCAAAGCCGGCGTTCATCCTGATGCGCGGTGAGCGACGCGGTTGGCGCCCGCTGCCGCGATTGATCGAAGCCTCTGCTTTTGACGCCCTCGCCCGTGCACTTTCCACTGCCGATCCCAGCGCCGCCGCGCTTTTTCGAAAGTGGTATGCGTTGGACGAAAACTTCCTGCCGCCCTCGTACCTGCTCCGATCGCGGCGCGGCCAGAAGGAAGCCTCGCCGGGGCTATGGTCCGCAGTCGAAGGCCAAATACTCCAGGCCGTGGAGAAATGCCTGGACCTGCTTCCACCGAACCTCAGGCATTCTTTCGTCACGCCGATCACGGATCTCGAACTCGAATTCGCCCGCCTGCAGTCTCACTCCCGTCCTGGATTGATTCATGCGATGCGGCGCGTGCCGGCGCAACCGGTAGTGGCCGAACACGATTCAAACTGGGCAGCGCTTGCCGACGAGATAGGCCCCGCAGCGGTGACTATCGAATACGATCCCAACCAATTCGGCGCCTACCGGGAGCAATTCGAAGCCTGGATCCTTCATGCACTTCGGCTAGCCGCGGACGGCATCGGGAGAGACGCGGGGTCCACGTCCATCGCCGCGCGGACGGAACGCAGTGACTCGGCTGTGACGCGCCGGTCCGATCACGAGATCGATCACTGGCGTCTCACACCGGGAAGCGGCAACATCAAGCTCATCTATGGTCCCAGCGGCAGCGGAAAAACAGTCCTGGCCAGGCGGCTTGCCAAAGCGGCGAAGGCGGCGGGGTCGAGCACAATCGGGCTTTACCTGGCAGACACGGACACCACCCTGGACACAACCGGTTTCCTCACACTGGCCGCCCGTGCGTTCTCGATCGAGCGTCGCATCGGCGTCGAGCAACCAGCCGAACTCGTCGAGAAACTGCAAACGGCGCTCGCATCCAGCGGAAGCGATGTCGAACTCGCTATCGTCGACGCGCTCGAGGAAGTCGCCTGGCGAGATCCGTCGGAGTCCTTGTCGTGGCTGCCGCTCAACGTCGGCGCGGGCCGGAAGATTGTGGTGACGACATCCAGTGAATCAATCCAGCAGGCGTTCAGCGAGCTGTTCGGATCCGATTCCGTGCTCAATCTCCTTGAACTCGACGACCGGGAAAGCGAACGGCAGATTCTCCTGGATCTTGAAGCCGTCGGCCGGACCTTGCAGCCGTCGCAGGTCTCAACCATCGTTACCGCCACACAGCATGTGCAAGGGCGCGCGCTCGTGAACCGCGTCGCGGCGGCCGTTTCCCGCCGGCTACCGGCAGGCGTGACCCTGAACGAATCGCCGTCCGGTCTTGAAGGTTGGCTGCGATTGTGGATCGACGATCTCGTTTCCGGACAGGGTCACGGTGAACCTCTCATCCATGAGGCGCTGGCGCTGATCTGCGCGTCGCGACGAACCGTTTCGGAGCGTCATCTCGCCGACACCCTCGGTCGTAGCGAGGCGGTCCGATCGTGGATCCGCCAGGCCTTTCCTCACGCGCCTCGCGTCGACGGAATTCCTCGAACAGTGGTTAGCCGGCTGATGGCGGATCTCGAGGGCATGATTGATATGGATCAGGTCGAAGGCGAAATTCACTTCGCTCCCGCGCATCGAATATTGCGCGCTGCTTTGACTGCAGCATTGCCCGGCGATGCGCTTGAGGCTGCTCATCGCTCTCTCGCCCAGCGCTGCATCGACGATATCGGCGACGGCTTCGATCATCCCGAATCCTCATCGGCATATCGGCTGTCGCAGGTCTTGTTTCAACTCGTCAAGTCGGGACAGGCAGCTGCTGATCGTGTCGAGCAGCTTGTCTCCAGTCTGGATTTTCTCGCTGCCAAGACGGCGCCGGAAAGCCTCGCGGATACCATGGAAGAAGTGTCGCTGCTGCGTGAACGCGACGCTTTCGATAATTCGGTGATTCGTGAATTTTGCACGCTTCTCGTGCAGGAGCGGGCAGCGTTGCAGGCAGTGGAGACCGATGGCCGGAGGCGCGCCTATCTTGCGCAGACGGTCGATGCCATGTTGCATTCCAATCCTTTGCGGATCGCTGCGCACCGTGCAGCAAATAGCCCGGGTCTTGCCTCGATACGCCAGCGTTTCGCATCGCCCAGGCTATCGGGTATGGCGCCGGTTGATATCGGCTCGGTTGGCCGCGGATTTCTGAGATTCCTTTTCGACGACGAACTTGCGCTCGTGCAGGACAACGGATCCATCGCAATCATTGGGTCACGATACGGCGAAGTGCGCCGGCGGTTGCCTGGACATCCGGTCGCATCGTATAGCGCACCCGGCATCGACGGTATAAGGCTTGCCGGCAACCGCTTGCTCACGTGCGGCGCCGATGGCGAGATCGCTGTGTCGAGCGTGTCCGCCGGTCGGGATCTTCGCCGCATACGCACGGGCGGTCCGCCGATCCAGAGCGTCGGAGTCTCGCCCTCGGGCCGAATCATCGCCTCCAGCCATGGCGCGAGAATGTTGTACAGGTGGGGTGCCGACGGAATTCCCGCGGGAGAGATCCACATTGAGAGGGGCTCCGCCCTAAACTTTGTGTTGTCCGACACGGGCCTTGAGCCCGGTTTGGAGATGCGCCGGGATCTGTTTGTGCCGATGACGACGCTATGGGCAAACGAGTACATGCCCGCCTTTCGGTCGTTCTTCCATGTGCTCGACGACGACCGCGTTGCCACAGGCGGAATGGGTTCGCTGGCCGTCTGGTCGTTCGCAAAGGACGGGCCCGAAATTCTAATCAATCAGATTCTTCGGCAGGAGTGGATGCCCAAATACGTCGTGCCGGGCGCACAAACTCTGACAATCGTGAGCAACAACGGAGGTGTCGCTCGGCTCCACATCGACGAACGCCGCGCCGAAATTTTGAGCCCCGCCGCGAAACACCGAGGCGGTGCGGATCCATTGGACGAGGAGCACCTCTTCTGCTGGTCGCTTCGCGACAGCGGAACCGTCGATGCTCTGATCATTCACAGGATCACCGGCGAAATTACGGGCCGGCATGAGCTGCGCGCTGAGAATCCCCAGGCATTGCAATATTTCAGGGGCGGCGCGTCCAACGTACCTCGGGGTTTACTGTCGATGCGGGACCACATCCTCGGCTGGTCGGGCTACGGCTGCGAGGCAATCGATCTCACGCGCGGCCTGATCACGCCGTTGAACCATTGGGAATTCGACGAATACGCGACGCACGCCGCCAAGGTTGGCGAAAGCTCGGCACTGCTGATCAAAGCCGGCAGACCGATCGTTTTCGATTCGAGCCGCAACCGCCAAATCTTCGACCTCACCGACTTCACAGGAGAGATCGAGGGCGTCAATGATTTGGCTGGCGGGCGGCTCATCGCGTTTCCTCCGTCAGGCGGGCGAACGTTTTACTGGGACGTCTCCGAAAGTTTGAAATGGATCGAAATGCAGAATTGGTCTGAACTGGGCCGCCAGCCTCACGCGGTAATCGACGCGCAATTTCTCGTCGACGGGCATTTCGGCGTCAGAAGCCGGGCAATTGATGACTCCGCCAAGGACTTTTCCCTTTGGGAAGTGCATCCAGGAAATGTGCAACAAGTGGGAAACGGCGGGCAGCGCACCTTCGCGGGATCGCGCGGCGAGGTTTACTTCAGCGGGATCGGGCCGTTGATGCTTACCTGGGGCGGATCACCTCCATCCGTCAACATCACCGGCGCGCCGACCGAAATTCTGTTTTCATACGAATTCGAGCAGCTCGACGACCTGTGCTTCTGTGTGCCGCTTATCGATGAAGATGGCGATTCTCCCTTCGTGGTCTCGGCCATCGTTTGTGCCGGTAAACAGCGACTCGCGGCAGTCGCCGTCGAAAGCCGGACATCCTGGTCATGGCCGAATCCGGATGGGACGACGATAGTCGGCTTATTCGCAGCCGGCGGCAGCCTTGTCGTTTGCACCGAAGCGGCGGTGTGGCGCGCCGAATTCGACGCGCTCGTCCCGCGGGATCCGCGATATGTCCAGCTCGTAACAGCCGAGGCATTCGCGACGGAAGGCATGACGGTAAGTTGCACCGACGTGATCCACCCGCCGCAACAACAAGTCGGCCTGGCACTGTTTCATCGCAGGCCAGAGGCGCAGTCCACTGCGACTAACGCCAGGCAAACTAACGACGACAAAGTCGAACGAAATATCATTGCCGCGGCCTATGATCTGGAAAAAGGGCTCCTTTGTCACGCCGTCCTCCCGGATGCGGTGGACTGGACACCGTGCGCCACCGGCGTCGTTCTCCATCTCACCGGAGGTGGTAACTTGCACGTTCGGTCCGATGCGAACGGCGATAACATCGATGCCCTTCTGCTAAATGAAACCGACCTTGTACAGCCGGCTTCGCGCGCCGGCAGTTTTGGCGCGGGCCCGTTGTTCGGCGAGATCATCCGGAGAGCGCGACCTCTCATCAGCCTCCGACACCACGCGTATTTTGAATGGTTGCCTTCGAGCGGGCGCGTCCTGTTCGAACCGCACGCTGTGCATTTCGAGTCATCGGACGAAAAAGAACAGGAGTGGTTGGCTCCTGACGGCTACAAGGTCCTTGACCTTGACGAGGCAAATGCCCGCGCCCTTCTGCTGACGGAACGAGGACAGTTTCAGATTCTCGAGTTCGGACAGCATGTGGCGGATGTGCTACCACTGCGGCTCGATGCCCGCATGGATGCAACGGGAGATCCGATTTTGTATCGGCTCGTGCGACGAGCCGGCCGCCCGGAACTGGCGGTTCGCAGCGTCCAGCGAATACTCAATAGTGCTGAAGCCACGGAATTAGATGCGGAGACACGCGCCTGTCTCTTTCTCGAGCTGGCGACCGGCGCCCTGGAGGTCGGGGACGCTAACGCTGCAGCCCGATTGGGCGCGCAAACGGAGTCCGTAATCCTCCGCAGCCCGCCGCCGGAACAGACAGCGGCGTTTTTGCGCCTCGGTCTGCAGTTGTTGTCGATCAAGCTAGCGATCCTCAGAGGTGATAGAGACTACTGGAGACGTGAAATCTTTCAACAAAATGTCCCGAACCCCGCTCAGACCCAGGTCTATGCGCGATTGTGGCTCCTCGCCGCGATTGAACTCGTTCGCCGCAGTCCGGAGCGTCTCGCAATCCTCGGGGCTTTCAGCCGGGAACTGGAAGCAGCGCTGGCCAAACTATCGCTGAACCACGGGGAAATCATTTCGGCGGGCCTTCTGGATCTGTCGATGCTAATCCGTGCCGCGCAGCCCCCGAAAGCTGAAGATCCCACTACCGTCGACTGGCGCGCATTGCTGGGCCCGAATCATCAAGCCATGCTGTCGGATGCAGAGGCGGGGAACGCGGGCGCGTGCACGAATATAGGAGTTCTGTTCGGAGTCGGTAAAGAGGTCACGCGGAATCCGCTTTACGCCGCCTACTGGTATGGCCGCGCCGTCGATCTGGGAAGCGACATTGCCGCGTTCAATCTCGCGCAGATGTATCGTCATGGGGAAGGTGTCGGCAAAGATCCAGTGCGTGCCTACCAACTGACCAGGCTCGCTGCCGAACGCGGTTCGGTACCGGCCAAATGTAACGTCGGGCTAATGCTTCTTAATGGAGAGGGATGCGCCGCCGACCCCGCAGAGGCGCGAGTGTGGCTCAAGGCAGCCGTCGATGAAGGCGACACACTTGCACCGATTCCGCTGGCGATGTTACTGGCCTCTGGACGCGGCGGGCCTCGCGATGTCGACCGCGCGCGCGCGTATCTGGCTCCGCTGGTGAAGCTGGGAAATCCCCGCGCGCTTCAGTTGCTCGCCTTGATCGACAGAGGCCTCTAACTAAATCTGCGACGAACAGTGCGATAAAAGCCCGGTTTTCGCCGGCGTTTACATCGCTCGAACTTCAGGTCGTCATCACCACGGCGGCATTCGGTCGAAACCTTTGCCTGGCTGGATTTCTTTCTGGAGAGTGTCGAAGACACCGCATCGAACGCGGTTCGAACCGCCCAGAGTCTTGTACTTCTCTTCAAGGAGGATGCGGCGCGGGTCCAGACCGCGAGCCGCGGCCCTTGGATGACATTGCGGGTTTTCAATGCCCTGCCCTACGCACTCGTCCTATCACGACAATTAGTGACGTCGGTCGGCGTGCCGGTCTCTCGTTCGCTGCCGCAACAAAAGGGATCGAACGTCTCGTCGACTTGGGGATCGTCAAAGGAGCGCACTGGCGGACGCCGCAACCGCGTGTTCGCCTACGACCGTTACCTGGTGCTATTGAACGAAGGACTGAGCCCCTATGACGCTGACTGAATCCCAAAGGCGCGCAATTGAGCATAACGGCCGGCCCCCTGCAGTTAACGATGGCGGTTTGAAGACGACCGTGTTTCTCGTGACCAACGCCGGAAGGGCCTTCCGGTTCATGACGTTCATCGGGAAGTTCCACAGGCTGATGATGCCTGCAACGCCCCAGCGGAGCGTAGGAGTTGAGGTTTGTTCCTGGGACTCCAAAAGAACTTTTCGAAGCGCCAATTGTCAATGCCTGTACTTACGTTCGAAACCCAGGTTATTCCGTGACTGCCGACGGGAAAGCGTTCCTGGCCAACCTGGCCGCCGGGCCGAACATCTCAAGACCGATCAACGTCGTTCTCAACTGGCAATCCGCGTTGCAAAA
>Ga0068859_100003375_pt1 | contig 16233 bp, 10 predicted proteins | sample KBSSwiS22_FD_66585 | JGI IMG/M metagenome (GOLD analysis project Ga0068859, IMG submission 66585) | Switchgrass rhizosphere microbial communities from Kellogg Biological Station, Michigan, USA - KBS Switchgrass S2-2 | ecosystem: Host-associated > Plants > Roots > Rhizosphere > Soil ...
ATCTTTCCCATCCATCGCAGTGTCAGGTTCGTCGCGATCACCGCGACCAACGGCGTCCCGACGGAAACACTTCGTTGCCGATTCGGACTGAGCAGTCCTGAAGATCTCGAAGAGGTCACTCCGGACATGCCGAAGAGCGTCGCCTTGACGCGCGCCTTTGTCGCCCGGCTGTCCGGAGATGACGACCTCGCCATCCCCGAAGTCCGCGGAGCGATTGATCTTCAGGTGCTCGAGCGAATCAGCGCACGGATTCCGACACTGCACGAAGGCTGGAACGTCACTTTCGGTCGCGAACTCAATGCCACCGACGACCGTCACCGCTTTGCGCCGTTCGATCGCGACGCTCCGGGCCGTCCCGTGCTCGAAGGCAAACAGATCGACTCATTCCGCGCGTCCATCGAGGGATGTCGCTATCAGCTGCGTGCTGACACAGTCGTTCGGATTCCACGACGTCCTCGTCTCGCGTATCGGGACATTGCAAGTGCGACCAACCGGCTGACGCTCATCGCGGCCCTTCTGCCCGCGGAGGCTGTTACCACGCACACGCTGTTCTGCTTGAAGACCCCACTTCCACTGGATGCCCAGCATGTCCTCTGTGCGCTGCTCAACAGCTTCGTTGCGAACTACGTGATCCGCCTTCGAGTGAACACACACGTGACCGTCTCGCTGGTCTCACGTCTGCGGGTCCCGGTGCTCGATCGTGACACTCGGACGTTCAAACGCTTGTCCGTGCTCGCTCAGACGCTGATGCACTCGCCGACAGCGGCGGAGCCGCAACCGGAGTACGCAGAGCTGCAGGGAATTGTTGCGCGGCTTTACGAGTTGAGCGAGCCGGAGTTTGCTCACGTTCTGTCGACGTTTCCGTTGATTCCGGAGGAGATCAGGTCGGCATCGTTTGCTGAATTCAACAACTTTCACTGACTTTGGGGGTTCTCATGGTCACCAACCACGGAGACACGGAGGACACGCGGAGGTAAGGCTTGCTTTACGGTGATTCAGACCTTAACGATCTGACGGAGGGGATCAGTGAAGGATGTCCGTTAGCGTTCGTTCAACGCGAACCGCCTCATCGCCTCCGCCAGGCCCGCATTCTCGTTATCCCCGGTCATCGCCCACCCCTGCTGCTTCAGCCCGTCGACGGCATTCGCCATCACCACTGGCAGTCCCGCGAACTCGAGCATCTCGAGATCGTTGAAGTTGTCGCCGACCGCCATGACCTCCTCACGTGAGATCCCGAGTTGTGCCGCGCGCCAGGCGAGCGCGCGCCCCTTCGTCGCGGTCGGTGCCGTGACGTCGATCAGCGAAAAGTCCCGGTGGGGGTACTCGGTCAGCGATACCGCGAATCCATTCGCCTCCGCATGGAGGGCGAAGTACAGCGACCGCATCGCGTCTACTCCACCGTTGAACATCACCTGAATCGGATCTTCAACGAGAGCGTCCTCGAGCGGTACCGATTTGGCGATCAGCGACTGGTTGCGCGCCCAGTAGGCCTTTCGGCCCGGATGTTCCCAATCCATCGTTTCGAACATCACCTGACGATCGGCGTCACGATCGAAGACAAGCGCCGCCAACTCGCGGAACGGCCGGGTGAAATCGAGCACGGCGCGGGCGGTGTGCCGATCGAGCAGGCGCCGTGCGACGCGCGATCCGTCCATGTCGCGCTCCACGGCGCCGTTGCTGACGATCAGCGTGATTGAAGCGGGAAGCGGGTCTGCGATCGGACGGGCAAACGGATAGCTGCGGCCGGTGACAAGGGCGATGTGAATACCAGCCCTGACGGCATCGTGAATGGCGTCGATGTTGGCCTGCGGGATCTGCCCGCGGGTGTCGAGCAGTGTGCCGTCGACGTCGATGGCGATCAGCCGGATCATGCGCGTCCGTCAGTATTGTGCCTGTGACCGGTGGGATACGATACGTTCACGAAGGTTCTAAATGCGTCTGGATGAGTTCAGCGGCGTGAATGCCGGTTACGTGCTCGAGTTGTTCGAGCGTTATCAGCAGAACCCGCAGTCAGTCGATCCGCAGACGCGCAGAATCTTCGAGTCGTGGACACCCGCGGCGGATGAGGCAGCCGGACGTGCATCGGCACCGCCGACCGCGGTGGAGGTTCACAAAATCGTCGGCGTCGTCAACCTGGCGGAATGTATCCGTCGTTATGGACATCTGGCGGCGCGGCTCGATCCGCTCGGTTCCGAGCCCGTCGGGGATCCATCCCTTGCTCCGGCGGCCCACGGGATCACGGATGCGGATCTCAAGGCGCTGCCCTCATCACTGGTCGGCGGGCCGGTCGCCGAATCGTCTGCAAGCGCGTACGAGGCGATTGAAAAGCTCCGCCGGATTTACTGCTCGACCACGGGATTCGACTACGCGCACATCTTCGTGCCCGAGGAACGCGAGTGGCTCAGGCATGCCGCTGAATCCGGCTGGTTCCTGCCGCCGATGGATCCGAACAGCGTCGAGGCCGTTCTCGACCGTCTGACCCAGGTCGAGGTGTTCGAGCGATTTCTCCATCGTACGTTTCCCGGCAAGACGCGATTCTCGATCGAAGGACTCGACATGCTCGTGCCGGTCCTCGACGAGATCATCTGTGGCGCCGCCGAGCATGGCGCGCGTCACGCGTTGCTCGGGATGGCTCACCGCGGCCGCCTCAACGTCCTCGCACACGTCCTCGACAAACCGTACGCGGAGATTCTGGCGGAGTTCAAGGATCCAGTCGCCGCCAGGTCACTGCGTACCGACCTCGGATGGATGGGTGACGTGAAGTACCACGCAGGGGCGCGTACGACGGCGCCGCGTGGCCAGATGTACATCACGATGCCGCCGAACCCGAGCCACCTCGAAGCCGTCGATCCGGTTGCCGTCGGCATGGCCCGTGCGGCTGGAACTTCCGCGAATCAACGTGGCGCCGCGCAGTTTGACGGCGGCATCACCGTGCCGATTCTCATACACGGCGATGCGGCGTTCTCGGGCCAGGGGATTGTCGCGGAAACCTTGAACCTCTCGCGCCTCCCCGGCTACTCCACGGGCGGTACGATCCACGTCATTGCGAACAACCAGCTCGGATTTACCGCGACGCCTCAGGATTCTTACAGCACCAGTTATGCGAGTGGCTTGGCGCGCGGTTTCAAGATTCCAATCGTCCACGTGAACGCCGACGATCCGGTTGCCTGCCTCGAGGCAGCTCGCCTCGCATGGGAATACCGCGCCCGATTCGGGCTCGACTTTCTGATCGATCTCGTTGGCTACCGCCGTTACGGACACAACGAGGGTGACGAGCCCTCGTTCACGCAGCCCATGATGTACAAAGTCATCGGGTCGCATCCGACTGTTCGCGAACGATGGGGCCAAACGCTCGTCGACAACGGCAGCATTCCGGCGGAACTGCCGGAGGCGCTTGTCAGGAAACACTTCGACGAGCTCGAAGCCGTCTATGCGGCGCTGAAGCCGGAGCAGGCGTACGTTCCACCGGTAACATCCGTGCCTCCTCCTGGAAGCGCGTCCAGGGTCGCAACCGGCGTGCCCCTCGATCGCCTCCGTGAAATCAACGATGCGCTGCTTGCTCGCCCCGCCGGTTTTGTGTTCCACCGCAAGCTGGAGCGCGGCATGGAGCGGCGCCGCGCGGCATTCGCGAATGCCGATGAGCGCTCGATCGACTGGGCGACGGCCGAGGACTTGGCGTTGGCGACAATCCTTGTCGACGGCATCCCGGTCCGCATGACAGGCGAAGATGTCGAACGCGGCACCTTCAGCCATCGTCACGCGGTGTTTCACGACGCCGGCACCGGCACGCAGCTGATTCCGCTGCAGGAATTTCCGCAGGCGCGCGCGTCGTTTGAGATTCACAACAGTCCGCTGAGTGAAAACGCGACGGTCGGCTTCGAGTTTGGGTACAACGTCCAGGAACCGAAGCGGCTGGTGATTTGGGAAGCACAGTACGGCGATTTCATCAACGGCGCGCAGGTGATGCTCGATCAGTTCGTGACCTCTGCGCGCGCCAAATGGGGGCTGACACCGTCGCTCGTGTTCCTGCTGCCGCATGGTTATGAAGGTCAGGGCCCGGAGCATTCGAGCGCCCGTCCCGAACGCTTTCTCGACGCGGCGGCCGATATCAATCTTCGTCTCGTCAACTGCACGACAGCGGCTCAATATTTCCACGTGCTTCGTCGTCAGGCAGCGCTGCTCGAACAGGATCCGCTGCCGCTGTTCGTTCTCACACCCAAGAGCCTGCTGCGCCATCCACTGGTCGCATCGACGCCCCGCGACCTCGAGGAGGGGCGCTTTCTGTCGGTGATCGATGATGACGATGCGCGCGACCGCGCCGGCGGCATCGATCGCGTCGCGCTGTGCAGCGGCAAGGTGTACGTCGATCTGATCACCAGCGACCATCGCGGCACCGCTCGCAATGTCGCCATCTGCCGCGTCGAGCAACTTTATCCCTTCCCGAAAATTGCCCTCAACGAAGTGCTCGGCCGCTATCCATCGGTGCGCGACGTCGTATGGCTGCAGGAGGAGCCCGAGAACATGGGCGCCTGGCAGTTCATGCGGCCGTTGCTCGAGGACTTGATTGGCGATCGCTGTCCGCTCCGCTACGTCGGCCGCGCCCGCAGCGCCAGCCCGTCGGAGGGCTCGGCGGCCTGGCACCAGGTCACCCAGCGGAAACTCATTCAGCAGGCATTCGACATCGACGGCACGATCTCCGAACCGTCAATGGTGCTGTCGAAGGAGGTCTGACCGAAACCAATGACGAACATCCTCGTCCCCGAGCTCGGTGAATCCGTTGTCGAAGCGCGCGTGGCGCGTTGGTTGAAAAAGGAAGGCGAGCGCGTCGAAGTGGGCGACCCTGTCGTCGAGCTCGAGACCGAGAAGATCGATCTCGAAGTCAATGCCGACCGCGGTGGCGTCATCACGAGCATCAAGCACAAGGAAGGCGACGATGTGAAAATTGGCGAGGTGCTGGCGGTGATGGACGAGACTGCCAGTGCCCCGGCCGCGAAGCCTCCGGGAAACGGATCCGAGCGCGGACCGGAGCCGCAGCTCCCTGCTCAAGACACGCGAGCAACTCCGACAGCCCGCAACGTCGCGAAGAATCACGATGTCAACCTCGCGTCAATCCAGGGTTCGGGCGCGGCCGGGCGCGTCATGAAGCAGGACGTGCAGAAGGCGATTGAGCCACAGGTTACCAAGGCACCCTCACCCGCCCTATCAGCCCCACCCGCTCGACCCGCCGCAATCGCCGCTGAGCGGCGAGAAGAGCGTCACCGCATGTCGAAGCGTCGCGCGACGATCGCCCGCCGGCTCGTCGAGGCGCAGCACAACGCCGCGATGCTCACCACGTTCAACGAAGTGGACATGACTGCAGTGATGGCGCTGCGCGAGCGCCGCAAGGAAGCCTTCAAACAGCAGCATGGTGTTTCGCTCGGGATCGCATCGTTTTTCGTGAAGGCGAGCATTGCGGCGTTGCGCGCGTTTCCGCTGCTGAATGCGGAGATCCAGGGCGACGAGATCCTGACCAAGCACTACTACGACATCGGCTTGGCGGTGGGCGCGCAAGGCGGCCTGGTCGTCCCGGTGCTCCGTAACGCCGATCAGATGTCGTTCGCCGAGCTTGAACATGCCATCCGTGACTTTGCAAAACGAGCGGCAGATGGAACGTTGACGCTCCAGGACCTCGCGGGCGGAACATTCACGATCACCAACGGCGGCGTATTTGGCTCGTTGATGAGTACACCGATTCTGAATCCGCCGCAGGTTGGCATCCTCGGCCTCCACAAGATTCAGGACCGCGCGGTAGCTCTGAACGGGCAGGTCGTGGTTCGGCCGATGATGTACCTCGCCCTCAGCTACGACCACCGCATCGTCGACGGCCGCGAGGCCGTGCAGTTCCTCGTCCGGGTGAAGGAGTACATCGAGGACCCGGGGAATCTGCTCCTGGAATCCTAGGCGGGTCTACAAACCCGCGTCTACGCGGTCGTAGAGGCGGACCTTCAGGTCCGCCTATTCCTCTGACATGTACGGGTACTTATGATCGCGCGGAGGCGAGAAGGTCTCCTTAATCGTCCGCGCGCTCACCCACCGCGTCAGATTGAGTTTCGACCCGGCCTTGTCATTCGTGCCCGACGCTCTTGCCCCACCAAATGGCTGCTGACCAACGACAGCGCCCGTCGGTTTGTCGTTGATGTAGAAGTTGCCGGCGGCGTTTCGAAGCGTGTCCGTTGCCTCGAGAACTGCGGCACGATCGGTGCTGAAGACTGATCCAGTGAGCGCATAGGGCGACGTGCGATCGATGGTTTCCAGCGTCTTGCTCCACGCTGCATCTTCGTACACGTAGGCAGTCACGACGGGGCCGAAGATTTCCTCGCAGAGCAGACGGTAAGCCGGGTCTCTTGTCTCGACGAGCGTCGGCTCGATGAAGTACCCGGCCTCCCCTCGTGGCGTTCCGCCCTGGATAACCTTCGCGTTCTTCTTCGCGTCCTCGAGATAGGAGCCGATCTTGTCGAACGCCTTCCGGTCGATGACGGCGCCGAGAAACGTGCGGAAGTCCGCGACGTCGCCCATCTTCATGTCGCGCATCATACCGACGACGCGATCGCGTACGCCGGGCCAGAGCGACTGCGGGATGTAAATGCGGCTGGCCGCGGAACACTTCTGGCCCTGATACTCGAACGCTCCGCGCGCAACAGCAACCGCAACCTCCTGCGGGTCAGCCGACGGATGCGCGACGATGAAATCCTTGCCGCCTGTCTCGCCGACGATGCGTGGATAGGACCGATAGCGGCCGACGTTCTCGCCGATTTTCCGCCACATGCTGTTGAAGACGGCGGTGCTCCCGGTGAAATGGATACCCGCCAGATCTGGCGAATCGAGCAGGATGTTGGTGATCTGCACCGCATCACCGGGCACGAAGTTGATCACCCCGGGAGGAAGACCGGCGCGCTCGAGCAGTCGCAGGATGTAATAGCCGCTCAGCATCGCGCTCGATGCAGGCTTCCAAATCACCGTGTTGCCCATCAGCGCTGGTGCCGTCGGAAGATTTCCTCCAATCGCGGTGAAGTTGAACGGCGTGACGGCATAGACGAAGCCTTCGAGCGGCCGGTAGTCGATGCGGTTCTGCACTCCATGCGAGCTGACCGGCTGTTCGGCGTAGAGCTCCTGCGCGAAGTGCGTGTTGAAACGGAGGAAATCGATCAGTTCGGACGCAGAGTCGATCTCGGCCTGAAACGCCGTCTTCGACTGACCCAACATCGTCGCAGCGTTGAGCGTCTGCCGCCACGTTGTGGTCAGCAACTCGGCGGCGCGGAGAAATATGGCGGCGCGATCCTCCCACCGCCAGTTCGCCCATTCGCGGGCGGCCGCTTTCGACGCCGCGATCGCCTCATGGACGTGTTCCGGATCTGCGGCGTGCCAATCGGCCAGCACATGCTTGTGGTCGTGAGGCATGACCGCCTGCTGCGTACGCCCCGTCCGAATCTCGCGGCCTCCGATGACGACCGGAATATCGATTCGCTCGGCGGCTATCGACTTCAGTCGATCCTTCAACGCGGCCCGTTCGGGCGAACCCGGCAGGTATCCGAGGTTCGGCTCGTTGACCGGCGGCGGAACCCTCGAAACGCCCGCGATACCGGGTGAAGCCTTGCCGTCGACGCGCGACGCGGTTGCAGGTTGATCAGCGACGACAGATTCAGTTGGAGCAGCCATGATTTGATCCTAGGACAGTAATGCAAAATTCAAAATGCAAATACTCCCCGCTGAGCCTCTCTCAACGATTCCCCGAAGCGCGGTCGTGAATGCCCTTGGTCGTTGCGTATTGCCACCAAGAGGGTGCACGGCAGGCGCCGCGCGACGAGGAGCGAAATGACGAGAGAACCGAAACAAACCACAGAGCACGGAGAGCACGGAGACAGACCTCTCGATCTCCGTGTCCTCCGTGCCTCCGTGGTTCGTCTATTTAGTTTGAATTTTGCTTCTTGTTACCAAGCTACGGTCTTGCCGGCTCGATGTCCACGGCGATCGTTCGCCACTTCTGCTGCCGGAATCGCGCGACGCTGAGGACGCAGCGGGTGAAGTGCCCCAGGACGATCGCGGTCCAGATGTCCGCTGGCATCAACGTCCGCGTTGCCTCGATGATCGTGCAGAGTCCAAGCGGAATCGCAATCTGCGAGATGACGGAGATGTAGAGCGGGCTGCGGGTATCACCGGTTCCCTGCAGGCCACCGGTGTAGCTCAGAGCCACTGTCACAAAGAGACCAGAGACGCTCAGGTATCCGAGCAGCTGCCTTCCAATCGACAGCACAAGTGGATCGGTCATGCCGAAGGCAGCGAGCAGGTATTCGGGCGCGAGCACAAACGCGGCTCCCACGACAGCAGCGGCGGCGAGACCGATCTGCGACGCCACGCGCACACCTTCTGCCGCGCGGTCCGGATTGCCCGCACCGAGGTTTTGACCGGCAATCGTGGCCGACGCGCCGAGCAGGCCCGTGGACGTCCATGTGATGAGCGAGAACAGCTCGGTGTAATCCACGGCAAACGCGGCCTGCGCGGCCGCGCTGTGCTCGAGCGAGCCGATGAACCGCAGCAGGAACACCCCGCCGACATTCATCGCAATGCCTTGAACGCCGGTCGGAAGGCCGAACTTGAAGAGTGAGCGGATGATTCCCCAGTCCGGCCGACGATCCATGCCGTGTTCCAACTGGATCACTGAGTCCGCCCGGGTCAATCGCCAGACGCCGTAGCAGCTGACCAGCGTGCTGCTGATCACGGTCCCGAACGCGGCCCCGATCGTCCCGAACATGCGGATGAACGTGACGTTCAGCGCGATGGTCAGTACTGTCATCGCGAGGCCGAGCCGTAGCGGCGTGCGCGGATCGCCTGCGGCGCGGAACGCACCGCTCAGCATGAAGAACAAGATCAGCCCGACGCTGCCGACGAGCACGGTGCGCAGGAAGGGCAGCGCCTCGCGGCGGACCTCTGGCGCCGCATTGACCAGCGTCAGCAACCACGGCGCCGCCATGTAACCAACGACGCCGAGCAGAATCGACAGACCAGCGGCCGTCAGAAATGACTGATAGACGACGCGGTTGACCTTGTGAGAATCGCCGGCGCCCGCGAAACGCGCGACGAGCACCGCCATCCCCGTGAACACCGAGCTGATGAAAACGATGACGACGAGGATGATCTGCCAGCTGACGCCGATCGCCGCGTTGCCGACGTAGCCGACGTAATGGCCGACCATGACGTGATCGATGATTCCCTGCAGGCCGGCAATGACGTTCTGCAGCATCGTCGGCCAGGCGAGCTTCCATACCGCAGGTACGATCGGCCCTTCAATCAGGGACCGGTCGTAGCGGAAAGGTTTCGCGGCGGGTTCGGTGGCCATGTGCTCGATCGTGCGGACTACTTCGGGGGCGCGCCCATCTGGCGACCCTGATCGCGGTACGGGCGGTGGCACTCCATGCATGACACCGTGATCGTGTCGGTGGCCGCCTCGAGAGCCATCGCGTCTTTCTTTTCCGCCGCCGTTGCGGCGAGCGCCGCCGCGTCGACCATCGCCCGCGACATCTTCATCCAGTTGCCGTTGTCGCGGACGCGTGTGCCAACCATGAGCAGGTTGCCCGATTCGGCCAGCACGAGCGCCTGATTGCGCACCGCGGTCCAACCCTTCCCGTCGAGCGGCTGATTCGAGCTCGCCTCGAACACGGCGTCGGACGCGGGAGAAATCATCAGGTCGTGCAGCTCACGCACGTTCGCCAACGTGCGAACACCTGTCGCCGGCGCACGCTGCGCTGCCAACGGTGCCACGACCAGCGCAATCATCCCGACGCGGACCCACAGGGTCCGCACGGCACCGTCGGGCCGCGCCGCACGGTTGGATAGCAACCTAGACGTCAAGCTCCTGCGCATCTTCCGCTCGCTCCATGATGAAACGGAACCGTGCCGACGCATCCTTCCCCATCAGCTCGTTTATCACGCGGTCGGTCACGATCTGATCCGAGATCTCGACTCGCAGCAGACGTCGCGTTCTCGGGTTCAGTGTCGTTTCCCACAGCACCTTGGGCATCATCTCGCCGAGCCCCTTGAATCGCGTGATCTCGGCGTTGGAGCGGCCGTTGCCGTGCAGCTTCAGCAGCCGGTCACGATGGGCATCGTCGAGCGCCCAGAACGTCTCCTTGCCGATGTCGATCCGATAAAGCGGTGGCTGCGCAAGAAACACCTTGCCGCCCGTAATCAGCTGCGGGAGGTGGCGATAGATGAACGTGAGCAGCAGCGTCGCAATGTGATGACCGTCGGAATCGGCGTCGGCGAGGATGATGACGCGGCCGTAGCGAAGCCGGGAGAGCTCGAAGTTCTTTCCGAGGCCGCAGCCGAGCGCCGTAACGAGATCCGCGAGTTCCTTGTTCTCGAGCACCTTGGCTAGCGTCATCCCTTCCGTGTTCATCACCTTTCCGCGCAGCGGAAGAATGGCCTGACGGCTGCGATCGCGCCCCTGTTTGGCCGACCCACCCGCCGAATCGCCTTCGACGATGAACAACTCGCTGTCTTCGCGTCCGCTGCCGGTGCAATCACTGAGTTTGCCCGGCAGGTTCAGGCGACCCGACGTCGCCGTCTTGCGCGTGACCTCCGCTTGTGCCGCGCGGCTCGCCTCGCGCGCCCGCGCCGCGAGGATGATGCGCGCGACGATCGCTTCTGCCACCGTTCGGTTTGTATTGAGCCAGTGCTCTAACGCCGGGCGGACCGCGGAGTCGATCGCGGAGGTGAGCTCGGGATTGTTCAACCGATCCTTCGTTTGGCCCTGGAATTGGGGCTCCTCGATGAAAATGCTCAACACGCCGGTCAATCCCTCACGGATGTCTTCGGCGGTCAGCGTGACGCCTTTGGGCGAAAGGTTGTGCGTGTCGATGTAGTTGCGGACCGCCTTGCCCAGACCCGCGCGCAATCCGTTCTCGTGCGTGCCGCCCGAGCCGGTCGGAATCCCGTTGACGTAGCTGCGTACGTGTTCGTCGGTCGCTTCCGTCCACTGCAGGACGAGGTCCAGCCGAGGCGACGTGTCACGTGCGAGCGTGAAGGGAACGTCGTGAATCGGTTTCGCGCCTCGTTCGGTGACGATCTTCTTCAGGAAATCGGCAAGGCCTTCCTCGTGCTGAAAGATTTCCTTCTTCCCCTCGACTTCGTTGTCGAACGTCACGCGCACGCCTTTGTGGATGTAGCTGACGACTTCAAGGCGTTCGCGAATGAGCGCCGGATCGAATTCGACCTTCGGGAAGATCGTGGGATCGGGGTGGAAGTAGACCGTGGTGCCGGTGCCGCGCGCGGCACCGGCTTTCTTGAGCGCCCCGGTCGGCTTCCCGCGCTTGAACGACATCTCCCACGTCGTGCCATCACGCTTGACGCTCGCGCGCAGCTCCGATGACAACGCGTTGACCACGCTGGCGCCGACGCCGTGCAGACCGCCGGCTGTCTTGTAGTTGCCCTGCTCGAATTTGCCGCCGGCGTGGAGCGTGGTGAAAATCACCTCGAGCGCGCTCGTCTTCGATTTCGGGTGCTTGTCGACGGGGATGCCGCGGCCGTCATCGGTGACCGTGACCGAACTGCCGTCTTCGTGAAGGGTCAGGGCGATGTTCGACGCATACCCGTTCATCGCCTCGTCCACGGCGTTGTCCAGGATTTCCCACACAAGATGATGCAGGCCAGCGGTGCCGACGCCGCCGATGTACATACCGGGACGCTTCCGAACCGGCTCCAGACCTTCCAGAACGGTGATGTCTTTTGCTGTGTAATTCGTTGCCACTGAAGGTTTCAGGTCTCAGGTATCAGTCGGTATCAGCGATCAGGTTTAGGGGGTGTCGGAGCTTGCGTGTCACGATACAGGTTACAGCCTGCAGCCTGACACCTGAAGTCAAAAACCTGATGACACCTGAAACCTGATACCTGTAACCTGACGCCGGCAGTATCAACCATGCTCCGGCTGCTCGTTGCCGGCGTTGCGTGGCTCGCCGCGATTGGGTCGTTTGCGGCGCTCGTCGAGTATTCTGCGCGTCCGCGGCCGACGCCGACTCCGCCCGCCGTCAACGACCTCGTCCGGGCGCTGAACAAGATGACCACACCGTCGCCCTTTGCGCGGCACGAGCCGTGGATTGTCACGCGCGCGACCGCCGCACGGCGGGCCATGGTCATCGACGTCGAAGCGGACAAGCCGCAGGATGCGCGCCGCATTGCCGAGGAAATCATCGCGCCGCTGCGCGGCCGGTACGAAGAGGTGCTCGTGTACGTAAGACCGATTGGCAGCCCGCAAGATACTCTGACGCGCCGTATCGAATGGACGCCGAGCACTGGCTTCATCGAGACAAGTTACTAGACCACGAGAGATGACATTGCGACACTTCCGATCAGTTGCAGCCCTGTTCATGGCGCTCGCCGCGACGATTGCTGCCGTCGTCTCGAGCAGAGCCGCGACACAACTCCCACCCACGTCGGTCCCTGTCGATCGAGACGACATCGGCGGCGTGGTCACCGGCAACAACGGACCAGAAGCCGGCGTCTGGGTGATCGCGGAAACGACGGACCTGCCAACGAAGTTCGCAAAGATCGTTGTGACCGATGACCGGGGACGTTACCTCGTGCCGGACTTGCCAACCGGGCGCTATTCCGTCTGGGTACGCGGCTATGGACTCGTCGATTCGTCGAAGATGCAGGCCACTCCGGGCACGACGCTGGACCTTCGTGCGACGGCCGCACCGAACGCGTCGGCGGCGGCGCAGTACTACCCGCCGATCTACTGGTTTTCGATGATGCACGTGCCCGCTGCGCGTGAGTTTCCGCTGCCGAAGATCAAGAGTCAGGGAGAGTGGCTGAACATCATCAAGACCGGCGCGTGCCAGTCATGTCATGCGCTTGGAACGCCAGGGACTCGCGCGATCTCGAAGGAGCTCGGCACGTTCGAGAATTCCGCCGAGGCCTGGCAGCGCCGGCTGCGATCCGGCCAGGCATCCCCGCTCATGGCGAGGGACATCACGCGCCTCGACACACAAGTCGCGCTACAGCTATTCGGCGACTGGACTGATCGCATTGCCTCAGGCGAACTCCCCTTCGCAAAACCGGAACGGCCGCGCGGCATCGAACGCAACATCGTGATCACGCAGTGGGATTGGGGCCGCCCAACCGCGTACCTTCACGACGCAATCTCCACCGACCCGCGCAACCCGCGCGTCAACGCCAACGGCAACATCTACGGGTCGCCCGAGGACAGTTCGGATTTCGTGCCCATCCTTGATCCGAAGACGAACACCGCGAGCGAGGTACTGCATCCGGTGCGTGACCCGAACACGCCATCGACCAAAACGAATCCGATGGCACCCTCCGCATTCTGGGGACCGGACCCGATCTGGGATGGCAAGACGCTGAATCACAATCCGATGATGGACGAGAAGGGCCGCGTCTGGTTCACGCCGCGCGTGCGGCCCGAGGCGAATCCGGACTTTTGCAAGCAAGGCTCGGATCATCCGTCGGCGCGTGCATTTCCGCTTCAGACCTCCGGCCGTCACCTGTCGATGTTCGATCCCTCCACAGGTACCTTCACGCTGATCAGCACCTGCTTCGCGACTCACCATCTCAATTTCGCGCACGACGCGAATCAAACGTTGTGGACGAGCGCGGGTATCGCGGGACCGGGCGTCATCGGATGGCTGAATCGAAAGATGTTCGAGGACACGCGTGATGAGGTGCGCTCGCAAGGCTGGACGCCGTTCGTGGTTGATACCAACGGCAACGGCAAGCGCGACGCCTATGTCGAGCCCGGCGAACCATCCGATCCTGCGAAAGACACGCGCGTTGCGGTCAACACCTATGCGGTGGCTGTCAGTCCCTCCGACGGCTCTGTTTGGGGAACGGTGGTCGGCTATCGTGGAGCAATTGTGCGTGTCATGCCGGGGCCGGATCCCACGCACACAGCGCTCACCGAAATCTACGAGCCGCCCGCGCCTGGTTTTGGACCGCGTGGTGGCGACGTCGACAGCAACGGTGTGTACTGGGTATCGCTGGCGAGCGGCCATCTGGCGAGCTTCGATCGCCGCAAGTGCCGCTCAACGGCGAAGCCGTCGGCGACCGGTGAGCAATGCGCTGAGGGATGGACGTTCTTTCAATTACCCGGGCCGCAGTTGAAAGATGTGACTGAACCAGGCAGCGCCGAGGCGAGCTACTACACCTGGATCGACCGGTTCGACGTATTCGGGCTCGGGAGGAACGTCCCGATCGCGATGGGCAACCTGAATAGTTCGCTCTTCGCCCTCGTCGGCGGACGGTTCATCAACATCACACTGCCGTATCCGATGGGGTTCTTCGCGAAGAATGTCGACGCACGGATCGACGATCCGAATGCCGGGTGGAAGGGACGTGCGCTCTGGTCGACCTACGGCACGCGGACGATGTTCCACCTGGAAGGCGGGACGGCCAACCAGCCGAAAGCGGTCAGGATTCAGCTTCGTCCCGATCCGCTTTCGCGATAACGGCGTGCGGCGGATTACCGATCCGCGGCTTCAGCTTTCGAACGTGTGCTCTTGCGCGCGCGCGCGCCTTTGGTAGCGCGCGGTTTCGGCGCTGGCGTTTTGCGCTTCCGCGCGGTCTTCCTAGGCGGCGCAACAGGCTCGGGTTCCGATTCGGTTGGCGGCATCTCCGACGCTTCGACAGGCTGCACGTCGACAATCGGCGGCTCTTCGATCGGTTCCGTCGTGATCGTCGACGTTTCCTCCTCAACGACTTCACCGGCAACGTCCAGGGCGGGCTCCTCGACGTCGACGCGCGGCTGTTGCGGCGCGGTCAGCTTCGGCCCGGCAAATACACGGAAGGCGCCATGACGGTCCCGTTCGAGCTTGAGCACGCCGTCCTTGGCTGCCGCGCGCAACACATCCACGACCGACGCAAAGCCATACTTCCGCTCGTCGAACCCTTCAATGCGCGCCTTCAGAAACTGTTTCGCCTGGCGCACGTACATCGGCCACCGTGGCGGCGGAGATGCCTGCGCGAACGCGTGCTGCACCGCGCGGATGCCGTCCTGCATCGTCATTGGCGATTGCGGGAGGGACTCCTCGTCGTCTGTCGGGTCCGAAAGGGCACGGCCTCCATCGTCGTGAGGCCGGCGGTCATCGTCGCGCACCATCTCGGCCACCGGTGCTGGTTCGCCCTGCGGCGCGGCAATTTCAACTTCGCCGTTTTCCCGCGATTCGACCATCATGCTGCGGCCCGCGTTCTTCAACGTCACCGCACCGGTCTGCGCCACCTTCTCCATGAAATCGCGGAAGCTGTTGGCGCCGTACTCACGCTCGGAGAATGTGGAATCGAGCTGCAGCAGCGTGCTCTTCAGCAGGCCCAGTTGCGGGGCGACCTCGCGCTCGGAGAGCACCTTTAACGCGCGCTTGACGAGCGGCAGCACCTTCGAGACGTCTGCAGGTGCGCCGGTCGGCTTCTCGCCGCGCCCGCCGCTTCGGCCAGAGCGCGCACCGACGAGGTTTTCATACGCGATGAACTCGTGACAGTTCTTCTGCATCGTCAGGCTGGTGAACTGCCGTCCGCCGACGACGATCACCTTCCTGCCATACTGCTTCAGCTTCTCGACGAGCGAAATGAAATCGCTGTCGCCGCCGACGATCACGAACGCGTTGATATGGTCGTGCGTAAACGCCATCTCCAGCGCATCGAGCGCCATGGTGATATCGGCGCCGTTCTTGTCACCGCCAGGCGTCATGTTGCGCTGGACCATCCGGATGGCGTGCTGCGTCAGGACGCGGCTGTAGTCTCCGGGGCGCTTCCAGTCGCTGTAGGCGACCTTCGTCACGATCTCGCCGCGCTCCTTGATGGCCTCGAGAATCAGGCCGATGTCGAACTGTCCGCCAATGGTGTTCTTGACGCCAATCTCGACATTGTCGAAATCGATGAACACGGCGATCCGGTTACTGCTTGTCGTTGATGTGGGGATATTCACGTTTGCTTTCACTTGCCTCGACCAGAGTCGAGGGGCCAGGCAGGGTGCCCGGCTCAATCAGAGGATTGAAATTTCGATCGGTTAATTATAGGCGGCGCACAATGGGGGCTGGCCAATTATTCGTTCGAACCGTTCGGCCCGTCCGGGCGTGCGTCGCCGGCCGGAATCTTCGATCAGGAACGTTCCGAACGACCCGAACGACCCACAGGACCCGAACGATCCAGACGGCCTACGCGTCACCGGTGAGCGGCGTCGGGTTTTCGATG
>Ga0068859_100003377_pt1 | contig 16230 bp, 14 predicted proteins | sample KBSSwiS22_FD_66585 | JGI IMG/M metagenome (GOLD analysis project Ga0068859, IMG submission 66585) | Switchgrass rhizosphere microbial communities from Kellogg Biological Station, Michigan, USA - KBS Switchgrass S2-2 | ecosystem: Host-associated > Plants > Roots > Rhizosphere > Soil ...
GCGCGAAGTTGTCGTGCATCGTCTTCGGGATGTATTCGTTGATGACGCGCGGATACTCCCAGCGCCATTGCGTGTCGAGATGCGCGTAAGCGACGACGTAGAGTGTCGGCTCTTTGCTTAGATCGGTTTGTGCCGAGATGGCGAGAGAACTTGCGAGTAAAACAGCAAGAAGCTTCGTTAATGCTCGCATGTGTGGGCTCCTTCGCGCGACAGAATAACAGAATCGCGCGGTTCTGTTAGAATGCGCGGCCATGACGATTTCATTCTCGGATCGCGTGCGAGTGCCGGACGACGTTCTGATCTCAAATCTTCAGCAAGAGTCGGTGATTTTGAATCTGGATAGCGAGCGTTATTACGGCCTCGACGACGTGGGCACACGATTCCTCACGGCCCTCAACACGTCGGACTCCATTGAAACTGCATACGAAATGCTGCGTGGCGAATACAACGTCGAGGCGCACGTATTGCGCGATGATTTGCTCGAATTGATTGAGAACCTCCTTAAGCAAGGAATTCTGATCCGTGCTAATCCGTGAAAATCTGCGGCTAAAAGGTAACTTCCGCATCGATGGTCGCACAGAAGAATCCATCACAGATGAAGAAACAATCCTTTCGGCTTATGAAGCCTGGGGCGAAGACTGCGTCAAACACCTGATCGGCGACTTTGCCTTTGCGATTTGGGACGAGCGTTTGCAGCGACTCTTCTGTGCCCGCGATCATTTCGGAGTTAAGCCGTTTTTCTACACACACGTTGGCGGGAATTTTAATTTCAGTAGCACGTTGAATGAATTGCGCCCGGGTGTATCAAACACGCTGAACGAGATCGCTGTCGGCGATTATTTGTTGTTTGGCGTGAACCAGGATAACTCGACCACGATTTTCAAAGACATTCAACGCCTGCCGCCGGGCCACACGCTCACTGTTTCGAATAACGAAATTAAGATTCGTCGCTATTGGTCGCCGTCACTGCCCGCGGAAGTGCGTTACCGCGATAGCGAGTCGTACGTCGAACACTTTTCAGAACTTTTTTCGCGCGCTGTTAAAGATCGTCTCCGCACGGATCGTGTAGCAATATCGATGAGCGGTGGTCTCGACTCGACCAGTCTTGCCGCGACCGCATCCGAACACGCAGAGGTTGCGGGGTTTACAGTTGTATATGACAGTCTGATTCCGGATGAAGAGCGTCACTATTCCGACTTAGCGGCCGAACACTTGGGTGTTCCGGTTACTCATCTAAGTGCGGATCGATATTCGTTGTTTGATGGACCGATGGACCAGGCAGAGCCGTTTCTGGTTTCTGTATTGACGGGACAGTTCAATGATTTGTTGCGACTCTGTGCGGGGTTCAGCCCGGTTGCACTGACTGGTTATGACGGGGATGCGCTCATGCATGAACCACAACGATCAATTAGAACGCGGATTAGACGGATGCTTCGCAGCGCGGATTCGGGTTCAATTCCTGAGTGGATCGATGAGTCGTTCGCGCGCAGGACGAACCTGCGTGAGCGATGGAGTGAGTTTTGGGCCAATAGAGGTCATGAGGGTAAAAGACCGGCGGCGATGGGCGCGCTCAACTCAAAGATCTGGACCTCGCTGTTCGAAGGATACGATCCGGGCGCTACCAGGCTACAGTTGGAAGTTCGTCATCCTTTCCTCGACGTTAGATTGGTCGAATATCTTTTGGCCATCCCGAGCAGGCCGTGGTGCGTTAACAAACACATTCTGCGACGCGCGATGTCGGATAAACTACCTGCCGCCGTACTCAATCGTCCAAAAACAGGTCTCATGGGCGATCCAGCCCTTCAGTTGGTGCAGCGCGCTAGTGTAAGATGGCTCGACAGTTTTGAGGTCAGTCCGCAGCTCAGAGCTTTTGTTAACCTGAATCGTCGACGACCAGTTAGGGAAGAAAAAACTTCCGACGCCCTCTGGCCAAGTCTTCGAGTGTTCGCGTTGAACTATTGGCTTACAAACTCCCAGTCGAAGATGGAGACAATGCATGGAACGTAAACCTGAAGCCGCTGAACAGGTAACGGAACAGGAAACCAAAAAGCCTTACCACAAGCCCGAAGTAATCGTTTACGGAAACATCCGCGAGATCACGCGCAACCTCGGTTCCAAAGGTAACACTGACGGCGGTGGTGGCGCGGCGGCCGGGCCCAAGACCGGCACGTAGTCTTCTATCCCATCCAATGACTCGCTTTCATGGATTACCGCTGCTCGATCTATGGCCTCGGAATTGTCACCAATAGAATAATTCCCGGCGTTCCCGCCTCCACCATAGCATCGGAAGACCTGCGAATATCTTTTGGCTCGCTGCCGGCGTGGCTTCATGCTGCGCAAGGCGAAGCCTGTTATGTCGCCGACTACAAGAGCGAATGCGGCAAACCTGCGCTGCAAGTTTTGCGACTGCTCGATGGGAAGTATTACCGGTTTCATTACGCGGATCAGACACAGTTTGTAATCGATCGATCGGGGAGTGAGGTTTGGGCTGAGTGGTCTTCACCTTTAACGCTCGAAGACACGGCGACGTACCTGCTTGGACCAGTGCTGGGTTTTGTGATGCTGCTGCGCGGCATCGTCTGTTTACACGCCAGTGCTGTGGCGATTGGAGATAAAGCGATTGCCCTCGTCGGTCCGGCTGGATCAGGTAAGTCGACAACGGCGGCGGCGCTTGCGGAGCGCGGGTACAGTGTGCTCGCGGAAGATGTTGTGACGCTGGACGATCGTCGCGATCGATTTCTGGTGCGACCGGGTTATCCGTGCATTCGCTTGTGGCCACCCGCGGTGAAGGCGCTTTATGGATCTGAAACGCGTCTGCCGAGACTCACGCCAAACTGGGACAAGTGTTACCTCGATTTGAGTGCGCGATTTCAGGGTGAGCCATTGCCGCTCGCTGCGATCTATCAACTTGGTGAACGACGTCATGATTCTGCCGCGCCGTTTATCGAGACGCTCGATCGATCGGAAGCGTTGATGGCATTGGTCGCAAACACTTACGCGACGAAGTTGATGGACAAACACATGCGCGCGCGTGAGTTTGAGTTGTTGACCCGTGTCGTAGGTCAGGTTTCGGTGCGACGTGTCACGCCACATGCGGATCCTGTGCTCATAACTCAACTATGTGACTCCATTCTAAGTGACTTCAGGACCACAGATAACACGGAATAAAATCCGATTTTTTATCCGTGTCATCTGTGGCTAAGATTGATGTATAGCCTTCATTTCTACGGCCAGATGCTTGCCGACGCACCGCGTATGGATGCGTATTTGGCTGCCCTGCGCCAGGCGGTAAAGCCCGATTCAGTGGTATTGGATCTTGGCTGTGGGCCAGGAGTGTTTGCGCTGATGGCGTGTAAGTTCGGGGCGCGACGTGTTTACGCGGTCGAACCGGATAACATCATCAGTGTGGCGCGCGAGGCGGCGGTTGCAAACGGTTGTGCCGATCGGATCGAGTTCTTCGAAAGCTTGTCTACTGAAGTCTCACTGCCTGAACCGGCGAGCATCATCATTTCTGACTTGCGCGGTGTCCTGCCGTGGTTTGAACAACATATTCCCTCGATCATCGACGCTCGCGAGCGTCTGCTGGCTCGCGGCGGTGTGCTCATTCCGCAACGGGACGTTCTTTGGGCCGCGGTTGTTGAAGCGCCAGAACAATACGAAGACGTTATTGGACCATGGCAAAAGTTCGATCTGTCAGCCGGATCGCGCTTAATCACCAACACATGGCGCAAGTCGTACCTGAAGCCCGAACAGTTGCTGGTCGACCCCGTGTGTTGGACAAGGATCGACTACTACAAAGTCCAGGACACTGACGTACGTGCCGAGATTTCATGGCGTGCGGCACGCAACGGAACGGCGCACGGCATTGCCGTCTGGTTTGATTCAGAACTGGCCGGCGGCATCAGCTTCTCGAATCATCCGGACGCCCCAAAAATGATCTATGGCGTTGGTCTGTTTCCTTTTCCTCGGCCGGTCCAGATCACGGAAGGCGAACACATTCATCTTCAACTCGCCGCCAATCTCATTCAGGACGGTTATGTTTGGCGTTGGGATACGGACGTCTCCACAGCAAGTTTCAAGCAGTCAACTTTTTATGGCGTGCCGCTGTCGCAAGCGCAGTTGCGTAAGTCAGCTCAGTAAACGATGTTCAGCTCAGCCAGGATCCTCAGCAGCAAACTGCGTAAGGCGTTGGCCCAGTTGCCCAACCTTCCGCGGGCGCTAACACTCGTATGGCAAGCCGCGCGTCGCTGGACCATCCCGTGGGTGGTGCTGCTGATTATTCAGGGACTGTTGCCCGCGGCGCTGGTTTATCTTACGAAACTGTTCGTTGACGCGTTAATACTGGCCCTGCGGATTGGCGGCTCGTGGCCCGAGATGCGGGATGTGCTGATTATAGTGCTGATGCTCGGTGGCGTTCTGTTGTTGATGGAAGTAGTTCGCCACACTATTAATTGGGTGAGCAACGTCCAGGCAGAACTCTTACAAGACCACATTACCACACTGATTCATGAGAAATCAGTGACCGCCGATCTTGCGTTCTACGAACTCTCCGACTACTACGATCACCTGCACCGTGCGCGCGCCGAAGCACGTTACCGTCCCGTAGCGCTGCTCGGCAATCTCGGCGCGCTGCTGCAAAACAGTATCACTCTCCTCGCTATGGGTGCGATCCTCATACCACTTGGACCAAGCCTCGCCCTGGTACTGCTGCTCAGCACTTTGCCGGCGTTCTTCGTGGTAATTCATTATGCGCTCGAGGAGTATCAGTGGCGACAGCGCACGACTGCGGACGATCGGCGCGCGTGGTATTACGACTGGATCATGACCACGGCCGAAGCAGCCGCGGAGATCAGGCTCTTCGGACTCGGCAAATATTTCCAGTCAAACCACAAGGATCTGCGCCGGCGTCTACGCGGTGAACGTCTGCGCCTGACGCGACGACAAGTGCTGGGGGAATTGGCGGCGAGTCTGATCGCGCTGCTGATCGTGGGCGCAGCGCTGGCGTTGATGGTGTGGCGAACCTTAATGAGTGTCATCACGCCCGGCGAATTGGCACTGATTGTTGCTGCGTTTAATCAAGGGCAAGGACTGATGCGCACGCTGCTGGAAAATGCGGGCCAGCTTTACGGCAATAGCCTGTTTCTCGGTAACCTGTTTGAGTTTCTTGCACTGCAACCGGTGATCGCCGATGGACGACATGGAAAAGAGCAGGTGAAGGTTGGGATCGAATTCAAGGGCGTGTCGTTCAGTTATCCTGATGCGAGTGGGAGGGCGCTCGACGATTTCACGATGACGATCCCGAAGGGAAAGATTGTTGCGATTGTTGGTCCAAACGGAGCGGGCAAGAGCACGCTGCTCAAGCTGCTCTGTCGCTTTTACGATCCGCACGATGGTGCGATTGAGATTGACGGGCTGAATATCAAAGAGATTGCTGTCGAGGATCTAAGACGAATGATCACGGTGTTGTTTCAACAACCGTTTCACTACAACACCACGGTACAGGAGAATATCCGCTACGGCGATTTCAAAGCGTCTAATCTTGAACTTAACGCTGCGATCAGAGCTGCCGGCGCGGAGGAGGTTGTGGCGCGCTTGCCGCAACAGGAGCAAACGTTGTTGGGACGCTGGTTCGCGGGCGGGACTGAACTCAGTGTGGGTGAGTGGCAACGCATCGCTTTGGCGCGTGCGTTTTTGCGACGTGCGCCGATTATTATTCTCGACGAGCCGACGAGCGCGCTCGACCCGTGGGCCGAAGCGGAGTGGCTCGAACGCTTTCGACAACTCGCGGCTGGACGAACTTCGATCATCATCACGCATCGTTTCACGACCGCGATGCATGCTGATGTGATTCACGTGATGGACCGTGGCCGCATCATTGAATCAGGCAGCCATCAAAGACTGCTCGAACAGAGTGGACTCTACGCGGAGTCGTGGTCACGACAGGTGATTTTAGCCACAGATGACACAGATAAAATCCTGATCAAATCCGTGTAATCTGTGGTTAAAGAAACTGATGAACTATGATACCGAAAATAAGTTGATGCTTTGCTGCGCACGGCGCGAGGTAGACGCTATGGAGTTGCGCCCGCTTTTAGGGCAGGAGCTCAACTGGGATTACCTCTTCGCCACCGCACAAGCGCACGGCTTGCTCCCCCTGTTGCACAAACATCTCACCGACCTTGCCCCGACGCATTTCTTGTCGCGCCTGAAACGCGAGTCAGTCGCAAACTCGCAAAACGTCCTGCACCTGGTTAGTAAACAACTCCGCATCTACAAACTCTTTAAAGACAACAACATTCCCGTCGCTCTATTTAAAGGACCACTGCTCGCGCAGATGGCATACGGCGAGATCTCTCTGCGCCAGGCCGGCGATATCGACGTCCTGATTAACCGCCGTCACTTCGCACAAGCAAGAGCGTTGCTCGAATCGCTCGGCTACGAGATGAGCCCACGTTTGACATCCGCGCAGTTAGCTTCGCACCTAAGTAATCACTGCGAGCTACAGTTCATGCGCGATGAGTGGTTCACGGTGGTGGATCTACATTGGGATCTCGCGCCGCGCAGTTTTGTCTTCAAACTGCATGCTGACGAAGTCATGTTGCGGCTTCAGTCGGTATCACTTGCCGGAACGACAGTTGAGACTTTCGGCCCCGAAGATCTCGTGCTCTATCTCTCAATGCACGGCGCCAAGCATCTCTGGCGACGCCTGGAATGGATCGTCTCGCTGGCGGAAGTGTTGCGAGCCACTCCACAACTCAACTGGGATCTCCTGGTCCAACGTGCCGAGCAAGCCCACGCGACGCGCATGCTCGCCCTCGGTTTGCGACTGGTCGAGAAGTTCTCAGATCTACGTATTCCTGTCCTCGTCGACCACGGAATGCAACGAATGTGCGATCAAATTCACGAACAACTCTTCAACACGTTTGGCGCGGCCGAGTCAACCGAAACCAATCTCTACAACCTCCGCATCATGGATCGTAAACGCGACGCACTAATCTCTACGTTGCGCGCCATCTTCGTTCCCACGTTACCCGACTGGCAGGCCGTCGCCCTCCCTGCGCCGCTGCACTCGCTTTACTACGCCTTCCGTCCGCTGAGACTATCGAAGGTCTATACCAGCTCACTTTGGCGCAGAATGAGACGCGATGCTTAAGCCGCCTTTGAAGTGGGCCGGCGGCAAGCGCTGGCTGGTGCCACACCTGAAACCGATCTGGGAAGCGAACACCGAGCGACGATACGTCGAGCCGTTTTGCGGCGGCCTCGCGGTCGCGCTCGGGTTGCAGCCGAAGCGCGCGCTATTGAACGATGTGAATCCCCATTTGATTAACTTCTACCGCCAGGTTCAGAACGGTTTGAAAATACGCCTGGCGATGCGCAACGATGAACAGCTTTTTTATCGCCATCGCGAGCGCTTTAATGAACTGATTCGCAAGGGCGCGGCACGAACTGCCGAAGGCGCGCAGTTGTTCTACTATCTGAATCGCACATGTTTCAACGGGCTCTGCCGTTTCAATAAGAGCGGCGATTTCAACGTGCCTTTTGGAACTTACAAGGCGATCAACTACGCCAAGGATTTCTCGGAATACAAAGAAGTGTTTAGCCAGTGGCAGTTTAGTAATGTTGACATTGAGGCGCTGGAGTTTGAAGCGGGAGATTTTATCTACGCCGATCCGCCGTATGATGTAGAGTTCACGACGTATAGCGCCGGTGGTTTTTCGTGGGACGATCAGGTACGAACTGCAGATGTGTTAGTGAGACACATTGGACCAGTGGTGATTTCCAACCAGGCGACCGAGCGAATTATCGAGTTGTATGAGAGCCGTGGATTTGAGTTGACGTATCTTGATGGGCCAAGACGGATTAGTTGCACCGGGGATCGCACCGCCGCGCGCGAAGTGCTGGCGATGAAGTAAATGACTACGTGGTTACCGGATTATGTTTATGTTGACGGACGGTTCCAGTCTGGTCGCGCGGTCGTGTGTGATGGCGACGGGAAGATTGTTGAGATTACGGAAGAGGCTCCGGATGCGATTCGTCTGAAGGGGCGCGCGTTGTTGCCGGGGATGGTTAATGCCCACTCGCATGCGTTTCAGCGAGTGATTCGCGGGCGGACTGAACATCGGTCACAACACTCTACTGACAGCTTCTGGACGTGGCGCGAGCAGATGTATGCCACGGCGAATGCCCTAGAGCCGGACGATATCTACTCCGTCTCCTGTAGGGCGTTTCTCGAAATGGCGCTCACCGGGATCACTGCGGTCGGCGAGTTTCACTATATTCATCACTCACGCGACGGCTCGCCCTACTCCGATCCGAACCTGCTCGAACGTGAAGTGATTCGCGCGGCGCGCGACATCGGTATCCGCATCGCTCTGTTACGCGTGGCTTATGCGCGGGCGGGTTATCAAACCGAACCCAACCCACAGCAAATTCGCTTTATCGAAGATTCACCTGACGTTTACTTGAAGAACCTCGAACAACTGCTCGATGTGAATGACGACATGGCGTGGATAGGTGTCGCACCGCACAGCGTGCGCGCAGTGCCGCTCGATTATTTGAAAACCATCGTTGCCTTCGCCAACGAGCGCGCGCTTCCGGTGCACATGCACGTCGCTGAACAGCCCGCGGAAGTTAGTGCGTGTATTGCGGAGTATGGTCGTTCTCCCGTGGCGTTGCTGGAGACCGAAGGGCTGCTGAGTAAACGTTTCACTGCCGTACACGCAATACACGTCACGCCAAAAGCAATCGCTGCGCTCGCGCGTAGTGGAGCTTTTGTTTGTGCCTGTCCGACTACGGAGCGAAATCTCGGCGATGGCGTAGTGCCGGCTGATGCTTACTTCGACGGCGGCGTGCGCATTGCGCTCGGCAGCGATAGTCAGATTCAAATCGATCTGCTTGAAGATGCGCGCGAGCTCGAATATCACTTGCGGTTGCAGAAGATGGAGCGGAACGTGCTGGCGCCAATGCTGGCCGAACGATTGTTTGATTGTGCGACCATCAATGGAGCGGCGAGTATAGGGTTTGATGGAGGACGGATTAAGCCCGGTGCACCGGCGGATTTTTTCACGGTCGATCTGAACGACTTATCGATCGCCGGATCGTCGCCCGATGACTTACTCACGAACATTGTATTTTCGCTCGCGCGGACTGCTGTGCGCGATGTTGTAGTAGCCGGAAAACGAATTATTGAAAATGGGAAACATCAAGCAGACACTTTCTGAGTTGGTTAGCATCGACTCGGTTTCGTCGCGATCGAATGTCGAGATTATCGAGTATCTCGAACGTCGTTGCGAGATCCTGGGATTGATTACTCGGCGCTTTCCGTACGTGGACGAACACGGTGTTGAGAAGATCAATCTTATTGCGCTAACAGCGGAGACGGACGAAGTGGAACTTGCGCTCGTGGGCCATACCGATACCGTTCCATACGATCCACACTGGGCTGAAGCTACGAGCCTCACCGAACGCGACGGCAAACTCTACGGCCGTGGCTCCTGTGATACAAAAGGATTCATCGCCGCCGCACTGACAGCCCTCGAAAATATCAAACCAACGAAGCCGCTCGCGTTAATATTCACGGCCGACGAGGAGATCGGATTGCGCGGTGCAAAGCAGTTGGCCCAGTCAAAACCTTTGCGCGTGCGCTACAGCATCGTCGGCGAACCGACTTCGCTCAAACCGATTCGCGCGGGCAAAGGTTACTCACTCGCGGAAGTGATCGTGAAAGGACGTGAGGCTCACAGTGCTTATCCGGCGCTCGGCGCGTCGGCAGTCTTTCGCGCTGCCCGCCTGATCGCCCGTTTGGAGTCGATCGCAGAACAACTCAAACAAGACCAGCACGACGCTTTCGATCCGCCATTCACAACGCTGAACATCGGCTTGATCCACGGCGGCTCAGCAAAGAATGTTCTCGCCGGCGAGTGTCGCTTCACACTCGAATGGCGACCAATCCCGACTCAACCATCCGAACATGTTCTCCAACTCTTCCTGAGGGCCATTGAAGTCGAGAGTGAAACCGATCAGGACCTCTATTGCGAAATTGATGCGAGTCGCCAGGATGCCGGGTTTGAGACTCCGCGCGATTCGCCGCTGATCGAGTTGTTAGAGAGGGTCACAGGGCTTGAGTCAGGCACGGTCTCCTTCGGCACTGAAGCCGCGCAGATGATGGTGCTCGGCAGTGAATCGGTCGTAATCGGTCCCGGTGACATTCGCGAAGCGCACCGCACCGGCGAATTCGTGTCCATCGATGAACTTAAGCGCTGTGCCGAGATTTTGGGGCGAGCGGTACGAGAGATTTGTGGAGCGGGAGAGTAGTTTCACGCAAAGGCGCAAAGACGCAAAGAAAGGCGCTCAGCTTTATAAGAATTCTTCTTTGCGGCTTGGCGCCTTTGCGTGAAATTTCTTCTTTTGCACACGGACACCCTTCCGAGTATTCTTGGCATCGGAAAGTGCAATGCTCCGCATCAATACAGCCTTTTTAGCAATTATTCTTCTGGTTTCGTGTGTCGCAGTTTCGGCTCAGGATCCCAAACCACTAACCAACCAGGAATTCGTCAGTCTGCTTTATCAACTACAGCGCAATCCCGACACGCGCGACGATCTCCTCGAGCAGATTCGCAAACGCGGGATTGGTTTCGTTTTGACCGATGGCATGCGCTCGCTCGTAGCGACGAAAAGCGGCAACGATGCCCTACTGCGCCGCACGCTCGAAGAAGCTGAACGCCGCCGGGTAAACCCAACAGCTTCCGCGCTCCCTTCCGAAACCGAAGGCCGCGAACTGCTCGAACGCACGCGTAACGTCACGCTCGCTGCCGCGAATGCGATGCCCGACTTTCTCGTAAAGCAGATCATCAAACGTTCGGTCGCATACGGCAGCACCGCCAATTGGATCCCGCAAGACAATCTCACGCTCGCGGTCGGTTATCGCGCGAACCGGGGCGAAGAATACAAGCTGCTGACCGTAAACGGAATGCCGGCAGGTCCTGAGGTGCAGGCGAGCGGCGATTACAGCAAGTACGTGCCGAAAGGTGCTTCGTCGAGCGGCGTGGAATACATTTCCGCACTGGCGGATGTCTTCAAGCCGGAGTCGAAAACGGAGTTTCGCGTTGTCGATACCGACACGATTCAGACTCGCAGAACAGTCGTTTACGAATACACGATCAAGAAAGACAATTCGCAGTTGTCACTGAGTTTGCAGGATACGGGTGCGCGAGCGATCGTTGGATCGCGTGGCCGTTTGTGGATCGATCGCGAGTTGGACCGGGTGCTGCGCTTCGAACAGATCGCGACCGAGATTCCTCCCGATTTTCCGATCACTGCCGCGAGCAGTTTGATCGACTACGATTGGGTTACCATTAACGAACGAAAGTATCTCTTGCCCACTCACTCTGAAATACTATTGACGACCGTCAATCCGAAGTTTGTGTTACAGAGTCGTAATGACGTTCGTTTCCGCAGCTATCAGAAATTCGGCGCCGAGCTGAAGGTCGTCGATGAAGTCGGTGAAGACGACGATCCGCCCGCCAAGCCAGTCAAACCGTAACCACAGATTACACAGATAAAAATACAGATTTAATCCGTATTCATCCGTGTAATCTGCGGCTAAATGTCTTCTATTGAGGACGCCTCACGCCCCACTGTTCACATTTGTCCACACGCAAAATTCGTTGCAAATGCCGAATCTTCTTTGTTTCTCGCGTCCGAACCTCACAGGTAAGTTGGTACAGGCCTTGCTCAGCTAATCCACGGAATGAAGCCCAGGATTTTAATAGTTGACGACGACTCGGCCATTACCCAGCAGCTTTACTGGACGCTGTGCGACGAGTACGACGTGATCACTGCGAACGACTTGCAGACTGCGATCCGGCGCGCAACTTTTTACAAGCCCGATATCGCCATACTCGATTTACACATGCCCCCTGACAAGTGTTCCCCTGCAAGTGGCCTGCGATTGTTGGAATACATCAAAGGCCACTTGTCCCAGTCGCGCGTTTTGATCATGAGTTCCAACAGCGACATCGAGGTGCGCAAGGCGTGTTTCGCCGCCGGCGCCGACGGTTATTTCGCGAAGCCGTTCGAGCTCGAAGACATGCTCGCAAGTATTTGCAAGTTAACTCCCGTACACCGGCTCGAGTTGTTCGCACACATTCTTTGATCTTTGGGATCCGGACGCACACTCCCTTTGGGCGTCCGTCAAACACCGTAGGTGAAACCCTCTTCACCGGACGGTGTGTTAGAGGGCCCCCGCTGACGTCGCCCAACACGAACGCGGGGGCCGTATTTTTGGCCACAAAGAAGCCCAAGAAGCACAAATGCTCAATCGGCAGTTATGTGACATAATCCCTCGCGTACCTTCTGCCAATGAGCGAAGCAACCGACAAAGTGCGTGGCCAGCACGAGTTGCCACTCTTTCCCCTGCCGGTGGTCCTATTTCCCGGTGTGCCCTTACCGCTGCACATTTTTGAGCCGCGTTACCGGCAGATGCTTTCCGATATTCGCCTCGAGAAGAATCTTTTTGGTCTGGTTTACTTCGATACTACGAGTGCGGAGAATGACGTTCCGCCTGCCGGTCACGTCGGTTGTGTTGCTGAAGTCACCGAGGTCCAGGAGTTTCCTGACGGTCGTTCAAACATACTGACGCTGGGTGTGATTCGTTATCGTATCGAGTCGTACGTTGACCGCGGCGATCCGTATCTCGTCGCGAAGGTCAGTTATTTTGAAGACGACGAAGAAGACGAAGAGATACTTACCGCGCCGTCGCGGGAAGTAGCGGAGACGTTCACGCGCATCGCGCAGGCAGTGCGCACCATCAACGACGAGCGCGCCACGTTGCCTGATATTTCAGATACTGAGCCACAGCGATTGTCGTTTCTGGTTGCGGCGGCGATGGAGATCGATGCGGAAATAAAACAGGACTTGCTCGAACTGCGTTCAACTTCAGAGCGTTTGGAACGACTGCGAGCGATGCTCAACATCGCGGTGAAAGGCTACGAAGAACGAGCCCGCATCCACGAACTTGCGAAAGGCAATGGACACGGCGGCAGAAAGATTGAACTTGAATGAGTGATGCGGTGAAGGTGCGAGTGTTGTTTTTTGGAGCGGCTCGAGACGTAGTTGATCAGAACCCGCTCGAGATCTCGCTTGCTGCGCCCGCCACAGTTTCGACTGCCTTTCAGAGTCTGGTCGCGAAGTTTTCCGAGCTCGAACGATTCGGGCGATCGTTGTTGTTTGCAGTGAACCAGGAATACGCCACGCCGGATACGATGCTGAAAGAAAATGACGAGCTGGCGGTGTTTCCGCCGGTGAGTGGCGGGTCGCATGATTTTTTCGAGTTGACGACCGAGCCGATCGATGTGGGTGCGGTGGCGCGACGCGTCGTGCTTCCCGAGTGCGGCGCCACTGTCACGCTCGACGGCTACGCGCGGGAATGGACGAAGGGCAAACACACGCTCTATCTGGTCTACGAAGCCTACGACTCAATGGCGTTGACTGAGATGCAGCGCCTCGGCGTGGAAGCACACGAGCGCTTCGACATCGCACATCTCGGGATCGTTCATCGCACCGGGAGGCTCGAGATCGGTGAAACGAGTGTCGTAATTGCCGCCAGCGCCCCACACCGCCAGGCCGCCTTCCAGGCCTGCGAATGGGCCATCAAAGAACTCAAACGCACCGTTCCGATCTGGAAGAAAGAAGTCTTCGAGAATGGCGGTGAGGAATGGGTTGGAGCCGCAGATAACATGGATAAAGAAAGACACGGATGAACACGGAAATAAATCCGTTATTCATCCGTGTTATCTGTGGCTAATTAGTTGACAATTCTTCGGTTTCTTCCTCGGCCGCGGCTTCCACCAACGAAGCACTCGTTACTTTGTCCCCGGCGTCAGTCTTGATCAGACGTACACCTTGCGCGCTGCGGCCCGTCTTGCGGATGTCATTGGCCTCGATGCGGATCAGTTTTCCCTGTTGCGTGATGATCATGATCTCCGACTCATCCTCAACCGGAAACACCGCCACAACCTTGCCGGTCTTGTCGGTAGTCTTCATGTTGATGACGCCTTTACCACCACGCGATTGCAGCCGGTAAGTCGTGATCGGAGTTTGCTTGCCGTAACCCTGTTCGGACACGGAGAGCATCCGCTCCTTGTCTTCGGCTGAGACGGCGCAAACGGAGACGACGTAATCATCCTGCCGCAACTCGATGCCGCGCGTTCCTCGAGTCGCCCTGCCCATCGGTCTGGCATTCTTCTCGTCGAAGCGAATTGCGAGTCCGTTGTGCGTGGCGATGAAGATGCGCTTCGTGCCGTCAGTAAGAATTACATCGAGCAACTGATCGCCTTCATCGACGTTGATCGCGATGATGCCGTTGGTGCGAATGTTTTGAAAATCAGCGAGGGACGTTTTCTTGATCACGCCTTTGCGCGTGACCATCACCACGTAACGTCCTTCGGAAAACTCGCGCACCGGCACGACGCCCGCAAGCTTTCGATCGCTCGGAATGTTGATGAGATTCACCACTGCCTTGCCTCGAGCTGCAGCCGCGGCATCCGGCACTTCGTGAACTTTTATCTTATAGACCATGCCATCGTCGGTGAAGATCATCAGGTAAGCATGAGTCGAAGCAATAAACAGGTGCTCAATAAAGTCGCCGTTCTTCGCAGCGGCGCCGAAGCGACCCTTACCACCGCGACCCTGGCGCGTATAAGTCGTAATCGGCGTGCGCTTGATGTAACCACTGTTGGTGACAGTGATGGCCACGTCTTCGTCAGCGATCAAGTCTTCGATGGATAGTTCGACGCCTTCGTCGACGATCTCCGTACGACGTCCGTCGCCAAAGTCTTTCTTAACTTCTTCCAACTCCTTTGCGATCACGCGTCGCAGCGATCGCTCGTTGCCAAGAATCTCTTCCAGCTCGGCGATGAGCTTAATGATCTGCTCGTATTCATCGATGATCTTCTGGCGTTCGAGCGCTGAAATGCGGCGCAATTGCAGGTCGAGAATCGCCTGGGCCTGGATTTCCGAAAAACCCAGTTGGTCCATCGTCTTCTGTACGCGAGCGAGGTACGTCTTGATCTGAACGTCTGCCGGAACACCTTTCCAGGTCTTCACTTCCACCGTGGTTTTCAGTTGGCCCATCAGCCACTGCCGCGCTTCTTCAACTGAACGCGAGTTGCGAATGAGGAGAATGATGAAATCGAGTGCATCAATCGCCTTCGTGAGTCCTTCGAGGATGTGTGCGCGAGCACGCGCTTTGCGAAGCTCGTACTCGGTCCGCTTGCGCACTACCTCGCGTCGAAACTCGATGAACGCCTCGAGCATCTGCTTGAGATTCAGAACGCGCGGCTGTCCGTTAACAATCGCGAGGTTGATAACACCAAACGACGATTGCATCGGCGTCAGCTTGTAGAGCTTATTGAGCACGACCTGCGGTACCGCGTCGCGCTTCAACTCAACCACGATGCGCATACCGGTACGGTCTGACTCGTCGCGCAGATCGGAAATGCCCTCAATCTTCTTTTCGTTGATCAACTCGGCTATACGTTCGAGCAAACGCGCTTTATTGACCTGGAACGGAATCTCGGTGATCACGATCGCATCGCGTTCCTGTGCGCCGCGTCCGATGCGATCGATGCCCGCACGCGCACGAATTTGCAGCACGCCGCGACCTTCTTCGTACGACTTTCTGATCTCTTCGCGACCGTAAATAAAACCCCCGGTGGGAAAATCAGGGCCGGTAACGATCTTCGTGAGATCCTGGACGGTAGTCTCGGGATCCTTCAACAACGCGAGCGTCGCATCGACGATCTCGGTGAGATTGTGCGGCGGGATCTTCGTCGCCATTCCCACTGCGATTCCGTCAGAGCCATTGATCAGCAGGTTCGGAACGCGAGCCGGTAAAACTGTCGGCTCACTCAGCGACTCGTCGTAGTTTGGTTGAAATGTAACCGTCTCTTTTTCAATGTCAGAGAGGACTTCATTCGCGAGGCGCGCCATGCGAATCTCTGTGTAACGCATCGCCGCTGCTGCATCACCGTCAACCGAACCGAAGTTGCCCTGGCCATCGATCAACGGATAACGCATCGAAAAGTCCTGGGCCAAACGCACGATCGTGTCGTACACCGGCATATCGCCGTGCGGGTGATACTTACCGATGACGTCGCCGACGATACGCGCGCTTTTCTTGTACGCCTTGTTGTAGGTGTTGCCGAGTTCGTGCATGGCCCACAACACGCG
>Ga0068859_100003381_pt1 | contig 16225 bp, 10 predicted proteins | sample KBSSwiS22_FD_66585 | JGI IMG/M metagenome (GOLD analysis project Ga0068859, IMG submission 66585) | Switchgrass rhizosphere microbial communities from Kellogg Biological Station, Michigan, USA - KBS Switchgrass S2-2 | ecosystem: Host-associated > Plants > Roots > Rhizosphere > Soil ...
GAGGGCGAGGGCGAGCCGACGCCAGAGCCGAAGCGGAGACGGGGCCGGGCATGAGACTGGTTCTGAAGGGTGGGCGAGTCATAGACCCGTCACAAGGCATTGATGACCGGTTGGACGTCTTGATCGAGGACGGACGGATCACGAAATTGGCTCGGCCCCTCACTGGACGGGGCCGGAGCGTCGACGTGAGGGGCCTCGTGATATGTCCGGGCTTCATCGACCTTCACTGTCACCTGCGCGAGCCCGGCCGTGAGGACAAGGAGACGATCGCCACCGGCACGCGCGCCGCGGCCGCGGGCGGGTTCACCGCGGTATGCGCGATGCCCAACACCGACCCCGTCAACGACCGGGCGGGGATCACCCGCGCGATCCTGGACCGGGCGCGGGCCGACGGCGTGGTCCGCGTGCACCCCATCGGCGCCATCACCCGCGGCTCGCTGGGCGAGGAGCTGGCGGAGTACGGCGACCTGCGCGAGGCCGGCTGCGTGGCGGTGTCCGACGACGGCCGGCCGGTGGCCAGCGCGCGCGTCATGCGGCGGGCGCTGGAGTACGCGCGCGCCTTCGACCTCACGGTCATCGATCACTGCGAGGAGCCCACGCTGGCGCACGGCGCGGCCATGAACGAAGGGACGGTGTCCACGCTGCTCGGCCTGCGCGGGGCGCCCGCGGCCGGCGAGGCCATCGTGGTGGAGCGCGACGTGCTCCTCGCGGAGCTGACCGGCGGCAAGGTGCACATCGCCCACGCCAGCGCCGCCGCCTCCGTGGACGCCGTGCGCCGGGGCAAGGCCCGCGGCGTCCGGGTGACGGCCGAGGCCACGCCCCACCACCTGCTGCTCGTCGACGCGGCGGTCAAGGACTCCGGCTACGACACGTCCACCAAGATGAACCCGCCGCTGCGCGCGGAGGCGGACCGCCAGGCCCTCATCGAGGGCCTGCGCGACGGCACCATCGACTGCATCGCCACCGACCACGCCCCGCATACGGTGGACGACAAGAAGGTGGAATACGACCAGGCCGCTTTCGGGGTGGTCGGGCTGGAGACCGCCGTCTCCCTCTGCCTCGACCGCCTGGTCGGCGCCGGGATCCTGGAGCTGGCGCAGCTCGTCTCGCTACTCTCCACCCGTCCGGCCCGCGTCCTGGGCCTGCCCGGGGGTACGCTGGCGCCGGGGTCTCCCGCCGACGTCACGGTGCTGGACCTGGATCGGCGCGTGCAGGTGGACCCCGCCCGCTTCCAGTCCAAAGGCCGCAACACGCCCTTCGCCGGCTGGACGTTGAAGGGCGGGCCCGTGCTCACCGTAGTGGACGGGCGCGTCGTCTTCTCCGCGCCGCGCCGGTGACGAGCGCGGAGGCCATCGCCGAATACAACCGCCGGGTCGCGAATGAACCCGCGGCCGCGCTCGAGCAGTGGGCCTGGCTGCACGACGCGTTCCTGCATGAGGGGATCACCTTCGCCGGCGCGCCCATGCGTACGTTCCTGCGTCCGCACCTGGTGGACCGCGCCGCCTGGGACGACCTGGAGCGCGCGGGCCGCGCCGTGCTGGAGCTGGCCGCGCGCGTGGCCCGCCACGTGTTCGACGGGGACGCGGGGCGCCTCTGCGCCCACCTCGGGATCCCCGCGGCCCAGGCCCGCTGGATGACGCTGGACCCGGGCCAGCCCGACGTGGTGCTCTCCCGCCTCGACGCGTTCGTCACCGCCGCCGGCCCGCGCTTCATCGAGATCAACAGCGACGCGCCCGCCGGCTTCGGCTACGGCGACCGCATGGCCGAGGTCTTCGGCCGGCTGCCGCTGTTCCGGCAGTTTGCCGCCGATCACGCGGTGAGCTACGTGCCTTCCGCGCCGTCCCTGGCGCGGGCCCTCCTCGCGGAATGGGCACGCCGCGGCGGCCGCGGCGTCCCCGTCGTGGCCATCGTGGACTGGGCGGAGGTGAAGACCCGTCCCGACCAGGAGCTCCTCCGCCCCGCTCTCGAGCAAGGCGGCGCGCGTTGCGTGCTGGCCGACCCGCGGGAGATGACCCTCGTCGGCGGGCGGCTGCGCGCCGGCGCCGACGCCGTGGACCTCGTCTATCGCCGCGCCCTGCTCCAGGAGCTGGTCGAGCGCGAGGACGAGGTGGGGCCGTTCCTGTCGGCCTACCGCGAGGGCCGCGCGGTCTTCCTGAACTCCTTCCGCTGCGGCCTCTCCGAGGACAAGGGCTTCTTCGGGATCCTCACCGACGAGGCCTTCGCGGGCCTGCTGACGGGGGACGAGCGCCGGCTGGTGGCGCGGACGGTGCCGTGGACGCGCCGTGTCGAGGAGCGGCGCACGCTCAAGGACGGCCGCGACGTGGACCTGGTGCCGTACATCCTGGCCCACGCGGCGGACCTCGTGCTGAAGCCGGCCCACGGCTTCGGAGGGCAGTCGGTGATGGTGGGGATGGAGGCGACGCCCGCCGCATGGGAGGCCGTGGTGGAGGAGGCGCTCGGCTCGCCGTGGGTCGTGCAGGAGCGCGTGCCCATCCCGCGTGAGGAGTTCCCGGTCTGCGAGGACGGCGGCCTGGCCTTCGAGCCGCTGGGCGTGAACGCGAACCCGTTCTACGCGGCGGGGGCCGACGTGGGGGCGGTGGCCCGCGCCTCGCGCAGCGCGGTGATCAACGTGAGCGCGGGCGGCGGCAGCGTTCCCACATTTGTCGTCGGTTGAAGGTGGAAGCGGGGCTCGAGGCGTCGCGCTGGAGCATTATCTTCCCTAGTTAGCGCCCCGCGCGAAGCGCGCACCCGAGCGCCCCGCGGCCAGCGCTTGACCGCGCCCCCCGCCCGTGTAAGATCGGCCGAGCACCAACGCCCAAGCACTGCCTTGTCCATCGCTCCCGCCGACCCCGAGGGTAACCGCGAGGACAAGCCCCTAACCGCGTACCTCCGGGTCCTGCTCCGCTACCGCTGGATGGTGGCGGCGGTCTTCGCGTCAGTGGTCGCCCTGGCCGTCCTTAAGTCGCACCTCACGCGGCCGCTCTACAAGGCCGAGGCCCAGCTGCTCGTCGAGCGGGAGAACCCGTCGATCCTGACCTTCAAGGGCGTTTCCGAGGTGAACGAGCGCGGGTTCGCGGACGACTACTACCAGACGCAGAACAAGCTGCTGCAGAGCCGCTCGCTGGCGCGCAAGGTCGTCGAAGAGATGGGCCTGCTGCGCGATCCCGAGTTCGGCGCGGACGGCCCCGGCGGCGACCGCGCCATCGACAACGCCGTCGACGTCTTCCTGGAGAAGCTCAGCGTCCAGTGGATCCGCAACAGCCGCCTCATCACGGTCGGCTTCGAGTCCCACAACCCCGAGCTGGCGGCGCGGGCGGCCAACACCCTGGCCCGCGCGTACATCGCGCAGACGCTCGAGGGCCGCGCCGAGACGGCCGGCGAGGCGTCGCGCTGGCTGGCGCGCCAGGTCGAGGACCAGCGGGCGAAGGTGGCGGCCGCGGAGGTCGCGCTGCAGGCCGTGCGGGAGAAGGAAGGCATCGTGAACATCGACGAGCGCCGCGTGCTCGTCGAGCAGAGGCTCAAGGAGCTGGGCACGTCGCTGACCGCGCTCAAGAGCCAGCGGGTCCAGAAGGAGGCCCTCTACCGGCAGATGCGCGGCGCGCGCGATCCGGAGGAGCTGCCCGACGCCCTCCGCAGCAAGCTCATCGAGTCCCTGCGCATCGACCTGGCCCGCCTGGAGCGGGACCTGGCCGAGCGGCGGCAGCGGTACCTGGAGCACCACCCGGAGGTCGTGCGCCTGCGGAGCCAGATCGACGAGACGCGCCGCACGATCGCGGCGGAATCGGCCCGCATCGTGCGCGCGGCGGAGATCGACTACCAGTCCACGGCGGCCCAGGAAAACGCCGTGGCCGGGGCGCTGGATGCCGCCAAGGCGGAGGCCCTCGACCTGCAGCGGCGGGGCGTCCAGTACGACTCGCAGAAGCGCGAGCTGGAGGCGGGCAAGGAAGTCCTGAACGGCCTGATCGCCCGGCACAAGCAGGCCGACGTGGCCCAGGCGCTGGAGTCCTCGAACCTGCGCCTGGCCGATCCGGCCACCGTCCCGCAGGGCCGGATCCGCCCGCGGCCCGCGCTGGACCTGCTCGTCGGCATCCTGCTCGGCGGCGCGCTGAGCGTCGGCCTGGCCCTGTTGCGCGACCGGCTGGACGACACGCTGAAGACGCCGGACGACGTCCGCCTCGGGCTTCCCGCCACGCTGCTGGCCGTGATCCCGCGGGCGGACCCCGCGGCCGCCGGGCAAGGTGCGCCGAGCGAGGGTTACCGGCTGCTGCGGGCGGCGCTCGGCCACGCCTGGCGCGACGGCGGAGGCCGTGCGGTGCTCGTGACTTCGACGGCGCCGGGAGAGGGCAAGACCCTCACCTCGGTGCAGCTGGCGCGGGCCCTGGCCGCCGCCGGCGAGCGCGCGCTCCTCATCGACGCCGACCTGCGCAAGCCCCAGGCCCACGAGGCCCTGGGCGCCCGGCAATCGCCGGGGCTGGCGGAGCTGATGGCAGGGGAGGCGAAGCTTGCCGACGCGGTCCAGCGCCTTCCGAACGGCCCCGACTTCCTGGCGGCCGGGGTCGCGGCCACCGCCGACATGGTGACGCCGGATCGGATCGCGGCGGTCCTGGACGCCGCGCGCGGCGCCTACCGCTGGGTCGTCCTCGACACGTCGCCCGTCGGCGCGGTGGCCGACACCCTGGTGATGGCGCCCGCCGCGGATGGGGTGGTGGTGGTGGCCGGCGCGGAGGCGGTCCCGCGCGCGGCGGTGCGCCGCACGCTCGAGCGCCTGGCGGAGTCGGGCGGGCGCGTGCTGGGCGTCGTCCTCAACCGGGCCCGCGTCGATCTCCACTCCCACGACTACCAGCACCACTACGGCCATGGGTACGGGGACTACCACCGGTCCGCCGCGCCGCCGGCCACGGAGATCGCCCCGCTCAAGCAGCGGGTGGCCCCCTAGGCGATGACGGAGCCCGTCGTCCTCCCGCCCGGGCTGACGGTGGCCGACGCCATGAAGAGCATCCTCGTGATGTTCTCCGCGGCCTTCTTCCTCTCCCTGACGCTCACGCCGCTGGTGCGCGACCTGGCCCTGTCCCAGGGCTGGGTGGACCGGCCCGACGGGCGCCGCAAGACGCACCGGCTGCCCGTCCCGCGGCTCGGCGGCATCGCCGTCCACCTGGCCTTCGCGCTGTCCTTCGCCGCGGCCCTCACGGTGTTCCGCGACGCGGCCTGGATGGCGCCGCCCGTCCCGGCGGCCTTCCTGCACCTGCTGGCGGCGTGCACGTCGGTGATGCTGGTGGGGCTGCTGGACGACCTCTTCGGCGTCCCTCCGGCGCTGAAGATCCTGGTGCAGGCGGCGGCGGGGGTCTACCTGTACTACAACGGCTACCAGATCCGGCTCATCTCCAACCCGCTGGGCGAGACCTTCAACCTGGGCGTGCTCTCGCTGCCCATCACGCTGCTGTGGTTCGTGGGAATGAGCAACGCGTTCAACCTCATCGACGGCCTGGACGGCCTGGCCGCTGGCGTCGGGCTGTTCTCGACCAGCATCGTCTTCATCCTGGCCCTGATGAACGACCGCTGGGAGATCGTGCTGCTCTCGGTGGTCCTGGCCGGCGCCCTGCTCGGGTTCCTCCGCTACAACTTCGGGTCGGCCAGCGTCTTCCTCGGCGACTCCGGCTCGCTGTTCGTGGGGTTCGCCCTGGCCGCCCTCGCGGTGCGGGGATCCATGAAGAGCTCCACCGCGGTGGCGGTGCTGGCCCCGCTGCTGGCCCTCGGCTTCCCGATCGTGGACACGTCGATGGCGCTCGTCCGGCGGCTGGTCGGCCGCAAGAGCCTGCTCGAGCCCGACGCCGACCACATCCACCACCGGATCGTGCGCATGGGCCTGACGCAGCAACGCGCCGTGATCATCCTCTACGGCGTGACCGCGCTGTTCGGCGCGCTGTCCCTGCTGACCATGACGGGACAGAGCCACGCCACCGGCCTGGCCGCCGTGGTCTTCACGCTCGTCACCTGGATCGGGATCCGCCAGCTCGGCTACTCCGAGCTGGGACAGATCCAGCGGCTCCTGAAGCGCGGCCTTTCGCTCGAGGCCCTGACCTCGGCCACGGGGTCCCCGCTCGCGGAGGCGCGGCGGGCGGTGGCCGAGGCCAGGGACCTGCGCCAGCTCCATGCCGCCCTGGTGTCGGCGGCCTCCGCGCTGCGCCTCGAGAAGGCGTCGGTGCGTCTGCGCGCGCCCGGGCATCACCTGCCTCCGTGGGAGGCTGCAGACGCCGTGCTGGACCCCCGTCGCTCGTGGACCTGGACGATCCCGCTGGTGAGCGGGCACGAGCTGCTGGGTGAGCTGGAGCTGGTGGGCGTGCTGGGCCGCATGAGCGGGACCGCGAAGGCGGCGGAGCTGGTCGAGGTACTGGCGGTGGACTTCGCCGATGCGCTGGGGCGGCTCTTGCCCGGCGCCGAACCGCAGGCCGCGCCGGCGCGTGCCCTGGTCGCGGGAGCCGGGCCCAACCCTTCGGCCTGAGGCCGGCCGGCCGCGCCGTCAGGTCGTCCGGTCCAGCACCCAGTCCCCGAGCACGAGGCGGTCCATCCGGGTCCGCAGGAAGCAGTCCACGGCCTCCTCCGGCGTGTTCACGATGGGCTCGCTCTCGTTGAACGACGTGTTGAGCACCATCGGCACGCCCGTCTCCTCCTCGAAGGCCCGGATGAGCGACCAGAAGCGCGGGTTCGTCTCGCGCGAGACCGTCTGCAGGCGCGCGGTGCCGTCCACGTGCGTCACCGCGGGCACCCGCGGCCGCTGCGCCGGCCGCACGGGACGGACGGTCACCATGAACGGATCCGGCTGCGCGCCGTCGAACCAGTCCGCGGCGCGCTCCTCCAGGACCGCGGGTGCGAACGGGCGGAACGACTCGCGCCGCTTGACCCGCGCGTTCAGGACCTCCTTGACATCGGGACGGCGGGGATCGGCCAGGATGGAGCGATTGCCCAGGGCGCGCGGTCCCCATTCGCCGCGCCCGTGGTACCAGCCCACGATCGCGCCACGCGCGAGCGCGGCGGCGGTGTCGCGGTCCAGGCCCGCCGCATCGGGCCACCGCCGGACGCGGATGCCGTTGGCCCCGGCGCCCTCCGATTCGAAGCCCGGCAGACGCGCGCGCAGCGCCGCGGCGATGCTGTCCTCCGCGAACGCGGGCCCGAAGTAGGCGTGGCGCATCACGAAGGCGCGCGGCCGGCCCAGGTCCTGGTGCCAGACGTGGAGCGCGGCGCCGAGGGCGGTGCCCGCGTCCCCCGCTGCCGGCTGCACGAAGAGGTCCGTGAAATCCGTCTCGGCGCGGACCTTCCCGTTGGCCACGGAGTTCAGGGCGCAACCGCCCGCCAGGCACAGGGATCGGAGCCCGGTCCGCTTGCTGAGCCAGCGCAGGCGGTGGAAGAAAGCCTCCTCGTAGATGGCCTGCAGCGACGCCGCGAGGTCGTAGTGGCGCTCCGCCAGGGCCTCGTCCGCGCGGCGCGGCGGACCGAAGGCCTCGAGGAACCGGTCCGACCAGAGGCGGCCGAGGACGGGGGCGCCGTCGTCCCAGGACATCGTCACGCCCTCGGAGGCATGAAGGAAGAAGTCCACGTCCGTCTGGAAGCGGCCGTCGTCGTCCAGGCGCACGATCTTCCGCATCGCATCTAGGAACGCGGGCCGGCCGAACGAGGCCAGGGCCATCACCTTGTACTCGTCCCCGTACCCGGGAAAGCCCAGGAACTGCGTGACCGCCGTGTACAGGATGCCGAGCGAGTGCGGGAAGGCCACCTCGTCCAGGACCTCCAAGCGGGATCCGCGGCCGACGGCGGAGAGCGAGGACAGGAAATCGCCGAAGCCATCCACGGTGAGGCAAGCGGCCTCTTCGAAGGGCGAGCAGTAGAAGGCGGACGCCGCGTGGGCGCGGTGGTGCTCCACGTTGTGGGCGGCGCCGGCGAACGACCCGCGCCCGAGCGCGCGCAGCCGCGAGGGCAGGTCGGCCACGTGGCGCAGGTTCGACAGGCGGTCCTTGATCGCGGCCAGCCCCGGCCGGCGGCGGAACGCGAAGAGCGCCTTGTCCAGCAGGTGCGCCCGCGGGTTCCGGGAGACGGCAATGTGGGCGACGCGCGCGAGGTCGGTGCCGGCCTCGTCCAGGACGGCTCCGATGGCGCGGGCGGGGAAGCCGGCCCAGTGCTTGACGCGGTTGAGCCGCTCCTCCTCCACGCCGGCCAGGAGATGGCCGTCGCGCACCAGGACCGCGGACGCGTCGCCGTGGAAGGCGTTGATGCCGAGGATGTCCATCGGTCAGGAGGCCAGGCGCTGGCGCTCGAGCCAGTGGCCGAGCACCGCCAGGGACCAGGGCCGCGCCCAGGGTAGCCGCCGCGCTTCGAAGCGGCGGAGGAGCGCGCGCGTGTCCACGGCGGGCAGCGCGCGGGATCCGTCGAGCGCGGCCAGGCCCTCGGCCAGGAATGGACGCAGCGCGCCCCGCATCCAGCGGTCCATGGGCAGGACGAAGCCCCGCTTGCCGCCGCGCGCCGTCCCGGCCGGCAGGACGTCGCCGGCGGCCCGCTTGAGCAGCGCCTTGTGCCCTCGCCGTGAGCGGCCGGCCGCCCCGTTCCGCAAGCAGGAGAGGACGAGGTCGTGATCGAGGAACGGCACCCGCAGCTCCAGCGAGTGCGCCATGGACATGGCGTCGGCGTCGCGCAGGAGCGTGCTGCGCATGTAGCCGCCCAGCTCCAGGGCGCTGATGCGCGTCGCGGCCGGCACGGCGGGCCCCGGGTCCTCCGCGCCCAGTCCGATGGCCGGGTCGAGGCCCATCGACTCCAGCTCGCGGCGGGACCAGAAGGCGCGCAGGGATTCATACCGCTCGACCAGGGAGGCGCCGCGGTCCGTCATCTCGGCGGCGCGCTCGCCCGAGCCGCCCCGGCGGGCCCGCCGGCGGACGCGGGCGGGGACCAGGCCGACCAGCGGCGCCCAACGCTCCGCCAGGGCGAGCTGGCGGAAGGTGGGGTAGCCGCCGAAGAGCTCGTCGCCGCCCAGGCCGGACAACACCACCTTGATCCTCTCGCGCGCCACCGCCCGCGAGACGATCCAAGTGTTCAACCCGTCCCCGCTCGGCAGGTCCAGGGCCCGCACGGCCTCGGGGGCGAGTGCCGCGGCCTCGCCGTCGGGGAGCCGGATCTCGTGGTGGTCGGTCCCGAGCCGAGCAGCGACCGCCCGCGCCGCCGCCGACTCGTCCAGCTCCCGCTCCGCAAAGCCCACCGTGAAGGTCTGGAGCGCGCGTGGCGCCGCGGAGGCCGCCAGCGCGGTGACGACCGCGGAATCCACGCCGCCGCTCAGGAACGACGCCACCGGGACGTCGGAGAGGAGGTGCTCGCGCACCGAGATCACGAGGCGCTCCCGCACGTCCTTCGCGACGTCCGGTGCGGGAGCGCCGAGCAGCCGGTCCACCAGTCCCGCCGGCCAATAGTTCCGGGTCTCCGTGACCAGCCCCCCCCGGATCCGCATCCATTCCCCTGCTCCGAGCGACTTCACCCCGTCGACGAGTGTCTCCGGCTCGGGTACGGATCCGAACCGCACGTACCCGGACAGTCCGCGCCGGCTCACTCGCCGCGCCACCAGCGTCGAGGCCAGGAGCGCCCGCACCTCGGAGGCGAAGACGAAGCGGTCGGGCTGCGCCGAGTAGTAGAAGGGCTTGATCCCCAGACGGTCGCGGGCGCACCAGAGGCTACGGCCGGCGCGGTCCCAGATGGCCAGCGCGAACATCCCCTTGAGCCGCTCCAGGCACGACTCGCCCCACTTCGCGTAGCTCTTGAGCACGGTCTCGGTGTCGCTGCGAGAGCGCCACCGTACGTCGCCCAGGGCCGGGCGCAGGTCGAGGTGGTTGTAGATCTCGCCGTTCAGCAGGATCCAGTTGCCGGTCTCGGGGTCCAGCATCGGCTGGTGCCCGGCCGGGCTCGTGTCCTGGATGGCCAGGCGCGTGCTGCCGAGCACGACCGCGCCATCGTCGCCGGTAGACACGGCCTCACAGCCCGAGTCGTCGGGGCCGCGGTGCCGCAGCGCCGCCAGCATGCGGTGCAGCGCCCCTTCGAGCTCCGGCACCGGATCCTGCGACATGATGCCGGCAATGCCGCACACGCCGGACATCTTGGCACAGTACAGACTGAATTGACGCCGTCCACGCCCGCGTCAATTCAGTCCGTTGTCGTGCGTCGTCAGCCGGTCTTCATCACCGGTCGTGTCCGTTCGTTGCCCACCCTCGTTGCCCACGATTCTGTAATAGACCCTGTGCAGCCCGCGGCCGAAGGCCGATGTGTACATCAGCCGTGTGAGCCGCCGGCTGTGAAAGAAAGTGCGCACCAGCCTTTGGCGCGGGGTGCGGTTGAGCACGGCCCGGTAGGAGAGGCGCTGGAGCTGCGCGGCGTCGAAGCGGACCTCGTCCAGCCGGGCCGGGACGAAGCCGGCGGCGATCGCGTGCCGGAGGTGGGGGACGTCCATGGGGTCCACGCCCATCAGCGCACAGAGGTAGCGGTCGCACTCTCCGATGGAGCCCGCCGCGATCGTGAGGTCCTTGTGCAGCGGCCGCCCCTCCATCGGGCCGTTCTCGTCAAGGAAGTACGTCCCGTCCACGACGGCGGTGGCCGCGGGGAGCCTGCGGTTGATCTCCAGGACGATCTCGTTGAACGCGTGGTGGTGCTCGAGCCGCATGGGATCGGGGATGAGGCCCCACTGGTTCTTCATGGCCAGGCTGACGCCAGTCATGCAATGCACCTTGGGCACGGGCAGGCTCACGAAGGCGTCGATGGAGTCGAGCAGCATGCGCGGGAACGGGACGGCCACGTGGCCGCCGGGGCGGGCGACGGACAGCGAGGCGCGGGGAGCGGCCGAGAGGTTCACGGCCGTGGCCCCCAGCGCGGCGCACATCTCGTATATCCCGTGCCCGCGCAGCGCGCGCTCGCACTCCCAGGCGCCGTAGCCCCCGTCGGACTCCACCACGAAGACCTGGTTGGACCTCTCGATCAGCCGCTCCACCACCGCGCGGAGGACCGCCGGCGTGGTGGTCACGCCCGGCCGCGGGGTGGGGAACGTGAGGTTCGGCTTGACCGCCACCCGGCATCCGCGCGGCAGATCGGGCGCGAACGGCTGCCCGGCCTCGAAGACCTGGATCACGCCGCTACGGTACTCCACCTTGACGCTCCCGGGGCGGAGCGGTAACGTCACGCGCCCGCGTGAGGGTCCTCCACGTCGTTCCCCATGTCGCGCGCGAGATGGGCGGCGCCGTCACCGCCGCCCTGGGCATGGCCGAGGCCCTTTCGAAGGCCGGGGTGGAGGTGCGCCTGGCCGCCACCGACTACGGCCACCCCGAGCCCGCGCCGCCCGGCGTCGACCTGCGCCTGTTCCGCTGCCGCTTCGATCCGTGGCGATGGGCGCCGGAGATGGGCCGCTGGCTGGCGCGCGAGGCGGGCTGGGCCGACGTGGCGCACCTGCACACGATGTGGACCTATCCCACGCGCGCGGCGGCGCGGGCCTGCTCGCGAGCCGGTGTGCCGTACGTCCTGCGCCCCGCGGGCATGCTCGAGGAATGGTCCATGGGTCGCCAGGCGTGGAAGAAGTTCCTGTACGTCCGGCTGCTGGAGTCGGCGACGATCCGTCGCGCGAGCGCGCTTCATTGGACGAGCGAGCAGGAGCGGGAGCGCTCCGCCCGCTGGGCCGCGGGGAGGCCGGACATCGTGGTCCCGCTCGGCCTGCCCGCCGCCGCCTACGCGGACCTCCCGCCGGCCGAGGCGTTCGGGCGCCGCTTCCCGGCGCTCCAGGGGCGCCGGGTCCTGCTGTATCTCGGGCGCGTCCATCCGAAGAAGCAGCCGGAGGCGGCGATCGGCGCGCTCGCGCTGGTACGCCGCGAGGTGCCGAACACCGTGCTGGCCATCGCGGGGCCCGGCGAGCGCCGCTACCTCGACGCGCTGGCCGCCCTGGCCGATGCGCAAGGCGTGGCGGCGGCCGTGCACTTCCTGGGGATGCTCCGGGGCCGCGAGGTGCAGGAGGCCTGCGCGGGCGCCAGCGTGTTCCTGCTGCCGTCGCTGCAGGAGAACTTCGGCCTGGCCGCGGCCGAGGCCATGGCCGCGGGGTGTCCGGTGGTGGTCAGTCCCCAGGTGGCCCTGGCCCCTCTCGTCTCGTCCCACGGCGCGGGACGCGTGGCCGAAGGCAACGTGGCGGCGGTGGCCGAGGCGGTACGCGGCCTGTTGATGGACGAGCCCGGCCGGCGCGCGGCCGGGGAAAGGGCGCGCGCGCTGGTCCTGCAGCGCTTCACCTGGCCGGCGGTGGCGGGGGAGCTGATCCGGGCGTACGAGCGGGTCCTGGCGTCCGAGCGAGGTACCGGGCCAGGGCCTCGGCGTAGAGACGATGGCCGGCCGGCGTCCAGTGCAGGTCGAGCGGGAAATAGAGACCGGCCCGGAAGCGCTTGAAGTCCTCGAGAGGATCGAAGAACTCGGCGCCTTCGCGCCGGGCCAGATCCCGCACCAGGGCCTGCAGGCCGGAGTCCATCATCGCGGTCGGCGAGACCTTCACGCCCAGCTGCCGCCGGATCTCCCACTGGTGCGGATCCACCTGCGCGCCGTCGGGGACCACCGCGAACACCAGCCGGCATCCGGCCCCCCGGCAGGCCCGGGCCATGAGGCCCGCATAGCGGGCGAGCTCGTCCCAGCCCTTCCCCTCGCGCACGTCGCTCCAGCGCGCCACCTGCTCCGGATCGGTCAGGCAGGCGGCCACCAGGTTCGTATGGGGCTCTCCGTACAAACGTTGGAACTCGGGGGGTGGCGGCGGCACTCCGCTCCACCGCAAGTCGTCCCGGGTAACGGTCGGCGGCGAGGCGATCCTTCGACGCAGGTCGCGGGCGAGGACGAAAAGGCGGAAACGGTGCGAGAGGTCGCGGACGGCGCCGTTCAACCACGGGGTCGGAGGGCCGGTGGCGTCGTTGGCGTAGAAGCTCACGACGACGACATCGGGTCGATACCGGAGCGCCTCCTCGAGCAGGACGAAGTAGCCCTCCGGCCCCACCCCTGGGCTGCTGAGGTTCAGGACCTGGGTTTTCTCGCCCGCGAGGTTCAGGAGGGTCTCCAACACGTCCGGGAAGATCGTCCCCCGCGGGCATCCCTGCCCGAACGTGAAGGAGTCGCCGATGCTGGCCACGCGGAGGACGCCGGCGGGCTTGGCCTTCTCGTACTCGTCGTCCCGCCAGCCCTGGGCGTTCGTCTCGTAGAACAGATCCCATCCCGTCTGGACGTCCCGCAAACGGGAATGGGGGGGCAGGAGGTGGAAGCTGGCCGGCGAGTACGCATCGAGCGCGCGCAGCGCGAGCTCCGCGCAGACCAGGCCCATGAGGCCGCCGCCGATGAGCAGCGCGAGGCGAGTGGCCAGGGTACGGTGTCGCATGTTCCGGGGCCTCAGGGTGACGCGAGCCATTCCGTCAGCGCCTCGCGGAGGCGCTCCCGGAACCGCTCGAAGGTAAAGTGCTCCGCGACGCGCGACCGGCCCGCCTCACCCATCCGCCGCCGCAGGCCGGTATCGCCGAGCAGCCGGTCGAGGGCGGCCTCCAGTCCCGCCGCGTCCAGGAAGTCTACGAGCAATCCGGTGCGCCCGTCCTCGACGGCCTCGGGGGCGCCGCCGGCGCGCCCGCCCACGCAGGGCCGGCCGAAGCGCATCGCCTCCAGGAACACGATCCCGAAGCCCTCCTGCCCCGAGGGAAGCACGAAGAGGGAGCAGCGCCGGTAGCGGTCCGCGAGCTCGAGGTCGGAGAGGTCCTCCTCGAAGACCACGCGGTCCCCCAGGCCGAGGCTCGCGGCCAGCGCCTGCAGGCGGGGCTTGTCCGATCCCTTTCCCACGATCCGGTAGAAGGCCCGCGGATGCCGCGCGAGCAGCCGCGAGAAGGCGACGAGCGCGTTGTCCACTCCCTTATGCCGCTCCTCCGCCCACAGGCGGCTCACGGTCAAAAGCTCCACCCGGTCCTCCACCGGCGCGGCGGCTGGGCTCGAGGCCAGCCGCTCGAGTGCCGGATCCAGGGCCGGCGGGAGCCACCGGACACGGTCCCGCGCCACGCCCGTCGCGCGCTGGAGCGCCGCCGCCGTGTCCTGCGAGATCGCGAAGGCCAGGCGGGCGCGGCGCGCGGCGAGGCGGCGCGAGACGCGAGGCTCGCGCCAGGACTCGGTGCCGTAGGCCACGAAGCCGTAGCCGCGGCGGAGCAGCGGCCGGCAGGCCAGGGCCAGCGGCGTCATCCCGAGCAGGCCCACGATCAGCACGTCGGGCCGCTCCAGGCAGGCGCCGGCCGTGCGCAGGGAGAGGCGGTAGGGACCGCCCCCGCCCGGCACGAACGCGAGCCGCGTCCACGGCGCGCCCGCGCGCTCGTAGTCGAGGCGCGAGTCGTCCTGGCTCAGCACGCGGCCCTCGAACCCCATCTCGCCCGCCAGCTCGTCCAGGGCCAGGCACAGCGTCCGGTTGAAGCGCTGGATGCCACCGTGCACCTTGAAGATCGTGGACAGGACCGCGACGACGCGCCGGGCCATTCGACCGAGCCAGCAGCCGGCGGTGCCGGCCCCTACTCCGCGAGCCGCAGGCCGGCCAGCCGCAGGGTGAGGTAGAGGCTGACGAACGTGAGGAGCAGCCCACCCCACATGAGCGCCAGGTTCGACTCGGCGTAGAAGAGCTGGAACACCAGGCTCAGGCCCAGGACGTACTCCGCGGGCGCGCTGGCGGGGCGGCTGAGCTTCTGGACGAGGAAGCGGAAGCCCGCGCCGACGAGGGCCATGCCCACGATCACGCCCGCCGCGCCGAAGTTCATGTAGAACTCGGCCAACCAGGGCACGTTGATCGTGGTGTCGTAGTTGCGCGGGTGCAGGAACCCGTAGCGCCGCCCGAACTCGTTCCCGAAGCCGGCCTCCGGCTTCTCCGGCCACAGGGCGCGGGGGACCACGCTGGCCAGCAGGAAGGTGTAGGTCTCGCCTCCCCAGTACGGGACCGTGGCCGGCGTCGTCTCGATCACGTAGGCGAAGACCACGATGTGGCCGATGCGGTTCACCGAGGAGACCGCGGCGTCCGCCGGCACGCTCTGCAGGTCGCCGTACCGCTCGCTCAGCACGTCGGCCAGCGTCGCCACCTTCGCCCAGACGTCCCTGGTGGCCAGCTCCGACGTGCTCACTCGGCCGCGGTACTCGAACTTCACGTCGTTCAGCAGCACGAAGAGCACGGCGGCCGCGGCCAGCACTCCCCACGGCACGCGGCGGCGCGCCTGCCAGTAGACGAGGGAGAGGAACACCACGACCACGAAGAACTCGTAGAGCGCGCCCGAGGCCAGGCGGCCCAGGAGCTCGAGGGGCAGGGCGAAGGCGAAGAAGACCAGGGCATGGGCGCGCGGCAGCCGGCCCTGCAGCCAGCTCAGGTAGAGCAGGCCCATGGCCATCCATCCCAGTGGCTGGAAGAAATGGCCGATGGAGGGCACCTGCTGCAATGAAGGCGTGAAGGTGTAGGCGAGGTGCGCCGCGAAGCCGCCCCAGGCCAGCAGCCGCAGGCGCGACGGCGGCAGGCGCCCGGGGATGGTCACGGGTCGCAGCGTGCGGAACAGCCGGCCCGACAGCGCGTAGGCCAGGTACATCACGACCAGGCCGCACAGCGTCAGCACGAAGGCCAGGGTCACCGCTTCCGCGCTCGCGCCGCGCCAGTCCAGGTCCTCGGAGAAGGCGGGGAGGCCGAAGGTCATGGCATAGAACACGCCGCTCAGTTGCAGCAACGGGAGCGGCGAGCGCGCCCCGGCGGACAGGAAGGCCAGCCCCGGGACGAAGCCCAGCAGGACGACCGCCGCCGCCAGCAGTCCCTGGCCGAGGGTCAGCGTCTCCGGACGCCGATAGACGAGGTAGGCCAGCGCGGGCGGCGCCGTGAGGACGAAGACCGTCACGTACCGCCGGAAGCGCCGCGTGTCGGCGTCGCGAGGCCGGACCGGGGCCGGCGAAGCGACCACCGGGAGGGCGAGGCCCGTGGCCGCCGCGGCCGCAGAGCCCGCACCCGCATTCATTCCCACCGGCACCGCGGGGAATGATAGCGCAGCTCACGGCGGCGCACCGGCGGCCTTTTGTGCGCACCGTCAATGTTTAAACATATTGTGTTGACAGGTCGTTCAGCAGCGGATATACAATCTGTATCCCTCCTGAACAAAAAAAATGACAGCTGAGCCACCACGGGTTCTTCTCGTGGATGACGACGCCA
>Ga0068859_100003383_pt1 | contig 16223 bp, 11 predicted proteins | sample KBSSwiS22_FD_66585 | JGI IMG/M metagenome (GOLD analysis project Ga0068859, IMG submission 66585) | Switchgrass rhizosphere microbial communities from Kellogg Biological Station, Michigan, USA - KBS Switchgrass S2-2 | ecosystem: Host-associated > Plants > Roots > Rhizosphere > Soil ...
CGTGACGTAATAATCCTCGATGTTATTCGATGCGAGGCTGCCGGCCAATCCGCCAGTGGCCTCATAGCTCGAAGCGGGAAGCCATTGACGGTAGGGTTTCATCCGTTCGTCGGTATACACGGCGGGAAGCGGCGAGGGAATCCATCCCGACTCCAGCGTGTTGGTAGCGTAGGCGCGGGAACCGACCTGGACGAGGCCGAATTCCTTTCCAGCTTCTGCGATGATTCCCCGAATCTCTTCACGCTCCGCATAAGGTCCCCAGATCTCGAGCCCGGGCGCGCCAGCCATGCCGTGACGGAGGGCACGAACCGGGCGCCCTCCAATCTTGATCGTGTCCATGTTGAAAAATTTGATGTCGGGAATGGGCCCGCCATTGAGCTTGGTAATGAGCTGCGCGGCCTTGGGTCCCTGAATCTGGAAGCGATAGCTCTTCCGGATTACGGCAGCGCCTTTCGGATTGCCCGGCGAGCGGTCGTCCTTCTCGATCTTCACGTCGTAACCACCCGTCGCGGCATGGAATTCAATCCAGCTCGCTGAAGGAGCGCGTCCGACATAGACCAGCTTGTTCTGTTCGAGGTGAAAGAGAATGCCGTCGCCGATGACGTGCCCGCTGTAGCTGCAGGGCACGAACTGCTTGGCACGGTTTACGGGAAACTTCGCAAAGCTATTGATCGCCAGCTTCGACAACAGCTTGAGGGCATCGGGCCCCTCAATATAGAGGTCCACCATGTGGTGCGACTGATCAAACAGGACGCAGCTCTTGCGCCATGCTGCCTGTTCGTCACGCCAGTTACTGTATTCGGGTGGAACGACCGGGTAGATGTATGCCCCGATCTGAGAATTGCGGAGCATCTGAACCGGATTTCCCGCCGAATTCAGTACGTCCTCGAAACTTTTTTGAGCCATGTTGTCGTGCGCCTCCTGTGGTACCAAGTGTCCTTTTAATGCTGTTTCAAAACCCCGTAGTCTAGCAGTCCGTAGCCCTGAAGTGGAAGAGTTAGAGTGCTGCCTTAACGGCTCTTCTTTACGCCGACACGCTTGCAGTACACCGCAATGCGGCATGTCGAACAATGCGGGCTGATGGGCTTGCAGAGATTCTGGCCGTAAGCGACCAGTAAGTCATTGAAGACAATCCAGTAGCGTGCCGGCAGCTTCCGCCGGAGAGCCATCTCCGTCTTTTCCGGAGTGCGCGTGCGCACGTAGCCCAGCCGATTGGAGATCCGGTGGACGTGCGTATCCACGGCAATGCCAGCCTTCTGGAAACCCAGGGTGACGACAATGTTTGCGGTCTTGCGGCCAACTCCCGTCAGGCTCAGCAGTTCTTCAAGGTCCGAAGGCACACTCCCGCCGAAGCGCGTCAGGAGTTGCTCGCAGATCGCATGAATCGTTCGAGCCTTCGTTCGATAGAACGACACGGGGTAGATTGCCTTCTCGATTCTTTTCACCGGAACCTTGAGCAGGGCCTCCGGAGTCCTCGCAATTTCGAAGAGCCGGTCGCTCGCCGCAAGCGTCGTCTTGTCCTGGGTGCGAAGGCTGAGAATACAGGAGATAAGAATGGTAAACGGGGTCTCCACGTACTTGGCAAGGGCGGGCACAGGCCAGCGACGAATCTCGCGTTTCAGGATTCGTACAACCTCATGGATGTCTTCGCCGACCATCGCGACTGAAGGTTAATCGATAACGCAGAAAGCGTGTACGTTAGAATGCGCCGTCGAGGGAGCACAATGAACACGGGAAAGCTGATTGTCACGTCGATTCTTGTTCTGTTCGCAGTTTCCTGCACGAAGCCCGACCAAACATCTCAAACCGCTCCTGGGGCGCCTTTCTTCGACGATCTTGGCTCACATCATCACACCGTCACTACGACGAGCGAATCGGCGCAGAAGTATTTCGACCAGGGCCTCCGCCTCATCTATGGGTTCAATCACGAAGAAGCGGAGCGCGCGTTTCGCGAGGCGGCCCGGTTGGACCAAAACCTGGCGATGGCGTGGTGGGGTGTGGCGTATATCCTCGGGCCAAACTACAACGTGCCCATGGATTCGAAGCGCAATGCCGAGGCTCTCGAGGCAGTGGAGAAGGCGAAATCTCTGCAGGCGGGCGCAAGCGAGCAGGAGCGAGCTTACATCGCCGCGATCGCGACCCGCTATTCCGCGGACGCATCAGCCAGTCGTGCCGAACTCGATCGCGCGTACAGCAACGCGATGAAAGACCTTCATGCCAGATATCCCGACGACAACGACGCCGCAGTGCTTTATGCGGAGTCGCTGATGGATCTGAAGCCCTGGCAGCTTTGGGCACACGACGGCAAACCTCAGGAAGGTACCGGCGAAATCCTGACCGTTCTTGAATCCGTCCTGGCACGTGATCCGAACCATCCCGGCGCCAATCACTATTACATTCATGCTGTCGAAGCATCTCCGACCCCGGAGAAGGGCGCTGCAAGCGCCGACCGCCTCAAGACTCTGGTGCCGGGCGCCGGCCATCTGGTCCACATGCCGGCGCACATCTATATGCGAACAGGGAATTACACCGGCGCCATGGATGCAAACGCGAACGCCGCGCTTGCCGATGAAGCCTATTTCGCCCGCACAAAGTTGCAGGGTGTCTATCCCATGGTCTACTACACGCACAACTTCCAGTTTCTTTCTGCGGCCGCGGGCATGTTGGGCCAGTCTCAGAAAGCGCTCGATGCGGCAGCAAAGGCGGTCTCGAGTGTTGCAACCATGGCCGGACACGATGCGATGGCCGAGTACGTCCTGCCGGCGTCTCTCTATGCGCTGGCGCGTAACGCAAAGTGGGATGAAATCCTGAAGTACGCTCGTCCCGCGGACAACACGCCATCAACCGTCGCCTTCTGGCACTACTCGCGCGGATTGGCATCTGTCGCGAAAGGGGATCTGGCAGCTGCGGGTAAGGAACGGCGGGATTTCGAAACTGCACGAATGAAAGTTCCCGCGGACCTTATGCTCAACATCAATCGCGGACACGATTTGCTGGACATTGCGGCGGAAGTTCTCGACGCACGCCTCGCTGGTGCGGCCAATGATCGCAGTGCTGCCATCGCACACTGGAAGAAGGCTGTGGAGATTCAGGATCGTCTGACCTATGACGAACCTCCAGCATGGTATTACCCGGTTCGCGAGTCTCTTGGCGGTGAGTATCTTCGAGGCAGGCAGTATGCAGAGGCCGAAAAAGTCTTCAGGCGGGACCTGCAACTCAATCCCAACAATCCGCGTTCTCTCTTCGGGCTAAACGAAGCTTTGAAGGGACAGAAGAAGTCTGAGACCGATCAGCTTCCTCAACGATTCGAGGAAGCATGGAAGGGAGCAGACGTTGAGATTTCAGTTCAGGGCCTGTAGCCAGCAGGCGGCACCAGTTGAGGAATCGCCGCGCCGTCGTGGCGCGGTTCGGATGCGCCAAAGTGGACGCCGGAAGGCGTACACATGACGGCGTGACCCCATCCGAACAGACCGGAACGATGGGGTTCGATCCTCAGTTCGTGTCCAAGCGCGCGCAGTTCCCGAAGCACGCTTTCCGGAACCATCGGTTCGATGCTCACGTCGCGTCCTTCAAAAGTAGGCTTCGTGAATCGGCCCGCCTCGAGCGCCTCCTGAATCGTGAACCCGAAATCTGCAATGTTCGCCACGAACTGCGCGTGCGCCTGGGGCTGATTGAATCCGCCCATGATTCCAAATCCGATGCGAACTCCGTCCTTCTCCATGAAACCGGGAATGATCGTATGCAGCGGTCTCTTGCGCGGCATCAGCGTGTTCGGATGATCCGGTTGCAAGGTGAAGAGTGCGCCGCGATTGTGCAAGGCAAATCCCGTTCGTGGAGGCACGAGCGCCGACCCAAAGCCCGAATAGATACTCTGAATCAGCGACGCGATATTGCCTTCACTGTCGATAGCGCACAGATAGACGGTGTCGTGACCGGTCGAATTCGTAAGGCCATCGAGGCGCGAGGGCTCGACATTCGCGGCGGCGCGTTTCATGTCGATCTGCCGCGATCGCTGGACGCCATGCTCTCTGGATAGGAGCGCTTCCACGGGAATGCTTGAGAATCCAGGATCGCCGATGTACCGGATGAGGTCCGCGAAAGAGAGCTTCTTGGCCTCGATCATCACGTGCAGCGCTCTTGTGCTGTGGAATCCCCACTCCCTGAGAGGAAACTGCTCCATGATGTTGAGCATCATGAGCGCCGCGATGCCTGTGCTGTTCGGTGGAATCTCCTGGACTGTCCAGCTTCGATAGGTCGTGCTGATGGGCTCCACCCATTCCGGTTCATAGCGCTCGAGATCGTCGGCGGTCATCGTCCCGCCGAGTTCTTCGGCAAGCTCGAGAATCGCCTGCGCTGTTGGCCCTCGATAAAAGCCGTTACGGCCCGCCTCGGAGATCTTTCGCAGCGATTCTGCGAGATCGGCATTGCGGAAAATCTCGCCGGCTCGCGGTGCTCGCCCGCCGACAAGATAAGTCTTCGCGGTGTTGGGATGCGCGTAGAGTCTCTCCGCGCAGTTTTCCCAGCCGCGAGCAACGACCTCCGTGACAGGAAAGCCTTCTTCTGCGTAGTGAATTGCGGGAGCAAACAGTTTGGAGAATGGGAGTACGCCAAAGCGCGAGTGAAGTGCGCACCATCCCGCGACCGCGCCCGGAACAGTGACCGTGTGAATCCCGGTGGCCGGCATTTCCAGTGCACGCTGGGCTCGAAGAACTTCTGCACTGAGCCCTGCAGGCGACCATCCACTCGCATTGAGGCCAACAGACTTGCCGGTCTTCGCCTCGTTGTAGAGAACGAAAAGATCTCCCCCGATGCCGTTGCTTGCCGGCTCGACCAGCCCCATCATCGCGTTCGCTGCAATCGCGGCATCGATGGCTTTTCCACCGCGCTCCAGCATGTTCACTCCGGCTGCGGCGGCAAGAGGGTGATTGGCAGCGACGATCCCGAGTTGTGTCGAGACGACAGAACGTCCGACGCGCGGCCGATGCAGTTCACCGGAGTCTGTACTCATGCGATCTTCAATAGCATAGGTCACGTTTAATACGGTTGTTCGAGGTGGTAGCGCCTAGCCCGGCCTTTCAACGGTTCGAACTCTCATGAGCGCCTGGCCGAGAGGCGAGAGCCTATAACCGATCTCGAGGCTTTCCGTAAGTCCGAGTTCCTTCAGCTTTCGGACATTGATCTTGAATGCCGGACGCTCCATCTTCATCCGTTTCGCAAGTTGTGCGGACACGACGCCGGGATGCGCGGCGATGAGTTCGAGGGTCTTTGTCGTCCATGCGCCCGTGCTGCTCGCGTCATCCATGCGTTTCAGGCGCGCTTGAAGCTTTGCGAGTTTCTCGCTGCTGAGCGTGTCGTCGTTGCGACGAGCGATGCGATCGTCCTCGCCGACACAGGTGAACTCTACGCGCCACACGCTGCCATCATGGCCTTGCGCTTCCAGTCGCTGGCGTAGGGCATTTGCCGAAGAACTGCCGGCGCGGCGGGCCTCCACGTCGGTTATCGACGCAGGGTTGACCTGGCTCACCGCCGTGACCTCCAGCAGCAGCCCACCTGTCCGGTATTTGCCGCCGACTTTCGCCTGAGGTCGTGTCCATGTTCGAAAGGTCAGCGTGATTGTTCCATCGGCAAGGCCAGGAATAGCATCGCTTGTAAACAGCATGTGGCGGAATTTTATCCTTTTCCTTCGGCCAGGGAGCAGACACTCAGGGCTTTGCGTGCTCCTGTCGGCGTTCCCTTCTCACGCTGATCCGCGCAGTACGCTTTGATCGCATTCTGAATCTGTACGTTGGTCGGGAAACGCGCTCGAGCTTTCTCGAGGACGGAAAACGCGGACTCAACCTCGCCGGTCGAGTACAAGCCTACCGCGTAGACAAACGCATAATCGCTGTTGTCCGGCGAGAGCTGAACAGCTCGCGCCAATTCCGGGATCGCTTCGGCTGTCCGTTTCTGCCGTACTCGCAGAAGGCCAAGAGCAAGATGAACATCAGGCGAATCGGGATACAGCGAAGCCGCGCGAGTCAGCAGCCGTTCAGCCGCTGCGTCGTTGCTCTGAGCGCGGTTGAAGTCTGCATAGTTCAACAGCGTCACCAGCGAGGTTTCGTCACGCTGGAGCGCCTTCTCGAACGAGGCAAGGGCTGCCGCGGTGTCTCCTTCAGCCATTTGTAGACCTGCGATCGCATTGAGGGCTTCTGCTCGGTCGGCATCGCGGGATAACCATGCTTTGTATTCCGCGATCACGGCCGTCATGCTATCGCGCTGTGCATTGGTGAGCGATGCGGTGTCTGTTCCTGCCAACAGGCGTGCTGCTTCCAGGCGAATTGCGAGCGAGGGATCGTGAGCCCTTTCGATTATTAATGACGTGCCCTTAAGCGGTGGAGCAGCACCAGCTTGTACTGCTCCAAGCCTTATTAAGGGATCGCCGTCGGACAGGTGCGATTGAACAAGAGCGAGAGAGTCCGGCGTTAGCGTCTTTACCGACGCGAAAGCGGCGGCTTTCGAAATAGATCGAATCGAAGGATTTGCGGCAAGCCGGCGAAGGCTTTCGGGGGCGGTCGTTTGTTCATGGATCAACTGCCAGGCTGTGCTTCCCCACGTCTCCGGTAGAGTCTGAGAACCCTTCCGCAAATTCACCTGCTTACGCACGGCTTCAGCCGCCCAGGAATTTGAACGACCGGTGTGGCAACTCACGCAGGCGTTTGGCGAACCCAGAGAGTCGCTCAGGTCCGGGCGTGGGATTGCGAAACGATGGTCGCGTCGAGGGTCGATCACCATGTAGGTTCGCGACGGCATGTGACAGTCAACGCACTGTGCTCCCGGAGTTCCGGGCACGTGGAAGTGATGACGGGAGGAATCAAACGTCTCCGCCGCGTGGCATTGAGTACAGAGGTTGTTACCTTCGGCCTTCAATCGCGCGGTGTGCGGATCATGACAATCCGTGCACAGAACTCCTTCGGCCGCCATTCTGCTTTGGAGAAACGATCCGATCTCGAAGACCTCGTCGCGGATTTGACCGTCAACGAAATACAGCCCGTCCACGGGAAGTTGTGGCCGCCAGGTCTCGAGCATCGTTTCAAAGCCGCCGGTTGAAGAGGTATCGGCGAGACGTACTCGACGCGCATGACAGGCGCCACACTGATCGATCTGGCCTTTGGGCTTGCGCAGGGCTGCGATTGCCGCTTCCGTCGCGGCGTCCTTACGTGAGGTTTGCCGCGCTTCAATGTGCACGGATCCTGCACCGTGGCAGCTCTCGCAACCATTGCCCGTCTCGCTCCACCTAGAGTCAAACTTTCCATCGGAAAAATTCTTGGAAAAGCCGGTTGTGTGGCAATCGCCGCACATGTGGTTCCAGTTATGAATGGGGCGCGTCCAGAATAGCGGGTTGTTCGGCGCCACGTCCTCTTTGGGATAAAGATGGAACCAGCGTTGACCGCCGTCCTTTCGCTCTCTGTTGTCCCATGCAAAGGGAAGAGCCTGAAGACGTCCATCGCCAGTCTCCACGAGGTATTGCTGGAGCGGACTGAATCCGAGTGTATAAGCGACAGAAAATGTTTGCGGCTTCCCCTGCTGATTCTCAGTGGTGATTCGGAAGGAATCACCTTCCTTGAAGAAGCGCGTCTTTCGCCCAAAGTAGAGGAGTTCCGCGTTGTTGAAGTCGGCAACGACGGCTTTGGCGGAAGGAGCCTCCGCCGCATGACGGTGATGCGATTCCAGCCACTGTGAATACTGAGACGGATGACAGGTCTTGCAGGAGGAGGACCCGACGTATCGGGCAGGACTTGTTACGCGCGAAGGCCACCAATACCAGGCCGCCGCCAGGGCAATCACCGCGGTCACAGATGCCAGGAGGGCGAGCCGTCGAGGCGCGCCCTTCATTATTTGAAGCAACCTTTGGTCGCGGAGGCCTTTAGCCTGTTCAACTCTGCCTGGAGTTTTCCCTGCGCCGCAGCGTATGTCGGGTTGTCGTAGAGGTTGTTCGCTTCCACCGGATCCTTGAGCAAATCGTAGAGTCCCCAGCCCACGGCGTTGTCATAGATAAGCTTGTATTCCTGATCTCGAATGGCGAAACGCGCAACGTTGCCGGTGCAGAACTCCGTGAATGCGAAGTTCCGCCCGGTTGACGCTTTCGCGTCGCCGAGCAGAGGAAGAACGCTGTACCCGTCGTTGGCCTTCTTGACCGGAATTCCTGCGGCAGCAGCAATGGTCGCATAGAGATCGACGCCATTGACGAGCGCGGCCTCACGTCCCTGGCGCGTCACTCCCGCGCCGGCCACAATCATCGGCACTTTCGCGCCGCCCTCCCACGTGCTCATCTTGGATCCCCGCACACCGGCTCCTGCGTCCTTAACGTTTGCCGGTGTCCCATTGTCTCCGATATAAATCACCAGCGTGCTCTTCAGGTCCACGTTCTTCAGAAGGCGGCCCATTTCCGTGTCCAGCGCCTGCATCATTGCCTTGTAAACGGGAACGCTGCTGCCGCCTCTGGCGCCCGGTTGCAATGTGCCCACATCGACAGAGTGCAGATTTGCCGGTGGTACCTGATTCGGCGTGTGCGCGGCATTGTATGGAACATAGACGAACCACGGATCCTGCGGCCGGGTTGCTTCATGCTTCTTAATGAATTCGATCGCCCAGTCGGTAAGCGCTGTTGTGGTGTAGGTCGTAACGGTCGAAGACGCACCGGTTGAATCGTACGCCATCCAGTTGTAGTAGTCCGTAACCTGCGCGCCAAGGAATCCGTGGAAGTTGGGGACACGCATGTCGATGACGTGCTGAACGTTTCCTCCATTGCCGCCGAGGTGCCACTTTCCAAAAACCGCCATGTCGTATTTCGCGGGGCTTTCCTTGCGGATGTAATCCCAGATGGTGGTGGTAGACGTCGCCAGCACATCGCCTGCAACGAGCACACCCGTGTGGTGTCCGTAAAGGCCTGTCAGGATCGTGGAGCGCGTGGGCGAACACATCGGATTCACCCAGGCATTGTCGAAGACGAGTCCACCCGCCGCCAGCTTCTCCAGGTTCGGCATCGAAACGGCGCCACTGCTGCCGGCAAGTTTGGGATACAGGCTGGAGGCTTCAGCACCGACATCATCTGCAACAAGCAGGAGGATGTTAGGTTCTCCAGCGGCCAGGGTCAGACTAGCTGTTCCGAGCATGACAAGCACTGCAATGAATGCCTGCAATCGTCGCCTATTGGAGCGCATGAGACTACCCTCCGACGGTGTTCGGAGGAGTATAGCGCTGGACTCGGAAGCACGCCAATGCCGCGCACATCTCTCCTGAAGATGCTGTGTTGACGGCGCATCCGAAAATGGCCAACGGCAGAATGGCAACTCGCTAGCGGTGCTCAGCCGCAGAGGGTCGCTGACGACGCGCTGCGTATCCCAGGGCGATGCAACCCGACATCAGCAGGAGCCACGAATTCGGTTCAGGTACACCGACGGGCGGCGGCTCGGGTGTCGGTGGAATGAAACCACTGACCCGCACCACCTCGTTTGCTCCGCCGAAAGTTGAAAACAGGAAATCGCCGGTCAGTGGATCGATCGCTGCGCCTTCAGCCCCGGTGAGGCCACTCACGAATGTCCGTCGGGTACCGGCCAGCGGATTACCGTCGCCATCGACTTGATAGGCGCCAATCAGGTTGGCACCGAACTCCGCAATGAGCATGCTGTTCGTCGGGAACAGCGCGTTCCCTGCAGGAATGTAGACAAATCCTTCCGGACCGCCCGACAAACTCTGGATTCCTGCAACCCCGGGATCAACATCGACCTGGGTGAAGAGAGTGAAATTGAACGTGCCGTTGCCATCCGCGACGAACGCGACGTCATACCACTGTCCGCCTGGATAGGTCACGACCTTCAGTTTCCCTGCTCCACCAAAGCCGGCGGGGACGAAGTTGAGGGCACTGACAGAGCTGTTCGCGCCAGCCGGTCCGGGTGAGACCTTACTTTCATCCGCGGTGTCGCCGGGTTTCACCTGACCGATTTCATTAATGTTCCAGCGCGCAAGAAACAGGACCCCTCCGGGACCAAATACAACGCCGCCGTCGTTGAAGTCGCCGATCAGCGACGATGCGCCACCAAACTGTGTCACCGGACCGGCGAAGCCCGTGATGTGGTTCGAGGCATCGCGCGTCACAGTGGCGAGGTACAGCCTGCCGGCACTGGAATTCGCGTTCCCGCCAATCAGCACCGTAGTGTTGCTGAGAAATGTGAGGCCGCCGTAAAGAGGAGGCAGTCCTGGTACGCTACCGAGGCTTGTCGCTGTGTATGAACCAGCGTAGAACGGATCGATCGTCGCGGCGAATCCGGACAATGCAAAACAAGCAATCACGGACGCCGTCAGAAACAAACGGATGCATAGGGTGGCTCTGGAACGCATAGAGTTTCCTTCCTCTGTTTTCAGGCAGTCTGCAGAGACTCGTGTTTTCAGGCCAGTCTGCAAAGAATCGGACGGGGTAAAGCTTTGCTCACGCATGAGCAAATACCGAACCAAACTTTGCCCGAGAGAAATTCGTCAGGATTCATCAGCGGTTTTAGGCCAGCGCCCGAGCCCTCGAACCGGACCTCTCGCTTAAAGACGTGTAAGAAAATCCGACTGAGTGTCGCCGCATGGAATGCTGAATTGCGTGCGATGATTACTAAGTTATAGGAACCGAATGTGTTGCGCGAAAGATAAGGATGGGCCCTACACCGATCGAAAGTTGTAAGAAAATCCGTCATTCCATCCGCAGCGGGAAGACGAAACAAACGGCAATTGAACATTCAACAACGACAAGTTGGCCTCCGAAACCTCGGAGGCCAAGCATCGTGTGCTATGTTTTGCCTTCGAGCGAGTGAACGTGACTACAGCGAACAAGTATCGGGCAATCATCTTTGATGTCGGGAGCACGTTGCTCCAGATCGTCCGGGATCCAGGCGAACTTGCCGTGGAAGCTATAGCGCATCTGGGCACCGTGTCTGCCTCTGCCTACTCGGTTGCTGTTCGACAGATTGCTCAGGAATGGCGTGACGGTGGAGGTAAGCCTGAACTTTCGGATCTGCCTTCGACCTGGGTCGGTCACCATTTGCGGGCACTGCATCTCGTGGGGTTCGACGGCGATGCAGGTACTGCCGCACAAATCATTGAGGAAACCTTTCTGACAGAGGGTTTGGCGGTTTACCCAGATGTTTTCGCTGTGCTCAATACACTTCGAGAGCAGCGATACGAACTGGGCATCATCTCCAACTGGCCCGCGACGCTGGAGCAGACTCTTCAGCGCAGTGGCCTTCGGGATTACTTCTCGATGGTTGTCGGGTCAGGGAATGTCGGGTACGCCAAGCCACATCCGCAGATTTTCAAAATCGCTGCGGAACGCATGGCTATCGATCCGGGGGACGCCTTGTATATCGGGGATAGTCTCGAGCACGACGTTGCGGGCGCCCGCGCGGCGGGCATGGACGTGGTCCTTCTGGACCGCGATGACCTCTCCCCGTCCCATCGGCCTCGAATCCTCTCTCTGGCGCAGCTTCCCCGGTTGCTGGAATACAATAGCGCTGTGAAAAGGGAGAGCTGACGGCGTGGGACGATTCCTGCTTCGCAGACTTGCATATCTCATCGTTCTTGTCGTCATCGCGACAGCCGCAACCTATCTCCTTGCAGCTGTGGCCTTGAATCCTCGGTCAAACTTCGAGGGTCGCAATCCGCCTCCTCCGCCCGAAGTTGTCGATGCGCGTCTCGACGAACTCAATCTCAATGACAAAACACCGATCACCGACCGTTTCACCCGATGGGTAAGTGGCCTCGTCCGGTCGGATCTCGGCCTCACGGTTGATGGAGGCTCAGTCAACGATGAGATGGGCAGGCGCGTCTGGGTGAGTCTGCGGCTCCTGCTGATCGGATCTCTTCTCGGCACGCTGGCCGGTGTGGCTGCTGGAGCCTACAGCGCGGTGAAGCAATACAACTTCTCCGATCATGCCATCACGCTGGTGTCGTTTGTGATTCTGTCGGTAAACACCGTGGTGCTTGCGGTCTTCCTGGCGAATGCAGGTACCTCTTTCAACAATGCGGTGGGCAATCGCGTCGTTTACAACACCGGGGAATACTCGCCGGGGCTCGAGGCGTGGACATCGGAAGGGATCGTAGACCGCCTTAAGCACCTGATTCTTCCGTCCCTCGTCCTTGTCCTCCAGGGATTCGCGTTCTATAGCCGCTACCAGCGCAACTCAATGCTCGACGTTCTGGGCAGCGACTTCGTGCGTACGGCGCAGGCCAAGGGCCTTCGGCGCTCGCGCGCATTGATCAAACACGCGCTGCGTACGGCGCTCATTCCGATGGGAACGTTTTTCGCCTATCAGTTCGCCCTGATCTTCATTGGCTCGATTTTTGTGGAGAAAATCTTCACGTGGCATGGCATGGGCGAGTGGTTTGTTCAGTCGATCCAGAAGAATGATGTGAATGCCACGGCGGCGATCGGCATGTTCGTCGCGATTCTTGTGCTCATCGCCGGATTCCTATCCGATGTGGTGACCGTCGCGCTCGATCCGCGCATCCGGAGGAGCTGACCAGAACGATGGTTCCAAAGAAGGCCGATCCGGATTCTCGAAGCCGCCTCGTGTTGCGAAGATTTCTGCGGCGGCGGCTGGCTGTCGCGGGATTGTTCCTGGTGGCGCTGTTCTTCGTGTTCGCTTACCTCGGGCCATTCGTCTACAAGTGGCAATACAACCAGCTCGATTTTCAGGCTTTTCTACAGCCGCCTTCGTCGGAACACTGGTTCGGCACGACTCAAAACGGTTTCGATATGCTCGCCTTGACGATGAGAGGCATGCAGAAGTCGCTGATCATCGGCCTGATCGGCGCCGTGCTCTCCACGGGAATTGCGGCAGTCGCGGGTGCTGCAGCGGGTTATTTCTCCGGGTGGACGGACCGGGTCACCATCGCCCTGATAGACCTTCTGCTCGTGCTTCCTTCGTTCCTCATCATCGCCATCCTTTCTCCCGTATTCAGCGGCAGAACCTGGCTGGTTTTCGTCCTGCTGCTTTCCGCCTTTCAGTGGATGATCACGGCGCGTGTTGTTCGCAGCATGACTCTTTCCATGAAGGAGAGAGAATTCGTCTATGCGGCTCGATTCACGGGTGTATCGAACTGGAAGATCATCGTCCGGCACATCCTGCCCAACATGTCTTCCTTTCTGATCATTGACGCAACGATCAACGTCAGCAGTTTGATCCTTTCGGAAGTGGGGCTTTCCTTCTTTGGTTTCGGCGTGCAACCACCGGACATATCACTCGGCACGCTCATCAATGACCACTGGCAGTCGGCCAGCACGCCTAATGGTTATCAGTTCTACCTTCCTGCGTTTCTGCTCATCCTGCTGGTGCTGGCCGTGAATCTGGTGGGTGACGGCCTGCGGGATGCGCTTGACCCGAACGCCGGGATCGGCGGAGATCGATGACGGCCCAGCCCCTGCTTGAAGTCTCCAACCTGTCCGTCACGTTTCCCAGCGAGGCCGGCCCCGTCGCGGCAGTGCGGAGTCTCAGCTACCACATCATGCCGGGAGAAGTGCTCGGAATCGTGGGAGAGTCCGGCTCCGGCAAATCGGTGTCGTCACTCGCGGTGATGGGTTTGCTCCCTTCGCGCGCAAAAATCACAGGATCGATTCGGTTCAAGGGAGCGGAACTGCTGGGCCAGTCGGACAAGGATCTTTCCACGATCCGTGGCCGCCGAATCTCAATGATCTTTCAGGATCCTCTGTCCGCGTTGACGCCTGTCTTCACTGTCGGAGACCAGATCGCGGAAGCTGTTCTCATTCATCAAAAGTTGTCCGGGCATGCAGCGATGGATCGCGCCGTCGAATTGCTGGAGCTGGTCGGCATTCCGAATCCACGCCAGCGCGCGTCCGCCTTTCCGCATGAGTTTTCCGGAGGCATGCGGCAACGCGCGATGATCGCGATGGCAATCGCCAACGATCCGGAACTCATCATTGCAGATGAGCCAACAACCGCACTGGATGTCACCATCCAGGCGCAGATTCTCGAAACGCTCGAGAAGGCGAGAGAAACCACCGGCGCGGCGATCATCATGATCACTCATGATCTTGGCGTGATTGCCGGCGCTGCCGATAGAGTGACCGTGATGTACGCCGGAAAGCCGGTCGAGACCGGTGCGATCGACGATGTCTTCTACCAGCCTCGGATGCCTTACACGCTCGGTTTGCTTGGTTCGATACCTCGGCTCGATATGGCCGAACGGCAACCGCTGACTCCAATTGAGGGCAGTCCGCCATCGCTGATCAATCTGCCTCGCGGATGTCCATTCACTCCGCGCTGTCCAATGCGGATCGAGAAGTGTGAGCAGGTGGAGCCTGAACTTGTTGTGTTAAACGCGTCAGGTGCCGGGCACGCCGCCGCGTGTCATCGAAGCAATGAGATCGAGCAACAAAATCTGAAGAGCACGGACATTTTTCCGGCGCCTGTCATCGGCGAGCCTGAAGTCGGTGCTGTTCCCCGGGCTCAGAGAGAGGCCGTGCTCGAGCTGAGGGACCTGGTGAAGCACTTCCCGCTTGTCAAAGGCGCGATCCTTCGCCGCAGAGTCGGAACGGTTTTCGCCGTGGATGGAATCAGTCTGGACATTCGGGAGGGCGAGACCCTGGGTCTTGTCGGTGAATCCGGTTGCGGCAAGACGACAACGATCATGGAGATTCTCAACCTCACGACTCCCGCTTCCGGGCGCATCGTGGTGTTTGGAAAGGACACTGCAGGCATGACGGCTCAGGATCGTTTCGCGGTCCGTGAAGATCTGAGTGTGGTGTTTCAGGACCCGCAGGCCTCTCTCGATCCGAGAATGCCGGTTTCGTCCATTCTGGCCGAACCTCTGGAGACTCACGGAGTTCCCGCAGGCGAGCGTACGGCTCGTATCGAAGAATTGCTGCAGATTGTCGGATTGCGCGCGGAACACATGAGCCGCTATCCGCAGGAGTTTTCCGGCGGGCAGCGCCAGCGCGTGGGAATTGCGCGAGCCCTGGCGTTAAAGCCGCGGCTGGTGGTATTGGACGAACCTGTTTCCGCGCTGGACGTATCCATCAGGGCCGGTGTTATCAATTTGCTCGAGAAGCTCAGGATGGATCTCGGTCTGGCGTATCTTTTCGTCGCTCATGATCTTTCCGTGGTGCGTCACATCGCTGACCGCGTCGCCGTCATGTATCTGGGCAAGATTGCTGAGATAGGGGAAGTGAACCGCGTCTTTAGCTTACCCGCGCATCCGTATACGCAGGCGCTCCTGTCCGCAATTCCGTTGCCGGATCCCCGCAAGGAACGCGCGCGGCGTCGCATCATCCTGAAAGGCGATATTCCAAATCCGTCGGATCCCCCTTCGGGATGCCGTTTTCGAACGCGTTGCCAGAAGTTCGCGGGCGAGCTTAACGACCAGCAGCGGCAACGCTGCATCGACGAAGAGCCGCTGTTGACGGCGCAGAATGGCCCCGAAGGCGATCATTTGGCCGCTTGCCATTATGCCGAAAGCTATGCGGTGCTGGACGACGTCGGCGGAAAGTGACAGAGTGGTTTAAGACTGGAGGCATACGTGGCTTATAGGAGTCGAACGGGAATACTAAGCGCTTTGATTCTCGCACTCGGTTTGCTCAGCAGCGGTTGCTGGGGTAACGGTAACGGCAACACTACAGCGCCCGAGAACCGTATTTCTCAAAAGGCCGACGAAAACCAGATTAATCCGCAGCCGCGCGACAAAGTGCAGCAGGGTGGAAGACTCGTCTGGCCAACCAGTACTCCGGCGAACTTCAACTATGGCCAACTGGACGGCACGAATTTTGATGGCGCCATGATGATCAATGCCGTGATGCCGATGCTGTTCAGCTTTGATGCCACCGGAACACCAATTCACGACTCCGATTATCTTGTCGCCGAACCTGAACTGGTGACGAGCCCGAAGCAGGTCGTGACGTATCGGCTGAACCCAAAGGCCATCTGGTACGACGGAACGTCGATCACAGCGGCGGACTTTATCGCTCAATGGAAAGCTCTAAACGGCTCGAATACCGCTTTTCAGAGTTCGTCGAATACGGGATACAACCAGATTGAAAGCGTGATCCAGGGAGCCGACAAGTTTGAAGTCGTCGTAACCTTTAAGACTCCATTTTCCGATTGGAAATCGTTGTTTTACCCCCTGTATCCGGCGTCAACAAATGCCGACCCCAAGGTGTTCAATACGGGGTGGAAACAGAAGTTCCTGAC
>Ga0068859_100003386_pt1 | contig 16220 bp, 5 predicted proteins | sample KBSSwiS22_FD_66585 | JGI IMG/M metagenome (GOLD analysis project Ga0068859, IMG submission 66585) | Switchgrass rhizosphere microbial communities from Kellogg Biological Station, Michigan, USA - KBS Switchgrass S2-2 | ecosystem: Host-associated > Plants > Roots > Rhizosphere > Soil ...
GGGCCGGCCAGGTCGCGGGCCAGACATCGACCACAGGGTCGATCGAAGGAAGGGTCACTGATCCAAATGGCGCTGCGGTGCGTGGCGCCACGGTATCTGTGAGCAGTAAGAATTTGATTTCGGCAAAGACTGCGACCACCGATGACGATGGTCATTATCAGATTCTGGCTTTGCCGCCGGGCACTTACAAAGTCGCGGTCGAAGCATCAGGTTTTGGCAAGTTCGAACAAAGCGACATCGGCGTAAATTTGGGCCGGACTGCCAGTCTAGATGCTCAACTCCAATTGGGAACGGCGACTGCGAGTGTCACGGTCACCGGGAGCGCCTTAGTCGACACTGCTCAGAATACGAGTGGATCCAATGTTTCGACCGAGCAGTTTTCCAATTTCCCAACTCAGCGTACGGTCCAGGGTCTGTACACGATCGCGCCATCAGTTACGCGTTCAGGCTTGCGCGACGCGACCGGACGCGACCGAGATCCCTCGGTGGCGGGATCATCCGGACCCGAGAACAACTATATTCTCGATGGCGTGAACACGACCGATCCGGCTTTTGGCGGATCAGGCGCGAACCTGCCGTTCGAGTTCGTCCAGGAGGTCGAAATCAAGACCGGCGCTTACGGCGCTGAGTACGGCAAAGCTACCGGCGGCATTTTCAATGTCATCACCAAAAGCGGCGGCAATGAATTTCACGGCGACATTTTTGGTTATGGCACCACCAAAGGACTGGTGCGCTCAGTAAAGAACTTTCCGTTTACCGGATCGGCTGCCAACGGTTTTTCTGAAGTAGACATCGGTGGCGACATCGGCGGCCCGATCATCAAGGACAAACTTTGGTTCTTTGGCGCTTTCAATCCGCAGCGTCGTTCCAATTTTTTCCTGACGCAGACTTTCCACGCACCCGTCGACAACAAGGTTTCGATTCCGTTCTACGCCGGCAAGATCACCTGGGCGTTGAACAGCAAGAACACGTTGACGGGATCAACCTTTGGCGATTACACGAAGGCTGAAGGATTCCTGGCCACGTATTCGCTCGCCAACGTCCTGACTAACGTTAACGGATTTGGCGACAACATCGACGCGTTTTTGGGAACGCAGGAATCGGGCGGCCAAAACTATGCATTTCGTTTGAACTCGACGATCAGGAATAATTTTATCGCCGAGTTTTCCGCTGGTTTGCACTTTCAACGAAACAACGTCATTCCGAGAGGGGTTTCTGATCCGCTCATCCTCGATAACTTTGCGGTGCTGAGAAGCGGATCGGTTTTGACTCCGGTCCAGACCGGCGTTGACTTTCAAACCGTAGCGAATGCGAATGGCGTCGTAAACACCACGGGCTTCATCGATTTCGTCGATGGCCGCGGCGGTTCTTTGCAGCGCAACTTCAGTCGGGGTCCGGGCTTCGGCTTGTACACCGCGCAGGATCGCAACCGTTACGAGTTCAATTCACACATGCAGAACCTCGCGGGCAAGCACACGATCAAGTGGGGCTTTGAGTGGTTCACAAACAAGTACAATATCAATACCGTTTCCAGCGGTCAGGACATTACCTACGCGAATCCGTTGGGCCTGGCATTCACCAACGGCGCAGACGTCAACCAAACGCAGGGTTCGCGCATTACCAACAACTGGTTGGTTTGTACCGTTCGTACCAGCCAGATCATTTGTCCCAGTGCCGCGGGTACTCAACGCGCATCGGCCATTCCGGCCGCTACGCTCGCTTCACTGGGCCTGACGGTTGGCCCAACGGGAGCTGTCAGTACGGTCGAAGTCTCGAACAACCCATTCCTGCTGAGGAACACCACGCGCGTGCGTGACTTCAGATTGGTTGGCTCCACCAACACGAACTCGGAGGCGTTCTACATTCAGGATGATTACAAGTTCGCAACCAATTGGCAGGTCAGCATGGGCGTGCGCTGGGATTACCAGCAGGCTTACAGCAACGATGGCACGGCCTATGCGAAGTTCAATAACTTCTGGGACAACGCCGCGCCGCGCATCGGCTTGACCTGGGACTTTACCGGTCAGGGCAAAGGGAAGTTGTTCGCCAACTACGCGACCTTCATCGAGGTGCCGTTGCCATTGGATGTTAACGTTCGCGCCGGTGGTGGTGATGTGCAAACCGACAAGAACTTCAACGTCAACCGCCTCAATGCACCGGCCAACGCCACCATCGCGGCTGGCTTCGGGCCGACAAATCTGGGAGCCGATCCAACGCCGCTTGATCCGGGGCTGAAACCTCAGAGCGTCGGTGAATACAGCATGGGCCTGGAGTACGAGATCGCCAAAGATCTCATCGTGGGCGCGCGCGGAGTCTATCGTCACATGAGAAATGTGATCGAGGACGGCTCGTTCGACGACGGCAATACCTATTTCCTGTTCAATCCGGGACGAAACGAACCGGGGACAACGGAAAGGGCGGCCTGCGAGGGGGATCCGGTAACGGGACGCCTGCCTCGTTGCTTCGGCAGCGCGGCGCGTTTCTACCGTGCGCTCGAGCTGACTGCGACCAAGCGATTTACCAATAACTATCAGTTTATCGCTTCGTACGTTTTCTCGAGTTTGACCGGTAACTATGAAGGACTCTTCCGAAACGATAACGGCCAGGCCGATCCGAACATCACTTCGTTGTTCGACCTCCAGAGCCTCCTGGATAACACCTATGGGCGTCTGCCGAATGATCGTCCGCATCAGTTCAAATTCAACGGCAGCTATCGAACTCCGTGGCGGCTAATGATTAGCGGCAACTACTACGTGCAGTCCGGTACGCCGTTCAACATGCTGGTGCCACACGTGGTCTATGGAAATAACCAGGGTATCGGTGTGACGCGCGGTACAGCTGTGGTGCCGATCGTAACTGCAACTGAGCCTGGCTTCCCGAACCGGGTTGAGAGTGTGGGTTCGACTCGGACACCTACCACCATGAATCTTGACCTGGGTGTTTATTATCCAATCAAGATTGGTGAAAACAAGGAGATTCGTCTTAGTGGTGACTGGTTTAATGTCTTCAACAGCCAGCGAGCCATCACTCTCGATCAGACCTTCTCGATCAACAGCGGCGTGACCGGAGTGCCCGCGGTTGCCAATCCGTTTTATGGATCGGCACAAATCGTGCAGTCTCCTTCGGCGTTCCGCTTTGGGGCGAAGTTCACGTTCTAAATGCTGTCGAACTTTAGTTGACAGCATCGCTGATGAGGGCGGCCAAACCCGACCGGGGAGAGTGCTCGAGAATCATCGGGCACTCTCCCCACTTGCATTGTGTCAGAACCCCGGGCGGTAGCGACGGGATCATCAGACCCTATCTGCAAGTTAATTGCTGCGCCGACTCGCTTATGACACTTACAAATTTTTGCAGGTGCTACCATTTGATCGAAAACTTTCTTTACAAATCTTAACAACTTAACGGAACGTGAAGCCAACCTTTCGTCGTAAATTGAATTCTTAGTTATTTGACAGTCTTGGTGAATTGTCTTGATTGGGCGGTCGCGCGGCGCACTTGGTCCCGTTTGAGACGCCCGGTCAAAAGGTTTCCGCAACCACAACTAGTAGAGAATCGGAAGTAGCGGCGGGAATGTTTCCCGCTTTTGGTGAGGTCAGAGTTATTCGGTTTCGAAGCTGATTACCCTGACGACCCGATCCTTTGACATCCGATTCTTAGAAAGTCCTGGGGTCGAGACTCAGTCCCAAAATCGAACTGAGACGGCTTCCGGGGCGTTTCGTATTTTGGCGTCAGAACCGGGTCGTCCCAGTTTTGACGCAAGGCTAAGGTTTAATTTGCGCGCAAACTAACCGTTTGCTTCAGCCAAAACTTTGATAGGTTGATTCAGGGAGTTGATCATGAATGACGAACCATCATTGTTTTACGAGTTCGGGCCGTTCCGCGTGAATGTGGCTGAGCGTGTGCTCGAAAAGAATGATGAATTGGTGTCGCTCACACCCAAGGTGTTTGAAACGCTGCTGGTTCTGGTCGAGCACAGCGGACACGTTCTGGCTAAAGATGATCTGATCAGCCGGCTGTGGCCGGACACCTTTGTCGAAGAGAGCAGTCTGACGCAAAACATTTCGCTGCTGAGGCGGGCCCTCGACGAGGCCCCGGGCGCTCACAAGTACATCGAAACAATTCCGAAGCGCGGCTATCGCTTTGTCGCTGACGTGCGGCGTTTGTCAATCGACACGCACGAAACCACGACGCAACAGAGTATCAGCACGCAACTGATGATTGCTGCCCAGATCGAAGAAGAGGTCAGCGATGCTCCGGCACCGGCGGCCATTGCGCAACGCTCCGCCAGCGTGCTGACTCGCTACAGGCTCATTGCCGCTACCGTCGTCGGGTTGATTCTGATCGTGGGGATAGCGGCAGCGTATGTGACCTATCGAAAGCGTGCGACGGCGAACCGCATCGCCCCGGCGAGTATCGCTATTCTCCCATTCAAAACAATTGGCAACGCTGAGAAGACCGATGTCCTGGGCCTGGGAATGGCCGATGCTTTAATCATCAGACTGAGTCATCTGAATCAAACCACTGTGCTGCCGACCAGTTCAGTGTCGCGCTATACCAATCGCGACAAGGGCGCTGTCGAGATCGGAAAGGACCTGGGAGTCGAAGCGGTGCTGGATGGGACGGTGCAGCGGGAAGGAGATCAGGTTCGCATCACGGCCCAGCTGATCAGGCTGGCGGACGGGAAATCAATCTGGACCGCCAACGTCAAACAGGACTATCGCGATCTGTTTGCTTTGCAGGACGCTATCTCTGAACAGTTGGCTGCTTCTCTGATTCCGAAGTTGTCGGCGCATGAAACTGACCACACCGACAACCGCAGCCCCGCGAATCAGGAGGCTTACGAAGCCTATCTGACGGGCCTGTATTTTTGGAATCAGCGCTCAAAAGAAAGCCTGCAAAAGTCTGCCGAGTATTTTGAGCTCGCAACCAAAAAGGACCCGAACTATGCGCAGGCTTACGCCCTGCTCGGCGACGTTTACTTCCTGAGTTATGCCGACGGCTACGATTTGGTGCCGCCAAACGATGCTTTGGTAAAAGCGAACGCCGCGATAAATAAGGCTTTGCAGCTAAACGAAAATATTGCCGCCGCCCACGTGACTAAAGCCGGACTGATGCGAATGGATCCCGAGGGAGCCGATCGCGAATACCGGCGCGCGCTCGAGCTGAATCCAAATCAGGGCATAGGTCACATGCGCTATGCTCAATTCCTGTTCAATCAGCGCAAGCTGGAAGAAGCGGTGGCGCACGCCAGGCGGGCCGTCGAACTCGATCCCATCTCGCCGGTGGCCCACATTTCTTATGGGTTCATGCTGTCAATGTCTCGCGACAACGAGGGCGCGGCCGCGCAATACACCAAAGCGCTCGAGCTTCAGCCCGATCAGGTCGTCGCGCGTTACAACATTGCGAATGTCTACGCGCAGAAGCATATGTTCAAAGAGGCCATGGCCGAATTCGATCGCATTGGTGAGAAGGATCGGATCTTGAGCACGCTGGGCCGCGCCTATGTCTATGCTAACTCGAAAAAGCGCGACGCGATGCGGCAGGAATTGTCGAAGCTGGATAAGGAAAGTCCCGGGCGCATAGGTCCGCTTAACGTCGTGGCCCTGTACGGCCTGGCTGGCGATAAAGAAACTGCTTTTGATTTGCTCGACAAGATTGATCCGGTCCCGTTCGTACTGGCGCGGCTTAAGTTCGATCCTGATCTGGATCCGCTGCGCGGCGAGCCGAGATTTGGCGATTACCTGTCGCGGCATCACATCGATAAACTCTGATGGCGTCCTCGTTCGTCACAGCAAGAACGTCCGCAGATTACGCAGATTAAGAACCTGTGAGAAATTATTCATGCTTGAGACGAGAGCCGGGAAGTATCAGCTGAACTCGCTCCTCATTTCTTCTTCTTAGTCTATGAAATCTGCGTAATCTGTGGATTAGACAATCTCTCCCCTGTTCACAAAATGGAACAACGATTTCTCACCTCTCGATCCGAATACATCGAAACCTCTTACTAAAATCCAAATTGCGCAAGCCCCACTTCATTTCTCGCGTTCCTATTCACAGAAATGCCGCTTCCAAAGTTTTGGCAGCGCAAACGGCATGATGGTTGCGCCTTCATAAATCACCAGATCCACCGCTCGGGAGTTTCGTTCGTTAAGTGGAACAGGTTGATCCAAATAACGGGTCGAGCGGCGCACAAAATCGGATCACAGTCGAACAATTTTCGAAGGGAGCCATCTATGAAGAGATTTGTTTTTAGTCTGCTGGCTGTTTGCTTGTTTGCAATCACCAGCGCAGCACAATCGAATCGCGGTAACTTGACCGGCACAGTCTCCGACTCAAGCGGCGTCATCCAGGGCGCAACCGTAACTGTCAAAGACAATCAATCCGGCAAGGAAGTAACTGCCGTCACCAACGAATCCGGAGGTTTTACCGTCGCCCAACTGGACGTCGGAACCTACACCGTCAAAATCAGCGCGGCCGGTCACAAATTGTTTACGGCGACAGACGTAAAGATCGACGTCGGACGCGAGTACACTTTAAGCGCGACGTTGGAAGCGGGAAATATCAGCGAGAGCGTAACCGTAGTCGCCGGAGCCGACATAATTAATTCAGCGGATGCTCAGCTAAGCAACTCGGTTAGTCAACGCCAGATCCTCGAACTGCCTCTCAACGGGCGCAATCCGCTCACGCTGGTGCAATTGCAGGCGGGTACATCTTCAAACAGCGCGCAGACTACCACCATCAACGGGCAACGTTCGTCTTTTACCAATATCACCCGTGACGGAATTAATGTGCAGGACAATTGGATTCGCGCCAATGCCGTTGATTTCCTGCCCGATCGTCCTAACGTGGATGATACGGGAGAGTTCACCATCGTTACCCAGAACGCGGGCGCCGAGGCAGGCTTTGGCTCGTCGCAGGTACAGTTGGTGACGCCGCGTGGCTCGAACGATTTTCATGGCGCCGGATTTCTCTTCAATCGGTCGTCGCACTTCGCGGCCAACACCTTCTTCAATAATTTCTCGGCCGTGCAACGACCGTTTCTGAATCGCAATCAGTATGGCGGCAAGATTGGTGGGCCAATTCTGAAAAACAAACTCTTCTTCTTTGCCACTTACGAAGGGTTTCGGCTTCGCCAATCAACCACAGTCAATCGGACAATTCTGTTGCCGAGCGCGCGCAACGGCATCTTTACCTATCGCGATACGACGGGAGCGACCCGCTCCGTGAATCTGCTTGGCGGCGGTTTCTCGGCGGCGACCGGCGTGACAGCAATTGATCCGGTGATCACCAGTCGCATCTTAGGTGCGTTACCCACCGCGGGTAACAACGCGACGTTGGGCGATCAGCTCAATACGACGGGCCTGACTTTCTCACGTGCGACGAATACCGATCGCGAAGCGTTCACCACCCGCTATGATTGGGCCATCAACAGCAAGCACAGCATCGAAGGCGTGTTTGCCTACAAGAAGGAAAACAATCTCCGCAACGACGTCGACGGGCAACAAGGTCTGACAGTGGCTTCGACGGCATGTTGTTACACCACGACCCCGTACGGTTTCCAGGGCGCGCACACCCCGTTCTTATCGCTGGCGTGGCACTGGCAGATCAATAACAACCTGAGCAACGAAGTGCGGGGAGGATGGCAGGGCAGCGATCCTCTCTTCGGTTCTACCGCCGCCAGCGTGCCCTTCTATATTCAGGTTCCTCTGATCAACAACCCCGAGAGCGGCTTTCAGTTGCAGGGCCGCGACACCACGATCGCGAACCTGCAGGACAACGCCGTGTGGACTCGTGGTTCACATTCCATCCGGTTCGGTGGCCAGTTTCAGGGATTCTATGCCACCACGTTTGGACCAGGTGCGTTTGGTCAACCGTATCTCCCCACCTACGCACTCGGAGGCGGGACCACGCCGGCATTCACCACGGGTAATACCGGATCTTTCAACACGGCTGCCGGCTGCATAGCGGCCACCGGTGTCAATTGTGCGAGCAATACCCAGGTCGCTACGGCGAACAATCTGTTGGCACTACTCGGCGGCTTGATTGGCACGGCCAGCCAGACCTTTACCGCCGCGAGCAAGACGGGAACTCTGCAACCTGTGGAGCCACGACATTCGATCGACTATCAAAACTACTCAGCCTACATTTCCGATTCATGGCGCGCGACTCCACAGCTGACACTCAATTTTGGATTGCGCTATGACACGTTCCTGCCGACGGCTGAGCCGAACGGCCTGATACTTGAACCCGTACTTGGCGGCCGCGACGTTCGCGAAGCGATGCTCAATCCAAATGGCATCTATAACTTCGTTGGCGCTAACGGCAATGGCGTCAGGTTCTTCAAGACCGATCATAATAACTTTGGACCAGTAGTCAGTTTTGCCTGGTCACCGGCTTTCGAGAATGGGTTTCTCAGTAAGTTATTACCCGATGGCGGGCGCACCGTGATTCGCGGAGGATATCGTCGCAGTTTTGTTAACGACGAGTTCGTGCGAGCTGCGGATAACGCTCTTTCCGGTAACGCCGGCCTGACCTCGCAACTAACTACCGCGGGGCTTAATGCGCGGTTCGCGACCGCCCCGACGCTGACAGCGCCGGCCCTGGTGGTTCCGACCACCTATGCAGCAAACAATGCCCTGGCCGGGAATTTCGGGACCGTGTTCGCGATCGATCCCAACCTGCAGGTTCCGAGTACCGATGAATTTAATATCGGCATCGAGCGCGAGATCGGTTGGCAAACAGCCGTGGAAGTTCGGTACGTTCATAGCCGAAGTAATAACCTCGTCCGTGGACTCGACCTCAACCAGGTCAGGATTTTCGATAACGGATTCCTGACTGATTTCAATCGCGCGCACTTCAACGCGATTACTTACGGTACCGCGAACATCAACTGCGCGGTGGCGGCGGCGACGCCGCTGTGCCGGCCTTTGCAGTTGCTGAACCAGGCGCCATTCAATAACAGTGCATTCGGTAACCCGCTCGGGTTTACTAACACTACAGCGCCGATTGTCGCCGGTGACGCGGGCCAGCTGGCGTTCGTCTATCTTGGAACATTTGGGGTTGGCAACAGCATTCTGCTCAACAATCCCAACACCGGTGTGGCCGATCTTCTGACCAACTCAGCGAAGTCCCGCTATAACGCTTTGCAGGCTGAGATTAGGCGTCGCTTTAGCCATGGTCTGGCGTTGCAGGCGAACTACACGTTCCAGAAGCTCCTGACCGACGCGCCCGGCACGGGTCAGACCCGCTTCGAACCGTTAATCGATAACGCCAATCCCGGAGCCGAGTACGCGATCGGAGATCAGGACACGACTCATGTCTTCAATCTCAACGCGATTTACGAACTGCCGTTCGGCCGCGGCAAGCGTTTTGGCAGCGATGCGGGCCAGTGGCTCGATCGCCTGATTGGCGGTTGGCAGGTCACTTCGATCCTCCGGATTGACAGTGAAGCGCCATTCTCAATCACCGATCCGCGCGGCACGCTCAATCGCGCCGGCCGTTCCGGTCGGCAGACAGCGATGACTAATCTGACGAAAGATCAGGTGAGGGACCTGGTTGGAACTTTCCGCACACCTTGCGGCGTGTTCTTCGTCAATCCTTCGGTAATCAATCTGGATTTGACTCAGTGTAACCAGGGTCTGACGCGGCCCCGTCTTGCCGGTACGACGGCGGGCGTAGCGGCGCTCGGGTTTGACCAGCCGACCTTCCCCGGTCAGGTGTTCTTTAACGTGGCGCCGGGCCAGCGGGGAAACATGGAGCCAAACTTCCTGCACTTGCCGATGAAATTGAATTGGGATGCTTCGATCATCAAGAACATCCCGATCACTGAGCGAGTCCGTTTCCAGTTGCGCGCAGAGCTCTTCAACGTACTCAACCGCGCCAACTTTGCCTTTACTGCGGCGAACGCTCAGTTCGTCCAGGCCAACATCAACGCGACGACGTTCGGACGACTGCTGGGAACTTCACCGGCAGGCTCGCCCGCGCGCGTGGTTCAGTTCGCGGGGAGATTGGAGTTCTAGTTTCAGTAGCCCGACCTTTGAGGGAGGGCTGCTGTTGCCAGCAACAACTCAGGGCGCAGCTTCGCCAGAGGCTGCGCCTAATTTTTTGGCAATCAATGGTCAGGCCTGCCTTCCGGTATCCAAAAAACATTTGAAGGAATCTGTGAGTATATCCAGTAATGGAAAATCGCAGAATCGCAGACTTGCGCGCGGGTTTCAGCTCAGACTTGTCTTTTCCTTAGTCATCGATAAGAATCGAAACGCGCGATCAACCCAAACCTTCGACCGAGGCGCTTTCGCCTTAACCCTTCGAGACCGAAATCGATAAGCGGAAGACATGCGACTGGCTGATTTCATCTTGCAGGAAACGGAAACCATTCTGGTTGAATGGGAGGCGTTTGCCGCCACCTTACTCCCAGCCGCGTCGGGCATGACCTCGCTCGCCCTGCGTGATCACGCCAAACAGATTCTCGAGGCGGTGGCGAAAGATCTGTCTACGCCTCAGACCAGGGAAACCCAATCCGAAAAATCCAAGGGCAGAGTTCCCAAACTTTTTGGCACTCCGGAAACAGCAGCAGAAACGCATGCGGTGCTGCGGGCGCGAGGAGGCTTTGACGTCAATCAACTCGTTGCCGAGTACCGCGCACTCAGGGCCAGCGTCCTCAGGCTATGGATAGACGCAGGCGATCCTGACGAGACTAATCTCGATGATATCGTCCGTTTCAACGAGGCTATCGACCAGGCGATCGCCGAATCGATCTCGTTTTTTAGTGCACAGGTGGACCAGGCCCGCAACCTTCTGCTGGGGATGCTGGGTCACGACATGCGCAGTCCGCTAAACACCATCCTGATGACAGCCCAGTACCTGGGGGCGTTGAATGCGGGAGCCAGCGTATCGGAAGCGGCCTCGCGTCTGATCCAAAGCGGGTCTTCAATGAAAACGCTTCTGGATGACTTGGTAGATTTCAATCGGACCAGGTTGGGCCTGGGTATCAAAGTCAATATAGCCGCGCTCAACCTGGCCTCGCTGTTTGCCGGCGAGTTGGAGCAATTGCGTGGAGCGAATCCCGGCCGGCTCATCGAACTGGAGACAGCAGGCGACACTCGGGGTTTCTGGGACGGGCCGCGTTTGCAACAACTACTCCGCAACCTGGTTGCTAATGCAATCATTCACGGAGCCGCCGGTGCACCGATCAGGGTGATGCTCACTGGCGCGGAAACCTCCGTTGCGCTTGAAGTAAAGAACAATGGGCCGGCCATTAAGAAAGAGATCGTGGATCGGATCTTTGATCCGCTCGCGCGAGGAGTTGGTCAGGATAATCAGGATGACAGCACTGGCGGCCTCGGCCTTGGTTTGTATATCGTGCGCGAAATTGCCCTCGCTCATGGAGGCGAGGTGAACGTGCACTCTGACAATAGCGAAACCGTGTTCATCGTGAGCCTGCCTCGCCAGAAATGAACCATCGCGCTTCGCGGCAGCCTGCACTTTAAGCGAAACAGTATGACCCCAAAATGCTCTTTGAATTGGAGCAGAAGCCCGGATTAACAACTTGCGCTTTGATCCCTGTTGAACCTCCCCACCTTCAAGGATAGAATCCCTACGACGTCGCGTCCTGGCGCTAAAGTTTCTAACGAGCTGATCAAGGAGAAGGGTGTGCGAGGTTCGATCAAATCCTACGCACTAGGAATCGTCTTACTAGCGGCCGTCGTATTACTGCGTTGGCTCCTCGACCCGTTGCTGGGAGACAAGTTCCCGCTGGTGACTCTCTATGGCGCGGTCGCCGCTACCATATGGTTCGGCGGCTATCGTCCCGCAATTTTGGTGGCAATGCTCGGCTACCTCGCCAGTCATTACTTGTTCATTCAACCGCGTGGCCATCTCGATCTAACCAACACCGCAAATGTAGTCGGGCTGATTGCATATCTCTTTACGTGCGCGGTAATCATCACCTTTGGTGAAGCGACGCGCATCTCGCACGGGCGGGCCAGTCAGCAGGGCGAACTGTTGCGCGTCACCCTCGAGAGTATCGGCGACGCCGTCATCACCACCGATACCGACGGCCGCATCACTTACCTCAACAAAGTTGCCGAGGCCTTAACAGGTTGGTTGCAGCCGGACGCCCTGGGCCAACCGTTGGAAAATGTGTTCCGCATCGTTAACGAGGCCACCGGCCAACCGATCGAAAGTCCGGCCACCAGGGCCTTGCGTGAGGGAGTCGTCGTCGGTCTGGCGACCCACACCGAGCTCATTCAAAAAGATGGCAGCAAGTGTCCCATCGACGACAGTGCGGCTCCGATTCGCGATGAAGACGGAAACGTGTCCGGGTGCGTTTTGATCTTTCGCGACATCACTGCGCAGCGCGAAGTCGAGCGCGACAAGACCAGCCAACTGCTTACGGCCCGACTGCTGGCCGCGATCGTCGAATCATCGAATGATGCGATCATCAGTAAATCGCTCGACGGTATTATTCAAAGCTGGAATGCAGGCGCAGAAAGAGTTTTCGGTTTCACTTCTGCAGAGGCGGTGGGTCAACACATCTCACTGGTCATTCCTCAGGAACGTATCGGCGAGGAAGACCGCATCATTGCCAGTTTGAAAGCCGGCCAAAGAGTTGAACATTTTGAAACCGTGCGGAGAGGACGCGACGGCCGGCACATTCATGTCTCTTTGACCATCTCGCCTATCCGAGATGATTCAGGCAATGTGGTCGGTGCTTCAAAAATCGTCCGCGACATAACCGAGCGCAAGCTGGCCGAGGTCGAGCGCCAAAAGTTTGTCACCCTCGTCGAAAACAGTACCGATTTCATCGGCATGTGCGACCTCAACGGGATTCCCTTCTTCGTCAACCACGCCGGATTGGAAATGGCCGGGCTGGACAGCATCGAACAGGCGGCGCGGACGCCGGTTCCGGATTTCTTCTTTCCCGAAGATCGGGAAAGGATCATGAATGAGTTCTTCCCGTCGGTGATGGCAAACGGGCACGGCGAAATCGAGGTGCGCTTTCGGCACTTCAAGACGGGCGAAGCTCGTTGGATGGCCTATAAACTCCTGACGCTGACGGACGAGGATGGTAAGCCTGCTGCTTTCGCAACCGTGAGCCAGGACGTTACCGAACGAAAGCAACTGGCGGATGACCTGATGAGGTTAGCGGCGGATCTATCCGAAGCAGACCGGCGCAAGAACGAGTTCCTCGCGACCCTCGCTCATGAGCTCAGGAATCCGCTCGCCCCGGTGTCGAACATGCTGGAAGTTCTGAAACATGCGGAAGGCGACACCCAGACGCTGAGACGCGCGCGGGACACAATGGAGCGTCAACTGGGGCAAATAGTTCGTTTGGTCGATGATCTGCTGGATCTGAACCGCATCTCGCGAGATCGCCTCGAGCTGCGTCCGAGCGACGTTGAACTATCGTCGTTGATCAACCAGGCAATCGAGGTGGCGGGTCCGCTGCTTGACGCCGCCGGTCACGAACTGCGTGTGGACCTGCCTGCAGAGCCGATCTATCTGCATGCTGACCCGGCTCGCCTGGCTCAGGTCTTTGGCAACTTGCTGAATAACAGCTGCCGTTACACTAAGCCCGGCGGCTCCATTCAGCTGAGCGCCAAGCGGCTGGACAACCAGGTACTGGTGACGGTGAAGGATAACGGCGTCGGCATCCCGCAAGACAAGCTGAAGTGTATCTTCGACATGTTCACGCAGGTTTATCGAGCACCGGAAGCAATCCAGGGTGGCCTGGGAATCGGGCTGACACTGGTGAAGCGTCTGGTGGAAATGCACGGTGGTTCAGTTGAGGCGAGAAGTGCGGGCGAAGATCAGGGAAGCGAGTTCCTGGTGCGTTTGCCGGTGCTTAGTGAAGCACCGAAGCCCTCGGCTGCGAAGTCAATCGCGGCGGAACCCGCTGCCACACACCGCATCCTGATTGTTGACGACAACCGCGACAATGCCGAGTCACTGGCCCTTTTGTTGGGGATCACTGGAAACGATACCTACATCGCCCGCGACGGTATCGAAGCCCTTGAGGCGGCCGCAGAGCACCGGCCCGAAGTGGTGCTGCTGGACATCGGACTGCCGAAACTGAGTGGACACGATGTTTGCCGGCGCATCCGGGCCGAAAGCTGGGGCAAAGATGTTGTGGTCATAGCGCTGACGGGTTGGGGCCAGGAAGAAGATCGACGCAAGTCTCAGGAAGCTGGCTTCGATGGCCACCTGGTCAAACCGGTGGATTATGACGAGCTGTTAGAGTTATTGAGTTCGCTGACCAATGGCGCGCGAAAGGCGGGTTGATCGGCATCTGACAATCCGCAGATTACGCAGATTACACAGATTCAAATTGATCAATTTGAGCAGTTGATCTGTCGAGGCTGCTGATTCTGCCTTGGGTTTTATACAATCTGCGTAAATCTGCGTAATCTGCGGATACAAACAAATCTACTTCACCGGCTCCGGCAGTTTTGGCGGATCGATGGTCACTGCGCCCTTCAGACCAGAGCCGCTGACATTGTTGATCCCAATCAACGGTCCGGTAAATCCCGTCACTTTAATATCCTGAATCTTCGCGCCGACAACGTTGGCGAGCGTGATCCCTTTTGCTGCGGTGCCCGTGACATTGGTTAGCGAGAACCCCTGAAGCGGCTTATGCAGATGGATCGAGATCCCGTCGACCAGTACCGGCACGTCTTTCACGCGCACGTTTGAAAACCGAAAGTTCCTGATGGTCGGAATGCCTTCGTCACCGGGCACAGGTGTTTGATCCTGAAGGCCGCTGTTGAGAATATTCAGCCGAAGAAATCCACCGACCATTCCGGACACGTCCAGATCGTCAGCCGAGATGTCTTCGATGAAAGCGCCCCGGCCCGGACGGCTCTTGATGTAGATGGCGAAGGTCTGCGCGTGAGTAAATTTGCAGCGCTGTATACGGACGTTGCGAATGCCGCCGGAGGTCTCGCTGCCGATGCCGATGCACGCGAAGATTGAATCCGCCAAAGTGCAGTTGGTGATCAGAACGTCTTCGGTCGTTCTCAGCAACTGGTACGCTTCCATGCCGCGACCTGATTTGATCGCGATGCAATCATCACCGGTAGCGATATCGCAGCTATCGATCAGCACGTGACGACACGAATCGATGTCGATCCCATCGCCGTTCCCGCCGGTGCTCCGAATTGTCAGGTTCTTGAAAACCAGATTGTCGCTGTAGGTCGGGTGCAGCGACCACATGCGTGTGTATTCGGTCGAAAAGTCTTCAAAGCGAACATCGCGACAGCCTATCGGTTCGATGAGCGCTGGATGGCGCAGAGGGTTTTGCGCGTTGGGCCGGCCACCCAGTGCGGCGTTGCCGATGATTTTGCCAGGACCGACGATGCCAATGTGTTCGGCGTCAATCGCATAGATCAATCCGAGATGTCCCTGAATCCATTTTCCTTCCCAGCGCACCTGCGTCACCGGATAGTCGGTGAAATCTGGCGTGCCCAGAATGACTGCGTCCTTCTCGAGCCGGAGCAAGACGTTTGATTTGAGCGCGATAGCACCCGTGAAATAGTTGCCGGCCGGAACCAGCACGTCACCACCACCCAGGACATAAACGCGATCGATCGCCTGCTGAATGGCTGCGGTGTCCTTTGTTCTGCCATCGCCCGTGGCGCCAAAGTCGCGGACGTTGAGTTTTACGCCGGGCTTGGGTGCGGCAGTCTTCGATTGGCTTCGAACAGCATCTGCAAAGATCAGGAGGCAGAGAGTGAGGCAGCAAGATACGTAGAGTGATCTGATTGTAGGTTTTGACATGATTAGCTCAGCGATCAGCGGCTTTGCCGCCTGATGTGCGGTAAGGCTATGCCTTACCGTGAACGCTGGTTTATTGAACTCGGAGGCTACACGTCCAATTTGTCGCGAGGCGTAGCCTCGTTAATCTATCTGGAGATCAGTTACGGAAAGGCAAAGCCTTTCCGCACATCAGGCGGCAAAGCCGCGTCGCGCTTCAAGGCTGGGCCGGAAACTGCTCAAACCGTCGCTCGACTTTCTTTCCCAACAGAAACTTGTCGGCAAAAGCGAGCAAAGCGTCCCAGTCTCCCTGCACCATCCCATGCGGCCGTTCGGCCCAATTAACCCCCAGGCGATCAGTCGCGCCAAACATCGCGTACGCCGGCTGGGCCGCCAGCCACGCCTGCTTGACGCCATTTTGGTTCACATTTTGATCGCTGGTCCCTTCGAGCGCGATGAAAGGACGC
>Ga0068859_100003390_pt1 | contig 16216 bp, 10 predicted proteins | sample KBSSwiS22_FD_66585 | JGI IMG/M metagenome (GOLD analysis project Ga0068859, IMG submission 66585) | Switchgrass rhizosphere microbial communities from Kellogg Biological Station, Michigan, USA - KBS Switchgrass S2-2 | ecosystem: Host-associated > Plants > Roots > Rhizosphere > Soil ...
GCCGCCCGCCGTCACATTGGTGACCGTGAAGGTAACGCTCGTCTTCGACTTGGCTAGGTTGCCTGTCGTCACAGTGCACGTGCCGCCTGCGGTGTTGCACGAAGCAGTGCCGGAGAAGCCGCCGCTCCAGGTGCCGCTGACAGTCGCTCCAGATACTGGAGCGGAGTTCGCATCGCGGATGGTGATCGTCACCGACGCTGTCCACGTGTTCTTCGAGGTGGCCGTGCTGCCATCGAGATCGGCCACATGCAGTTGCGGCGTCGCCGGAGTCGTCGTTGTCGCCGTATTGGAGTAGCCCGAGGCGCCGCCGGTGTTGACGGCCTGGACGCGGTAGGAGTAGGTGGTCGACGGATCGGCCGTCGTATCGCTGTACGTCAGGACGTTCGCCGAGGTCTGACCGATCTTCGCGAACGAGCTGCATCCGTTACCGGCACAGCGTTCGACGTCGAAGCGATCCTCGTTGGTGGAATCAGTCCAACTCAAATCGACACGGGTCGCGGAGATCGCGCGGGCGAACAGCCCGTCGGGAGTCGAAGGCGGTGGTGGCGGGGTTGACGTACCAAAGACACCATCGACGACCAGCGCGAACGGCTGCGGTCCGGTCGGGACGTTGAAACCGCGCACGAGAACTGTCCACGTGCCCGCCACGGGCGACTGGACGTACACGTTTTCGAGGTTGTTCACACGATCGGCCGACCCGCCGCTATGCGACCAGCCACCGGCGAACGCGTTCCCAAGATACTGCGCGCCGTCCGGCGCCGTGACCACGAGATCGAGATCGTTGACGAGATTCTTCGACGCCGACGTGGACGAAGCCGGGTCGCTCCACGCGAGCGTGACTTTGAACGGCAATCCACCGGAGGCAATCGAGTAGGTGTAGGTCGCGTTCGAGCCCGTTGACAGCGAGGTCGCCCCGTCGACGAACTTCCGCCGGGAATTGGTCGCCGAGTTCAGATCGACACGACCCCAGCCTTCGTCGCGGTTCGGAATCGGATTGAGATTGTCGTTCAGGCCATCGTTGTTCTCGTCGAGCATATCGACCGCGGAATTCACGATCGTGGCTTTGACCAGCGCCGCGCTCGCGTTCACGGTGTAAGTTTTCTGATAGAAGTCGCGTACGAGTGCAGCGCCGCCAGCCACGAGCGGATTCGACATCGACGTGCCGCCCATGTACTTGTAGTACTGGTTCAGCGGAAAGCCCCACCCGTCATATTGGTACGCGTTGTTCTGCGGGTTGGCCGACGCGTCGTACTGCTGCTGGTACTTGTCCGAGTAACCGGATAGGACCCATGTGCCGGGTGCGACAACGTCCGGCTTGATGCGGCCATCGGACGCCGGTCCGCGGCTGCTGAATGCGGCCATTTGATCGGCATTGCCGACGGTTGGATCATCCTTAATCGGATTCTTGGGATAGTCGGTGGGCCACGCGCCACCGTAGGTGAAGATCGTGTTGGCCCCGCTCTGCGCGCCGCAACTGGTGTAGGTCAGGCCGGGGTCGCACTCGTAGTGACCCTGTCGATCGTTCTCGCTCGCTCCGACGCTGATGACATTCTTCGCCGTCGCCGGTGCGCCGATCGACCCTCCATCGATGATCCCATCGCCGTTGGCGTCGATCCCCGCGTTGCCAGCGGAGAACGTGATCGTCATGTCGCGGTGATTCCAGATGAAGTCGTCCGTATTGGCGCTGTCGGTCGTGTACGCACCCGCCGCATCACTCCCCCAGGAGTTGGAGTGGACACGAGCGCCGGCAGTGTACGCCTGTTGAAAGAGCTGGCGGAGATCGGTAGGCAGGCCGGTCAGGTAGTAGCCGTTCTGGTAGCCGTAGAGCGCCCTGCAGATGTTCGAGATGTTTGCCCAGTTCTCGACCGCTTGGAAGACGAGCTGCGCAGCCGGCGCCGTCCCGCGCCCCGCATTGAGCAGTGTCGTGGAATTGATGACGAACGTATGGCCTGAGCCGAGCACCGATGTTGCGGTATGCGTGCCGTGGCCGCTGTCGACATCCACAGCTCCGTCGTTGATCACGCTGGAGAAACAGCCGCCCGCGGCGCCGGGCCAGTTGAAGATTCCGGTGACGCGGCTGGACGGGAGGTCGGCGAAACCATTCGACGTCGACCCGTTGCCTAGGCCGGTGTCGGCGACGGCCACGGTTTGGGTCGAACCGTCAAATCCATTCGCGTTGGCCGCGGTCGAACCGATGATTGCGCCGCCGCCGTACTCGTTATTTTTCTTGCGAAGCACGAACGCCTCGATCTCCGCCACGTCGAGGACGTGCGCAATCGCGTTGAGCTGCCCGGGAGCGGCAGCAATTTCCGCCACGTTTCCTCCGCGGCCGACCACCTGGCCACCGGCGCCGGCGATCGCGTCAACGGTGGCATCGATGTTCGCCCCGCGTTCGATCCGCACGCGGTAGAGGCGAACGGCGCCAGCGGCACGAAGCAGCGAAGGGTCGATCTTGAAGGCAGGCTGGAAGACGCCGACCCATGCAACCGAATCGAATTGCGCGATCTGGTCGGCCGCTTCCGGTGTCATTCGAACCTTGAAAGCGAAATCAGGTATGTAGTCGAGGAACTCGGCGCCGGCCGCAGATGCCTGCGCCTTCCACGCATCCATCACCGGACCGGAAAACTGCACGATGAAATATCCACGCTGCCCGGCGGCGTAGCCGGCGATCGTGAGCCCAGGCGGCACGTTCGGCTGCTCGCCGCGGGCCGGCGTGAAGGTCGCCGCTTTCAGGCGGATAGGCGCAGCCGATGGCGGACCCTGTTGCGCGGACACCACGAGGCCGACGCTGGCCGCAAGCGCAGCGGCCGCAACGTACACACCAAGACCTTTACGCATGCGCACTCCATGAATAGCGGATTAATGAACAGAGGATTAAGAAGATGCGGGCCGTCCCGATAAGTTCGTGATTTCTGGCGATGTCGACCTTTGATATTGATACGCTAGCAGCTTCCGTGGCGTGCGCGCGCCTGCGGCAAATAAAAGTAGTGCAGTTCATGAGCAAGGAGTGCAGTTATGCGTGGCCTTACATTTCTGACGATCGGCGTTGCGGCCATCCTGATGACGGCCGCGGCGCCTGCGCAACAGCGCGGCACCGGCACGACTCGATTTGAAGTCACGAGCCTTCGCGCGGTGCGCCCGATTCTTGTCAAGACGATTGCGGATCTCGAGAAGAAAGACGTCGCCGCGGCGAAAGCCGACATGGAGAACTACGACTCCGCCTGGAACGGCGTCGAGGTGTACGTCAATACGCGAAGCATGGACCTGTACAACGAGATCGAACACCACTACCAGACGGCCGTCACCGATGCACTGAACAAGCCGAATCCGGACGCCGCCGCCGTTCTCACCGACGCGAAAGCGATGCTCGCAAAGTACGACGAGATGCTCGCGCTGGTTGAGAAGTCGGCGCCGCTCAATCGCCTCTACGACGATGTGGCACGGCTGCGCATCGAGCGCGCACACCTGCGCGAGGTCACGCCGGCGCTGAAGGGAGGCAACATCGCGAAGGCGAAGAAATCGTTCGATGCGTTCAACGACAACTGGGACAACATCGAGGATCTGGTGAAGGACCGCTCGCGCGAGTCTTACGACACGATTGAGAAAGGCATGGTGACCATCGAACGCCAGTTGATGCCCGCCAAGCCGGATGTAGATGCGGTGACCGCCTCCGTCAACGAGGTGATGACGGAGTACAACAAGGTCGTCGCGCAGATCACACGCGAGGCGCGCGATGCGAAGTAGGGCAACCGCGTTCCTGCTGGCGGCGCTCGCAGTCGCCCCGACTGCGTCGTGGGCGAGACAGGCAACGGCTCCGGCTTCGGCGAAACAGGGCTATCACGTCATCAAGCAGACGCAGCTTGGCGGCGAAGGCAACTGGGACTATGTCACCGTCGATCCGGACGCGCACCGGATTTACGTTCCACGCGGAACGCACGTCCAGGTTCTCGACGAATCGACGCATAAGATGGTCGCCGACATCCCCGGCATGCGAGGCATTCATGGCGTCGCGATTGTGCCGAAGGCAAACCGCGGCTTTGTGACCGGCAACGATCCGAAGGGCGTCATCTACGTCTTCGACCTGAAGACCAACCAGATGACGTCCAAAATCCCGACCGGTGAAGAGGACTGCGACGGCCTGTTCTACGACCCGTCCACCGACCGCATCTACGTCCAGAATGGCGATTCCATGACGTCAACGGTCATCGACCCTGCCGCTGCGAAGGTGGTCGGGACGATCAAGTACGCCGGTCCACTCGAAGCCGGGGTGTCCGATGGCAAGGGGATGCTGTTCGTCAACCTGGTCGACAGCGCGGAAGTGGCCGAAGTGGACGCCAAGACGCTGACCGTGAAAACCACGTTCAGCGCGAAACCATGTCAGCGCGGCTACGGCGCCGCATTCGATGTCGCGCATCGTCGCTTATTCCTGGCCTGTCAGGGCGCGATGCCGGTAGGCGTGGTGGTCAATGTCGATACCGGTAAGGTGATCGCGTCGATGCCGATCGGAGGTGGCGCGGACGGAGTCGCCTACGATTCGGCCACCGGCGACGTGTTCTTCACATGTCGCGACAGCGGCGATGGGATGTCGGGCGTGGTGAACATCTTCCATGAAGACTCACCCGACAAGTACACGAAGGTGGCCGACGTGAAGTACATGTACGGGGCGCGGACGGTCGCGCTCGACCCCAAAACACATCACATGTTTTCGGTAGGGGCGACCAAGAACGATCCGGCTGCGCCGACAGCGCAAAATCGCAACCCGCGCCCGCGGCCGGATTTGACGACTTTCTCGATCGTGGAAGTGGGGAAGTAGGTTCGGTAGTGGAGGCCGGGTCCTTTCGGACCCGGCTCTACTCCCGATAGTTACCAGCTGAAACGAACGCCGACTTCCGCGACCTGTTTCTGCTGCGCGGTGAGGACTTCTCCGAACGTCGCTGCACGAACGTTCGTCTGATAGCTGCTGCCGACGCCGCCCAGGTTGTTGCGCCCCAGCAGGTTGACGACCTGCAGGCTGCCTTCTACCTTCCTGCCGCCGCCGAGATTGATCGCCTTCGCGACGCGCACGTCGAGGCGGGAGAACGTGTTCTTGTCGATCTGACTCTCCGGGAGCGCGGGCAGGTTCAAGGTTGCCCGATAGGCGTTGACCGCGGTCATCATTGCGGCGTTGTCGCGATTGCCCATGCTCTTCGTCGTTCCCGGCACGTAATCGGTGTTCGCGACGCCGTCACCGTTCAGATCGACGCCCGCACGTGCGCTGAACGGCGTCGTCGTCCTGAAGTTGTAAATCACACCGAGGATGACGTTCGCCGGGAGCTGTGAGGCGTAGCTCACGACGAGCGCATGTCGCCGATCGCTTGGAAGCGGACCGATATCGGTCTGCGGGTTGTAGTAGTCGGTGATGCTGCCGCCCTGGTTGATGCCGACCGTATCAGGCGAGCCGTAGTTGCCATCCTGTTTCGCCAGCGTGTACGACACCTGGTACTGGTAGCGGTGCGACAGCCGCTTCTCGAGGCGCACAAGCATGGCCTTGTACGTCCACTCCCCGATCGGATCGGTCGAGACAATCTGCCCCCATTCGGGCAGCGGGCGGACGCCGTTCTTCGGCGTGTTGATGTTCTCGGTCGTGAAGTAGTTCGTCGCTTTCTGGTAGACGCCATCAACGTTGATCGCGGTGTCGGCCAGTAGCTGCTGCGAGAATCCGGCGGTGTAGGTGTTGACCGGGGCGTTTTGGAGATCGTTGCTCAGGATGTTGATATTCGGCGGCGCCGTGGACGCGAACGACGCCGGGTCGCGTCCCTGATATGGGTCCGGATAGCTCGGGTTGTTGATGATGATGCTGTTCTGCTTGAGCGCCGTAATCTCGGTGCCCTGAGTCGCGTTGGTCACGTTCGTGTATACCAGTCCGTAGCCGCCCCGGACGACGAGACGGCCGTCCTTTTTCACGTCCCATGCGAGACCCGCACGCGGCCCGACGTTGTTCTTGTCGCCACGTGAACCGAAGTCGACGTAGGGCAATGGGCGTGGATATTCAGCCTGCGTGTGATTCTCGTCCCACACACCAGTCTGAATGTCATAGCGCACCCCGAGATTGAACGTCAGGCCGGAGAAAGGCTTCCACTCGTCCGACACGTAGGCGGCATAGGTGTGGCTGACGATGTCGCGATAGACGTTTGGGAACGCAGCCTGGAACTGCGTGGCCCCTGACAGCGAATTGAAGTTGAAGTTCGGATTCAGCGGGTCGAACAGCTGATCGCGGCCGAACGTCCAGGTGCCAGGGTTGCTCGCGGCCCACTCGTGCGTCGGGAAGAACTGCACGCTGCCGCCGATCTTCCAGTTGTGCGCACCGCTTGCGATTGAGAACGTCTCCTGCGCTTCGGTGAACGTCGTCATCGTGCCGGTGCGGCAGGGCCAGAGACACTGATTGTTGCCCCAGATGACGCTTGGGAACCGGTACTGCTGAGTGCCAATGTACTGACCCGCGCCGAGTGAGACAGGCATCGTCACCGGGTTTTTGAGCACGTCGGCAGGCGTGTAGTCCTGGTTCTGGTAGTTGCGATCGGAGGCCGTCGCACGCATGAAGTAGAACTCGTTCAACACCCGGTTCGAGACCACCCACGTGTGTCCGAGTGCGTGCATGTCGCGTGGAATGAGATTATCGAGCTGGCTGAACGCCGCGTTTGTCCCGCCGCAGCCGCTGCAGAAATACTCGGTGTGCTGGTTGATGTACCGGTAGAACAGGTTCTGCTTCGCGTTCATCTGGTAGTCGCCGCGAAAGAACCCGATGTTGGTGAACGAGCCCCCTTCGAACGACCCGGCCAGCGACGGATAGAACTGCGTGGGCGCGGGGACGGTGACGAAGCTGTGCTCACGTGTCCGCTCGAAGGTGCCGAAGTAGTGGAGCTTGTTTCTGATGACGGGCCCGCCGACGGAAAACCCATACTGATTCCGCTTGTAACGCGGGTCCGCACGCCCGGCGTCGATCTGCTGCTGCGTGAAGATGTCATTGCGCGTCATCTGCTGATTGCGGAAGTACTCGAAGACGTCGCCGCGGAAATCATTCGTCCCGCTCTTGGTGATGATGTTCACGACGCCGCCAACGCGCTGTCCGTATTGCGCGGGGAGCTGCGTCGTGTGGACGGAGAACTCGCGGATGGCCGATTCCGGAATGTCGTGACGCTGCTCGCCGCTCTTGTTGACCGAGTTCGAGAGGCCATCGACTAGATACGTCGTGGCGCTCGTTGTCACGCCGGCGCCGACGTTGGTGGCATTCCGTTTGGGCCGCGTGGTGTCGACCGCGACACCCGGAAGCAGAATTGACAGCGAGAGGGCGCCGCGATCCGGCGCGGGAAGCATCTCAATCTGATCCTGCGTGACGACGGCCGCCACTTCGGTCTTCGTCGCCTGGACGATCGGTGCTTCGCCGGTGACGGTTACCGATTCCTGCACCGTCGAGAGCGCAAGCTGGAGGTCGCGCGAAAATTCCTGGCTGACGACCAATACGATGTCTTTGACGGAGATCGTCTGAAACCCCGGGAGTTCCGCGGTCAAGTTGTAGCGCCCCGGATTCAGGCCGGCGACGCGGTACTTTCCGTCGGCTTCGGTGACGCTGGTGCGGACCGTCCCGCTTTCGGCGTTTTGAACGGTAACCGTGACGCCGGGAAGAACTCCGCCCTGTGCGTCGGCGATCGTGCCGGCAATCGACGCGCTTGCCGCCTGGGCATGCGCGGGAACGGCGTATCCCAGTTGCAAGGCAAGGACAAGCACCGCAAACGGTAGGATGCCCCGGCGAATTACCGAAAGACTGCGAAACATCTATTGCTCCTCAATGACGATAGCGAGTCGGAGTACGGTGATGATCCGACTCCCGTCAACACTGCCGATGCGTGAGTCGGGGCATCACCGTACTCCGACTCGGATAAATGGAATGTGAGCTGGATCCTTGTCTGGCTCCGGCCCCGGATGCAAGCGGCGGCCACCTACACGCGCCGTGCCACCATCTTTGACTGGAATTCGTTGTCAGTACAACGAGTTAGCGATAGATTTCGGCGATGGAGATGCGAGTCGGATCCAACAATCCCGAGCGATATCCAATGAAACGAATGCTCGTTGCGGCGACGGTGTTGATCATTGCAGCGGCCACACTGATCTCACGCGGCGAATCGCCAAATGCGGCAGGGCCTGATCCCGCGCAATCACGCCTGTCACCGAGGGCGCACTGGGCAGACCGCGCGGTAATCCAGGTCTGGATAGATCGACAGAACCTGCCGGCGCGTGGGGATCAGCTCGTGGAACGGGCGATGCACACGTGGGGGACGGCGTCGGACGGAGCGTTCACATTGCGCCGGACGTTTGTGGAACGCGATGCCGGCATCCGGGTGTACTTCAATGGCGCGGGAGGAAATTACGGCGAAACGCGGCCTCGCGTGGATCGCACCACCGGATTGATTGACGAAGCGGAGGTCGCGATTGCCGCGGATGCTCCGATTCAGGCCGATCCGTTAACGCGTGACATCATCGTGTACCTCACCGCGCTTCACGAACTCGGCCACGCACTCGGTCTGGAGCACACGACGAACTTCGACGACATCATGTATCTGTTCCGGGAACCGGAAGACGGCCCACGCTATTTCGGCAACTACCGCAGGCTGCTGCGTTCCGGCGAAGACATTGGAACCGCGATAGCGACCGGACTGTCGGCGTATGACGTTGCGGCGCTGCGTGGTCTGTATAACCGCAAATAACCTCGGATACTGGCTGGAGACAATTTGGGGATTACCTCTGTTACCTCGGCATGTTCATCGGTCTCATCGTCGGCGCTCGGTGGGAATCTGTGCTGGATTGCGCTGACCAATCGGATGAAAACGACGCTGGCTGTGCCAGCGCGCGTCGCCTTGGTACTCGCGGTGTTGCTCTGCGCGGCTGCATGTGGTGGCAGCGAACCGTCGACCGCTCCGACCCCACCCACAGCGCCGTTCTCAGCGACAGATCTTCGCGAGGGTACCGGCACGGCCGCAACCCAGGGTCGGACCGTTACGGTGTCCTACACCGGGTGGCTGTTCGATCCATCCCGTCCCGAGTCGAAAGGTACACAGTTCGACTCTCAAGCCAGCTTTACATTCCAACTCGGCGTTGGCCGTGTGATTCCCGGGTGGGAACAGGGGATTCCGGGAATGAAGGTTGGCGGTCAGCGACGATTGACCATTCCGCCGAATCTGGGCTACGGATCGCAGATGGTCGGCAGCATCCCGCCGAACTCGACGCTCGTGTTCGACGTGATGCTGCTGAACGTTGGGTGATCGCTAATTCACGAAATTCTGGATGTCGACGTAGCGCGTCACGGTCAGAGTGGCCGTTCTCACGTTTCCCGCCGCGTCGGTTGCCGTAATCGTGATGACGTTGTCGCCCATCGACAGATCGATCGGGCCGGTGACCCACGACGAGGTTCCGAACGCCGCTCCGGATCCTCCGCGGCTGTTTGCCCACGCGACACTGACGACGCCGACGTTGTCCGATGCGGCGCCCGTCACGATGACCTTCGAATCTGTCGTCCGCGCCGTCCCACCGACCGGCGCCGGTGAGAGGAAGACGACGGTAGGCGGAGTCAGATCCTGAGCTGGCTGAGTTGGAACTTGAATCGCCGGGCTGCCGCCGCCGCTGCCTGTCGTACCGCCGCCGACTCCGCTTCCGCCGCCGGTTCCACTGCCGCCGCCGCTCGGAACGCCACCGACCGTTCCACCGCCACCGGAACTCGGAGTGCCGCCCGTTCCACCAGTGCCACCACCACTAGGAATGCCGCCGCTCCCGGGCTGACTGAGGATGGTCCACGTGAATGTCTGAGATGCAGAGAGCGCGATTGTGTTCGTGACGGTAACCGTGACGTTGAACGCGCCCGCTGTGGTTGGTATCCCGTAGATGATGCCGCCGTATGCTGACACCAGTCCCGGTGGCAGACCGATGACCGAATAGCTCAACGCGAGACCGCCGGGATCGCTGGCGGTCAGTTGCAGGCCCACGCTCTGACCCACTGTGCCGGTCATGCTGCCGGGGTTGCTAAGAGTCGGAGCCTTCGCGCTGGGCGTCCCACCAGTCGGTGTGCCACTGGTCGGTGTGCCACTGGTCGGTGTGCCACTGGTCGGTGTGCCACTGGTCGGTGTGCCACTAGTCGGTGTGCCACTGGTCGGCGTGCCACTGGTGGGCGTCCCACTCGTGGGCGTGCCGCTGGTCGGTGTGCCACCGGTCGACGTGACATCCTGAATCCACGCGATTTCCGGAGAGAGCGGACTCTTTTCTCCGGTCGCTGAATAGGCTTGTACCGCGAAGTAGTACGTCGCGCTGGGATCGTTCAGGTTCACGATGGCGCTGGTCGAACTCCCGACATCCACAGTGCCTGAATAGTTGCCCGATTGGGTGCCGTAGTAGACGTAATAGCCAGCCGTTAAACCGTCAGAGTTGCGATCCCACTCGAGTACGACGGATGCGGCGTGAGCAAGGGCGGGCACCAGCAGGAGGACGGCGCCGATGATGAGAGCCACGCGTGCGCAGGTCGGTGGCAGGCTGCGTGCGCCAGTACGATCCATATCGATCCTCATGGGGTTCAACGAGCGGAATCGCAACGCGTTTGCCACAAGTGCAGGTGAATGCACCTGAGACCACTAACGTCGTCGGCACAACGCTTTATGAGGAGCGATCGCACGTACGTGTGCGCGTGCTGCGCGTCGTGTGATCGCGATTCTCGTGGCCGGCTTACGGTTGCGTAACGACGCGTCCGTTCGACGATGGATCGAAAAGTACGGCGTGACATTTACCGCCGGTGACTCCCGTTATTCTGCGTTGGCCAGAGCGGGACACAAGAACTGTGCGTGTCTGACACGCTTTGCGTCAGGTCTGTAACCGCCGCTTGCGAGTGAACACCTGTCGGCGCCGGCCGAGGAAGGGAGAGATCAGGGCGCCAGGGTTGTGTTCAGCGTAAATCGCGTCGCCGCACGAATGTCCCATGCGGCACTGATGTCGATGATGACCTCCGCCCCAGGCTTCACTGGAACCGAGAGTCGTCGTTCAATCGGCTGCTCGAATCCAACCGGTCCTGCGAGGGCAACTCCGAGTCCGCCTGCATCGGAAGCAATTTCGACGATCAATGTTCCGGTTGCGGGTGAGTTCACGCGCACACGTCGACAGACGAACCCCCAGTGGTACCCGCACGCCGAGTCGTCTGCCATGACGACATCTCGAATCGTTTCGCCCGCGTTGATCGTGCGTACTTGATGGAGCCGCAACGATGCGCTTGTGGCCGTCTGGATATCCCGCGCCTGCTCGCTCGTCTCAAATCCCGGCTTCTCGACGGTGACCCAGAACTGGCGATCCTGGGGTGTCACGCTCGCGGTCATCTCGAACGCTCCGTTCGCGTCCGTCGTGGTCGTGTTCGCGGTATCCCATTGCGTCACCCGCGCGTTTGGCACCGGCGCATCCGTGGCATCAAGGACGCGACCAGCGATGCGCAGCGGTTGCAAGACTCGCGTCGGAGGTGGGGTCGTTGAGTTGCTGGCGGGTGCAACCGTGGGTGTAGGAGCGGTGGCCGCCTGCTGACCACCGCAGCCCGAGAACAGTAATGCTAGCGGCACAAAGACACGCGAACGGAAACGCAATCCGCAGCCGGACATCGACGTCTGCCGCGGATCTTATAACGACGAGATGCCCTATCGCGGCGGATTCGGCGGCGCCGCCGGCGGCTGGCCATGCATCATCTGCATCATGCCGCCTTGCATCATCATCATGCTCATCCGCTTGTGCATCGTGGCCATCTCGGTGACCACTGCCGCGATTCGATCCACCTTCTCGGGTCCTGTGGCCGCATTCATCTGCGCAACCAGCTCGTCGAGCTTCTTCTGCTCGGTCTGCATATTAGCCATCATCGCCTGGTGATTGGCGGCTCCGCCTTGTGCCGTCGGCGGTGTCGTGTGCTGATGCTCGTTGTTTTGCGCGTACCCGAAGCCGGCGGACAGCGCGACGGCAGTTCCCATCGCCACCAGGTACGGGCCGACGCTTCTCATGGTCATGATTGCCTCCTCGATCAGCCGATCGTTGCAAGCTGACGATGCAGTTCGACTGCCAAACGGGCCTGCCGCGCGGCTTCGCGCGCCTCGCTTGCCAGATATTCAAAGTGGGCCGCGGCGGCCTCCGTATTTCGTGCGCCGCTTACGCGCTTCATCCGAGCTGTTCGCGCAAGCTCGTCAGCGTTCGACGTTTCCGCGCGGGCCACAATGAGGAAGTACTCGGCGAGCTCACGATGAGCTGACGGCGTGCCTGCGGTCCTTGCAAGTTCGTCGAGTTCGGCGAGTGTCGGCAGCGGTGCGCCTTTTCCTCCGTCGAATACCGGCGAGCCGGCGAGCTGTCGCGGCGTACCACGAATCGACAGGATCAGATGGTACGCCGCAGCGTCGCGAGCCGCTCTCGCATCGGCGATGGCTGCGTGTGCCAGTCGCGCCCGGCGTTCGCGGCCGTCGGTGGCAACGGGATGATTCGGATTGCCGCCCGGCAACGCGGCCAAGGCGGAATAGCGGTCCGCATCGGCTTTATAGACGGCGGCAAGCGCGATGAAATGCTTCGCGAGCGTGGCATGCGCCTTAGGGGTATCCGCGGCCACCAGCCGCTGGACTTCGAGGCTGTTCAAAAGCCCCGCCGCGTTCTGCGCGTCGGCGGTCTGCGCAACCGTCATTGCGAGCGCACTAATCGTGAGGATACGAACGAGAACTCTCATGGTGGCAGTTATGGCAACCGCGATGCCACCGCTGCCAGGGCTCGAACAAGCAGTATTTCGGTGAGGCGCGTCGCCCCCCCGTGGAATTTCACGCGGTGGGTGCGGAAATCTGCCGCCCGCGTTTCACCTTCAGCATGTAGAAAACGATCGGGATATTGATCAGCACGTGGATGGTCGAGGTGATCATGCCGCCGATGATCGGTGCCGCAATGGGCTTCATCACGTCGGCGCCGACGCCGGTGCTCCACAGAATCGGCACGAGGCTGGCCATGACGACGGAGACCGTCATCAGCTTCGGCCGCAACCGCAGAACCGAGCCATCGATGGTCGCTTGAAGGACGTCTGCAGCGGTGAGCGTACCGCCTGCCGCCAGGCGTCTATCGAGCGCTTCATGGAGGTAGACGACCATGACCACGCCGGTTTGCACCGCGACGCCGTACAGCGCGATGTAGCCGATCCAGACGGCAACCGAGAAGTTGTAGCCGAGCATCCACTGCAAGATCGCTCCTCCAGTCATCGCGAACACGACAGAGAGCATGACGATCGCCGCTTCTGCAGTTGAATGAAATGTGATGAACAGCAGCATGAAGATGATGAAGAACACGATCGGCAGGAGCAGCGTCAGACGCTCGCGCGCTCGGAGCTGGAATTCGTACTGGCCGGTCCATTGGAGCGTATAGCCCGGCGGAAGGGTGACCTCACGCTCAATCGCCGCCCGCGCACTGGTGACATAACCGCCAATGTCACGCGTCGCTGTATCGACATAGACGTACCCCGCAAGCTGAGCGTCCTCGTCGCGAATCATCGCGGGACCCGGCGAGATGGCGACGTGCGCGACCTGTCCGAGCGTAAGGCGGACGCCGGTTGGCGCCTTGATCAGCACTCGCTCAATCGCACCGAGATCCTGGCGGAAGTCCGCTGCGTAGCGAACGTTCACCGGATACCGCTCGCGTCCCTCGATCGTCTGCGTAATGTTCTCGCCGCCGAGCGCGGATGCGATGACATCCTGGACGTCCTCGATGCGCAGGCCGTAGCGTGCGATGGCGTCGCGGTCGATGTCGATGTCGGTGAAATAGCCCTGGGCCACACGCTCCGCGTACACGCTGCGCGTGCCGGGCACTCGTTGCAGCGTCCGCTCAATCTCGCGGCCGATTTCCTGGATCACCGTGAGATCAGGGCCGAGCACTTTGATGCCCACTGGCGTCTTGATGCCAGTCGACAGCATGTCCAGCCGGTTGCGGATCGGCTGCGTCCACACGTTCGGGACGCCCGCAAACTGGAGCCGTGCGTCCATGTCGGCCTGCAGGCGATCGAGGGTCAGCCCTGGCCGCCACTCGGCGCGAGGCTTCAGGGTTATGGTCGTGTTCACCATCCCCATCGGCGAGTTGTCGGTCGGTGTCGTACTGCGTCCTACGGTTCCAAAGACTCGCTCGATTTCGGGAACCTGGCGCAATAGCTTGTCCTGCACCTGCAGCAGGCGCGTCGCCTCCGTGACGCCCAGCCCCGGCTGGGCGGTAGGCATATAGAGAATTGATCCTTCATACAGCGGCGGCATGAACTCGCTGCCGAGTGCGAGCACCAGCGGCACGGTCAGCGCGACGATCGCAAGGTTGACGACGAGCACCGCCCACCGCCAGCGAATTGCCCAGCGGAGCACGGGCTCGTACACCCACATAAAGAACCGAGAGACGGGGTTGGCGTGTTCGGGCTTCAGCGCGTGGCCGCGGATGAAGAGCGTCATCAGTACGGGCACCAGCGTAATCGACAGCAGCGACGCGAACACCATCGCCGACGTCTTCGTGAACGCGAGTGGGCGGAACATGCGTCCTTCCTGCGCTTCGAGCAGGAACACGGGAACGAACGAAATGATGATGATCGCCAATGAAAAGAAGATCGGCCGCGCGACCTGTCGCGCGGCGGCGATGATGGCCTGCGGTTGATCCGCATAGGCGACCGGCCGACCTGGATCGGACAGGTGTCGATACGCGTTCTCCACCATGACGATGGCGGCGTCGACGAGGACTCCGATCGCCAGCGCGAGGCCACCGAGCGACATGATGTTCGACGTGACGTGCAGGTAGTACATCGGCACGAATGCCGCGGCGACCGCAACCGGCAGCGCAAGGATTGGAACCAACGCCGATCGGACGTGGAACAGGAAGACCATGATCACGATCGAGACAACGATCGCTTCTTCAATCAGTGTTCGTCTCAGTGTCCCAATCGATTCGTGAATGAGGGTGGAGCGGTCGTATACGGGGATAATCCGGACGCCGGACGGCAGCGACGGCTGAACGGTCACGAGCTTCGCCTTCACGCGCTCGATCACTGCGAGGGCGTTCTCGCCGAATCGCATGACCACGATGCCGCCGACCACCTCACCCCGGCCATCGAGTTCGGCGACCCCGCGCCGCAGATCGGGACCGATTCGCACGTCCGCGACGTCGGCGACTCGCACCGGCGTGCCGCGCCGATCGACGCCGAGCGAAATCTTCTCGATGTCGGCCAGCGATTTCAGATACCCACGGCCGCGCACCATGTACTCGCGGCCCGAGAACTCCAGCAGGCGGCCTTCCACGTCGTTGTTGCTCATGCGGATCGCATCGACGACGTCCTTCACGGACATGTCGTAGGTGGCGAGGCGCACGGGATCGAGATTGACTTGGTACTGCTTGACAAACCCGCCGATGCTCGCGATTTCGGCAACGCCGTCGACTGACGCGAGCGCATAGCGCAGGAACCAGTCCTGCACGCTTCTGAGTTCGGCGAGCGTGCGCTGTCCGGTGTCGTCGACGACCGCGTACTGGAAGACCCAACCGACGCCTGTTGCGTCCGGACCGATTGTCGGATTGGTACCTTCAGGCAGCCGCCCGCGGATCCCTTGCAAGTACTCGACGACGCGGCTTCGCGCCCAATAGATATCGGTCCCGTCGTCAAAGATGACATACACGTACGACACGCCGAAGTCGGTGAAGCCGCGCACCGTGCGGACGCGCGGCGCCGAAATGAGCGCGCTGACGATCGGGTAGGTGACCTGGTCCTCGATGAGATCCGGGCTGCGTCCCATCCACTCCGTCGAAACGATCACCTGCACGTCCGAGATGTCAGGGACGGCGTCGAGCGGCGTTGCACTCGCGGCCCAGATGCCCCACAGCGTGAGGACGGCGGTTCCCGTGAAGACGAGGAACCGGTTTCGCGCGCACCAATCGATGAGCCGTTCAATCATTTCGCGACCACGGCAAATTGCCGCGCCCCCAGCGTCGTCCCGGCCCGGGCGACGCTCACGGTGACGGTCCACCGCCCCGGAATCATCACCTCCGCGGTACCGCGATACAGACCGCCCCCTGCGGCGACCAGTGTGGCCTCTGATCGTGCAGCCGGCATGTTCATCGTCGGCATTGGCGGCATGAACAGCACGACCTTCACGTCGGCATCCGAGATCGGCTGGCGGTTGCTGTCCTT
>Ga0068859_100003391_pt1 | contig 16214 bp, 12 predicted proteins | sample KBSSwiS22_FD_66585 | JGI IMG/M metagenome (GOLD analysis project Ga0068859, IMG submission 66585) | Switchgrass rhizosphere microbial communities from Kellogg Biological Station, Michigan, USA - KBS Switchgrass S2-2 | ecosystem: Host-associated > Plants > Roots > Rhizosphere > Soil ...
TGGTGGCAACTATTGCCGCTGCCATCGGCGCCTGGTTGGCGGCTCTGATACTGCTGCTCGGAAGGCTCTAATCCGCTGCGATGACTTCATCGAACAGCGCGAGCACCGCAGCATGGCCCCTCACGTCATTGACATTGACGAGGGTGGCGCTCCCGCGCAGGGGCCGCATAGCTTTGATTGCAAGATCATGAGCTGCACGGCGATCATTGGTGATTTGGTAAGCCGCCATAATCAACGCTCCTAGACCGCAACGCTTCGTCGCGTCGTCAGACATAGGACAGACACCTCGGCCCTTCGCATCGCGGGCAAGCTCACCACGGCACCAATGACTCTCATCTGCGATCAGAGAGCGAGCTTGCTCGACAATCTGGACCTTGAGTGGTCTCGACAATGGAACCTCCGGCTATCTTGATCTTCTTGAAGCGTCTTCTACTGGCTTGGAGGCATCACGCGCCATACCGACAGTCATCTCACCGAGCTTCTTCAACTCGGCCATGTGGTTCTCGTAAACCCTCTTGGCGTAGTCGGACTGGATTTGAATTGCTTGCTCAAGCGACCTAACGCCGATGAGCTGCTCCCAAGTACGGACTGCGTCATCGAAAGCGGCCTTGGAATACTCCATCATTTCTGCAGCAAGGGCCTGGAAGCCTTTGTTGGCTTCGTTGAATGATCTGCTTGCCGCCTCGAAGCCACTCTGCATCCGCTCCTGAGCTTGTTGGCCCATTCTGTTAGCCTCATCGGCCATCCTCTTGGTGTCTGACATAGCGGCTTCCTCCTACAGAACTGACATACCTCGCCTGGGCAAGGTAAACGCGTTCCTCACAGAGGCGATGCTATTTCGGTCGAAATAATCTCAGAGTGAGTCTAGGCACGGTGCGGCCAATGGTTCGGGCCACGACCTGTAGGATTCAGCCGAGGCTCTAATCCCGCCACTTCTCCCCTGCTATGATGTGCGTGTCTCACCTCTGGGAGGGCTGTCATATGAACCGCACAAAGATTGCGTTCCTTATCGCCGTCGTCTTTGCTCTCACTCTCACGGCGCAAGAGGCAAGTTCGGCCTCCTTCGCTGCCGCCGGCGCACTCAAGCAAAGCACCGTTGGGACCAATCCCGTGCAAAGGGTGGCTGGTTGCCATACTAACTGTCGGTGGAGTTTCTACCGGGCCGGGGACGGAAAGATTTACCTAGGGTGCCATCGCAACACTTGGTCCTGCGCTTTCGCCTCACCTTGCGACCCCAGGGCGTGTCGCTGGTGGCGCTGGTGGCACCGATAACCCTGATACGAAGCTGGTCGCCCTGAGCATCGAGGCAAGTAAGCAAGAAGAAGCCCCGTCGCAGGGAAACGCGGGGCTTTCTCCCGGTTCCGGTGGAGCGGAACCTACGATGGGGAACTCTCCATCGCTGCTTCTTAGTTAGGTTCCCGAGGGGCGTTATCAATCCACCAGAACCCGTTCAACCATTCCTGCGTGGGTTAGCATTGGAGCCGATCGGGCTTTGTCGCTGATGCTAAATAGTTCCGCACCGCGACTAAAAGAGCGCGCAGACAATCCTCAAAATCCTGGCCCGAACGCTTGGGCTGAGATCACCAGATCGAGAGCCGCAAGGGCACTTTCTGCCGTAAGCGCCAGGCCGAAGGTCGCAGATAGGAGCTTATTGTTGGCGTCAGTCCGCACATCGCTCTCTTCGTCGGAGATGGGCCCGCTGGCATTCAGCTCGGCCTCTGCTTCTTGAAATCGTCGGATCAACGGAAGCAACTGGTCATCCGCGGGATTGGCTCCAGCAAGTCCCACCACGGGCAGGGCCATCACAGCCGCACCAAGGCCAACAGTGACGGACGGCGGTTGGGGGCTTCATAGCCGATACCCCTCTGCCTCGAGCTGCGCCCGCACATTGGGATCGGTGAGGCGTCCAATGCAGCGGTGTACTGCCAGCAGCCACTCGCATTCCACGACCCACCGCTTTGGCGGGTTGTGCTGCTCAACGATGATGATTTGGGTGACCTCTGAGTCGGGGTGCTCCCGGTACGGAAACCGCACATGGTCCGGAACAGGGGTCACGAGCCGCTTAAGAGCGATCGCAAGCCGTCCGGGCTTCACCAACTCAGGCCGACAGTACAAGCACGCATAGCAGCCTGCATCGAGAGCGGCCTCTATATCGAGGACGATCTTGTCATCATGGGTGAAAGCTGGATCCAGGCAATCTCCGCTCAGCATCAATCCATAAAAGCGTTCCTTGATACTCGCCGGATCAAGGCGACCCTTGAGAGAGCCGCTTCGTCACTTCGCTTCCGCGAAAATGCATTGTGTAGGCTTCAGCATCAGTCCCTCCTATAGTTAGCTTCGCGTTAGCAGCGACTTCAGGAGGGAGCGGAGATTTCCACTAAGTTCTTGATTTAGTGGTGAGCCCGATGGGATTCGAACCCATGACCCCTTGATTAAAAGTCAAGTGCTCTACCGGCTGAGCTACGGGCTCCTCCAGCGACATATGGGCCCCCTCATCCAGCAAGGTCAATATTGAGCAGCTTTCGATTGCCGGGGGTCGCGCGCCGCCTATGCTTTCAGTAAAGTCCGGGCTCGACTTGCCCGCTGACGGCAGGGGGATCGTGACATGACGCGAAAAACGCCGGGTACCGGCTGGATCCGCTATTGGCCGCGGCTTCTGTTTGCCATTCCCCTTACCGCTATCTTGTGGGTGCCTTCCTATAACCGGATCGAGCCATCGCTCGGCGGCATCCCCTTTTTCTATTGGTACCAGCTTGCCTGGATCCTGCTTGGCGCGGCCATCGTGTTTGTCGTCTATACGATCGAAACGCGAATCACCGGGACGACGGCGAGGTCGAAGACGGGGCCCGAGACGACGGCTCCCCCGGGAGACGTGCTTTGAATCTCGACCTCGTCGCCACGACCGTATTTGTCCTTCTGTTCCTATTCGTCACCTGGCTCGGCTTCGTCGCCGCGCACTGGCGGAAGGCCGATCTCAACGTACTGCATGAATGGGGTCTCGGGGGGCGGAGATTCGGGACCGTCGTCACCTGGTTCCTGCTCGGCGGAGACCTCTACACCGCTTATACCTTCATCGCAGTGCCGGCGCTCGTCTTCGGCAAAGGGGCGATGGGCTTCTTCGCCATCCCCTATACGATCCTCATCTACCCAATTCTCTATCTCATGTTCCCGCGGCTATGGGCGATTGCCCATGCCAAGGGTCACGTCACGGCAGCCGATTTCGTCCGCGACCGGTTCGGCAGCCGTATGCTTGCGCTTGCCGTGGCTGTGACCGGCATCGTCGCCACCATGCCCTACATCGCCCTTCAGCTCGTCGGTATGGAGGTGGTGATCGGCGCGCTGGGATTCCCGGCTGGCGGCTTCGTCGGACATCTCCCGCTCATCATCGCCTTCATCGTGCTTGCCGCCTTCACCTATACAAGCGGGCTCCGCGCGCCCGCCTTGATTGCCATTGTCAAGGACACGCTGATCTTCGTCACCATCTTCGCGGCGGTTGTGATCATTCCAGAAAGGCTCGGTGGCTACGGCGCGATCTTCGCGAGCGTGCCGCCAGAGAAACTGCTTCTCGCGCCGCCGGCGGAGGGAAGCCTCGGCAGCTACAGCGCCTATGCAACGCTCGCGCTCGGCTCGGCGCTCTCGTTGTTCCTCTACCCGCATTCGATGACGGGAATCCTCAGCGCGTCGAACGGGGATGTGATCCGACGCAACGCCACGATGCTATCGGCCTATTCCTTCATTCTCGGGCTGATCGCCCTCTTGGGCTACATGGCCGTCGCGGCCGGCGTCGACAAGGACCCGGCATTTGCCGCGGGCTTTACCGAATACGGAGCGAATTTCGCGGTGCCGGCGCTGTTCCTTTCGTCCTTCTCGTCCTGGTTTGTAGGCGTCGCCTTTGCCGCCATCGCCATCGGCGCGCTTGTGCCAGCCGCGATCATGTCGATCGCCTGCGCCAATCTCTTCACGCGCAATCTCTACAAGGAATTCATGCGTGCCGATTGCACCGAGGCCGATGAGGCGCGCATGGCGAAGATCGTATCGCTCGTGGTGAAGATCGGCGCCGTGGTGTTCATCCTCGCTATTCCCCAAGACTACGCGATCCAGCTCCAGCTGCTCGGCGGCATTTGGATGATCCAACTCTTGCCGCCAATCGTGGTCGGCCTTTATACGCGCGGCTTCAATCCGATCGCGTTGCTCTTAGGCTGGATCGCGGGGACGGCGATCGGAACCTATATGGCGGCGACCCAAGGCTTCGCCTCATCGGTCTATCCGCTCGCCATCTTCGGCGTAACGGTGCCGGGCTACGCAGCGCTCTACTCGGTCGTAATCAACTTGATTGTCGCCGTGGTTTTGAGCCCGCTCTTCGACCTCGTGGCGCGGCGCGGAGCCACCTCCGCGGCGCGATAACGGCCGCAGCTGTCGTCAATGCGGCACTCGACCGCGGCGGATTATGTGGATAGGGTCAGCCGTCGCGACTCAAACTGCCCTCGACAAGGAGGACATTGACCATGGCAAACGACAACCAAGGCAGTCGGACGTTTTTGGCGATCGTGCTGGGCGGCATCGTGCTCGCTCTCGTCATCGCCGCTTATTTCATGTACGGCCACAAAGGCGAGACCAGCGTCAAGGTCGAGAAGCCGGCTACCGAGCAGTCCGCACCTGCCGCGCCCCCGGCAGCAGAGACGCCGGCTACGCCGCCAGCAGAGTCGCCGATGGCTCCGTCGGCACCTCCGGCCGGCGAGGCGCCAGCGACCCCGCCCGCAAATCCTGCCCCTTCGACAAGTCCGTAATGGCCGGCGAAAGGGCGGCCTCTCGCGAGCCGCCCTTCCCAACTTGGATGTCCGCGTCGGGTCCAAGGCTCTCAAAATCCTTAATCGAGCCGGCCGTTAGGCTGCGTAAGCCGTCTAACGCGTCTCCCTGCCGCCGAAATTGATGTAGATTGTCGGCCTCGATGCGTGGGAACGGCGAGATGGCGGTGAAAGGCGACCGCGGACGCGTGGCGTGCTGGCTTTTGACTGCCAGCTTCGCTTTTTTCATTTCGGCAGCCTACGCCCAAGACAAGCCCGCTGTGCCGGTCGAGGCGGCGAAGGTCATGGCCGCGCCGTTGAGCGAGCAGGTAACCGCCGTCGGCACTATCTTCTCCAACGAGGCGGTTACGGTCAGTTCGGAAATCCCGGGGCGGCTCGAGGAGATTCATTTCCAAGAAGGGCAGCCGATCGAGAGGGGATCGCCACTTTTCACGCTCGAAGATTCGGTCTATCGCGCCCAGCTCGCCGATGCCGAAGCCAAGCTTAAGCTCGCCGAGCAAACCCACAAGCGGCGCACCACTCTGCTTAGCAATCAATACGCGACGGCCCAATCGGCCGACGAGTCGGCCTCCGCCGTCGCAGTGAACACGGCCGCCGTCGAGCTCGCCCGTGTGCAGCTCGACAAGGCGCATATCGTGGCGCCGTTCTCCGGTATTGTCGGCCTTCGCCGCGTCAGTGTCGGTGAGTACATCACCGCAGGCCAGCCGCTGGTCAATCTCGAAGCCATCGATCCGGTGAAGGCCGATTTCAGGGTGCCTGAGAAGTTCCTTCCCGCCATCAGGGTAGGGCAGACTATCCGCATCAAAGTTGACGCCTTCCCAGGGGACAGCTTCGAGGGGAAAGTTTACGCCATCGATCCGCGGCTCGACGTGGCGGGCCGCAGCCTGCTGGTGCGCGCAGTGGTGCCCAACGGCGATCAGAGGCTTCGCCCGGGGCTGTTCGCGCGAGTGACGGTGCTGCTGCAGCTCAAGGAGGATGCCTTGAGCGTGCCGGAGCAGGCGATCGTGCCCCAGGGCGACAGCCAGTTCGTGTTCAAGATCGTGGACGGCAAGGCCCATCTGACCAAAGTTGTGACCGGCACGCGCCGCGATGGACGGGTCGAGATCGTCGATGGCCTATCCGCCGGCGATCAGGTCGTGATTGCGGGCCAGCTCAAGATCCGCGACGGCAGTGCCGTGTCGATCGTCGGACCTACCGGGGCCTGAGCCGTGACGCTTCCAGAACTTTCGATCAAGCGGCCGGTCTTCGCGACCGTCTTGAGCCTCGTGCTCGTTCTGGTCGGGCTCGTCTCTTATGAGCGCTTGAGCGTGCGCGAATACCCAGCGATCGACTCGCCGGTGGTCACCGTGCAGACCAATTATCCCGGCGCCAGTGCGGCCATCGTCGAGACCCAAGTCACGCAAGTGCTCGAGGATTCGCTGTCGGGCATCGAAGGCATCGATTTCATCACCTCGATCAGCCGGCAGGAATCGAGCCAGATCACTGTGCGGTTCAAGCTCGACCGCAACCCGGACTATGCCGCTGCCGACGTACGCGATCGGGTCGGGCGGGTTCGTGGCCGCCTTCCCGACGAGATCGACGAGCCGATCATCCAGAAGGTCGAGGCCGACGCCCAGCCGATCTTTCACCTCGCTTTCTTCAGCGACAAGCATTCGGCGCTCGAGATCACCGATTATGCCGAGCGCTACGTCAAGGATCAGCTCCAGACGCTTCCGGGCGTTGCCGAAGTGCGCCTGTTCGGCGATCGCCAATATTCCATGCGCATCTGGCTCGATCCTGAACGTGTCGCCGCCTATCAGCTCACGCCGCAAGACATCGAGGCGGCGCTGAGACGTCAGAACGTCGAGGTGCCGTCAGGCCGCATTGAAAGCCAGCAGCGCGAGTTCACCGTGCTTGCCGAAACCGACCTTCGCACGCCCGAGCAATTCAACGATCTCATCGTCAAAGAGGCCAATGGTTATCTCGTGCGCCTCGCAGACGTGGGCCACGCCGAGCTCGGCGCCCTCGATGAGCGGCGCATCGTTCGCTTCAACGGCAAGCCTGCGATCGCGGTCGGCGTGATCAAGCAGGCAACCGCCAATCCGCTTGAAGTCGCCCAAGAAATCCAGAAGGTGCTGCCAGCCATCACCGCGTCGCTGCCTGACGGCATGCAAGTCAGGATCGCCAACGACAAATCGGTGTTCATCGCCGAGTCGATCAAGAACGTCTATGAGACCATCGGCGAAGCGGTCCTCCTCGTAGTCCTGATCATCTTCCTGTTCCTGCGCTCGGTGCGCGCCACGCTGATCCCGCTGGTCACGATCCCGGTCTCGCTGATCGGCGCGTTTGCGCTGATGTATGCGCTAGGCTTCTCCATCAACACGCTGACGCTGCTCGCGCTCGTCCTCGCAATCGGCCTCGTGGTGGACGACGCCATCGTCATGCTGGAGAACATCTACCGCCACGTCGAGGGGGGCATGAACCCGGTCCAAGCCGCGCTTATCGGCAGCCGCGAGATTTCTTTTGCCGTGATCGCGATGACTATCACGCTAGCCGCGGTCTACGCGCCGATCGGCTTCATGACCGGCATCACCGGGCGGCTGTTCACCGAGTTCGCCTGGACGCTTGCCGGCGCGGTCATCGTTTCGGGCTTCGTGGCGCTGACGCTCTCGCCGATGATGTGCTCGAAGCTCCTGCGCCACCAGGAGCGGCACAACGCTCTATACCGCGCGAGCGAGCGCGTGCTTCAGGGCATCGGCGCGGGCTACCGCGGCCTGCTCAAGCGCGCGCTGGCAGTCCCGCCGGTCGTGCTCCTGATCGGGCTTGCGGTGGCGGGCTCGAGCGTTGCGCTGTTCGGCCTGCTGAAGGGAGAGCTGGCGCCGATCGAAGATCAAGGCAACATCTATGTGATGTTCCGCGCGCCGGAGGGCGCGACTATTGAATACACCGACGCCTATGCGAAACAACTCGAGCAGATCTATCTCTCGGTACCGGAGGCCGACCGCATCTTCGTGGTGGCCGGCAATCCTACGGTCTCGCAGGGCACCTCGGTCGTAAGGCTCAAGCCGTGGAGCGAGCGCGAGCGCACCCAGCAGGAGATCGCCAAGTCGATCGCGCCGCGCATGGTCGCCGTCCCGGGTGTGGTGGCGTTTCCAAGCAACCCGCCGTCGCTCGGTCAAAGCCTGAAGGACAAGCCCATCAATTTCGTGATCCAGACCTCGAGCTCGTATGACGAATTGCAGAAGATGGTCGATGCCGTGCTCGAGAAGGTGCGCGACTATCCGGGGCTGGTCGACGTGGACTCAGACCTCAAGCTCAACTCGCCGCAGCTCGACATCTCGGTCGACCGTGAGAAGGCAGCGGCGACAGGAGTCGAGATCGACACGCTCGGCCGCACGCTCGAGACGATGCTCGGCGGTCGCCAGGTCACGCGCTTCAAGCAGAACGGGGAGCAATACGACGTGGTGGTGAAGATCGCCGATATCGACCGCCAGAATCCCGACGATATGCGGCGCATCTATGTGAAGGGGCGGGAGGACGCGATGATCCCGCTGTCGAACCTCATCACCATCAAGGAGACCGTGGCTCCGAAGGAGCTCAACCACTTCAATCAGCTCCGCGCCGCCACCATCACCGCGCAGCTTGCGCCAGGCTACACCTTGAGCGACGGCCTGAGCTTCCTTGCCAAGACCGCGCAAGAGGTGCTGCCAATCACCGCCCATGTCGAATATTCGGGGCAGTCGCGCGAGTTCAGGGAAGCGAGCCGCAATATGTATCTCATCTTCCTGCTCGCGCTCGCCTTCATCTATCTCGTGCTCGCGGCGCAGTTCGAAAGCTTCACCGATCCCTTCATCATCATGCTGACCGTGCCGCTCTCGGTGACCGGCGCGCTGCTTGCATTGTGGTGGAGCGGCGGCACGCTCAACATCTATAGCCAGGTCGGGCTTGTCACGCTGATCGGACTCATCACCAAGCACGGCATTCTCATCGTGGAATTCTCGAACCAGCTTCGCGCCAAGGGGCAGCCGATGCGCGAGGCGGTGATGGAAGCGGCGGCGTTGCGGCTCCGACCGATCCTGATGACCACCGGCGCCATGGTGCTCGGCGCCGTGCCGCTTGCGCTCGCGACCGGCGCCGGCGCCGAGAATCGTCAGGACATCGGCTGGGTGATCGTGGGCGGGCTTCTCGTCGGCACGCTGTTCACGCTGTTCGTGATCCCCGTGGTCTACACCTATCTCAGCCGGCGCGAGTTCCTGGAGGCCGATCTCGAAGGCACACAGGACGCGCCTGCGTTACCCAGGCCGCGCGGCGTGCTCGAGCCAGCCGAATAGAGGCTGAAGGCGTCGCGCGCTGAGAGGCGCGAAAACGGTTCACTTGGGTGTCGAGATGCGAGGCGGCTGCCGCAAAAAGAAGAGCCCCGGCGCGGGGAGTGCCGAGGCTCGTACGCATTACACAGAACGCACTACCTACCCAGACCGAACACAACTGGGCACATAGAGCATGCCTTGGGCCTGTGGCAGTTTTTTGACGATTCCTTGTCAGTCTTTTTAATAGCCACAAGCATTTGCACGCGCGCCTTAAGACCGCATGGCGCATCTAACCGGGACCAAAACGCCGCGCTATCTCAAAGGTTCCGCCTGGGAAGCGCGAAGCTTGTGCAGGGGCCCGCGTCATGCACTATGATGAAAATCCGGGCGAACCTAAATGAGTTAGAGGACCATGCGCTGGCGCGGCGAAAGAGAAAGCCAGAACGTCGAGGACCGACGCGACGAAGGCGGCGGCTTCGGCTTTCCGATGCCTGGCGGCGGGGTCAGCTTTCCCAGCGGCGGCGGCGGGCGCGGCGGCATCGGCATTGTCGGCATTCTCATCATTCTCGGGCTCATGCTGTTCTTCGGCATCGACCCGAGGGTGATCTTGCAGGGAGGGGGAGGTGACGAGGATAACTTCCCGAACATTCAACTTCCGCAGTCTCGTCCCGAGAGCACCAATGTCCCGGCCCCCGGCACGGAGCACCAAGGTCCGCCGGTCCAGCATCCACAATCGACGAGCGAGGACGATCTCAAGCAATTCGTAAGCGTGGTGCTCGCCGACACCGAGGACGTCTGGCAAGATCTGTTCAAACAATACGGCCAGCGTTATAGCGACCCCAAGCTCGTGCTGTACTCAGGCGCGATCCGTTCGGCTTGCGGGCTTGGCCAGTCGGCCATGGGGCCTTTTTACTGTCCGAACGACGAGAAGGTGTATATCGACCTCGACTTCTACCAGGAGCTCAAGAACCGCTTCAAAGCGCCGGGCGATTTCGCCCAGGCCTATGTCATCGCGCACGAAGTCGGCCATCACGTGCAGAAGCTGCTGGGCATCATGGATCAGGTCGAGGCGGTGCGGCAGCGCATGGATTCGGCCGAAGCGAATGCTTTGCAGGTTCGGGTCGAGCTGCAGGCCGATTGCTTCGCCGGCGTGTGGGCCAATCACGCGCAAGAAAGCAAGAATATCATCGAGCCCGGTGACATCGAGGAGGCGCTGAACGCGGCGAGCGCCATCGGAGACGATCGCATCCAGAGGCAGACGCAAGGCTATGTCGTGCCCGATGCATTCACTCACGGCTCTTCCGCGCAGCGGGTGCGCTGGTTCAAGCGCGGCTACGAAAGCGGGAAGCTCGAGAGCTGCGATACCTTCAACACGGATCAGCTCTAGCTCGTTGGCTGCGCAAGCTCGGTAGCCGGGTGACTAGAGCGAGTCTCCGGCAAAGACCGTCGCCTCGCACGACTTCTGCGCCTTCTTGAACAGGAGGCAGGCTTGGTTCGCCTCTGCGGCGTTGGCGAACGGCCCGGCGATCAGCCGCCACTTCTTGTCGGGGGCCAGCACGCGACGAGGCTGAAGCCCCGCTACCAAAGCTGCGTGATTGGTGAGCAACTCGCGCCACAATGGTCGCAATCCATCCTGCTTCGCCACGATCCCGATCTCGATGCCGTAGCGCGTGGACCCGTCGTTGGCTGCCGGCGGCAGAGTGGTGGGGCTAAGAGCTGCAATTTCGGTGTTGGGTGTTGGTGCCGTGCTCTCGCTGCCGGATTCCGATGACGAGGAGGCACTGTCGGTCGCGGCCGGACTTGGCGCCGACAGATTGCTGCTGAGGCTTGGAGTCGGCGTTACTTCGGTCAAGGGCTCGTCGGGAACCTCCGACACCGTCACCGGCGGCGGCGTAGGCTCGTGCTCGTTCTCCGCGTCGGCTGGCTCTTCAGAAGGAGGCGGACTGCTCGAAGGCGTCGCCGAGGGTTTGACTTCCGCGGGCTTCACGTCCGCAGGCTTTGCCGCGGGAGGCGGTTCTGGCGCGGGAACCTGGGCCGCCTTGGGTGCTTCGGCAGGTTTCGCCGGCTCGGCGGGTTTCTCGGCAGGCTGCGCCAAGGCGACACTAGGCTTCTTCGCTTGAGGAGCGGGTGGCTCGGGCGAAGGCACCGGCTCTGACTCCGGGGTCGAGGGGCTCGCGTTCTCCGACAATGAGCCGGCCGGCCGCACAGCCTTCTCAAGCGGCTCAAGACGCGTGTTGATCTCAGCGATCTGCTGCGACAGTTCGCGCAAGGTGGACTCGATCTTCCCCGTCTCAGCAGCGCCGACGGCGCTTGCAGCTTGCTCCGAGCTAATTGACGTCTCGCCTGGCGCGACCTGGCTGCCAAGGGCACCGGGATTGGTCAGGAGGGTGAACAAGTATACGCCCGACAGGCCGCCGAGAACGATCCAGAAGAACGCAAACGCGCTCCGAACCACATTTCGCGAACTGGTTTGACGATCCTTGATCATTGAGAGTGAACCCCCTCTCGCCTGGAAAATCAGGCTGAAAAACGACCTGAATATGGCTTAGCCTGCGATATGGCGCCGCCCCATCTGAGGGAGATTACTCCGTCCATCCAGCCGGTCAATTTTCCCCTGCTGGGCCCTCCTGACGCAGGTTATGGCCCTAGCCCCTCGTTTGGACTAGACAATCGCCGTCCGCGTGCCTTTGGACGGCGATTCGGCTTTGCCGCCATCAATACAGGATTGACGCCCTTAACTGTACCTAAGCTTTGCGCGCTTAAGTCAGCTCCGTGCTGCCGCGCAATTTGAGTGAAGTGTCAGCGATTCAAGCCTCATGAACCAAACCTCCTCCCTCGCCATCATCCTTGCCGCGGGTAAGGGCACGCGGATGAAGTCCGAACTGCCCAAGGTGATGCACAAGCTTGCCGGGGCCACGCTACTCGCTCATGTTCTGAAGGCCGCCAAAGCTGCCGGCATCGACCGCATGGCCGTGGTGGTCGGCCCCGGCATGGAAGAGGTTGGCGCGGCGGTTGCGGCCGTCGATCCGAAGGCACAGTCATTCGTGCAGGCGAAACAGCTTGGGACAGCTGACGCGGTTAAGTCCGCCCGGGAAGCGCTCGAAGATTTCAAGGGCGACGTCCTCGTGCTTTATGGTGATACACCCCTCTTGACTTCCGAAACCCTCAACCGCGTGCGCGCCGAGCTCAAGGCGGGCGCCGATCTGGTGGTGATCGGCTTCGAGGCAGCCGATCCTAGTGGCTATGGACGGTTCCTGCTCGACGATCGGGGAAGTCTCGCAGCGATCCGCGAGGAGAAAGATGCGAGCGACGAGGAGCGCGCGCTCACCCTGTGCAATTCCGGAATCATGGCGTTCCGCTCGGCCAAGATCCTGCTCGATCTGCTCGGCCGCATCGGCAATGACAACGCAAAGAGCGAGTTCTACCTCACCGACGCCGTGGCGCTCGCCCGAGGCGACCGGCTTGAAGCGCGCATCGTGCTGTCCAACGGAGAGGAGGTGCTTGGCGTCAACTCGCGCGCCGAGCTCGCCGAGGCCGAAGTAGCAATGCAGCAGCGGCTTCGCGACAAGGCAATGGCCAACGGCGCGACGCTCGTTGCGCCCGAGACGGTGTTCATCAGCCATGACACGCGCATCGGCAGGGACGTGGTGATCGAGCCTAACGTCGTGATTGGTCCAGGCGTGGTTATCGAGGACGGCGCCACCGTCAGAGGCTTCTCCCATATCGAAGGCGCCCATATCGGTCCCGGCGCAATCGTCGGGCCGTTCGCGCGGCTCCGCCCCGGCGCCACGCTCGGCGAGAATGCTCATGTCGGCAATTTCGTCGAGATCAAGCAGGCTGAGATCGGCGAGGGCGCCAAGGTCAACCATCTCACCTATATCGGCGATGCTAGCGTCGGCGCGCGCGCCAATATCGGGGCGGGAACCATCACCTGCAACTACGACGGCTTCGCCAAGCATCGCACCGAGATCGGCGCGGGGGCCTTTGTCGGCTCGAACTCTTCGCTCGTGGCTCCGGTCAAGATCGGGGACGGCGCCTATATCGGATCGGGCAGCGTGATCTCCAAGGACGTCTCGCCTGACGCGCTTGCGCTCACCCGTTCGCCGCAAGAGGAACGCAAAGGCTGGGCTGCACGTAGGCGCGAGCAGCGCGGCAAGTCCAAAGCCAAGGCAGCCGCTGGTACCGGCAACAAAGGGACATAGCTCGTGAATTGCGACCGGCGGTTCCGCCAATTACCAGTTGGCAAAATTCGATGGAGTAGGGAACGATGTGCGGCATCGTTGGCATCCTCGGCAAAGGTGCGGTCGCCGAGCAGCTGGTTGACGCGCTGAAGCGCCTCGAGTATCGCGGTTATGACTCCGCCGGCGTCGCCACCGTGGAGAATGGAAGACTCGGGCGTCGGCGCGCCGAAGGCAAGCTGCGCAATCTCGAAACTGTGCTCAAGGCCAATCCGCTGTTCGGCGACACCGGCATCGGCCACACGCGCTGGGCCACGCACGGCAAGCCCGTCGAGTCCAATGCACATCCGCATATGACGGCAAAGGCGGCGGTGGTGCATAACGGCATCATCGAGAATTTTCGCGCCCTGAAGCAGGAGCTTGTTGCGGCGGGCGCGCAATTCACGAGCGACACCGACACAGAGGTCATCGCTCATCTTGTCACGCGCGAATTGAACGCCGGCAACGATCCCGTACAGGCGGTCTATGCGACGTTGAGCCGTCTCGAAGGCGCGTTTGCTCTCGCCATGATCTTCGCCGGCTACGACGATCTTTTGATCGTGGCGCGGCGAGGTAGCCCGCTCGCGATCGGTTACGGCAATGGCGAGATGTTCGTGGGCTCCGACGCGATCGCGCTCGCGCCGTTCACCGACTCCATTGCCTATCTCGAAGACGGCGACTGGGCCGTGCTCACTCGCAAAGGCGTCGCCGTGCGCGACCGCAACGGCCAGGCGGTGGAGCGCCTGGTCACTCGCTCGCAGGCCACGGCTTTCATCGTCGACAAGGGCAACCACCGCCACTTCATGGCGAAGGAGATCCACGAGCAGCCCGAGGTCATTGGCCACACACTTGCCGCGTACGTCGATCTCGCCACGAACCGCGTGGACATTCCTGCTCTGCCCTTCGACTTTGCCGATCTCAGACGCTTGTCGATCTCGGCGTGCGGCACGGCGTTCTATGCCGGTTTGGTCGCCAAATATTGGTTCGAGCGCTGGGCCAAGCTTCCGGTCGATGTCGATATCGCGTCTGAGTTCCGCTACCGCGAGACGCCGCTCGACCATGGCGGCGCCGCTCTGTTCGTTTCGCAATCTGGCGAGACGGCGGATACGCTCGCGACGCTCCGATATTGCCGCGGGCAAGGACAGTACATCGCCTCGGTGGTCAACGTTCGCGAGTCGTCGATTGCGCGGGAGTCAGACGCCGTTCTCCCAACTCTGGCAGGACCGGAGATTGGTGTTGCCTCGACCAAGGCTTTCACCTGTCAGCTTGCGGTGCTCGCCTGCCTCGCCATCGCCGCCGGCAAAGCGCGCGGGGTGATCGACCCTTCGCTCGAAATTGAGCTCGTGCAGGCTCTCGCCGAGGTCCCGCGCCACATGTCGACGGTGCTACGCGACGAGGAGCCTTACGAGACGCTTGCTCATAGCCTGTTCAAGGCGCGCGATGTTCTTTACCTCGGCCGCGGCCCGTCCTTCCCGATCGCGCTCGAGGGCGCGCTCAAGCTGAAGGAAATTTCCTATATCCATGCCGAAGGCTATGCCGCGGGCGAGCTAAAGCACGGCCCAATTGCGCTGATCGATGAGAACATGCCCGTTATCGTCATCGCGCCACGCGACGATCTTTATGACAAGACCGTTTCTAACATGCAGGAGGTCGCGGCGCGAGGCGGGCAAATCGTGCTTGTCAGCGACGCCGATCCGGCGACCACCGGCTGCGAGATCGCGACCGATCTCGCGGTGCCTTCGGTGCATCGCTTCGTCACCCCGCTCGTCTACGCTGTGCCCGTCCAGCTCATCGCCTATCACACGGCGGTGTTCATTGGCACCGATGTCGATCAGCCGCGAAACCTCGCAAAATCTGTGACTGTGGAATAAACTACAGCCTCGGATTTGCCTGATTTCTTTGTTTGAGCAAAGACATGGCGGATCATTGGAAGTTCTTCCGGCCGCGCCGTCTTGCTTTCGGCGGGCGCCTTTTCCCGCACGCGTGTTTTTTGGCTGTTTCCTTCACGTTTTTCAACTTGGCCCAGGCGGAAGATGCAGGGCTGAAGAACGGCGCAGTTTCGCTTGCCGCCGGTAAATACGACACGGCCGTGCGGCAGTTCTCGGCCACGATCAACGCGGATAACGTCGTGCCGGGGGAAGCTGCCAAGGCGCTCTATCTGCGCGGCATCGCCTACCGCAAGCTCAACCAACCGTCGCGCGCCATTGCCGATTTCGGCGCAGCGATGTGGCTCGGGCTGCCTGAGGGCGACCGCGTCAAGGCGCTGGTGAACCGCGGCCTTGCCTATCAGTCCGCGGGCCTCGCGAACCAGGGCCAGGCAGATATCGCGCTGGCGCGCAAATCCGGTGGCGGAGAGGTCGATCAGCTGATCGCCGAAGGCGGCGGCTCTGCCGAAGGCGCCGCTTCGGTTGCCGCGTTCTCGACCTCGGTCACGCCCGAGTCACAAGGCTCGAGCGCTCAGGCAGCTGCGGCGCCCGCTAGTGAGGCGCCGATCAAGACCGCGAGCAGCTCGGGCAAGTGGACGACGACCGCAAGTGCCGAGACGGGCGGGACATCGAGCGGCAATCGCGTGAGCCGCTGGTGGGGCTCACTCACCGACTCCTCTTCTTCAGTGTCGGCCGCAACCGCGCCTGCCGAGAGCGCGGCGCCAACTCCGGCTCCCGCGAAACCTCAATCATCGGCACCGAGCACAGGGTGGGGAGCTCAGACGCAAGCGGGTGAAGCCGCCGCTGCGAGCGCTCCGCCGCCGGCGCCGAGCACCGGATGGGGTGCGCAGACTCAGCAAACCGCCAGCGCCACCGAGCCAACCAGCGCACCTCCGGCGCCGGCCAGCCCAGCTCGAGCGCCAAGCACGGGATGGGGCGCGCAGACGCAAGGGGGCGAAACCGTGGTGGCGAGCGATGCGA
>Ga0068859_100003393_pt1 | contig 16207 bp, 10 predicted proteins | sample KBSSwiS22_FD_66585 | JGI IMG/M metagenome (GOLD analysis project Ga0068859, IMG submission 66585) | Switchgrass rhizosphere microbial communities from Kellogg Biological Station, Michigan, USA - KBS Switchgrass S2-2 | ecosystem: Host-associated > Plants > Roots > Rhizosphere > Soil ...
AGGACTTTGAAATTGTCGGTGGACCTCGCTGGCTCGAGTCGGACCGCTACGACGTGGTTGCCTCTTCGGGCGGCGAGGCGACGCTCGATCAAAAGCGAGCAATGCTCCGGCAGGTCTTGCAGGAGCGCTTCAATTTGACGGCTCACAGCGAAACACGTCAGTTGCCGACTTACGCGTTGACGATGGCGAGAAACGACGGACGCCTTGGTGCGGGGTTGCGGCGTTCGTCCACGAATTGCGGATCAGGCGCTGAATCAGCCCTGGGCCCGGATGCGGCCGGCTTCGGCATCGGGTCCGGTGTCTCGTTGGATGCCTTGCGGTGGGTGGGCAGCGACTCTCCTGCCTGGCCGGGCATGCGCTCGTGCGGATTCTTCGGTCCCTCGCCTGACACGAACCTGCCGGCCGGCCGCGGCGGACTCTCGTTTCGCGGATTGACCATGAGTTCGCTGGCAAGAACCATCCAGCAAATCGTGCACCGAGACGTGACCGATGAAACGAAGCTGGCGGGTTCCTTCGACGGCGACTTCGGCATCATACAGGAGCTGCCGCCACCGCCTCCGCCGCCAGGCCAGCCGAACCCGTTCACCTCGCCGTTCCTGTCTATCTTTACCGCGTTCCCGGAGCAGCTCGGACTCAAGCTTCAGCCGACTCGCGGACCGGTCAGCGTTCTGGTGATCGACACCGTGCAGCGGCCGACGCCCGATTAGTCGAACGGTCGATGTGGGTGAGTACGAGAAGGCCTGACAACGACGCTCACGGGATCATGATGTCTCTGCCAGCCGGCGCTCCATCACGAGCGCCGCCACCATCGCCACCAGCCGGTGCGGCTCGATCGGCTTCAGCGCGATTCGTTGAAACTTGCCCGGCATCAACGCGTCACTGTTTGCCGTTTGGGCGTAGCCGGTGAGTGCGAGGGCGGGAATCTTGGCGACCGCGCCCGCCAGGTTTCGCACCTGGCCGATGAGCGCGAACCCGTCTTCTTCAGGCATCCCGATGTCGCTCACCAGGACATCCTGCGTCGAGGTTCTCAAGGCCTGGATGGCTTCGCGAGCCGAAGCCACGGCGGTGACGCGTGCGCCCGCGTTCTGCAGGATCACTTGGACCAGCTCGCGACACTCGTGATCGTCTTCCACAATCAGCACGTGCACGCCATCGAGCCGCACCACGTCGCCGGCATGTTCGGCTTGTCCGGGCGCCTCCGGAGTATCCGCGGATGTGGCGGGGCCCGCGACCGGGAGTTTGACGACAAAGGTCGCCCCGCGGCCGAGGCCGGGGCTTTCGGCCTGCACGCTTCCGCCATGCAGCTCCACCAGATGGCGAACGATGGCGAGCCCTAACCCGAGGCCAGTACCCGTGCGAGTCGTTCCGGCACTCGCCTGGCGAAACGGTTCGAAGACATGGGGCAAAAACTCTGCCGCGATGCCTTCGCCGGTGTCGCGCACGCAAATTTCGACCTGCGCTCCCACTCGCGCGCTCGACAGCCGCACCGTGCCGCCAGGCGGCGTGTATTTCACGGCGTTCGAGAGCAGGTTCCCGATGACTTGCTGCAGACGCGTCGCATCTCCGTTCAGCGTGCCGATGTCGGGTGCGAACGAGCACTCGATCGCCACACTCTTTGCCTCCGCGCCGGGGCGCAGACTGTCGACCGTGCTTTCGAGCACTTCGCCGAATGCGACGGCACCGAGATCAAGGGCGTAGCGACCGGACACGAGACGCGAGAGGTCCAGCAGATCGTTGACGAGCCGCGCCAATGTTTCAGCGTTTCGACCGATGCGCGCCAGCAGATCGAGGTGACGATCCACGGGTACCTGCCCGGCCTTGGCGAGCTGGACCCAGCCGAGAATGACGGTCAGCGGCGTCCTGAGCTCGTGCGAGACCGCCGCCAGGAATTCGTCTTTCAATCGATTGGCGGTCTCTGCTTCCTGCCGGGCCCGACGCTCACGATCGAGGAGTTCGACACGATCCCGCTCTGCCTGATGACGGCTCGCCGCTTCGGCGCGAAGACGATCGTTGGCTTCCCGCAACTGCGCCGTGCGTTCCTGCACACGCCGTTCGAGCTCGTCGTGCGCACGCTTGAGATTCTGTTCGCTGGCCCGCAGCGCTTCTTCGGCCCTGATGCGGTCGGTGATGTCGAGGGCGTGGCCGACGACGTGTGGCGCGGCCTCGGAATCCGCAATCCGCACGTTGCGGTACATCCAGATCCGTTCAGTGCCGTCCTTCGTGACGACGCGCATCAACCCGGTATCAATCGGATTCTGGCGGATGCGCTGCAGATATTTGTCGAAGAGATGTCTCGTGCTCGGCGACAGGAACTCGCGGAGATTGATCCCGACGCCCTCGTCCGGGTCATAGCCCAGCGCGTGGGCCGCGGCCGGATTGATCGAGAGCAGCACGCCGTCGAGATCGTGAGTACAAATGAGCCCCAGGCTCTGCTCGACGAGATCGCGGAAGCGGAGTTCGCTTTGCCGCAGTGCTTCCTCGGCGCGCTGACGGGCGTCTTCCGAATCGCGCAGCGTGCCGAGTCGATCGCGCATCTCGCGCAGCTCGCCCAGCAGCTCGACGACCGTTTTCTCACTCATTTTCGGACAACTCTACAGGAGCCTCACCGGGTTGCCGGGCGGATGCCGCAAAATCTTAGCACCGCATCCCATGCTCGGTCGCCGACGCCGTGAATCTCTCCTCATTTCCTGAATCGGGACGCGTAGCGCAGCGGGGCGCCCTCACGCCAGGGATGGTAGTCGTTGCTGAAGCCAATGCGTTCGCCGAGCGGCGGATGATCGGCGCGCCACAGCGTGAACAGCGTTCCCGGCCAGGGATTGCCGAGCGCCTCCTGCTGCAACTTCACGAACGCCGTCCCCGCGCTGTGATTGGTCTGTGTGATCTCGAGTCCGAAGCGATCCGCTTCATGCTCGATGTGGCGTGTGAAGGCGAGCGGCGCCGGCGTGATCGCCAGCGAAAACAGGCCGCCGACGAGCAACAGTAACGGCAGCGACGCCACATCGGCAACGTCGGTGAACCCGAACCGCTGTCCCCAGCGTGTGACGATGGCGCCCATGGACTTGTAGGCGGCATAAAGAAGGACGAGGATGGTCAGCGAATTGAGCGCCACCAGCTGCCACACATGCCCGAGCGCATAATGGCCCATCTCGTGGCCCATCACGAACAACAGCTCGCGATCGTCCAGACGGGCGATGATCGTGTCCCACAGGACGATCCGTTTCGTTTGCCACAGGCCGGCCACATACGCATTCAGCGTCTTCGTATCGACGCTTCTGTCGACTTCGAAGACGCGGCCTCGTTCGATGCCCGCACGGTCTGCCAGCGCCAGGATTCTCGCCTCCAGCGCCTTGTCGCGCATCGGTTCGAATCTGTTGAAGAGCGGCGCGATCCAGATCGGTGCGACGAGATTGGCGATGACGATGAACGGAATGGCCGCAGCCGCCGTGTACAGCCACCATCGACGCGAGCTCTTGCGCAGAAGCAGATAGGGCACCCACGCGAACAGGCCGCCGGCCACGCAGACGACCGCCAGCGACGTCAACGAGTCGGTCCACCACTTCTGGAGCGTCTGATTCGAGAGGCCGTAGGCATGCTGCCGAACGAACCCTTCGTAATACGCCAGCGGCAGCATCACCAGGAAGGTCACGATCGTGAACGCCGTGACGTACACGACTATGGTGAGGAACCAGTTGCGGCCGATCCGCCGCGCCCAGCTGCGGAGTCTGGCTGAAAAACCCGTAAACAGCATGAGCGCAAACCACGCCATCGGCACGACCTGCTCGACCACCCACCAGCGATTACCGGTGGTGTAGTAGCGAAGCGCCGTCGGACTCGCCGGCGGCACAGCCACGGGCGTCGCCTCGCTGGCCGGCGGTGGCGCGGGCGCGACGGGTGGCGTGGCAGCGGGCTGCAGGTGGAGCGCGACGACGAGCGCAAAGACTGGAAGCATGGGCATTACTTCGATCGGCCCCGATCGGAGCCGGGCTTCGTGGCGCTCATTGGATGGCCTTCGTGCCGATGCGATACAGATGCGTATCGGACCGGATGAAGATCGATCCGCTGGACACGGCGATCGAGGCCAGGGTGTCACCATCAAGCTGGTTGCTGGCCAGTTCGCGGAACTGATGGCCAGGCTCGATGACCGTCGCGGTTCCCTCCTCGCTCAAAAAATAGATCCGCCCGTCCGCATAGACGGGCGACGCCGAATGGTTGCCCTTCAGGCGCCGCTGCCAGTACGGCTCCCCGGTCCGCGCGTCGAGGCACTGCGCGATGCCGTTGTCACTGACGACGTAGAGATCGTTGCCGACGATGAGCGGCGAGGGCGTCAGCGGCGCGCCTCGCATCAGCGTCCACGCCACATGGGTTCGCGTCACGTCGCCGGTGCCGTCCGGGCGGACGGCGATGAACGACGGGATGTTGAATCCGGCGGAGATGAACAACAGCCCGGCGCCGTAGACCGGGCGCATGACGTTCGAGAACCCGTCGGGAAAACGGACCGGATAACTGACGCGCCAGATCTCTCGACCATTTGCCGGATCGTATGCCACCGCGCGATAGGCGCCGACCGAGATGACCTCCTCCCGATCGCCGACGCGAATGACGAGCGGCGTCGAGTACGCCTGTGCGAATGGCTGGCGCCGCGTCGTTTTCCACCGGATCTTGCCGGTCTGTTTGTCGATGGCCACCACGAAGGCCACATCGTCCCCGTCGCAGTTCAGGATCAGAAGGTCGCCGTGCAGCACCGGCGATCCACCATCGCCGTGCTGTGATTCGTAGTCGAACTTCGTCTTCCACACGATCGCGCCGGTGGTCGTGAGCGCCGCCGTGCCGTCGGCGCCGAAATGCACGTAGACGCGATCCCCGTCAAGGATGGGCGTCGGAGAGGCGCGCGTGTTTTTCGCGTTGAGCGGATCGACAGACGCGACACGGAACACCTCGGTGTTCACGAGTTCGCGTCCGGTGGCGACATCGTAGGCGAGTGCCCGAAGCGAGCCGCCGTTGCGATCCTTGACAGCGGCGGTGACCCAGACTTTTCCAGCGGCCACCACCGGTGACGACCATCCGACCCCGGGCAGCGGCGTTTTCCAGATGACGTTCCGTGACTCGCTCCATTCGACGGGAATGTCGTGTTCGGCGGAATGCCCCTGACCAGTGGGACCGCGGAACTGAGGCCATTCCTCAGCTCTCAGCGTGCCGGCTGGGACGGTCATCGCACCCAACTGGAGGAGGAGCAGAAGCACAACCTGGCGTCTCACGCGTCGCCTCACAGTCCGTCGATTGTCCTCTTCAAAGTCATCGCACTTCAACATCAAGGTGCAGCCGGCTCACCAGGAAATGGCCTAGGATCTGGCGCATGATCGGCAAACCAGCGGCGGTAGCCGTGTTGAACCGCTAGAATCTCGCGTTGTGAGCGTCACCCTGAACGCGGGATCGAGACTCGGCCCCTACGAAATCCTCTCGGCGCTCGGCGCCGGCGGCATGGGAGAGGTCTACCGCGCGCGGGATAAGCGGCTCGATCGCGATGTCGCGGTGAAGGTGCTGCCGGCGGCGGTGGCGAACAATCCCGACCGGCTGGCGCGCTTCGAGCGCGAAGCCAAAGCCGTCGCGGCGCTGTCACACCCCAACATCCTCGCGGTATTCGACACCGGTTACGACGACGGGCGTCGGTTTGTGGTCACGGAATTGCTCGAAGGTGAGAGCCTCGGCACCGCTCTCGGGCGCGGTCCGCTTCCGCGCAGTCAAGCGATCGACATCGGGATCCAACTGGCGCGCGGACTTGCCGCCGCACACGACAAGGGACTGGTCCATCGCGACCTGAAGCCAGACAACGTGTTTCTGCTGCCCGACGGTCAAGTGAAGATTCTCGATTTCGGTCTGGCGCGCCAGGCCGGGAGCGGCGACGCGGAGGTGACGAACTTGCCGACCACCGATCCAGGTACGGTGCTCGGCACGCTCGGCTACATGGCGCCCGAACAGGCCCGCGGCCAGCAAGTCGACGCACGCGCCGACCTGTTCTCCTTCGGCGCACTCCTCTACGAAATGCTCAGCGGCCGGCCGGCTTTCCGTCGCGCGACGGCGGCAGATACGATGACGGCGGTCCTCACCGCCGATCCGCCGCCGCTCGACGCCGACGCCCTGCAAGTCCCCATCGCTCTTCAGCGCGTCGTCGAGCACTGTCTTGCCAAGAATCGCGAGCAGCGTTTTCAGTCGGCCAAGGATCTGGCCTTCGCGCTGGAAACCAACAGAGGATCATCGAGCGGATCGGGCGATCGTCTGACCCCGGCATCACCGTCCCGTCGTGCAGCGCTCATGACGTGGGCGCCGTGGGCGGTCGCCGCGGTCGCCGTGATGGCGCTGGCGGGCGTCCTGGTTGTGCGAACCGATCCGACGACGCCCGATCCGGATACCGTCACGTTCGAGATTCCACCGGCGAAAGACACGGCGACGGGCTATGTCGTGCTCTCTCCTGATGGGAGCCGGCTGGTCTTTCGGGTCGGTGAAATCGGCGGACAGCGGAAATTGTGGCTGCGATCGCTCGGCTCACTCACCGCGCAGCCGCTCGGCGGCACCGAGGAGGCCGAGCGGCCGTTCTGGTCGCCCGACGGGCGTTCCATCGGGTTCTTCGCCGGCAAGCAAATCAGAAAACTCGATTTGACCAGCGGCACGGTCCAGGTGCTGGTCGACGCGGGAATCGGGACGGCCAATGGCGGCGCCTGGGGCAACCGTAACGACGTCATCTACTCGGCCAATCTTTCTGGCCTGTTTCGCATCGCGGCCGAGGGCGGACGGCCGCAGCCCTTGACGACGCTGGATATTGCACACCACGAAACGCGGCATTACTTCCCCTCGATGCTGCCTGATGGCGATCATTTTGTGTTCGTCGTCACGAGCGAGCAGGCGGACACGCGCGGACTGTGGATCGCATCGATGTCCACTCCGGAGAAAAGACAACGACTGCTCCCGGACCTGTCGCAGGGGCAATACGCACATGGGCAGTTGTTGTTCGTGCGCGGCGGGGCGCTGATGGCGCAGCCGTTCGATCCGGTGGGGCTCACCTTGAGCGGTCAGGCGCAACCGATCGTCGGCAAGGTGAGCTACAACCCGGTTCTCGGCTACGGCGATTTCTCGGTCTCCGACACGACGCTCGCCTACCTGCCGGTCGCGGAGCCGTGGCGGCTGACGTGGTTCGATCGAACAGGCCGATCACTGGGGGCGTTTGGCGCCGGCGGCGCCTACAACGCCATTGCCCTCTCACCCGATGGCGCTCGCGTCGCGGTTGATGGTCCGATGAGTCTCGAACCGTACTACGAACTTTCGGTTGTCGAACCGTCGCGAGGCACGACGACACAAGTGACGTTCGGCGCAGAATCCGGCAACTTCCCGATCTGGTCGCCAGACGGCGCCACGCTGGTGTTCGGATCGAATCGTTCCGGCCACTATGACATTTACCGGAAACCGGCGCTCACCTCGGGCGGTGAGGAAGTGCTGCTGGCGAGCGACCGCAACAAATTCGTGATGGACTGGTCTCGGGACGGCCGGCGGTTGTTGTACGGCGAAACGGATCCGGCGACGTTGAAAGAAGGACTTTGGACGCTGCCGATGACCGGCGACCGAACACCCAGCATCTACTTGCCGCCCAGCGCCGATCGCCGCGACGGCCGGTTCTCGCCAGACGGCCGCTTCGTGGCCTATTCATCGGACGAATCGACGTCGTCCGTCCAGGTGTTCGTCGAGACGTTCCCCGCTGGCAGTGGCAAATGGCAAATCTCAACAGCCGGGGGATCGCGGCCGGTGTGGCGCGCCGACGGCCGCGAATTGTATTACCTCGGTCCTCACGCCGAACTGATGGCGGTTCCCATGACCTTGACACCGCAGCTGACGGCCGGAGCGCCGGTGAAACTGTTCGACAGCTGGGCGCGGGGGTTCCTCGCCGGATATGACGTGTCCCGCGACGGTCAACGTTTTGTGATGAGCGCGCCCGGCGCCGACTTCACACCGACAGCGGCGACCGTCATCCTCAATTGGCCGACGCTTTTGAAGAAGTAGTTTATGACCAGCAAACGAGCGATGGCCGCCGTGTTGCCTGTCGCCGCAGTTCTCGTGATTATCGTCGGCGCGCAGCAGCCTCACGTCGCGCGGGTCAACCTGGACAGCATTGGCCTTTCTTCGCCGCGGCTCAACGAAGCCACCGATTTGCTGAACCGCTATGTCACCGAACAGCGGATCGCCGGCGCCGTGGCCGCTGTTGCGCGGCACGGTCGGGTGGGTTACCTCCAGGCCGTCGGGTTTCAGGATCTCGAGACACGCGCGCCGATGACCGAGCGCTCGCTGTTCCGCATCTACTCGATGACCAAGTCGGTCACGTCCGTCGCGGCGATGATGCTGTACGAAGAGCACCGATTCACCCTCGACGATCCGGTGGCCAAATACATCCCCGAATTCAGCAAGGTCGTCGTCGCCGATCCATCGGGCGGATCGCCTCGTCCGCCGTCGCGGCCGATCACCGTCCGCGATCTCATGCTGCACACCTCGGGACTCAATCACCGGACCTCGGAAATCTACCAGCGCGAGAAGGTCCGTGCGCGGACGCTGACCATGGATCAGTTCATCGGCAATCTGGTCCGCGTGCCGCTGATGGAGGATCCGGGCACGCGCTACCGGTACAGCGAGTCGACGACGATCGTAGGGCGCCTGGTGGAGATCTGGTCGGGCCAGCCCTTCGAAGCGTTTCTCGCGGAACGGATCTTCCGCCCGCTGGGCATGACCGACACGATGTTCTGGGCCGCGACGCCGGATCAGCGCGCTCGGCTGGCCACGGTCTACGGGCCGGGCAGTGGCGGCCAGCTCGCGCGCGTCGAAACCGAGACGGTGCCGTTCACCGAGCGCCCGACGTTGATCGAGGGCGCCGTCGGTCTCCTCTCGACCGTTCCCGATTACCTCCGCCTGGCGCAGATGCTGCTCAACAAGGGCGAGCTCGACGGCGTCAGGCTGCTGGAGGCGAAGACCGTCGAGACGATGACCGCCAACGGCCTTTCGGAAGCCGTCCAGAAGGCACGCGGTGGATCGATGGGCTGGGGACTGGCCAACGTGAATGTGCTGTTGGCGTCTTCGTCGAGCGCGGCGCACGTCGGTGAATATGGGTGGGACGGTACTGCCGGCACGATCTTCTGGGTTGATCCGGTCAGCGAAACCGTCACCGTACTCATGACCCAGAGTTCGCCCGCGAACCCCGATCAGATCCGCCAGCGGTTCAAGGCCATCGTCGATCAGGCGGTTGTCGGTCGCTGAGAGCCGGATGCTTCGACGCGTTGATCGCTGATCTACAGCGTTTTGAGGAACGCAATCAGCGCGGCGCGGTCTTCCGGCGAGAGATTCAAGCCGAACGGGTGCCCGACAATCGCGCGCGTCGTCACCTTGTAGCCTTTGAACCCTGACGGCGTGTAGTCGCTTCGTTCGCGCGCCGGATCGAACCATTCCTCGAGGCTCGCCACCGAGCCGTCGTGGTTGTAGAGCCCTCGATACCACACGCCCTTGAGCGAGGGCACCTTATAGAGCCCGGTGCCCTTGCGTGTTTTCAGCGCCAGCGCGGGATCGGTATCCACCGAGATCGACATGATGTCGGCGGCCAGCGGGTGATTGCTGGGCGGCACGAATCCCGTCGCCGGCGTCAACTTGTTGTTGGTGTAGAGCGGCGGCGTGTGGCAGGTGGCGCAGCGTTCGCGATCGAAGATCTCCTGGCCCGCGACGGCGTGAGCGTCCCGAGGATTGGGATTCGGCGGCGGTTCGAGCGAGTAGAGATACTGAACGAGCGCGAATCCGAGTTCGTCCGGAAACCGGTAGGGGATTGTTCGCTGGGCATCGGTCAACAGGTGGTGCGAGCCGAACTCGGCGGTGTCGCAGCAGCTGACCAGGCTCATGTAGCGCATGATGTCGGCCGGCCCGCGATGCTGGTGCGTCGCTGTGTGATCGATGTACTTGCGATCCCTGATGCCGACGAGGTCGGGCACTTTGGTGATGTAATACGGGCTGCCGTTGAACCGCGCGAATGTGCCCGGGATCGCGGCGAAGAACAACGCGTTCGATTCCTCGTCGGTCATGGTTTTCAGGCCGGCGTGGATGTCGTCGTCGATCCAGGGCACGCCGAACGATCGCCAGTTGACTTGTCCGATTTTCTCGCCCGGGAAGAACACCTCATTGCCAAGGCCGACCAACTGGGCGAGCACGCCGTTGCCCGGATCGTTGAACGGCGCTCCGGAAAGAAGGCTGCCGTCCGGCATGATCCGCGTGTGGCACGTCGCGCAGTCGGTGAGGCTGAGCGCGAGCCCCTTTGACGTCGGCACCCAACGCAGGCCCTTGACGCGCCCATTGTTCATCGCGTGTCCCCCGCGTTTGGTGAACTCCTCGGCGGAGCGCATGACCGCAATCAGCGCCGGATCGGTGCTGCGAAACGCAGGGACATCCATTTCCTCGAACACCTGTTTGCCGGCCGAGATCCAGTCGGCGGTGGTGCGTGCGCCCGGCGCAATCAGCGGCTCGGGTTTCCTGGCGCGGATGTCGTCCCAATAGCCCGCGGGCTCCCGTCCGGGGAAGTACACCGGGTAGGTGCGAACCCATTCGGCGTGGGGCGCCGCGTAATACTCGCGCTCCGAGAAATGGGCCGGGCGAACGTTCAATCCAGCCACCGGCGTTGCCCAGTCGCTCAGGCCCTGATCGTTCCAGAACCGCGGCGCGTGCACGAAGTCCGGCGTGTTGCACGCCGCCATTCCGGTGATCATCACGCCGGCGAACAGACGACGCGTGCGCATGATGCGACTCCTTCTGCGAGACCACGATGAGCCGGGGGGGACGAACAGCGGGATTCTGCACTCGAACGGAGACGGACGACAACTGAAACTTTCGCGCCGGCCACCTCAGAACATTCCCACCCAGCGATCGGATCGACCGACGCAGATTCTCCTGTCGCCAACCTTTTTAGACGGCCACACCACCTACATCGCGATGTGCCGCGACCGGCGACGAGCTGCAATCAGTTCCGCGAAGCTGGCAATGGTCGCCATCAGTTCAGCCGACTCGATCGGCTTCGCCAGGTGCGCCTGATACCCGGCGCGGAAGGCGCGCGTCCGATCCTCCGTCCGCGCGTAGGCGGTGAGGGCGACAGCGGGAAGGGCGCCGCCCGCGTTGGCGGGAAGCTGCCGGATGCGGTGCATGAGATCGTAGCCGTCGACATCCGGCAGCCCGATGTCGCTGACGACGAGATCCACATGGCCGTCTGTAAGCGTGGCCAGCGCGGCTTCAGTGGAGCGCGCCAACAGGACCTCCGCGCCATAGCTGCGAAGCAGGCGTTCCAGGAATTCAGACGTATCAGGCTCGTCCTCCACGACGAGTATCCGAAGACCGACCAGCGAATTGGCCGGCGGCGCGGAATCGCCCGGCCCGTCATCGGCTGACGTTCGATCTCGCAGGCGGGCCCGGGCGCTCGACGGCAAGACGATGGTGAACGCGGTCCCCTGGCCAAGGCCGCCGCTCTTGACCGCGATCGAGCCACCATGCAGCTCGACGAGGTGTTTGGCAATCGACAGACCGAGACCGAGACCGCCGTAGCGCCTCGTAATCGACTGGTCGGCTTGTTGAAATCTGTCGAAGATGTACGGCAGGAAATCGGGGCGGATGCCGACGCCGGTATCGGCGACGACGATTTCCGTGTCTTTCCCCGCCTTGCGCACGCACACCGAGACCTCGCCTCCCTCTGGCGTGAACTTGATCGCATTCGACAACAGGTTCCAGATGATCTGCTGGAGCCGTGCCGCATCGCCGGCGATCATCCCGACAGACGCATCGAGGTCGCGCCTGATCGTCACCCGCTTGTGATCGGCGTCCTGCTGAACCGTGTCGATCGCGTCACCGACGACGGCCGCCAAATCCAGTTCCTCGATGTCGAGCCGCAGTTTTCCCGATCGGATCCGGCTGATATCGAGCAGATCCGAGATGAGCTGCGCCTGGAGACGGGTGTTGCGGGTGATGACATCCAGTCCGCGCGCCACCACCTCGGGACCGGCGTCCGGTTTCACCATCAACTGGGTCCAGCCGAGGATCGCGTTCAACGGCGTGCGGAGTTCGTGCGAGACCATGGCCACGAACTCGTCCTTGACTCGGTTGGCGCGTTCAGCGTCGGCCCGTGCGGCCCGTTCTGCGTCGAACAGCCGCTCGCGCTCGAGCGCGGCATCCCGGCGCTCGAACTCGCCGCGGCGGCGCTCGCTGACGTCGCGAAATACCAGCACGGCACCGACGATGCGGCCGTCGCGATTCCGAATTGGCGCGCCGCTGTCGTCGATGGGCCGTTCGGTTCCATCCGCAGCGATCAGCACCGTATGATTGGCCAGGCCGACCACCGTGCCTTCGGCCAGAACACGGGTGACCGGACTTTCGACGATCTGCCGGCTGTTCTCGTTGATGATGTGGAAAACCTCCGTGCACGGGCGCCCGCGCGCCTCTGACAGGCGCCACCCCGTGAGGTGTTCGGCGATCGGATTCATGAAGACGATCTGCGTCTCCAGATCGGTGGCGATCACCGCGTCGCCGATGCTCTCGAGGGTGGTTTCGAACCATTCACGCTGCTCGGCAATCGCTTCCTCGGCGCGTCGTTGGGCGGTCACGTCGCGGAACACGAGAACGACTCCGATGGTCTGGCCGCCAATGCTGCGAATCGGCGCGGCGCTATCGGCGATCGGGTGCTCCACGCCGTTGCGATCGATCAGGACGGTGTGATTGGCGAGACCGACGATGTGGCCGCTGCGCAGCACTTCGTCGGCGGGGTTGTCGACACGGGCCCGGGTCTTCTCGTTGATGATACGAAACACCTCCGCGAGCGGCTGTCCGGCGGCCTCGCTGGCCGGCCAGCCGGTCAGGGCCTGCGCCGGTTCATTCAGGTAAGTCACGCGACCGTCCGCATCGGACGCAATGACGGCATCGCCGATGCTGGCGAGCGTGACCCGGAACCATTCGCGCTGCGCCTCCAGCTCGCGCGCCAGTCGCTTCTGTTCGGTAATGTCGCGCGCAATCTTCGCGACGCCGATAATCCGCCCGCCATCGTCGCGGATCGGCGAGACCGACAACGAAATATCGATCGGACGGCCACCCTTGGCGAGACGCACCGTCTCGAAATGCTCGATCCGGTCGCCGTTCCGAATCCGCGCCTGAATGTCATCTTCCTCAGTCTGTCGATCAGCGGGGATCAGCATCCGAATTGACTGGCCGACCAGCTCGTCGCCGGTGTACCCGAAAAGCTGCTCGGCCCTGCTGTTGCACGAACGAATCACGCCGTCGAGATCCTTCGAGAGAATGGCATCCTCCGAGGATTCGATGATTGCGGCAAGATAGGACCGGGCGCCGCGGTTCTTCTTCTGCTCGGTGATTTCGCGGGCGATCTTCGAGGCGCCGACGACGTGGCCAGCGGCGTCCCGTACCGGCGATACTGTCAATGAGACATCGATCCGGCGGCCATCCTTCGTGAGCCGGACCGTCTCAAAATGATCCACGCGCTCACCTCTCCGGAGGCGCGCGAGGATCTCATCCTCTTCGGTCTGGCGCTCTGGCGGGATGAGCATGCGGACGGGCTTGCCGATGAGCTCGGCTGCACGGTAGCCAAAGATCCGCTCCCCGGCACCATTGCAGGATTGGATGATGCCATCGAGGTTCTTTGAAAGGATCGCGTCATCCGACGATTCGACGATGGCAGCGAGATACGCCTGAGCTGCCGCAGCGGCTTCGCCATTCATTCCGAACTGCTATGCAAAGTCCTTGACCACCGCCCTTCTTGATCGTGCGTTCGAGCCGCAGCACGCGGTCCGGGCGGGACGGTCGCCTATCGGGGCCCGACTCGGGTAAGGTATGGCATTGATGGATATCGACTTGTACTACTTCGCATGCGGCCACACGAACGGCGTGGCGGTTGTCGTCCTTCCGGCGTCGCGCGTCGCGCACGCGGGTGACATCTTCGCGGGCAAGTCGGTGCCGCAGCACGAGATGAAGAAGTAGGCGTTGTGGGCGTCTCGACACCGACCGGCCTTCAATTGCGCTCGCTGGCTCGCGCGAACGGCCAGGTCGAACTGTCCCTGGTCAGCGTGCCGGTGCCCGATCCGTTGCCGGACGAAGTGCTGGTGCGCATCGAAGCCTCCCCGATCAACCCCTCGGACCAGGGGCTGCTGTTCGCCGCGGCCGACCTGAGCACGGCGACGTATTCAGGCACCGCCGACCGTCCTGTGGTGACCGCGACGATTCCCCGCGAGCGGATGGGGGTCGTCGCCGGTCGTCTTGATCAATCGATGCCGGTCGGAAACGAAGGTGCGGGCGTCGTCGTCGCCGCCGGCGCATCGAACGAGGCCCGGGCGTTGCTGGGCAAGACGGTCGCCGTGATTGGTGGGGGGATGTACTCGCAGTACCGCAGCATCAAGGTCGAACAGTGTCTGGTGCTGCCCGAAGGCACGACAGCAGCAGAAGGCGCCGCGTGCTTTGTCAACCCACTCACCGCGCTCGGCATGGTCGAGACGATGAGGCGCGAGGGGCATAGCGCGCTGGTTCACACAGCGGCGGCGTCCAACCTGGGCCAGATGCTGAACAGGATCTGCCTGGCTGATGGCGTTGGCCTGGTGAACATCGTGCGGTCGCAGGCGCAGGAGAACACGCTCCGCGCTCTGGGTGCGCTGCATGTCTGCAATTCGACGTCATCAGCGTTCACGCAGGAGTTGACCGCCGCGATCATCGCGACGGGCGCAACCCTCGCGTTCGACGCCATCGGCGGCGGTCCGCTGGCGGGACACATTCTGACGTGCATGGAAGTCGCCGCCAGCAGGAACGCCACGGTTTACAGCCGCTACGGTTCGACGACGCACAAGCAGGTGTACGTGTACGGTCGCCTGGACCTGCGGCCGATCGAACTTGCCGGCGGCTACGGCATGGCCTGGGGCGTGGGCGGGTGGTTACTGTGGCCGTTCCTGCAGAAGGTCGGCACGGCAGCGGCGCAGGCGCTCCGCGATCGCGTCGTCGCGGAGCTGAAGACCACCTTCGCCAGTCATTACGCGAGAAGCGTGTCGTTGGCCGAAGCGCTCCAGCCGGACGCGATTGAAGCTTACGGCAGGCGAGCCACCGGCGAGAAATACCTCATCACCCCGCAGAAAGGCGTGGCGGAGTAGCCGTGGCCGACGCGACTTCGGTGATCGATGATGCTTACCTCGCCGCCGGCGCCGCATGACCCCGCCGCGCTGCCTCGATGGTGGCGATGTCGATCTTCTTCATCGGCATCATCGCCTCGAAGGCACGCCTGGCCTCATCGCCACCAACGGCAAGCGCTTCGGTCAGCACGCGCGGGGTAATCTGCCAGGAGAGTCCCCAGCGGTCCTTGCACCAACCGCACTGACTTTCCTGGCCGCCATTGCCGACGATCGCGTTCCAATACCGGTCCGTCTCTTCCTGATCGTCGGTTGCGATCTGGAAGGAAAATGCCTCGCTGTGCTTGAACTCCGGGCCGCCGTTGAGACCGAGACACGGAATGCCCAGAACGGTGAACTCTACCGTCAATACATCACCCTTTTTGCCGCTTGGGTAGTCACTGGGCGCTTTGTGAACCGCGGTCACTTGACTATTCGGAAAAGTGGCGGCGTAGAAGCGCGCCGCCTCCTGCGCGTCTTTGTTGAACCAGAGACAGATCGTGTTCTTTGGTTTCATGTTGGCATGCTCCTTTGTTTTGGTCGCGGACAAATCGGCAGCGCAGCCTCCGGGCGTCGGGCCACCTCATCACCGAACGGAGGTCAGCCTTCGCCATCGCCGCAGTGACTTCGGCAAAACGTATGCAAGTTTGGCCGCCAATTCCTGATGGCGGAGGTACGCAATGAACAGGCGGATCGAGTCCGGCAGCTTCGCGCTATTTCAGTGGCAGCGTCCCATCTGGATCCGGTCTGAAGACGAGATACGACATGTCGCTCTCGATATTCGCCCAGAGGTGCGGCGTTCGTCCGGGTGTGATGATCACATCGCCCGGAACGACGTGCCGGCTCGTGCCGCCGTCAATTTTGGTGCCGGTGTAATTACCGCCGGGCCGCGCCGGTGGACGAGCGTCCGGAATCGTGCCGCCGGTGATCAGGTCCGCCGATCCCTGGAGGATGTACAGGATCTCGGTCATGTTCGTGTCGTGGTAAATGGCGTCCTGCGGTGA
>Ga0068859_100003394_pt1 | contig 16204 bp, 11 predicted proteins | sample KBSSwiS22_FD_66585 | JGI IMG/M metagenome (GOLD analysis project Ga0068859, IMG submission 66585) | Switchgrass rhizosphere microbial communities from Kellogg Biological Station, Michigan, USA - KBS Switchgrass S2-2 | ecosystem: Host-associated > Plants > Roots > Rhizosphere > Soil ...
GCTCGAGCAGGCGGATGTCCGTCAGGACGCCGAACAGGCCCTCGAGCAAAGGCAGCGCGAACGACACGACGAGGCCGGCGCCGATCGCTCCCCCGATGAAGGCGAGCAAGGCCCCGTAGAAGTCGTGCCCGATCGGCTCGTGGACGTTGCGGATCGACTCGATCGCGAGCGCCACGAGCGCACCCGCGCCGCCGGCGACGAGCCCCGCCTTCAGGAGGGCCGCGCGCTCCCGGTAGGAGGTGATCGCGTACACGCCGGCCCACTGCGTCAGGAGCGCCCACAGCGCGACCGGCAGGTCCCACCCGCTGACCATGCCGTAGAGGATCGCCGCGAAGGTGGAGTAGACCATCGCGATCCGGCCGTTCGCGAGGAGCGCGACGAGGATGGCGCCCGCCGCGACCGGCACGAGGAACACGTAGGCGCCCGGCTCGGAGAAGGGCGGGGAGAAGCGCGGGGCCACCTGCTCCGCGATCCAGAGGATCCCCTGCGCGAGGGCCAGCATGGCGAGGAGGATCGAGGCGAGCAGCGCATGGAGGTGCCGCACGCGCTTGAAGTGGCGCTGGTGGTAGGTCGCGTAACGCCTCAGGAAGAACGCGAGCGCGACGGCGAGCACGAGCAATCCGACGAAGCGGACGACGGTCGTGCGCGGCGAGGTGCGCGCTTCGATCGCCGCCAGGCGCGCCAGGATCTCCGGCGTCACGACCTGGCCCCGCGTCATGAGGACCGTTCCCTTCGGGACGCGGAGCAGGACGGGGAGGACCGCGCGCGCCGCTTGCTCGCGCCGCTCGGCGGTCGCCGAGATGTCCTCGGCGAGGTTGACGTCGAGAAACGAGGTGAGGAGGTCGGCGAGGTCCATCCGCACCGAAGGCGGGAGCGTCACGAGGTCGGCGACGCGGCGGCGGGCGAGGTTGCGCTCCGCCTCGAGGTCGGACACGGAGGAGAACTCGTGGAGCGTCTCCTCGCGCCGCTGCGGAAGCTCCAGGACCGTGATGGCGCTCTCGCGGGCGAGCAGCGGCTTGTTGGCGGCGACGAGGCCGGACATCGCCTCGCGCAGCCAGCCGATCGCGAGCTGGCGCTCCGCCGGCGGAAGGTCGAGCCGGCCGTCGAGCTCCTGGGTGAAGGCGCGCTCCAGGGCCCCGGCCTTCTGCGTGTCGTGGACGTAGACGTTCGGGACCGCGGTGCGCGCCGCCGTACGGCGCTCCGCGGTCGCGGCCTCGTCCGGGACCTCGACGTCCTCGATGGCGCGCACGTCGTACGGGGCGGGGGCCCCCGCCGTCAGCCGGGGCAGCCCGCCGGCGCAGCGCTCGCCGGCGAGCAGGAGCACGATCACCCCTGCGAGGGCGGTGGACCAGACCAGGTCCGCGGCGAAGATCCGGTCGGCGGTTCGCTGGACCGCCGCGCGGAATCTCACCATCCAGGGGGCGGCCCGCTTGATGCGGCGCCTCTCCTCGGTCATCCGCCGCGCTCCTCGTGGGGCTCGCTCCCGTTGGCCTTCGCCTTCCGGGCGGCGCGCTCGTCGTAGGCGGTGATGATCCGCTGGACGATCGGGTGGCGCACGACGTCCATCCGGTCGAAGTGCACGACGGAGATCCCCGGAAGGCCCGCGACGACCTCCTCGGCCTCGATCAGGCCGGAGGTCTTCTGCGCGGGGAGATCGATCTGGGTCACGTCGCCGGTGACGACCGCCTTCGAGTCGAGCCCGATGCGGGTCAGGAACATCTTCATCTGCTCGGTCGTCGTGTTCTGCGCCTCGTCGAGGATGATGAACGAGTCGTTGAGCGTGCGGCCGCGCATGAAGGCGAGCGGCGCGACCTCGATCGTGGCGCGCTCGAGCAGGCGCTCGATGCGGTCCGGCTCCAGCATGTCGTAGAGCGCGTCGTAGAGCGGGCGCAGGTACGGGTCGACCTTCGCGGCGATGTCCCCGGGGAGGAAGCCGAGCTTCTCCCCCGCCTCGACGGCGGGCCGGCACAGGAGGATCCGCTGGATCCGCTTCTCGTTGAGGAGCGAGATCGCCATCGCGACCGCGAGATAGGTCTTGCCGGTCCCCGCGGGCCCGATGCCGAAGACGAGATCGTTCTCCTTGATGGCGTCGATGTACTGCCGCTGGTTCGCGGACTTCGCGACGACGGTCTTGCGCGCGGACGGCCTCAGGCGCGAATCGACGAAATGGTCGGCGAGCTTGGCGTCCGCGTGGCGGGCCATGATCCCCACCGCGGTCTTGAAGTCCTCACGGCCCAAGACGACGCCGCGCCCGTGGAGCGCGGCGAGCTGGCGGAGGAGGTCGGCGACGCGCTCCTCGCGGACGGCGTGATCGGCCCCGTCGGCGGTCACGGTGACGTCGCCCCCCCGGGCGGAGACGCGCACGGCGAACTGGCTCTCGATGAGACGGAGCGTTTCGTCGTGGTGGCCCGTGAGGGCCTCGATCGCCTTCTCCTCGAGGTTGAGCGTCTTCATGCGTCGGCTTTCGGCCGACCTCTAAGATAGGCCGGGATCGGGGTCCGAGGCCAGGCGAAGGCGCAGCTCTCTCAGCTGGCGCGGATCCACCGCCCCCGGGGCGTCGCACATGAGGTCGGTCGCGCTCGTCGTCTTCGGGAAGGCGATGACGTCGCGGATCGAGTCGGCCCCGACGAGCATGGCGCAGATCCGGTCGAATCCCAGGGCGATGCCCCCGTGCGGCGGGGCCCCCGACCGGAGCGCCCGCAGGAGGAACCCGAACTTCTCCTCCGCCTCCTCGGGGCCGATCGAGAGAGCGCGGAAGACGAGGTCCTGGACGTCGCTGCGGTGGATACGGATCGATCCGCCCGCGATCTCGGTGCCGTTCAGGACGAGGTCGTACGCCTGCGCCTCCACCGCCGCGGGATCGGTGCCGAGACGCTCCACCTGCTCCCAGAGGGGCGCCGTGAAGGGGTGGTGCATGGCGAGGTAGCGCTTCTGGTCCTCGTCCCACTGGAGGAGCGGGAAGCGCTCGACCCATAACAGGCGGCGGGCGTCCTTCGGAACGAGGCCGAGCTCGCCCGCGACCTTGAGGCGCAAGACGCCCAGCACGCGGTCCACCGTCGCGCGCGCATCGGCGACGACGAGCGCGGCGTCCCCCTCCGCCGCGCCGACGGCCGCAGCGATCGCCCGGCAACGCTCCTCGCCCAAGACCTTCAGGGCCGACGAGGTGACCGCACCGGAAGGGTCCCGCTTGATCCACACGAGGCCCTTCGCACCGGCGTCCTTGGCCCACGCGGTCCAGGTGTCGAGCTGCTTGCGCGTCGCGCCGCCGGCGCCGGGGACCGCGATGCCGCGCACGGCCCCGCCCGAGGCGAGCGCCGCATCGAAGACCGGAAAGCCGGTCCCCTCCGCGTGTCCTCCGGGATCGCGCAGCTCGAGGCCGAAGCGCGCGTCGGGCCGGTCCACGCCGAACCTCGACATCGCCTCGGCGTACGGCATGCGCGGGAACGGAATCTCCACCTCGACCCCCGTCGCGCGGAAGAGCCCCTGGACGAGCGGCTCGATCACCCCGTAGATCGCTTCGGGCGTCGCGAAGGACATCTCGATGTCGATCTGGGTGAACTCCGGCTGACGGTCGGCCCTCAGGTCCTCGTCGCGGAAGCAGCGCGCGAACTGGTAGTACTTCTCGAACCCGGCGACCATGAGGAGCTGCTTGAAGAGCTGCGGGGACTGCGGCAGCGCGTAGAAGCGGCCGGGGTGGACGCGGCTCGGCACGAGGTAGTCGCGCGCGCCCTCGGGCGTGGACCGGGTCAGCATCGGTGTTTCGATCTCGACGAAGCCCTGCGCGTCGAGAGCGGCGCGCGCGGCCCGCGCGAGCGCGTGCCGCAGGCGCAGCGCCCTTTGGAGGCGCGGGCGCCTCAGGTCCACGAAGCGGTGCGTCAGGCGCAGCTCCTCTCCCGCCTCGGTCTCGTCGTCCACCGGGAACGGAAGCTCGGTCGCGCGGTTGTGGACGACGATGTCGGCGACGCGGACCTCGACCTCCCCCGTCGGGTGCTGGGGGTTCGGCGCCTCGCGGCGGACGACGGTTCCGGTGAGGCCGACGACGTCCTCGGCGTGGAGCTTCTCCGCGAGGGCGTGGATCTCGGGGCGGTCGGGGTCGAACACGACCTGCACGCGGCCGGTCGCGTCGCGCAGCTCGACGAAGATGAGGCGGCCGAGATCCCGCCTCCGGTGGATCCAGCCGGTGAGCACGACCTCGCGGCGCGCCTCGGCGTCCGCGACCGTGATCTCGCCGCATCCGATCGTCCGGAGCAGGAGCCGTCCCGCATCCGCGCTCATGGCTTCGCCTCCGAAAGCGCCGTCCTCACGATCTCCGCCTCGTCCTTCTCCACCTGCTCCCCCGTCGAAAGATCCTTCATCCCGAACCGCCCGCGCGAGATCTCCGACTCTCCCACGAACACCGCGTAGCGCGCCCCTAGCTTCTCGGCGCGCTTGATCTGCGCCCCCAGGGGCCGCTCGGAGAGCGGGGCCGCGACGGCAAGGCCCTGCGAGCGGAGGCGCCGCGCCATCGCGATCGACGCGCGAAAGCCGGCCTCGCCGAGCGTCACGAGCGACACGCCGGCTCCCGCCGGGCCGTCCGCCGTCTCCGGCATCGTCATGACGAGCCGCTCCATCCCCGCCGCGAACCCGAACCCCGGGACCGCAGGTCCGCCCAGCTCCTCGACGAGCCCGTCGTAGCGGCCGCCGCCCAAGAGCGCGTTTTGCGCGCCGAGACCCGTCGAGGTGATCTCGAAGACGGTGCGCACGTAGTAGTCGAGCCCGCGCACGAGCCGCGGGTCGATGACGTACGGGATCCCGTAGGCGTCGAGGTGGGCGCGCACCTCCGCGAAGTGGGCCGCCGCGTCCCCCTCCAGATGGTCGAGCAGCTTGGGGGCGCCCTCGAGGCGGCGCTGGTCCGCCTCCACCTTGCAGTCGAAGACGCGCAACGGGTTCTCGACCGCCCGGCGGCGGCAGTCCTCGCACATCACCGGGAGGTGCGGGGCGAGCCATGCCGTCAGCGCCGCCCGGTACGCGGTCCGGCTCTCTTGATCCCCGACCGAGTTCAGGCGCAGCTCGCGGTCGCCGATCCCGACCTCGGAGAGGAGCGCCCACACCATCTCGATCGTCTCGGCGTCGGCCAGCGGCTCCGAGGCGCCCAGGACCTCGGCGCCGATCTGGTGGAACTGCCGCTGACGCCCCTTTTGCGGCCGCTCGTGCCGGAACATCGGCCCCATGTAGTAGAGGCGCTCGGGATACCCCAAGGCGATCCCGCGGTGGAGGGCGTGCTCGACCACGGCGCGCGCCACGGGCGCGGTCGCCTCGGGACGCAGCGTGATCGACTCGTCGCCGACGGTGAGCGTGTACATCTCCTTGCGCACGATGTCGGTGGAGGTGCCGACGGAGCGGGTGAACAGCTCCGTGCTCTCGAAGGCCGGGGTGCGGATCTCCCCGAAGCCGTACCGCCCGAAGACCGAGCGTGTCGCCGCCTCGAGCCGCTGCCACCGCACGGCTTCTTCGGGGAGGATGTCCCTCGTGCCCCGCAGGGCTCGGTATCGCACGGCCACCGTGGGCTTCTAGCACGGAAGCCCCGATTCTTGCTACGCTTCCGCCATGAGAGCGCGACGCGCGGGTCTCGCCGCGATCGCGGTGGCGGCTCTGACATCGATTGTCTCGTCCCCCGCGCAGTACGGCCCGCCGGGACCCGAGGTCCTTCCCAACAACTATCCCCCGCCCATTCCGGAGCGGCAGGGTCCCGCGCCCCGCCTGAAGTTCGAGCTCGCGCGCGAGATCCCGCTCGAGGGTCCGGTCGGCGCGCCGGAGGCGTGGGCCGAGGGGAACGCGCTCCTCGTCCCCCTCGCCTCGGGGGCGGCCCGGGTGAGCCCGTCCGCCGACGCGCCTCCCGAGCCCGTGACGGCCGATCCTCCGCCCGACGCGAGCGGGTCGTGGATCCTCAACGCGGAGGGGACGCGCCGGTACCGGGCGACCGCGGAGGGGGTGGTCGAGGCCGAGAAGCGGAGAAAGAACGGGCGCAAGTGGAGGCGCTCCTGGCACATCGTGGCGCCCAACGCGACCCCCGCCCCGCCGATCCTGATGGGGCCGCGCCTGTGCTACGCGGGGCTGGACGACCGCGTCACCTGCGTCAAGGCGAGCAACGGCCACAGGCTCTGGACGACCGATCTGGGGGACCGCCTCTCCCGCCCCATCGCGAGGTGGCCCTCCGCTTCCCCCGCGCGCGTCACGGTCAAGGCCGGCGACCGCACGATCGAGGGAGAGATCCTCCTGGCCGTTCCCGACAACGGCGCCTCCATGATCGCCCTCGACGCGTACGACGGCCGGCGGCTGGCGACGTACGAGCTCCTCGCCGAGGAGCGGCTCGTATCCGGGCCCCTGGTCTTCCCGGACGACGGGATCGCCGCGGTCCGTGAGGCGTTCGACAAGCGGCAGGTGGCGGTCCTCGTCCTCCGCTTGGTCCATAATGAGGCCCCCCCAGCTGTCCCGACGGCCCCCACCGGGAGGTGACCGTGGCCCCGAAGACCGAAGTGCCGACCCTCTCCGGGCTCGACCGGACCGCCCTCCTGGAGATGTACCGGGCGATCGTCCTGTCCCGAAAGGTCGACGACAAGGAGATCCAGCTCAAGCGTCAGAGCAAGATCTTCTTCCAGATCAACGGCGCCGGGCACGAGGCGGTCGGTGCGGCGATGGCCCAGGTCTTCAAGCCGGGGCACGACTGGTTCTTCTTCTATTACCGGGACCGCGCGGCGGCGCTCGCCCTGGGCGTCTCGCCGCGGGACATGTTCCTCCAGGCGGTCGGGGCGAAGGACGAGCCCCAGAGCGGCGCCCGGCAGATGCCGTCGCACTTCTCCTCGTCGAGCCTCCACATCGCCAACACGTCGTCGCCGACGGGAACGCAGTTCCTCCAGGCGTGCGGCTGCGCCGAAGCCGGCCTCTATGCCGCCGAGATGCCGCAAGGCTCCGCCCCCGCGTTTCGCTCCGACGAGGTCGTCGTGGTGACGACCGGCGACGGGACGACGAGCGAGGGAGAGTTCTGGGAGTCGATCAACACCGCGTGCAACCGCAAGCTCCCGGTCGTGTACGTCGTCGAGGACAACGGGTACGCGATCTCGGTCCCCGTGGAGGTCAACACCCCGGGCGGCAGCATCTCGCGCCTGCTCGGCTCCTTCCCGAACCTCTTGATCCGCGAAGTGGACGGCTGCGACCCGGTCGCGACGGTGGAGGCCTACCGCGCCGCGGCGGCGCACGCGCGCGCCCGCCGCGGACCCGCGCTCGTCCACGCCCACGTCATCCGCCCGTACAGCCACTCGCTCTCGGACGACGAGACCCACTACAAGATGACCGACGAGCGGGAGTCCGAGGCCAAGCGCGACCCGTTCAAGACCTTCGGGGAGACGCTCGTGCGCGAGGGGATCGTCGAGCGCGAGGTTCTCGACGCCCTCAACGCGCAGCTCGACGACGAGGTCTCCCGCGCGGCCGACGAGGCGATGAAGGCCGAGCGGCCGGAGCCCGCCTCCGCGCTCGAGTTCGTCTACTCGCCGAAGGTCGACCCGAGCTCCCCGGCGTTCGACCACCCGCCCGCCCTCACCGGGCAGCCGACGACGATGGTCGATCTCCTGAACGCCTGCATGCGGGACGAGATGCGCCGCGACGAGAGGATCGTCGTCTTCGGCGAGGACGTCGCCGACGCGTCCCGCGAGGAGGCCCTCCCCCACGTCAAGGGGAAGGGGGGCGTCTTCAAGGTCACCTGGGGGCTGCAGAAGGAGTTCGGCTCGCGGCGCGTGTTCAACTCCCCCCTCGCCGAGGCGAACATCGTCGGCCGCGCGATCGGGATGGCGCTGCGCGGCTTGAAGCCGGTCGTGGAGATCCAGTTCTTCGACTACATCTGGCCCGCCTACATGCAGATCCGCGACGAGCTGGTCACGATGCGCTGGCGGTCGGGGAACGACTTCTCCTGCCCGCTCGTCATCCGCGTCGCGTACGGCGGCTACATCAGCGGCGGCGCCATCTACCACAGCCAGTCGGGAGCGTCGCTGTTCACCGCGAACCCCGGCCTGCGCGTCGTGTGCCCGGCGACCGCGCTCGACGCGAACGGTCTCCTGCGCACGGCGATCCGCTGCGACGATCCGGTGCTGTTCCTGGAGCACAAGCACCTCTACCGCCAGACGTACAACAAGTCGCCGAACCCGGGGCCCGAGCACATGATCCCGTTCGGCCGCGCGGCGGTGGTGCGCGAGGGCACCGACGTCACGGTCGTCACCTACGGCGCGACCGTCTACCGGGCGCTCCAGGCGGCCCGCGCCCTCGAGGGGAAGGGGATCTCGACCGAGATCCTCGATCTGCGCTCGCTCTCCCCGGTGGATTGGGACGCGATCGCCGCTTCGGTGCGGAAGACGAGCAAGGTGCTCGTCCTCACCGAGGACTCGCTGTCGTGGGGCTACGGGGCGGAGCTCGCCGCGCGGATCGGCGAGACGCACTACACCGAGCTCGACGGCCCGGTGCGCCGGCTCGCGGCGACCGACACGTTCGTCGGCTACGCGCCCGAGCTCGAGGACTTCATCCTGCCGCAAACCGGCGACATCGCACGGGCGGTGGAGGAGCTGCACGCCTGGTGACACGCGCGGTCACCGCCGTCGCGCTCCTCCTGCTCGCCACGGGGCCCGCGCGGGCCAATTGCTTTCCCCCGAAGTCGTTCAGCCAGATCGGCCTCCAGTTCTCGCAGTACGTCCTCTCCCCCTCGCGCGCGACCGCCACCACCGACAGCGTCATCGGCCGCTTCTGGCAGCCGGGCGCGCGGCAGACGACCGGTGAAGGGACCTGCGACGAGACCCGGTGGCTGACGCGCTGCTACGACTGCACCCCCGACCACACGGGGCCGGTCTACTACGTGGACGGCGTTCTCGGGCAGATGCCCTGCTTCTCCGGCTGTCCCCAGGGCTCGATGATCGTGCTCCTCCAGGACCGCGTGCCGCAGGCGGGCGGGCTGTTCGCGGTGGGACGCGTGACCGAGATCCCGTCTGGAGTGCCGCGCTTCGACTTCTCGCGGATCGAGGAGGATTGGCGGCTGATCCCGATCCCCGCGCCGAACGTCTCCATCACGGAGCCCGAGGCCGGCACGCTCCGCGTCGGCGTGACCTTCCCCGATCCGGCGCTCGGCTACTTCGGCCTCGAGAACACCCGGGCGTCCGACACGATCACCGCGATCCACCTCCTCACCTGGGAGGGGATCTCGCCTCCGGCGGACCGATCGGCGTGGACGACGATCGGGCGGTTCACCTACCGGGGCGGCATCACCACGGGCTCGGCGAACATCGAGCACGCCTGTCCGGGAAGCGACGAGTCGATCCGTTTCATCGCGGGCGCGCTCGAGCTCGACGGCGGCCAGGTCGTCACCGATTACGTCTCGGCCCCCGTCCCCGTGTCCTGCACCGCGCTGATCCCCGCGGGCGCCGGACGGCTCCCCGAGTCGGGCCCGGACGCGCTTTCGATCGCGCGCGATCCCGCCGGGGACCTCCACCTCGCCTGGGGCGCGGCGTGCGCTCCGGCCGCCCCGACCTTCGAGGTCTACGCGGGGGAGCTCGGGTCGTGGGACGATCTCTCGCCGGTGACGTGCGGCATTGCCGACAACGCCCTGGTCCTGACGCCGCCCCAGGGAAGCACGTACTACCTCGTGGTGCCGTACGCGAACCGCGTTCGCCCCCCTCAGGTCGAGGGCTCCTACGGCGTGCGCGGCGACGGGAGCGAGCGTCCGCCCTCCGCCTTCGCCTGCCGGCCGCAGTGGATCGTCCCGTGCCCCTAGCGCCCCGCGGCGCGGCTCCGGCGTTCCTCCTCCTCGCGGCCCTTGGGGCGGCGGGGTGCGGGACGGAGCCGGCTCCCCCGCCCGCGAGACCCGCCGCGGTTCCCGCGCCCCCGGCGATCGTCGTCGATGCCGACGGGGGGACCGGCAAGCGCGGCCCCGGCGATCTCTACAACGCGTGCGAGCGGATCTGGTGCCTGACGCACCTGAAGAACTACGACCTCGACCACTACCTCAAGGGGCACATCGGCTGGATCCTGCACGACGAAGGGCACGGCGACGTGTTCGTGCCGCGCGAGCGGCCGGCGGGACCGGGCTTCCCCCACGCGCGCGACAACGCGCTCCGCCTGTGCGGTCAGCACCTCCACCCGTTCTACCTCGGGGGCGGCGCGGTCAAGAAGCCCGGCTACAACGTCGCGCTCGGGTACGGGCGATCGCACTTCGCGACGTACGGGACCCGCGTTCCGCCCTGCTGCCTCAATGCGCAGGGCTGGGGGTTCCTCCACGCGGCGGTTCCGCGGGAGTATCGCTTCGGCGATCGGGTGTCGGTGGAAGAGATGGGCTCCTCGGGATGGCAGAAAGCGATTCCGACACCAGCCGCGACAGGTGCCGCGACAGCTCGTTGACACGGCCTTCGATCCGCCAGGCGCGGCCGCCGTCCAGCACGGGATCGGCGGGATCGAGCACGACCGCCTCGGCGGGAACGCCCGGGAGGAAGCTCCGCACGATCGCGACCGCCTCCTCGCTCGACAGCGTGGAGAGGCCGGCTCCGTCGTGCGCGGGGACCTCGACGCGGAACCGGATCGCGTCGTCGGGGACGAGGTCCAGCGAGGCGACCGCGCCGAGGAGCGGCAGCGGGCGCCGCGGCCCCGAAACCGACGCGTCGGCGGCGAACGCCCACCCGTCCTCGCCGTCGAGGCGGATCGCGTCGTGCAGCTCGGAGATGCCGGCGAGACGCGGGGCTGGACGCTCCAGGGGAACGGCCAGCAGCTGGCGCAGACGGTCCACGCGGTCCGCGACGAGCACGCGATTCCCGACGGTGGCGAGGGCGGCGCTCTTCCCGTTGTCGTGGACGAAGGTGACCTGCACGCCGTCCACGTCCACGACCTCGGCCTTCTGCGGATCGCGCGCGAGCATCCAGCGCATGAGCTTGAGCCCGGCGCGGAGCCTGAAGCCGCCGCGAGACACGGTCGCCCGCCCCGCCCATCCCGGGTTCGCCACGGCCAGCTCGAGCTTGAGCGGCAGGACCTGGTGGACGTCGGCATGCCGCGTCGGAATCGGGAGACCGCGCAGCGGAGTGTTCTCGAGCGCCTGATCGCGCGTCTCCGCGTTGATCCGATCGAGGTGCGTGAACAGCGCCTGGATGCCGGGGTCGTCGGGGGAGAGATCGAGACACCAGTAGCGGGTCTCGTCCCCCGTGAGGATCGACTCGACCGGGCGTCCGGGGGTCTCTTCCCGGACGAGCCGCCACGCGAAGAAGCCGCAGCCGCCCACGACGACCGCCGCGAGCCCTCCCACGACGAGGGCGCAACCGAGGAGGAACCGTGCGAGGGGGTCCTTCTCGCGAGGCCCTCCCGGAACGGCCGTCTCGCTCATGAGCCGACGGCGCCGGCGAGCGCCTCGGCGGACGGGATCGTGCCGCCCTTCCCCTGGAAGAGCGGGCCCTTCCCCCCGCCTTTCGCCCCGAGCAGCTCCCGCACCCTTCCCCCGATCGCGGAGACGTCGGCGGAGCCCCGGGGCCCCGCCTGCACCAGGAAACACGCGCCGGGCGGGTCGACGGTTCCCCCGACGAGGACGACCGTTGCTTCGGGACGAAGTACCAGGATCTCGTTCGCGAGCGCGCGCAGCGCCTCGGGGCCGTCGCCCGGGCGGACCGCGGTCAAAAGCGCTCCCTCTTGCGCCGCCAGGCGCTGGGCGGCGTGGGCGGCGGCCTCCGCCTCCAGCTCCCGCACACGCCGCTCGAGGCGGCGCCTCTCGTCGTTCCAGCCGTCGAGTATGGAGGCGAACTCTCCGGGCGCCGTTCCGATGCGCGCGCGGAGCGCCTCTTCGATCTCGCGGCTCTTCTCGATCCCCGCGAGCACGCGACCGCCCGCGAGGAACGTGATGCGCGTCCCGCCCCGCGCCGGCTCCGCCCCGATCAGCTCCATCACCTGGATCTCGCCCAGCCGCGACACGTGCGTCCCGCCGCAGGTGTTCAGGTCGAGCCCCTCGATCTCGACGAGGCGGACGGGTCCTGTGTGCCCCTCGGGGAGCCCGCGCGAGCGCACGGGAAGCGTGGCGAGCGCTCCGGGCTCGACCCACCGCGTCGTGACGCGGCGGTCCTCGCGGAGGTACGCGTTCACCTCCCGCTCGAAGGCGCGCAGGGCGTCCCGCGAGGGCGCGGGGCCTTTCACCTCGATCGAGGTCGTGGCGGCGCCGAGGTGGAAGGAGGTCGTCGCGAGGCCGTGATGGTCGAGGAGCACCGCGGTCAGCAGGTGCTGCGCCGTGTGCTGCTGGCAGTGATCGAATCTCCGGCCGGCGTCGAGGACGGTCTCGACCGGGCCCACCGCGAGCTCGCGATCGACGTAGTGGAGCACCCCCTCCGGCCCCGATTGCACGTCGAGGACGCTCGCGGCACCGATGCGCCCGAGATCGGCCGGCTGCCCGCCCCCCTCCGGGTAGAAGATCGTCTCGTCGAGCCGCACGTGGAGACCGCGCTCGTCGCGCCCCGCGGCGACGACCGCGGTCGCGTGCCGCGCGAGCGCCTGATCCTCGTAGAAGAGCTTCCGGTCGGGCATCGGCGCTATCTGACCACGAGGAGGCCCTGTCCCGCCCGCACCTCCTCGCCCTCGCCGGCGAGAACCTCGACGACCTCGGCGCTCTCGGGGAGCGTCCCGCCGCCGTAGACGATCGGGTTGAACGTCTTCATGACCTCGATGAGGCCGATCGTCTGCCCGAGGACGAGGCGGGCCCCCTTCGGCGCGAAGGGCGCCGCCCCGGGAGCCGCGGCGGGATAGAAGACCCCGTCGGTGGGCGCGACGACGCGGTGGGCGCCGGGTGCTTCCGCAGCGTGGCCGCTCTTCGAGGTGCCGGGCGCGAGCGCGGAGACGGGCACCACGCTCACGAGCACCTCGCCGTAGCCGACCGCGCGGCGCCGATCGCGGGACGCGGGGCCCGAGACTACGCCGGCGACGCCGTCCGGGGCCACGATGGAAAAGCGGTGGGAGAGCTGCACGAGCGTGCCGAGGACGCTCCCCGGTGCCACGGGCGTACCCGGAGGGAGCGGGTCGCAGAAGAATCCGATCTTGGGAGCGAGCAGCGCGATCTCCCCCGAGCCTTCCTCGCGCGCGACGGCGGCGAGATTCACGGCGCCAGCCGGTCGAGGTCGTGGAACGAGAAGATCCTCGGGTTCTTGATGCGCCGCGCGCCGATCGCCTGATAGGCCATCTCGATCGCCGCCGAAATCCAGAGGCGCAGCTCCGAAGGCGTCACGATCTCGTCCACGTCGCGCTGCGACGCCGCGAGCACCGGATCCATGTCGCGCCCGATCCGCGCCTCCACCGCCTCCATCCCGCGCGCGATCTCCTCCGCCTCGCGCGGGCTTCCCGCCACGACCTTGAAGTCGTCGTCGAGCTTGGAGTTGAACGCCCCGATCGCGAGCGTGCGTCCCTCCATGACCGCGAGGCGCGTGAGCGGTGTGGCGAGCTGGAGGATCGGAGCGTACGGGAGCCCCGCCATCGCGTAGTACCCGGCCCCGGACGCTTTCCGCAAGAGCACGGTGAACATCGGGACCGTGTTCGTCGAGTTCGCGTAGATGAGGGACGAGCCGTAGCCGAGCAGTCCCTCCTTCTCCGCCTCGGGGCCGATGTCGAACCCCGCGATGTCCTGGAGCCACACGATCGGGATCCCGTCGTCGTTGCACGCGCGCGAGAACTGCGCGACCTTCGCGATCCCGTCCCGGTAGAGGATCCCGCCCGGACGCTTCACGCCGCCGTGGACCGGGTGATCGGTGAGCGCCAGGTTGTTCGCCACGAACCCCGTGTAAAGGCCCGACACGCGCGCCAGGCCGCAGATCATCTCGGGGCCCGAGTCGCGCGCGAACTCGTGGAAGAGCGAGTGGTCGGTGAGGCGCGCCAGGACCTCCCTCATGTCGTAGCTCCGCCTGTGGTCCACGGGGAACAGGCCGTCGAGCTCGTCGCTCTCGTGGCGCGGAGGGGCCGCGGACGCGCCGTACCGGTAGTAGTCGCACGCGCTCCCGGGGAGCTTTTTCACCTCCCGCCGCACGCTCTCGATGAGCGTCGCGTCGTCCGGCACGCGGTGGTCCGCGCAGCGCGAGAGGTGGACGTGGACGTCGGGGCCGCCGATCGACAGCGACGTGATCTTGCTCGACTTCGCCCCCTTCACGAGCGCCGCCCCGGCGATGACCATGTAGGCCTGCTCGGTCATGTAGACGACGTCCGAGATGATCGGCATGTACCCGCCGCCCGCGATGCAGTCGCCGTGGACCCCCGCGATCTGCGGGACCCCCGCGTCCGAGAGGAGCGCGTTCATGCGGAAGATCGCGCCCGCCCCGGTGCGTCCCGGGAAGGTGTGCGCCTGCTCCGGGAGGAAGAGGCCGGAGCAATCGACGAGGTAGACGACTGGAAGGCGGAGCCGCAGCGCGATCTCCTGCGCGCGCTGGATCTTCTCGGGCGTCTGCGGCCACCACGACCCCGAGGCGACCGTGTTGTCGTTCGCGATGACGACGACCCAGCGGTCCTCCACCCGGACGAACGCGGTGACGACCCCCGCCCCGGGCGAGGTCTTCTTCTCCTCGCCGAAGACGCGGCCGTAGTTGACGAGCGTTCCGACGGAGAGAACCGGCGAGCCCTCGTCCTTGAGGCGCTCGATCCGGTCCCAGGTGGTGAGCTTCCCCTTCTTCTCGACGCGCGCGCGGTAGTCGGGCCCCCAGCCGGCGCGCACCTCCGCGCGCTTGGCGAGGAGCGCCTCGTTGAGCTTCGCGATGTGCTCGCGCTGCGCCTTGTACGTCGCCTCGTCGAGGGCGCGCTCGCGCGGGGAGCCGATCGGCTCCAGGGTCAGCTTAGCCACGGGACGCCCCGGCGAGGGCTTTCCGCTCGAGGAACGAGACGTCGTACGTCCCGGCGACGAAGTCGGGATCGTCGAGGATGCGGCGGTGGAGCGGGATCGTCGTCTTGATCCCGTCCAGGCGCAGCCCGGAAAGCGCCTCCCGCGCCGCCTCGATCGCCGACGCGCGGTCGGCGGCGTGCACGATGAGCTTCCCGACGAGGGAGTCGTAGTGCGGCGGGATGCGAAACCCCGCCGCGACCCCTCCGTCCCAGCGTACGGTGACGCCGGGCCGCGACGACGACGGGATCGACACCGCGGTCACGAGCGAGGGGTCGGGGGCGAACCCCGCGTCGGGGTCCTCGGCGTTGATCCGCAGCTCGATCGCGTGGCCCGAAAGCGCGATCGCCTCCTGCGCGAGCGCAAGCGGCCGGTTCGCGGCGATCTCGATCTGCCACCTCACGAGGTCGACGCCGGTGCAGAGCTCCGTGACCGGGTGCTCGACCTGGAGGCGCGTGTTCATCTCCATGAAGACCAGGCGCCCGGAAGCGTCGCGCAGGAACTCGAGCGTCCCCGCGCCGAGATACCCGAACGACGCGGCCGCCGCGGCCGCGCGGCCGCCGAGATCGGCGCGCTCCGCCGGCGTCAGCACCGGCGAGGGCGCCTCCTCGACGAGCTTCTGGTGGTGGCGCTGCACCGAGCACTCGCGCTCCCCCAGGTGGACCGCATGGCCGTAGGCGTCCGCCAGGACCTGGAACTCGATGTGGCGGCCCCCCTCGAGGAACGTCTCGAGATAGAGCCTCGGGTCGCCGAACGCGTGCTCCGCCTCGAGCGTCGCCTCGGCGAAGGCGCGGGGGAGCGCGAGCGCGTCGTCGCAGCGCCTCATCCCCTTCCCGCCGCCGCCGGCCGCCGCCTTGAGGAGGACCGGATATCCGACCCGGTCCGCGAGTGTTACGGCCTCTCGGGCCGAGCCCAGAGCGTCGAGCGATCCCGGGATCGTGGGGACGCCCGCCGCGGCCATCGTCCGCTTCGCCTCGAGCTTGTCCCCCATCCGCCGGATCGCCGCGGGCCCGGGGCCGATGAACGTGATCCCCTGCTGCGCGCAGCGCGCCGCGAACACCGCGTTCTCGGAGAGAAAGCCGTACCCGGGATGGATGGCGCGCGCCTCGGTCTGCTCCGCCGCCTGGAGCACCGCGTCCTGGTCGAGGTACGACTGCGACGCCTTCGCGGGCCCCAGGCACACGGTGAGCGTCGCATCGGAGAGCCACGGGGCGCCGCGGTCCGCCTCCGAGTACACCGCGACCGTCTCGATCGACATCTCGCGACACGCGCGGAGCACCCGTGCGGCGATCTCGCCCCGGTTCGCGACCAGCACCC
>Ga0068859_100003397_pt1 | contig 16192 bp, 14 predicted proteins | sample KBSSwiS22_FD_66585 | JGI IMG/M metagenome (GOLD analysis project Ga0068859, IMG submission 66585) | Switchgrass rhizosphere microbial communities from Kellogg Biological Station, Michigan, USA - KBS Switchgrass S2-2 | ecosystem: Host-associated > Plants > Roots > Rhizosphere > Soil ...
TGCGCTCGCTTTCGCTCGCTTAACCCCTGGCTACTTTCCCTTCACGCCTTCGGCGTGAAAGAAATTCTAGGGAGTGCCGAATCCTCGCCATGGCACACGCCAGGCCAGAACCGCGAGACCGACAAGAACTGCGAGGAAGTAGGCCAGAGTATTCGTGCTGGGCCGTTCGGGGAAATCATTGGTGAACAAACGCCACGCTGTTCCCAGAACCACCAGGAACAGGATGCCCCATGCGAAAAAGAACAGCACAAGCGACGCAGCGAGAATAACGGCGCGCTGATTTCGAGTGAGAGCCTGAAAGGCGTGATCTCCGTCGCTGCCGAAAGCCGGAGCCAGATTCAGCAAATTGAGTGCTGCCCCCGTCCCGGCCAGAGCCCGCCACAGATCGCTCCCTGTGGTGATTGCCATCCAGAAGCAAAAAGCCGCAGCCACGCCCCCGGCCAGCGGACCGGCCAGGCTCACGGCTGCTCGAGTCTCCAGCGATACCCCCAGCGCATTCCACCGGACGTATGCGCCAAGGCCTGGGAGAAACATGGGAAGGTCTACCGGGAGTCCACGACGCTTGACGTCGATGTAATGGCCCATTTCGTGAATCAGGATCTGAACTGCAAGACCCAGCGCGAACAAGAATCCAAAGAGAGACCAATAGACGCTGAGGAATACGCCAAAACTAAGGAAAGCGATCATGAAAGGGGCCAGGAGCTCCATCCATGCCGGCTTCTTTGCTTTCGCGCGTGAAGGCATGTGGCGAGTAACGGCGTCGAGCTTTTGGACGTGTTCCGTTATCCACGAAACCTGAGTGGAGTCTGCCGGTAGCAGCGGCAGCGCCCGAAGCCATTCTTCCCGGGCCTCCGAAAACTTGCGTCCTTCTTCAAGAACTTTTGCGCTCGCGGCAAGTTGTGCGAGTTGCCGTGCATAAACGAGGGTGTGGCATTGCCGGCAGACGAGAGAGTCTGCCGGCAGTTCTGCAGAGCAGGCCGCGCAGCGGCTCAAGCGTTGAAGGGTCCTGCAATCTCTACAGGGTTACCTGCGGTCATGGTCCAGGCGATACGGATGCCCACGAATAGAATGACCAACCCGATAAGACCGGACACTGGACTTGCTAAACCAAGGAATGGGGAGGCCAATCCGATCATTGCAAGAAAGACCAGGCTACCGGCCAGTCCCGGACCGGCTTCGTTCGTGGCAGCTGTATCCGTAGCAGGGTCCGCTTCGGGCTCCGCTGCAGGTTCTGCTGTATCGTCCGCGTCCACGGGCACCACGTCCGAAGATGTGATCGCAGGCTTTCCAGCGCGGTCTTCCTGCATGGAATAATAGATACTCATTGGTACAGCAGATATGGAGACGGCAGCATAGGTGAGCAGCGCTGCGGCAATCTGTTGACGACGTCCGCCGACTCCGGAGGTCCCCAACAGAACCGCGCGGCCGACGATGTAGCCGACGGCAAGCGAGACGTAACCAATTTCCAGGCCCGTGACAATTCCAACGGTTGAATAGAGAATGAGCCCGAGGAGCGCGCCGCCAATTCCAAACAGGATCCCGCGCGTAAAGGCGCCATGTGTATCCTTTGGGAGCGACGCTTCCGTCTTTTGCGCGCATGTCCAGCAGGCCATTACACCATTGATAAGGAAGTATCGGCCGGTGATCGGCGTACCACAGGTCTTGCAACTCTCGCCACTCGACTGGGGCTGATACTCAGCGGTTCCGAACTGCGGTGTATCTGACATCGAGGAGAAAGCTCCTTCCGTTTAAAGTTGCGGCATTCTAGCGTTGGGTCACGATGGCGAGAAGGCTTTTGCTTCAATTGTGATAATTTCCGGATGGACGGATCACATTTCCGCTACACTCCAGCGGGCCCAACGTCAGACAACGAGGACACATGAACATTCTTCTGTACAACCCGGATAACGGCGTGACTCGGAACTTCATGCCCCACCTATGGATGTTCCTTTTGCAGTCCCTGACGCCCTCAGGGCACAACGTGCACCTGATCGACGGCAACGCTCGCCCAATGACCGAGGCGGAACTTGCGGCATTCATTCGAGATAACGATATTCGTCTGGTGGGGATCGGAGCCATGACAAGAATGGCGGCGAGGGCGTACCAGATGGCTGATGCTGCACGGGCAGCCGGCGCGCTTGTCGTGATGGGAGGGCCCCATGTCACCGAGGTCCCCGACGAACCGCTCGGCCGAAACGGCGGCCCCAGACATGTCGATGCCATTGCGTTGGGCGAGGCCGATGCCACCTGGCCCCGGATTGTGAACGATGCCGCGGCCGGCGCGCTGCATGAAGTTTATTCCCCATTGAGCGAGGCCGGCGTTGAGGTGAAACCGTCATTGCAGGACTACCCACAAATTGCGTGGGACACCATCGACCTCTCCCAGTTCAACCTGATGGGAAAACTGCCCGGATGGGCGCGCTACGTTGTGCGGAAGGTCGGACTCCCCTGGAAAAGCCTTTACATGATTCCGATCGAATCGGGTCGTGGATGTCCTTATGGATGCGACTTCTGCACAGTCACAGGTTTCTTCGGGGATTCCATCCGCTTTCGCTCGAATGAGAGCGTCGTCTCGGAACTGCTCAACATCAAGAAGCGCGCGGCCCGCGATAAGGGCGAAGTCGCCGTGTTCTTTATTGATGACAACTTCGCAATCAATGTCAAAAGAACCAAGTCGCTGCTTCGCGAAATCATTGCGCGCGATGCCATCGTTCCGTGGGTTGCACAGATCAGCATCAACCTGCTCAGAGATCAGGAACTCCTTGATCTGATCGCGGCCAGCGGAGGCCGGTGGATCTTTGTCGGGCTTGAGTCCATCGATCCAGGAAATCTCGCAGACGTGAACAAAGGATTCAACAAGCCTGCGGAGTACGCGGGTATCCTCCAGGGTTTGGCGGACCGCGGCCTTTACGCCATCACATCCTTTATTTTCGGTATGGACGGAGATCGCCCCGGTGTTGCCACGCGAACAAGCGAAGCGATCCAGTCATGGCCGCCTGGCCTTCCGGTGTTTGGATTACTGACTCCCTACCCCGCCACGCCGCTATACGACAGGCTTCTCACGGAGAAGCGTCTTACACGGCCTCAACATTGGCTCGACTTTCGTCCGTTCCACATGGCTTTCACTCCGAAGAACATCAGCATCACCGAAGCCGAAGCCGAAGTGCGCAAGGCCTGGAGTGAATCCTACAGCGCGGAAGCGGTGGCGGCCGCGATGGATAAGCTGAGGAATCGTCCTTTTCGTGAGAAGTCCGTGTTCTTCTTCGCCCGGCTCCTCTTTCGCGGAATTTATTTCCCGCAGATGCGCCGGAGTCAGTGGTTCTGGTTACTGGTCTCGCATCGACGGGCGATCGTTCAACTGCTACGCGAGGCCGTACCCGCTCATCGGCGTCCACAGCCCGCCAACGCGCCGATCGGATCCTTTGAGGACACAAGATAAGCGGACGATTCAGGAAAGCGTCACGGGCTTCACAATGCGCAAGTTCAAGCCGAGCGATACACCCTTGCCGCCGATGGAGCCGCAATAGCCAGGGCCCCCGTCAAATCCCCGCGTTGACAGAAGTTCTCCTGCCGTGATTAGTTACCGCTCCATCAGGAGGAAAACGTGAAAATATCGCGCAGACAATTGCTCGGCGGCGCGGCCGCTCTTGGATTAAGCCGCAGCCTCAGAGGCCTGACCGCACTGGCGCAGATGACCGCCACTCCCGACGAGGATCTGGCCCTGACCAACGGGCGGATCCACACGATGGACGGAACCAACCGCATTGTTTCCCAGGTCATCATCAGGAATGGGCGCTTTGCCCAGGTGGGGAACAACCTCGCCCTTCCGGCCGGCATTCGAAACGTGAACCTCCAGGGAAAGACCATGATTCCCGGCATCATCGATGCGCACAATCACGTTGTTCTTGTCGGCAACCGGCCGGGCTGGCACACACCGCTCGAGCATGTCTTTACGATCCCTGATGCCGTCGCTGAGCTTCGGGCCCGAAGCGCGGAGGTTCCGCGCGACGAATTCATTACGACCATCGGCCCCCTCTCAGCCATGCAGTTCATGGAAAGGCGCCTTCCGAATCTCACCGAACTCGACGCCGTTGACCGGCCCGTGTACCTCCAGGCTGCACAGGGCGGCACACGCACGAACAGTAAAGGCAAGGCATGGCTCGAGGCCAAAGGCGTCATGGTCGGAGCCGACGGCACGATCGCGGGACAGGCAGCAGGACTCGCGCTCCAAACGCTTCGCAAGGAACTGCTGACGCCCGAGGCACGCAAGCGCACGGCGCTGGGCGCGCTGCAGTATTACGCCAAACTCGGTATCACGACTCATCGGGACGCCGGCGCTTTCCACTCCGATGCGCCCGCCACTGGCATTGCAAACGAGAACACGTACACCATGCACGATCCGTTTCTGGCGCTCAACCGCGAGGGAAAACTGCCCGCGCGATTGAGGATCGACTTTCTCCATCAGGATCCGCCGAACGCCAACCCGCCGCTGCCGACGCTTGGCCCGCGCCTGCGAAACTCATTTCCCTTCTTCGGCAATGACTGGCTGAAGACCGGCGGTATCGGGGAATTTACCGGTGGTGGTGTCGAAGGTCTGCGCGCAATCGCAAAGGCCGGCTGGCGAGGTGAAGATCACGCGCTCAATCTTGCCGGCGTGACAGCGCTCATTCGCGATCGCGAAACGGTCAATGCGGAGATTCCGATCACTCAGTTGCGCTGGATCATTTCGCACATCCCGGATTTTCCAAAGGAACTGGCGGATCGCGCCAACGCGATGGGCATTGGCGTCCTGGTTGGTTGGGGTCCGCTGCGGACGCCGTCACAGAGTTCGGCCGGCGTTGGTCCGCCGTATCGCATGCTCATGGGCCATCCGATCAAAATGGGCTATCACTCGGATGGCGGCGACATCACGGTCATCAACCCGTGGCTGAATTTCTCGACCATGATGACGGGCAAGAACCTCGCGGGACAACCCATTCTCGGCGACCAGGCGCTGACGCGTCCTGAAGTGCTTCGTCTCGCGACCGCAGCCAACAAATGGTTCATTTGGGAAGACGACCTTGGCTCCATCGAAGTGGGAAATCATGCCGATCTTGCCGTGCTCGACCGTGACGTGCTGACCGTTCCGGAAGACGACATCCGAAAAACGAAATCCGTCCTGACGATTATCGGCGGAAAAGTCGTCCACAACGACGGCGTCATCCGGTGACGTTGGCTTATTCGTAACTCATCAGTTCGCCGGGCTGGCAATCGAGGACGTCGCAAAGAGCTTCCAGCGTCGAGAATCGTATGGCCTTCGCACGATCGTTCTTGAGGATGGACAGGTTCACCAGCGTGACCCCGACCTGCTCCGCAAGCTCGGTCAAAGTCATGCTGCGCTCCTCCAGCAGCTTGTCGAGGTGAAACGTCACGTGCCGCGGCTCACTGCGAGGTTTGCGTCGGGTCACACCAGGCCCTCGACATCTTCTCGCAGGCGAATGCCGGCAGCGAAGACTTCCGCAAGGACAGCGAGCGCAAATCCCATCCCAAACGCCACAAACATCCCCGTTGCATCCCAACTGAACATGGAGAACTCATGGAGCGTCCCGCTCACGAGTTCCATTTCGGCGATGCCTGACCACGCATGAACCGCCGGCGCGATGCAGATCAGGCCTGCAATGATCCGAAGACGGCGGACGTTGGCCCAGACGAAGGGGTCCCCCGGCGCTTCACGAGTTCCCACAGCCGAAAGAGCGACGCGGCGAAAGAGCCAGATCATCACCACGAACAGAAGATCCAGCGGCAATGCCGATAGCCGGGTGAGGGCCCTCGACTTGAAAGTCGAACGGTCAACGGTCACGTAGACAGGAAGACTGCCTTCTGCACGTACCCCTGACGGCATCTTCTCCTGCAGGTCGGGCACCATCAGGCTGCCGTTGGCCAGCGTGTAAATGCGGCGTTCATCCGAGAAGGAGGATTCAAACTCCCGCTTCTCCTTACCTGCTTCGAAACGGAACCAATACCGCGGGTGGACGTCGATCGCGTCGAGCACGGTGGCGGCGATCGCGTAGGCAAATGCGGCAGTGGTGATCCAATACAGCAGGCGCCGGTTCGGCCGCCAGAGCCATGAATCCTGGTTGAAGAGGAAATGTCTGATGGATTGACTGAAGCTCATGCCTCACCTCCTATTGTTATTGATAAACGATAACATCGATTATCGATAAGTCAAGAAATGAAGCTGCGGGTCGCCATGATGCATTAACGCGCGAAATCAGCACCCCGGAGGGGTGGAAGGAGGCTAGCCAGGTGTCGAGCGCGAAGCGCGACACGCCTGGTTCGCAAAGTCTCGCAAGATTGTGCGCGCTGAAGGCGCGCAAGGAATTCCCCGCAGCCCTTCAGGCTGCGCCGCCTGGTAAAACGAACCAGGGGTTGCGCTCGTTTCACTCGCTTACCCCTGGCTACCTTCCCTGCACGCCTCCGGCGTGCGAGACCGCAGTTTCGAGCATTGGGCTTGTTGCACTCGCTTACCTCTGGCTATTTCCCCCTGACTCAATCCAGAAAGGTATCTTCCGTCAGCCGCGTGGGCACGTACTCTTCGGTCACATAGCTGATGTCTTTGCTGATCAGCGCCTCGACCTCAAGCTTGAACCCATTCTTCAGCATCAATTCGATTTCTTTCTGCCAGGGCTTCTTGTGCACGAACCATGGATACTGCGCGATCTGGCGCGCCCGCTTGATGTCCTGATCGTTGAGCTTGATCTGGACGCTCGGCTTGAGCTGGCACCGTTCGTAGTCGTTGCTGCGCAGGCCGAGAAAGCGCGCCGAGGGTATCGCCATTCGGCGTGACTCGTAGGCGAGATTGATGGACCCCTGTTTAAGCACGCTGTAGATGTAATACCCCCAGGGATCGTTATCGAGCAGGCAGTAGACAGGAAGTTTCAACTCATTGTGAAGACGATGCAGCATGCGCCGGACGCCGCGCGGCGGCTGGCCGCCCCCATGCGTCAGGATGCAGTTGTGTTTCTTCCAGAACTTGTCTTCATTGAATCGGCGCCAGACCGTGTCCTTTTCGACGTGCAGGATGAACTTCGCGGTGTTCTTTTTGAACTGTACGATCTCGGGCTCAACGATCGACGGCACGCTGTAGCCTCCCGACCCCATGCGTGAGCAGTCGATCTCATCACCACTGTCAACCAGTGTGATCGGCCCTACCATCGCCCCGGCATTTTTCGCATAGAGATGCAGTTCTTCACGCATGGCATCGAGCGACACCTCAACGTCCTCGATGATCGGATCGCATTCATCCTGCGTGTCGAAGGTTTCCTCGCGGGCGCCTTCGATGGTGTGCTTGAGCAGATAGAACAGACCTCGGATGCTGGTTGTCTTTCCCTGCTCGATCAGCTGCTTGCATCCTGACCCGACCAGGAGCGTCTGCATATAGCTCTTTGCCTGGTTGAGGTTGAAGAGCTCCCTGCGGTTGCTTCCCGAGCCCATTTCTATAATGCGTTTTGACTGGTTGAATCGGACATTCGACAGGGAGCGGGATGGGATGTCCACGTGAGGAGGGCGGCCTCGATCCGCGGACTGAACGACCATGTCCGCCAGACCGCCGATAGAGCCGAGAGTCTTCTTGTCTTTGTCCGTCAGCGTTACACCGTCGGCAGCCTTTTTTACTTTCTTAGCCATGCTGTTCCTTCTCCGGATCGACGATCAGGACATTCTCCCCGAAATTCTCTTCGGCTTCTTCGACCTTCTTTCCCCGATCATTAAAGCGCGCGTCCGCGATTGCGGTTCTGCGTTTGGCAAGATCCACAAGCTGCCCGTAGAGTTTCTTCGAGGAACGATCATCATATTCCTTGATCGACGAGACGGCCCTTGCCACCTCTCCCAGGTACCGCAGGAAAACCTCACGCCGCTCGCCCTCCTGCTCCACGCGCTTGCGCTGGTTCAAATACATTCCCAGCTTGCGCCCCACTGCCTGCAAGGCGAGCCGCAATTCCTTAAGGATTTCCGGATAGGAAGCGATCGCCTCCTTGGATTCACTGGTGAAAGGCACCCACACGCTGGCCATGTGCACCATGAGCGTGATCGGGCCGCTCGGTAATTGGCCGCGTGATTGTGAAAGCCCATACGAGCGCCAGTTGTTGGATATCACCGACTGGGTGATGGCGCATGCGGCCGGCTGGAACTGCAGCGGCACGCGATTGGCGTACCGCAGCACCTGCATCACCTGTCCCTCGGAGACATTCACATTCTTCATGGCTGCGTGAAGCCGGCCGATGGACTCCTTGTCGAGCTTGGCAGGAGTCTGACGAGGGCCCATGCGCGCTTCCGACAGAATTCGCTCGACTCCCGAGGATCCAAGTCCATCGAACGTCGTCAGCAGGAACTGTCTGAGCGAACGCGCGTCGCTTTCCGAAAGAAGTTCGGTCAGCGCATCGAGTGAAACCTTTTGTGTCGGGCTGGAAGCGCCGTACGCGAGCCCCACTTCGATCAGAAACGGGTTGCCGCGATAAACGGCGGGTGGGCGGGTGGCCGCACAGAAGAATTCTCCGGGAACCTGGTGATGCAGCCCCTTCAGAATCAGCTGCTCCCCGATGGGTGAGATGCAGTCCGTGGACGGCGCGGCGATCCTGGTGTTCTGTATCGCCTGATACAACGCATCCGCTTCCTGCCTGCCGATGCGCTTGGTATTGGCACGAGCGCTGATCTTCGCCGTCTGGCAGATCGTTTGCGCGACTGCCGGGCTGACGCGTGAAAACGAACTCGTCAGAAACTTCGACATGCTTCCAGCGCTGGAATCCTTGAGCATCGTCACGAGCTGGCCGAGTTCAATGCCATACGGGTGAGGCTTGATTTCCTGCGGCTCCACGGGAAGCTGCGTTGTCGATCGCCAGAATGACTGCGCATTGCTCTCGGGATCAATGTAGTGAATCGTGACGTGAGGGTTTGCGATTGCCGTCTGTTCCAGATACTCGTCAACGCTGCCCCGGCCGCGCTGGTAGCGTCCTTCGAGCTCGATCGTGACGCGCGTGCCGCTGTGCAGAGCTCGCGGTGTCGCCGGCTTTTCCGGATCGGCGTTCTGAGCAGGCGGATAGTGCGTCACCCACTCAATGCCATGATCGGTGATGTATTGATGCCCCTTCTCGCCCGCCGGAATCTCTTCACCATCGCCGCGGCCGTTGACGATCTCCGGCTGATTGCGCTTGGTGTCGATCTGGATCTCGAAGTAGTGCGCGGGTTTTCTGAGGGATGTTGACGAGATGATCTTTACCGGCTTCCCCGTCGTGAGCATGCCGTACATTCCGGCTGCGCTGATTCCAATTCCCTGCTGACCGCGGCTCATACGCAGCCGGTGAAATTTCGATCCGTACAGCAGTTTGCCGAAAATCAGCGGTATCTGCTTTTTCACAATGCCGGGGCCATTGTCCTGCACGCCGACTTTGTATCGGTTCGTGCCGGTGGATTCCAGGTGAACCCAGATCTCCGGAACGATTCCGGCTTCTTCGCAGGCATCAAGGGAATTGTCCACGGCTTCCTTTACGGCTGTGAGAAGCGCCTTTCGCGGATTATCGAAACCCAGGAGATGACGGTTCTTTGCAAAGAACTCGCTGACGGAGATGTCTCTCTGCTTGGCGGCCATGGCCTCGGCGGTGGCCCGCCGCGGCGCTCGCTCGGCTCCGGTACCCTCTGACTGCTGATTGTCTTCCATAAAACACCAAGGCTCAGTTTGGGCGTGACGGGAGCCAAATCAGGTCCGATGGGAGCCGGTTGGAGACCATTGAACAGGAGATAAGAATTTGAAAGTGGAAAGTCCGGCATTGGAAACTCCAAAAGTGGAAACCTTAAATTGGACCGGCAGTCTGTGCTGGCTTGGCGGTTCTTAATCGGCCCTTGAAAGTTCCGGCGTACGGTACACACGTTGCAATAGCTCACTGACCGCTTGCAGTAACACGTGCCAAGACGGTTGTGATCAGCTGGGCTTTGGTTGGGAGGAGCTTATAATTCGTGCACGAATACGCAACTCTGCCAAGGCCAAACTAAATTGCGACCAGCTCAATCAGGCAGGGTAGTTTGGGCGTGCAGTAGAACAGGGGGTATCGGGATATGAAGCGTCTCGGTTTACTAATCGCTCTTGTGTTGCTCGCGTGGCCTCTCCCAGGGAGACAGTCAGGCGCGATCTTGGCCGGAGAGGTGCTGCGCACCGATACACGCGCACCAGTTCAGGGGGCAATTGTGTTTTTGCGAGATCCGTCTGTAGTGCAAACGCCCGCCGTGAACCTGGAGCCGTTCGGGTCTCTTCCACAAGCAACTACTGATAGCAATGGGCGGTTTTCTCTTCAAAATGTGCCTGCCGGCAGGTACCGACTTTTCGCGAAGGCAAATGGCTACGCCACTCGAGAATCTCGGCAGGTTCTCGGGGGCTTTGCAGGTGTGCCTCTTGAAGTCGCGTCCGGTGAAGTTGTCAGAGACCTATCCGTTGGCTTAATTCCGAACGGCTCGGTCAGCGGCCTCATAAGAGACCCTCGAACGCGAGACCCATTGGGCGGCATACCGGTCTTCTTGACAAGCCCTTCCTATGACACCGCTGGCGGGAGACGTTTTCGTATCGTTGGAAAGACCACTACTGATGGCGCAGGTCGGTATTCGTTTTCTGATGTAGTTACCGGATCATACTATTTGGCCGCGGGTATCGAGGGGCTCTCGACCGCTTTGAACGGCCGAAAGAAGAATGAATTTGCTGTTACTTACTATCCTGGGTTGTCAGATATCGCAGCCGCGACGCGAGTTGACGTAAGACCGGCGCAGGAGACCGCCGGTCTTGTGTTCGATCTTGTAGAGGGCGAGTCACGACGTCTCACGGGACGAATAGTTGACGTCACAACGGGAAGGCCGCCAATCGCCGCAACATTGATGTTGCTCTATCAGTCATTGGTCGGCGATCCGGACATCACCCCGCTCGTTACCACTGCGGCTTATGATGAAAAGAGTGGGACCTTTAGTTTCTCTGACCTTGAACCACGCGAGTACACGCTTTCAGTGATGCCGGGTGTTGTGGGGCCCCGTGAACTCATTGGGCAAACGCAGTTGGATGGTTCCTCACCACTAATCGATCAATCTGCCGCAAAACCCGTAGTGACGGTTGTTGATCTCCGGAGATCTGATGCTGACAACCTTACGATTCGTGTCCCAAGTGGGAAAGCCAGTGTGTCAGGCACTGTCCGATTGGAGGGCGGGGCCTTCGACCCTAGCCGGGTCCAATTCGTACTTAGAGCATTGACGATCGGTGATCAATCCTGGACGGTACGGCCAAAGCCGGACGGTTCCTTTGAGGTTAATAACGTAAAGGCAGCCGACTATCGCTTAATACTCCCCAACCCACCGCAAGGGGCCTATGTCAAGCAAGCGCTCTTCAACGGTGTAGACGTGGTTGGAAGCCCTATTCGCATTCTGGATGGGACTGAAGGCAAATTGGATATCGTTTTGAATTCTAACGGCGGACGTGCCCAAATTGTTGTTCGAGATGAGCGTGGAATACTAATGCCCGGCATCTTCACCGGACTAATACCCTCTACCACAGAACGACTAGACCTCTACCGAGGGGAATTCACGGGAAGTTTGGGAGAGCTTGAATTCCTGGGAATCAGCCCCGGCACATATCGAGTTCTCGCCTCAGAGGCTGGATATCCTCTCGCATACTTCGACCCGACATTCGTAGAGCGCGTGAGACAATACGGCACTGTCGTGACGGTTCCCGAGGGCGCTCGGGTGCAGGTCGATTTGAAAATAAATCGCCACTAGCCAGAATGCAGTTCTAGTTCTTCGATTACATCTGCAGCCATGCCAACAGCCTTCCTACTCGACAGCTATTTAGTCTTGGCAGTGCGGTCTTCTTGCTACGGAGAGAGAGTTGGGAATTCCAAAACTATTCTTGAGAGCGCGTCCGGAGAGAGTTCAGCTGATCGGTTCATGTTGCTGGCCTCATGATCGAGAATCCCATCCTTCCGTTGTGGCGCCATTCTGTTGAGGAACCAGCAAAGCAACAGAACACCGACGATGAACAGCGCTACTCCCAGGGTGAAATTCATTCGGCTGCTTTCAAGCCCATCCTTCACGTTCGGCTTTGTCCTTCACGACAGCTGATGCCGTCTCGGCTGGTCCAATTTAAGGTTTCCACTTTTGGAGTTTCCAATGCAGGACTTTCCACTTTCAAATTCTTATCCTGTGCCTTACTCCACCAACTTATTCTGAATCGCGTAGTGTGTAAGTTCAGCGTTGGTTTTCATCCCCATCTTTTCCAGAATCCTCGCCCGGTAGGTGCTGATGGTCTTATCGCTGAGCGAAAGAATCCCCGCGATTTCGCTGACGGTCTTCCCTGACGCGATCCATCGAAGAACTTCGTACTCCCGGTCGGAAAGCGTTTCATGCGGCGGGGCGTCGCTGCCGCGCTCCAGATCGAGAACCAGCTTCTCTGCCAGAGCCGCGGTGATGTACTTGCTCCCGGTTGAAACCTTTTGGACCGCGGCAACAAGTTCTTCCCGGGAGCAATCCTTGGTGACGTAGCCTGACGCCCCGGCCCTGAAGGCCCGGCGGGCATACTGTTCTTCCGAGTGCATGCTGAGGATCAGCACGGGCAGGCGCGGCCGGACTTTCCGGAGGTCTTTCAGAACCTCGAGGCCGCTGCGATCCCCAAGAGTGATATCGAGGATGACAACATCCCATTCGTTTTCTTCAGCGAGTTTGAGCGCGCTGTCCGGGCCATCGGCTTCTCCGAAGGACACAGAACCGGGCCTGTCATCGAACATCCGTTTGATTCCGTCGCGAACAACGGCGTGATCATCTACCAGAAGGATTTTTGTCACTGTGGGTTACCTCGTTCAGGCTGTTGCCGCGGCGTCGCGATCCCTTAAAGGAACGCGCAACTCCACGGTGGTTCCAACTCCCTGGACTCCCATAATCTCAAGGCTGCCGCCGATCAGGTCGGCGCGTTCCCTCATCCCCAGCAGACCCAGCGACCCGGGTCCGGTCCTCTCCGATTCGAGAATTCCTCTTCCATTGTCCTGGACGTGAAGCAGCACTTCATCATCATCTTCATCAAGTGCGACTTGAATCCGGGTTGCGTGTGCATGCCGCAAAACGTTGGTCAAAGCTTCCTGAAAGATCCGGAACACCGCGGTTGATCGATCCGGATCCAGATCGATGTGTCCCGGCGCACAATCATAGATGCATTGGATTCCTGTCCTTGCCTGAAACTGCTGCGCCTGCCACTCGACCGCCGCCGCGAGTCCGAGATCATCCAGGATACTCGGCCTCAGCTCGGCAGAAATACGACGGACGACGTCGATGGTCGAATCCACGATGCCGGACATGGCGGCGATCTTTCCCTGCAGCGGTACTGACAGCGAGATGTTTTCTGCGCGCGAAACGACCTTGCCCATCTCTTCGAGATCCCACTTCATGCTCGTCAGTGCAGACCCGAGTTCATCGTGAATCTCGCGGGCAATCCGAATACCCTCGGCTTCCCGCGCAGACCTGACGCTGATGGTCAGGGCACGCAACTGCTCGGTCTTCGCTTTGAGTTGTTCATCCGCCTGCTTCCGTTCGGTGATGTCCTGGATATAGGCAATGAAGAAACGGCGTCCTTTTACCGGCTGGCGGACGAGCGCCACTGAGACATACGCCCAGATGATTTGGCCGTCTTTACAGACGTACCGCTTCTCGAAATTCGCGCTGTAAAGATCGCCGTTGATTGCGCTCGAAAGAAATGCCATCCCGAGGTGCTTGTCCTCTTCGAGAGTGATTTCGCTGAACGATCTCTGTTCCAGTTCTTCCTTTGAGTAACCCAGCATGTCGCAAAACGCGGGATTCACGCTGAAGAACCTTCCATCAAGTCCCACCAGGCCGACACCGACGGTAGCGTTCTCGAATGATGTACGGAAGAGTTCTTCGCTTTCGCGCAATGCCTCCTCGGACCGCTTGCGCTCGGTAATATCGTTGGAGACAAAAAGCATGCATGCCTCGCCGCCAATCTCGATCGGTTCAGCAGAGACCAGCGTGTTCCGTGCCTCTCCACCTTTTGTACCGGCCTGTGCTTCCCAGTTGCGGATGGGTTTGCCGGCCTGAAGGAGTTGCCGAATCCGAACGGCTTCTGCTCCGGCCCACGCTCTGATGTCGAAGATCGGACGCCCGATGATTTCGTCTCGCGAAAAGCCCATGTCGTTTACGAAACAGTCATTGACCGCCACCATTTCGCCGTTCCGAATTTTGAGAATCCCCATGCGAAGCGGGCTGAGGTTGAAGGCCTTTGAAAATCGCTCCTCCGAGACGCGAACCTCATGCTCGGCCTGCCGGCGCTCGGCAATCTCCTGCCGGGCTCGTTCGAGTCCCTGCTCGATGCTTCGCGTCGCCAGAGTAACGAACACGGCGGCAATCATGAGACTGATTGCATGCGTAATCAGCAGTTCGGAGGGGCGGGTCATATCGGGTGAATACTGGATCAACCCATTTCTTTCGGCCAGCCACATGCCAATGCCGGCAAGAATGCTGGCGGCTGCGGTCCCGATCGCCGCTCGTCGTCCCAGCAGAAGACCCGCCATGATGACCGGCAAAATGAAGTTCCGGAAACCTGCCGAATGAAGCCCTCCTGTTTCCGTTGCGGCCAGCGAAAGCGAGAGCCAGAAAACGATAACGGTGCCTGCACTTGCCAGGCGTACGGCGCCGTTGTGCATGACGACCATCATTGCCAGGAGGACAAGAATGATGGGTACGACAAAGCTGGGACGAGAAGGTTCGGCGCCGGTAACAAACCGGATGAAGATCGCTCGCGCAATCAGCGTCAGCAGGATGACATTCAGCAGCCGGGCAATGCGCGTCTTGTCGGCATCATCTTCAAAAACCGGTGGCGCGATGAACCGCTTGATCCATTTGAGCATGCAGCCCTCGTCTATCTGACTCGATGACGGATCTTAGCACCGACTTCCAGCAAGGCCCCTCTAGTTTGTAGGGCGAACACGGACACAAAAATCATTGTTGGGCCGATTTTCCACGCCCGCCCAGGTGCCTATGTTGTACGTGAGCCTTGAATGGCCTCTTTCTGAAACGCCACGGAGCCATGGTGTGTTCAAAGCAGGGGAGCTACATGGGAAATATCCTGATGATCGACGACGGCGCGCTGGTTACCAGCTGGCTTAGCGAAATACTGAGACGCGAACACCATGCTGTCGAGACTGCAACGGATGAAAAAGATGCCCTGGACCTCTATAACGAACACCTTCACGACCTGATTGTCGCGGATGTGAAGGCGCCTCATGGACTCGAATTGGTTGGGGAAGTTCTCCGCCGGACTCCACACGCTCGCATCCTTGCGATCGTCGGCAGCGAGGTGATCCAGCCCGATTCGATAGTAAATATGGCCAACACCTTCGGTCTCGTACGGGTCTTGCGTAAACCGTTTTCAATCGAAACCTTCCTGAAGACGGTTACTGCGCAGCTGTCCGAAATCGACTCCTAAAACATATGAACACGGTGGAACTTGCTTTGAAGACGATGCGGGTCTTTCTTGTTGACGGCTCCCGGCTGTTGAACGAAGGACTCAGCGAGCGACTTGTCGAATTGCCCGGACTCGAAGTCGTCGGGGAGGCGGATAACCTGGCTGATGCCGTTCGCGAAATCCGTCTCCAGACTCCTGACGTCGTGATGCTCGACGTCAGCCTGCTCGGAAAATCAGGACTCGACCTGGTTAATGCGGTGACCCGCGAGGAAACCGCTCCGTTTGTCATGGTACTCGCCGGCAATGTGTCGGGCTTTGAGGCAGGGCCGGACATCCTGCTTTACAAGGCTTCGAGCGTCGCGAGCGCCGTCGCGATTCTCGAGAACCTTCTCCGCCATTTCCAGGCATCGGAGGAATCGTAGAGTTACTCTGGAAGAGCGACCGGCATGCCTGATGACTCGGGGGGGCGCAGGCGTACCGCTTCCAGATCTGGGAGAGCGACCGGCACGCACTGCTGACTCGAAGAGCGCAGGCGTGCCGCTTCCAGACTTCACTTTCTTTCGCGCATTACGACTTCCCGTACCGCCGATTTCAGTACCCTTCTCCACACCCTTAATCAGCCGCTTCGAAACTGCTGTCTCGCACGCCGGAGGCGTGCAGGAAAGGTAGCCGGGGGTAAGCGAGTGAAACGAGCGCAACCCCTGGAAAACGGGGCCTAACGAC
>Ga0068859_100003398_pt1 | contig 16192 bp, 18 predicted proteins | sample KBSSwiS22_FD_66585 | JGI IMG/M metagenome (GOLD analysis project Ga0068859, IMG submission 66585) | Switchgrass rhizosphere microbial communities from Kellogg Biological Station, Michigan, USA - KBS Switchgrass S2-2 | ecosystem: Host-associated > Plants > Roots > Rhizosphere > Soil ...
TCGCCGCCGTCGATCAGCTGCGCCGGCTCACCGTGGGCCCGGAGAGCGCGGGCTCCAACCCGGGTCCGGCTTGCTACGATCGCGGGGGCCGGCGGCCCACGGTCACCGACGCGGACGTGGTCATGGGGCGGATCGACCCGGACCGATTCGCCGGAGGGCACGTGGCTCTCGCGCCATCGGCCGCCGCCGCCGCTCTGGTGGAGCACGTGGGCCGCCCGCTCGGATTCCTGGCGGACGTCCCGTCCTCGGCGGCGGCGAGTCGCGCGGACGCCCGCGCGGAACTGCCCGCCTCGCCCGCCGCAGTCACGTCCGCGAGCGGGGTCGCCGAGATCGTCGACGAGAACATGGCCAACGCCGCGCGTGTGCACGGCATCGAGTCCGGCAAGGAGCTGGCGTCGCGCACGTTGATCGCCTTCGGTGGCGCGGCGCCGCTGCACGCCTGCCGCGTGGCGGAGAAGCTGGGCATCGGCCGCATCGTGATCCCCGCGGGCGCCGGCGTCGGCTCGGCCATCGGGTTCCTGCGCGCCGAGATCGCGTACGAAGTCGTCCGCACTCGCTACGTGGACCTCCGTCACTTCGACCCGGAGGCCGTCAACGACCTCTTCGCGGGAATGCGCGCGGAAACCGAGGCCGTGGTCCGGCTCGGCGCCGGCGATTCCGCCCTGACCGAGACGCGCACCGTCTCGATGCGCTATCGCGGCCAGGGCCACGAAGTCACGGTCGCCCTTCCCATCCGGGCCTTCGCGCCCGCCGACGCCCAGCTATTTCTCGAGAGCTTCGAGCGCGCGTACCGCCTGCTCTACGGCCGAACCATCCCCAGGTTGAGCCTCGAGGCCATGAGCTGGAGCCTGTCACTCGCGAAGAGCCGGGCTCTCCCGGAGCGCGCCACGGACGTGGCGCCCTCGAAAAGACCGGCGGCCAGCCGCACCCGCGCCATCTTCGACAGCGACCTCGGCGCCTTCGCGGACGTGCCCGTGTACGCCCGGAGCGAGCTGTCTCCGGGGGCCTTTCTGCCGGGCCCCGTTCTCATCGTGGAGGACGAGACATCCTCGCTCGTCAACAAGAACCACGACGTGCTCGTGAACGCCCTTGGCTATCTGGTGCTGACCCGAAAGGAGCTCCCGTGAGCAACCGCCGCGACATCCGGCTGCAAGTGATGTGGAACCGCCTGCTCGCGGTGGTCGAGGAACAGGCGCAGACGCTCGTCCGCACCGCGTTCAGCACTTCCACGCGAGAGGCCGGCGACGTCTCTGCCGGCATCTTCGACCTGAAAGGCCAGATGCTGGCGCAGGCCGTGACGGGCACGCCCGGACACATCAACTCCATGGCCCTCTCTGTCGGCCACTTCCTCGAGCGCTTTCCCGTGGCCACCATGGGCGAGGGCGACTGCTATCTGACGAACGACCCCTGGAAGGGCACGGGCCATCTGAACGACTTCACCGTGGTGTCACCATCCCATCGCAAGGGCAAGCTCGTCGCGCTGTTTGCCTGCACCAGCCACATGGTCGATATCGGCGGGCTCGGGATGTCGCCCGATGGGCGACAGATCTATCACGAGGGCCTGTTCGTCCCCATCATGCCGTTCGCGACCGCCGGCGTGGTCAACGAGTGGCTGCTCGAGCTCGTGCGCGCCAACGTCCGCGAGCCCGTCCAGGTGGAGGGCGATCTCTATGCGCTGGCCGCCTGCAACGAGACCGGTGGCCGCCGCATCATCGAGATGATGGACGAGACCGGCATCGAGGATCTCGACGAGCTCGGCATCTTCATCATCGACAGCACGAGCCGCGCCATGCGCGAGTCCATCAACCGGCTCCCCAAGGGCACGGTGTGCAATCGCATGACCATCGACGGGTTCGATCGTCCGATCGAGCTCGTGGCATCGCTGACGGTGGGCGACGGTGAGATCGTGGTGGACTTTGCCGGGACCTCGCCCTACTCGGACTACGGCATCAACTGTCCCAAGTGCTACACCGACGCCTACACGGCCTTCGGGGTCAAGTGCGTCGTGGCCCCCAAGCTCCCCAACAATGCCGGGTCGCTCGCGGCCATCAAGACCGTGGCGCCCGAGAACACCATCATCAATGCGCCGCACCCCTGTGCCGTCGTGGCGCGCTCGACGGTGGGGCACATGCTGCCGGACCTGGTCTTTGGCTGTCTCCATCAGATCGTGCCCGGGCAGGTTCCCGCGGAGGGGACGTCCTGCCTCTGGAACCTGAAGCTCGGAGCCGGGCCGGGCATGACCTCGCGGACCACGCGCACCGGTCTGCCACCCACGCCCTTCATGGTGATGAGCTTCCACAGCGGCGGTGCGGGCGCCCGCCCGTCCCTGGACGGGCTCTCCGCGACACCGTTTCCGAGCGGAGTGAAGAACGTGCCGATCGAGGTGACCGAGGCCATCAGCCCCCTCGTGATCTGGAAGAAGGAGTACCGGCAAGACTCCGGCGGCCCCGGCAAGTTTCGCGGCGGGCTCGGCCAGACCATGGTCGTGGGCAACCGCGAAGGCGCCGAGTTCGCCATCTTCGCCACGTACGACCGGGTAGTCAACCCGCCGCGAGGCCGCGAGGGCGGAGCCAATGGCATGGCGGGCCGCGTCAGCCTCGGCTCGGGGGCCGCCATGAAAGGCATGGGGCGTCAGATCATCCCGGCCGGCGATCGTGTGGTGATCGAGATGCCCGGGGGCGGCGGGTACGGCAACCCTGCCGAGCGCGATGTCGAGCGGATCCGCGAAGACGTGCGGAGCGAGCTGGTCTCCCGCGAGGCGGCGGAGCGCGATTACGGCATCGTCGTCACTGGAGGCGGCCCAGGGGACCCAGGTCGAGATTCAGGTCGTCGGGAGACAACTCGAACTGCGCCGCAAGGCTGGTGATCGTTTCCTCCAACCGCATCAGCGCGAGACCCAGCGCCTCCGTCTCTTCGGGGCTCAGGGAGCCCGCCTCCATCCGACGGATCGCCTGCTTTTCGAACAGCTTTCGGAGAAACTCCATCAGGGTCAGCACCAGCTTCGCGACCGAGCGCTGCACGTCTTCCGGATCCGCGTTCCAGCGTGCCGGAGCGAGCTCTCCGACCCGGTGTTCCAGCTCCTGACGAAGCGCGTCGACCTCGCGCGCGCCGAGGGAGCCTGTTTTCTTCTGGCTCACGTGAGTTCCCCGGACGCGAACGCGTAGGGGGGCCAGGGCCCACTCACCGTCACGGCGGCATCGATGAGATTTGCCGTCCCCGCATGCACGGCCGCCGCGTAAGCCGCGCCCTGTCCGCGCTCGATCAGATGGTGAACGCTCGCAATCAGGGGTCGTGACCCATGAGACTCGACGCGCTGCGCACGGATGAATGAGGCGGGGGCGGCGAGGACCGCATCGAGCGCCGCGCGATGTGGGTCATGTTCGAGGGTCCGCCGGCGCTCGAGGAGATAGCGAGCGCCCGGACCGAGGTCGGCGGCAACCGCGGGCGGGGCAGACATGCGCGTGTCTTCCTCGACGCGGGGCTGCCTCTCATAGAGGCGCACGGTCATCTGCTCCCGGCCCGCGACCCGCGTGAGCGCCGCCTCGAGCGTGGCCTCCGCCGGCTCGAGACGGCGCGCAAGATCGAGCTCCCCGTCGACGATCGACCCGAAGCGAAGAGGGAGGACAGCATCCGTGATGGCGGTCATTCGCCGGATCGTCCGGTCGTGCTCGTACAGCGCCGTCGGGGTCACCGGGGGCGGGGCGTACATGTCCCCGACGACGGCGAGGAGCCTGCCAGAGGCGACGACGCGCAGCGCCTCCCCACTCATCCCGGTCCCCAGTTCCTCGCTGGGCCCCTTGGCGACGAGCGCGTAGACGTAGAGGCTCATCGCTGCGCCTTGATCCGGTCCGCGGCGCACAGAATGGCTCCGAGCCGGAGGTACACGAGGTCGACACCGGCAAGGCCGAGGATGATCTCCCCATCGATCACAACGCCTTTGGTGAGAACGTTATCAACCAGGTCGAGCAATGACGCGTCGGCCTCGTCCAACAAGCGCGCCGCCTCCGTACGGGACGGTGTCGTCATGCCGGCTCTGATACGAAGTTGTAGGGCGGCCAGGGGCCCGTGAGCGCGACGTCATATCCATCACCGTGGGCTCTCGCCTGCGCGGCGACGGCTTTCCGGAACGACCGCGCCTGCTTCTCGGGAACCAGGAAGGCCGCGTCGAGGACGACGCGAATCGCCGTATTGCTCTGGACGGGTGTACGCCGTCGCGCGTCGACGGCGGATCCGGCGAGCTCGCTGAAGATTCGCTCCCCTTCGGACAGGGCCTCTTCGATGGCCAACCGTACGGCATCCTTCTCCGCCTTCTTGCGCAGGAGAAAGCCGGTGCCCGAGGCCGTCTTCCCAGGGCGTGCTCCATCGGCACGCCGCCGAGCGGCCACGCGTTCGTCCACGCTCACCCGAACTCCCCACTCCTCGCGCCCGGCGACGAGCTCGAAGAGCCGGGCGAGCTTCTTGCGGGTGCGCACGATGTGCGCCACCGCGCGCTCATCGCTCGAGAACAGCGTGAACAGCTTCATGGGAACGACCGGCCCGGAACGCGCCGCACCTTCGACGACCGCCTCGTGGGCCATCGCACACCGGGACACCCAGTCGAGATCCCGGAGGCGGCGCTCGATCGGGGCCGCGCCATACTGCGCCACGGGCGCCGTGGCGACCACCAGCCAGATCTGCTCGCCGACGTCCAAGACGCGCGGGGGTTCGGCAGCGGGGAGACCGCGTACCCCGCGCTTCAGCGTCGGGCGCCGTGCTGCCCGGACCGCGCAGTACACATACGTCGCCGGCTCCCCAACTTTCACGCGTCGAGTGTCGTCCATGCCCGTTGCCACCGCCGGAGCCCCTCCGCCCCCCGGGGCGGCGGCACGACGATGGGAGCGCCTATGATAGCGCATCGAGGTGTCACGATCCTTCGGAGGTCCTTTCGGAGCGTGCCGACGATCCGCTGCTCGCGGTTGTGAATGCGGACGCAACGGCCACAGGCGGCGGGTGTCAGCGCGTTGACGACGGTCGCGGAGATCCCGATGTCGAGCGCGTTGACGCCGGTGACGAGACGGCGCGTCTCCAGGCGCGACAGCTCGGCCGCGCGCGTCACCACCACGAGCCGCGCCCGGCGCCGGTCGGTCAGAAGAGCTTGGAGCTGGCGCAGCTCGCGCGAGATGTCCACGAGGTCGGCGCCGAGCTGACCAAGGCCGATCACCTTGCGATACTTGAGCAGGAGGCCCATGAGCGCGTGCACCCATTCGAGACCCGTCGCGGGCATGGCAAGCAGCCGGAGCACGTGGCCGGTCGGGGCGGTGTCGACGATGACCATCGACTGCGAGTCACCGGACACACCCGGCCTCAAGACGTCGGTGATGGCGAGCAGGCCCAGGAGCTCGTCGATCCCCGGGGGGGCGAGATCCACGAGATCCTCGACGACGGCACGGTCGAAAGCGAGGTCGAAGCGCGAGCCGCCGCGCAGCTCGGCGAAGACCCGGTCGACGGCGTCGAGATAGCGCCTGCGGCGGTTTGCGAAGAGGGCGCCGGCATTTACCTCACGCGCCCTGAGGCCGCGTGGTCCGCCCGGCACGGGCCGCGCCAGGTCGTCGAGCGGGGTGGCGAGCACATCGCCGAGCGAATGCGCCGGATCGGTGGAGAGAAGGAGCACGGTGCGGTCCGGAGCGCGATCGGCGACGCTCAGGGCCACGGACGCCGCGCAGGTCGTCTTGCCAACGCCACCCTTTCCGGCGAACAGCAGCAGACGAACACCCGGTGGCGCCATCACGCTGAGCCAATCGTCACCGCCGCGGATCTCGGGTGCCGGGAGAATCGCGCGATGATGGCTCCTCCGCGCCGGCGGCCGCCGGTGCGTCGGCAACCGCGACACACGCCGGAGACAGCGACCTACCTGCCGGAGGAGGACGGGCCCGCGCGGCTCGTCCGCCAGCGTCGGCAACAGCCGGACCGGAATCGCCGGGAACAGCGTGGGCGCCCGCGCGATGATCGGCTCCTCGCACGCGACCCGCGCCTTGCACACCGGGCACGCTCCACGGGGACGCGCCGTCACGCGGTTGACAACCAACTCCTTCACCGCGATGCCCGATGCGGCGAGCGCGGCAATACCGTCCTGCGCTTCCTCCATCGCAACCACCTCGGGCAGCGTGATCCAGTGAAACGCGCACTGGCGGGGATCGCGGAGGAGGGCTTCCAGGGCCCGGGCTCGAGCCTCGATCTCGCCGATGGCGAGGTCGCTGCCGTCCGACCGGTAGCGTCCGGCGAGGCTCTCGGACAGGTAGCGATGCTTCGCCTGCATCTGTTCGAGGATGGCCGCGATCCGGCGGAGAGAGGCAGGCATCCCCAACAACCGGAGCGTATGCCCGGTCGGCGCCGTGTCCACGACGACCTCCGGATACTGCCCCGACTCGGCGAGGCGCGTCAGCTCGAGCAGCCCGATGAGCTCGTCGACGCCCGGGAACGCGAGCCTGAGCAGCGAATCGATGTCGTCATCGTCGAGATACGTTCCGCGCCCGACGATCTGCTTGAGTGCGACCCGCCGCTCCCCGATCCAGCGGTCCAACGCCCGGTCGGCATCGAGCTCGACCACGTCGAGCGTGCCCGGGTCCGCAGTCCCTCGGGCGGTTCGGCCGGCGACACGCGGCTTGGCGACGCGGACCCGGCGCGGCAGCGCGGTAAACCGCTGATCGAACACGTGCCCGAGCGAATGCGCAGGATCCGTGGAGACGAGGAGGACGCGTGCCCCGGCCTGAGCATCCACGACGGCGGCACCCGCGGCGCAAGTGGTCTTCCCGACACCTCCCTTGCCGCCGAAGAATCTGAACCGTGATCTACCGATCGCGCCCGCCGGCGGGGCCGGCTTCCCCCTCGCTCTCGTCGCTCCAGGTCGTGGCCTCGATCCCCGTGATCCTGAGCTCACCCGTCTCGCCCTCGGAGTCTCTCATGCGTTCGCGCACCACCCGGATCGCGTCCAGGATCTCGCGCTCGATCCGCGTGAACTCTTCCTCGCTGAGCTCCCCCATTTCCAGCCGCATCTGGGCCTCGAGGAGCTCCTCTTTCAGAGCGGTGTCGTCGCTCAGCTCCGCGTCGACCGCGGCGGCGATCTTGCCCAGGACGAACTTGATGCCGCCGAGCAGGAGGGTGTCCAGGATGATCACGGCCGATCACTCCTCGCGGGCGCGCTCCAACTTCAGGCGAATGTTCACGAAGTTGTAAGGCGGCCAGGGGCCCGTGTACCGGAAGGTGAGCTTGTCGTACTGAGAGCCGAGCTCCTTCACGCGCGCGTCGAAGGCGCCTTCCTCGTCACGGGACACCAGAAAGGCCGCATTCATGATCATCCGGTCGCCGATCGGCTTGTTGGCCCGCGAGGCCACGGACACGTCCCGGAGCTGGGCGAAGATCTCGTTCACGTAGCGCTCCGACCGCGTCTGGAGTGCCGCCTCGAGCAGCCGGCCATACTGCATCCGGGCGAAGTAGGTCGACCCTCTCTGCGCCGAGATCTCGCTCTTCAAGCGTCGCACTTCCTCATCGTCCTTCTCCACCTCGCGAACGGCCACGTCGCGATCCCACAAGAGCTTCAGCCCATACTCCAGCTTGTCTTCCATCTTGCCGAGTACGTCGGTGAACGCCTCATAGGCACCGCGCAGCAGCTCGACGATGTCCTCCCGGGTCTTGAACACGGTGCCGAACGACATGGGGATCACCGTGTAGCTGCGCATCACCGCCTCATTGACGCGCTCGTGAGCAAGCACGTTTTCCCGCGTCGCGTCCGGCACCTCGGTCGGCGGGTCCGATGTGACGGCAGCGATGTCCTTGTAATGGACCGTGTAGACTTCCCCCGGCTCTGTCCCGAGGCCAATCGAGCCGAATCTCTGGACGTCGGTTGCCTTGATGATGCAGTACACGTACTTCCCCCGTGTTCCCAGGGTCCTCGACGGCGCGCGTTCCTCCGTCTCGGGCACCAGGCCCCCCGGAGGAGATGCGTTGCGGGGGCTGGTCTTCACCGCCGGCACTCCCGCCTTCCGTCCCGGCGGAGGGGATTTATCGCGCCTCTTCGACTTGACGATCCCCGATTTCCTCGATGGCGCCATACGCGGTCTTCTCCTTGCGCTTTCCGCTGGTCTCAGCTGAGCAGTTTCCTGACTTCGGCGAGGAGCGCCTGCGGGAGGCACGGCTTCCTCAAAAACGCGTCACAACCCGCCACCTTCGCGGCCCGCACACTGCCTTCCAGCGCGTGACCGCTGACCACGACGATCGGAATATGCTTGGTCTTCGGGTCGGCCTTGAGCCTGCGTGTCGCTTCCCAGCCGTCCATTCCGGGCAGCGACAGGTCCATCACGATCAGGTTCGGGGGCGTGGCCAGGGCCTTCTCGATGGCCTCCGTCCCCGTGACGGCTTCATCGACGCTGAAACCCGAAAAGCGAAGGTACGCAGCATACATCTCTCGATTGTCGTGAAAGTCATCGACCATCAGGATTCGCTTCGGCTCCTCGGACGATCCGCTCATGCGGCCGGCGGTCCCTGCCGCGGCAGCTCAAGCGTGAACGTCGAACCCTCCCCGAGGCTGCTGACCAACGCCATGCGGCCTCCGAGCATGCTCGCGAGCCGGCGGCAGATGGCGAGGCCGAGCCCCGTCCCTCCGTATTCGCGTGTCGGCGAGCTGTCCACCTGCTGAAAATCCTCGAATACCTTCTCCCGATCCTCCGGCGCGATCCCGATCCCCGTGTCCCGCACGGCAATGCTGATCTCGTCCGACTCGGGTCGGTATTGCGCGGACACCAGGATCGACCCTTCCCGTGTGAACTTCAAGGCGTTGCCGAGCAGGTTGAGCACGATCTGCCTCACCTTCTGCCGATCGCTGCGCAGGAACACCGCGCCCACATCGATCTCGGTCGTCACCTTGAGCTTCGATCGCGCGATGATGGGGTCGAGCTCGGCGATGACTTCCGCGACGAGGTCCGGCACCTGACAATCCGTCATGTACAAGGGCAGCTTGCCTGCTTCGATCCGGGAGATGTCGAGAATATCATCGACGATGAGCGTCAGGTGCTTCGCGTTCGACTCGACGCGCTGCAGACTGTCCTTCTGCGGGAACGTGACCGGGCCCATCACCCCTTCCAGCAGCATGCTGGTGTAGCCCTGAATGGCATTCAGGGGCGTGCGGAATTCGTGCGACATATTGGCGAGGAACTGCGACTTCAGCGAGGACGCCTGCTCGAGCTGGATGTGCTGCCGGCGGAGGAGCTCGTTCTGCCGGACCAGCTCCGCCGTCGCCGCGTGGACCTTCGCTTCCAGCTCGTCGGACGCACGCTTCAGCTCCTCGTAGAGCCGCTCCTTTTCCAACGATGCCGTCCGGTCGTGCAAGGTCGTCACGACTCCGATCAGCTCGCCGTTCTCCGAGAGCACCTTGGCCGCCGTGGCGTCGAACGGCAGGGCCGCGCCGGACTCCGGATCGACGAGTCCGACGAAGCCGCTGTATCGCGGATCGTCACCGCTGAGCAGATTGGACACGAACGAGGAAAAGTGGGCATCGTTGGATGGGATGCTGCCCGCCACGTCACCTTCGCGGCCCGGAGGAGCGGTGAAGAGCCGCTCGGCAGGCGCATTCATCTCGACGATCGCCCCGCCGGGATCGGTGACGAGAATTGGATCCGCCACGGAATCGATCAGCAAGTTCATCCGGTCACGGTCCGCCCGGATCTCGGCGGAGGCGCTGCGAAGCTTCCGGTAGTTCTCCTCGATCTCCTCCGTGGCCCGCCGCAGGTCCGTCACGTTGCGCAGGATCGACACGACTCCGGCGCCGTGCTGTGGATCGTCGACCGGCCCACTCATCAGCTCGAAGAGCAAGTCAGACCCCTCTCGGGGGTCCGCGAGAAGCAACTCCCGGCGGACGGGCTCTCCGTCGGTCATCGCGGTCCACGACAGCGCGGCCGAGAACAACATGTTGTTCAGCGCGATGGCCCGCGCCCGGCCTTCGCTCTCCCTCTCCTTCGAGGCGAGGAGCTCTTCGGCCGTGGAGTTCGCCACGACCATCCGTCCCTCCGTGTCCGTCAAGAGGATGGGATCAGGGGCGGCGTCGATCACTTTCTGCAGTAGCGTGCGCTCCCGCTCGAATCGACGGCGCGCGTCATCCGCAGCTCGGAACGCAATCAGTCTGATCAGGCGAGGTCCCAGGAGGCTCGCGACCCACCGCCCTTCCCGCACGACGGAGGGGAGTGCGGGACCGATGAGCAGCACGCCCGCCCGCATATCCTCGTCGAGATAGAGTCCGTGGAGGGGAAAGAGGCCGTAGTGGCCAGGAGCAAGTCTCAGGCCCCCGATCGGCTCGCGTGCGGACACTCGGACGATCGTGGGCTGCGTTCGGTTCAGCGCGATCACCAGGCCGTGCCGGCTCTGATCCATGTCGACGACGAACGAGGCAGGATCGAATGACCTGAACCCGGCGGCGGCGAGGCCGACGAGCCGAGTGCCGCTGGCATCGAGCGCCGTGCAGAGAGCATGGCGGGCACGAGTGTGCGAGGTCAGCCAGCCTACCGTCTGTCGCGCGGATTCCTCCGGGCTGTCGGAAAGAAGGAGAAACTCGGCGAGCTGAAGCCGCGTCTCGCTCAGCCGCTCGTCCGCGTGCCGGGGCCCGCGACGCGAAACGGCCCTACGCATGAGCCTATCCGCCTCCGGCCGTCTTCCGTCGGCGGCGGGTGATCACCACCTCGTCGCGCGGGGCGGCCTGCGCCGCGATCTGAGCCCGAAGCGCGGCATTTTCGGCCAGTAGGGCATCATGGGTCCGGCTGTCGATGGCCGGCCGCGAGCCGGGGACGACCTGACCGACTGCCTCTGAATATTTGATGTACGTGTCGATGGAGGCAACCACCACGCGCGCTTCAACGGTGATCAAGTCGATGCCGACCAGCGACACACGAACCCAGGCATCGATGACGATGCCCTTGTCCAGCACGCGGTCGAGGACGTCGATGAGACTCGTGCCACCCTGTGTTCGTTCAACAGGCATCCGAGGGCCTCCCTTGCCCGATTATTTTCGTTTCCCCTTCACGCGACGACTAGGAGCGGGTGACCGACCGTTGGCCGCGAGCAACGCCACCTTCGACTCCAGCTCGGACAGTTGCTTCTTGAGCTCGTCGGCCTCGAATGCACGTTTCCCGGAGAATGCCGGATCGTGTCGCCACCAGTCCAGCCCGATCTCCTGCGCCTTGTCGATCGAGCACACGATGAGCCGGATTCGAATGGTCAGGAGCTCGACCTCGGCGAGGGATATCTTGATGTCTCCCGCGATGGCGAGTCCCTTGTCGAGGACTCGGTCCAATACGTCGACGAGACCGCTGGCCCGCTGACCACTCGGCTGGAGCTCGCCTCTCACGCTTTCCCCGTCATGCCAAGATTATCGACCTCGGCCGGCAAATGCGGCCGCGAAAAGTGATCGAACCCTATCACGGAACCCGTGGCTTTGGATGGGAAAAGCGGTCTGCTCGTCGCCGGCAGGCGGGCGGCGCCCCCCCTGTGCTCCTGAATCGGACGCACCCTCTCCGGCCGCGTCGCCCATCTTCGTCCGAGCGGCAAGGAGCAGCAACAGCTTTTGCCGAAACAGGACCTCCCACTCCTCGTACGTCACGTCGATCTCCTTGAGTCGCGTATCGACGTAGTCGAGGGCTGGCCCGAGCGCGCCTGTAGGCCGTTGCGTGGACTCTCCCGCCGCGGCATGAGGCGCGAGGCGTCGGTGCAGGCCCCGCATGTGGTCTTCGAGCGCCTGAGCGTCCTTGGTCCAGGTGAGATGGGCCTTCCCGAAGGCAAGTTGCTCCGCCAACACGCTTCGCGCGCGGACGACTTCTCTCTCCTCGCCACTCAGCACCAGATCCGAGGGATGCAGCACGACCTCGAACCGTTCGGCTCTCAGCGTGGTGAGCTGCTTGGCGACGTAGGCGTCCAGGGTACGCCCGGCAAGGAGGGTCAACACGCGAGTCGGCAGTCGAACCATCCAGCTCGCGAGGCGTCGATCCGTGCGCCAGCCGCCCGTGGCCAGCACACGCTGCACGTGGTCGAGCACGTCATCGTAGTCCTCGGAATCCACCACGACGGGGATGTGCTGACTGGCCCACCGGCGCGCGAGGGTCTGCAGCTTCATCACCGGGGCCAGCAGGCACATCATCAAGAGCGTCACCGCGAGCCCGAGGGTGAACGGATATCCTCGGAGCACCGCCCTCACCCGCGCCGAGCCGGTCGGGCGTTCGTCGGGATCCCGCAGGAGCAGCGAGACCGCGCCGACCAGCGCCGGCAGCACCGCCGCGGCAATCGTCATCGCCAGACGGACCCACTTGCGGTCGACCCACGCCGGGAGCGGGACGAAGGAGAGCAGAAAGGTTCCCGCACTTGGAAAGGCGATTCCCACGATCACGGCGGTCCAGACGAGCGAGCCGAACGTCATGACCGAGACGTAGATCTGCCGCTTCTCGGGCACGCGCCCGAAAATCATCGTGGTCGCCCAGCCGACCGCCGTATTCAGGATGCGCCCGGCGGAGCGGGCGATCGCCGCGAGCAGGACCTGTAGGATTGCCATCGCCACCCGAGGTTGCAACGCAAGTGCCATATGCCGAGCCCCCGTGAGGCGCCAAAAGGGCATTAGAGACCAGCGGCCCGACTCGGCAGCACGCAGCGGGTAGGCTCTTACCGGGTCTTTCGTTCCCGATGACGGGGCGTGGCCGACAGAAATGTGCTGCAACTTGCAGATGAATCGAGCCGGCCCGACGGCACGCCGCTTGCTCCCGGGTTGAAACCATGGCCACGCGATGGCGAACGGTCTGCATCGTGGTGACTCCGGGGTCCGGGGACGGACGGGCACGCGGGGTCGCGCGCCGGCTCGCGCGCCTCTTGCGCCGCCGTGGCTCCGTCGTGACGATCCAGGCCTTCGGCGACCTCCCGTCGCTCATCGGCTGGGCGAAGAGTGCCGACCCGGATTTCTCCGTGATCTTCTGCGTTGGGGGCGACGCGACCCAGAGCGCGGCGGCGCTGCTCGCCCGACGACACCGGATCCCGTTCGTGCCGATCCCCAACGGCTTCGGCAATCTGTTCGCGAGCGTCTTCGGCCATTCGTCCTCTCCACGTCGGGCCGCGCGATTGCTCGGCGACGGCGAGATCCGAATGGTGGACATGGGGCTCGCCGGCGACGAGGTGTTCCTGTCCCACAAGAGCTACGGCTTCATCGACCAGATCCAGGAGCGGGTGGAGGCGGGCCGGCGCCAGCCTCGCGACCGGACGCGCCGCCTCCTCGCCTACTACTGGACGGCCGCGCGCGCGGTGTGGACCACGCCGCTGACCCCGCTCTCCGTAGAGGTGGACGGTGCGGTGGTCGCGGAGGAGGCCGTGCTGGTGACGGTGGCGAACGTGGAGACGTACCGCGACCTGCTCCCCCTGACGCCGGTCGCCTCGCCAATCGACGGGCGCTTCGACGTGTTCGTGATCCCCCGCACCTCCAAGCTCGGACTGGCCTGGCGGCTCCTCCGCCTCAAGCTGCGCCTGCCGGGCCGCTGGAAAGGCGTCTCCCTTTATCGCGGGCGCACCGTCGTGGTCGGCAGCGACGCGGGCCGCGAGACGCTACGGGTGGTGCGCCGGGTGCTGCCGCTGCTCCTGCCTCCGGGCGCCATCGAGGTGCTCGAGCGGCGTCAGGTCGAGCTCGCGGACGAGGTACCCGTCGAGACGGTGGCCTGAAGCTCGGCGCGCTTCGCGAGCCAGCCCATGGACGCGAGCACGAGCAGGCCGATCCCGATCCACACGAGCTGCCGCGCGCGCCGCACGAAGCTGAAGGCGAGTCCGGCACCGGCCCCGAGCCCAATCGCCTCGAACGCCGCCGCGTTCGCGCTTTCGAACGCCCCGATGCTCGCGGGCACCAGGAACGTGGCGAACCGCACGCCCGCGCCCAGGGCCTCAATGACTGTCGCGGTCACGATGTCGGCGGGAATCTCGAGGAAGATGAGGATGACATACGCCTCGGCGACGCCGAGCAGCCAGCCGGCGAGGTGGAAACCCGTCGAGAGCGAGAGCCGCCGCCAGTCCCGCCGGTAGTAGTCGCGCAGGTCGGCGTCGAGGCGCTGCGCGGAGTCGTCCCGCTTCAGCACGCCGAACCACTCGAGCAATCGGCCCGCCCGGCCCACGATGCCCGTCACCTGGACACCCACGAAGCCGGCGACCGCCGCCACCTCGACCACCAGCAGCCAGCACATGGCGCCGAGCACGCGCGAGTCGATGGCGAGCGTGGTCCAGGCGAGCGCGACCCCGATCAGGAGGAAAAGAGCCTGGGCGATCGTGAGCGTGGTCTTGGCGATGACCACCGAGGGCACGCTCTCCTCGTACGTCACGTCGCGCCGGATCAGCCAGGCTTTCACCGCCTCGCCGCCAACCGAGCCGAACGCCGTCACCAGGTTCAGGGCCTCGCCGGCCAGCCGGGCCCCGTACAGACGATGGAACGGTGCGGCGTCCCGGGGAAAGGCGAACCGCCATCCCAGGGTGTCGACCGCCGCGATCACGGCGAAGGGCAAGCACACGACGACGAACTGCCACCACGTGAGCCGCGCCAGCGTCTCGAGGACTGGCGTCAATCCGATGCGATGAACCGAGACGGCGATAACCGCGATCCCGAGGACGAGCAGGACGAGCTTTAAAGCGCGCATGGCGCCTGACCCTACAACTTCCGTGCCATCGAGCAATTCCTTGCATCGTGTGGCAAGATGAGAGGTGAGGGTCATCGTGCGACGACATCTCACCTATCAGGCGGCGGCGCTCCTCGGCGCGGCCGGCATTCTCCTAAGCGCCTATGCGATCCTCGCGATCGACGCATCGCGTCATCAGTTCCTGTCGCTCGATCGCAACGTGCGGGAGTGGGTGCAGCCGATGCGCAGTGGTGGCCTCGACCTTTCGATGGAGACGGTCTCCTTCCTCGGCGAGCCGGCCGGGCTCGTCCCGCTGATCCTGGTCGCCTCCGCGCTGCTGTGGCGGGCGAGCCGGCCCTGGGCGCTGCTGCTGCCGATCCTCATGGCCGGAACGGGCGCGCTTCAGCTCACCGGCAAGTGGGCGGCGGATCGGCCGCGGCCGAACGCGGCCCCCTGGGGATTTCCGAGCGGGCACGTGCTGAGCCTGGTCGTGTTCTTCGGCGTGATGGCCTTCCTTCTCGTCACGCTGTCAGAGCGCCGGCGGCGCGTGCGCTTTCTCGCCTGCTTTTCGTGCGGGGCGGTGGTGGGACTCGTCGCGGTGAGCCGCATCTACCTCGACATGCACTGGCTCTCGGACATCATCGGCGGCTTCACTCTCGGCACCGCTTACCTGCTGATTGCGCTCGGGGCTAGCCAGCTGATCTTCGCGTCACGGCCGGCCCGCGGCGGGGCCAACCCGGCCGAGGGAGTTCCACCCGCCTGACGACGGTGCGAACCGGGTCGAGCGCGTTGGGCCCGTCGCGCGCGTCCGAGCGGGCAGAGCCGGCCCCCTCTCGAGACCCCGCGGAGGATCCACATGATCCGAAAACTCCCAGCCGGAGGTTATCGCCTCTACTCCCGGAAAAAGGATCCGAACACCGGGAAGCGCCGGAATCTCGGAACCTTCCCCACGCGCGCGGCGGCAGAGAAGCACGAGCGCGCCGTGCAGTATTTTAAGCGCCATTGAGGATGCGCGTGACCGAACCACGCGGTCGCTCCACTCGTACAACCGCTCTGGAATGGAGGGTGCCATGATGACCATCGTGACGCACGTGACGCTGAAGGAAGGAAGCGAGCCGGAATGGGACGCCGCGATGCGGGCACGGCTCGGCTCGGTGAGAGGGCAGCGCGGGTGGGTCTGCACTCAGCTTCTCATCCCGAGCGACGGGATGAACAAGCGCGTCATCGTCGGCACGTGGGAGACCCGAGCCGATTGGGAGGCCTGGCACCGGGATCCGGCGTTCGCCGAGACGCGCGCGCGGCTGAACGGGCTCGAGGCAGCCTCGAGGGAGGAATCCTGGCACGAGGTGATACTGGACGCGCGGGCGTCCGAGCTCGACGGGCTCCACGGTGCCGTCGGCATGGCTCGCGACAAGCTCGCGTCCGTGCTGACCGCCACCGCGGACTGGCTTCGGACAACGAGTCGCGGGGCGCCCTGACGCGGCCACGCCCTCGGACTATCGCGCGTCGAGCACCTCGCGCACCTTGCGGGCCAGGCTTCCCGG
>Ga0068859_100003400_pt1 | contig 16189 bp, 8 predicted proteins | sample KBSSwiS22_FD_66585 | JGI IMG/M metagenome (GOLD analysis project Ga0068859, IMG submission 66585) | Switchgrass rhizosphere microbial communities from Kellogg Biological Station, Michigan, USA - KBS Switchgrass S2-2 | ecosystem: Host-associated > Plants > Roots > Rhizosphere > Soil ...
CCAGCTCGCGCAGGACTGCGAGCTGAACGTCGGGAAGGTGCTCTGGGTCGCGGGGCATTCGGGGCCCGAGACCGCCGAGGACTCGCGGACCCACTTCGGCATCTACGAGACGTACGTGACCCAGCTCTTCCCCGAGGGGCACGTCATCGACCTGCACCCGTGGGAGCACAACGAGGTGCCGGTCGCGCTCGGTGCTGCGCTCTCGCAGAAGGCCCACATCGTCGCGCTGCACCTGACGCGCCCCGCGGTGACGATTCCCGATCGCGCAGCGCTCGGGATGGACTCGCACTTCGCCGCCGCCAGGGGCGCCTACCTGATCCGCGATTTCGAGCCGGGGAAGCCCAGGGGTGGCACCGTCTTCGTGCAGGGCACGATGACGACCGCGAACCTCGTCTCGATCCTGCCGGAGATCGCGAAGGCGGGCCTCAACGTCAAGATCGTCGCCGTGATCTCGCCGCAGCTCTTCGCGCTCCAGGACAAGGCGTACCGCGACCGGATCGCCGGCGATCGCGACCTGTGGGACGGGATGGTCGTCACCAACCGTGCGCGCAAGACGATGGGTCGCTTCCTCGCGAACCCGGTCGCGTGGGAGTACTCGATGGGCTCCGACTGGGACGACCGCTGGCGCACGGGCGGTACGGTGGACGAGGTCGTGGACGAGGCGCATCTCGGACCCCAGCACATCCTCGAAGGGATCGAGCGCTTCGTGCGCGACCGCGCGAAGCGCATCGCGTCTCTCGAAGCGGCGGTTTCGTCCTTGAAGTGAAAGGGGTCAGGCACCGTTTTGAAGAACAAAACGGTGCCTGACCCTGTTTTCCTCGACGCGAGCACCCCGCCCCCGATACCGGGGCCGGTGGCCTGCTGGCGCAATGAGACCGCGTCGCTCCGCCGCCTCATCGATCTCTCGCGCCGTGCCGGGCGCCCCGGATCGCCCGCGTGGTCGCAGCTCGTCGAGCGCGTCGCCGACGAGGGATTCCTCGCCGAGCTGGCCCCATCCGGCAAGATTCCCAAGAGCTTTCCGGCGCAGGTTCGAAAGAACGCGGAAGCGCGCCTGACCGCGCTCCGCCGGCGCGGTCCCGTCGAGCACCACGGAAGCGCGCCCCAAGTCGGCGATCTTCTCGTCGAGCGCGGCCTCGAGATCGTCTCGGCGGGCGCGGCACCCACGTTCGCGCGGCGCGTCGCGAAGGCGCTCGAGATCTTGGACGATCACTTCCCCGAGGCCGCGGCCCTCGTGCGCTCCCGCACCTGGCGCGTGGTCCCGGTCGCCGAATGGGCCACGGTGTCCTACTCCTCCGCGCAAGAACCCGGCGTCGCCTACATCAACGTGAAGAGCGCTCCGCTCCTGCGCCTTGCCGAGGATCTCCTCCACGAGAGCGTCCACATCCGCGTCCACGAGATCGAGGCGAAAGGCGATCTCGTGACCAAGGCCGGGACCACCGAGCGCTTCTACTCGCCGTGGCGGCGCGAATGGCGCCCGCTTCGCGGTCTCCTCCACGCGGTCTGCACCTTCACCGCCGGAGCGATGTTCTTCGACCGGATGCGCTCCGGCCCCTGGACGGCGTCGCGCAAGCGCTGGCTCGCGCGGCGACTCCTCGAAGAGCGAGCCAGCGTCGCGATGAGCCTCGAGGTTCTCGAAGGCGCCGAGGCGCGCCGCCTCCTCACGTCCACAGGACGCCGGGTCGTCCGCGATGCGGCGGCCGCGCATCGCGCGCTCGGCCCCGCCGCGTCCCGCGCGACCCGCTCTTTGTCCGCATCCGACCTGGCGAGGGTCGCCCGCCTTGTCGCATCCTTGCGCCGTCAACCCGTTCGCTGGAGCTGGAGCGAGAGATGAAGATCACCGTCGCCATGGCGCAAGCCATCCCCGCCGTGCTGAACCGTGAAGCCGCCGTGGAGAAGGCCTGCGCGTGGATCCTCGAAGCGGGGCGCCGGGGCGCTTCGATCCTCGCGTTCCCCGAGACGTGGCTCCCCGTCTACCCCTTCTGGTGCGACGCGGGGACGTTCTCCGCGTGGGGGCACGAGGGCGCGAAGCGCCTCCAGGCGCGCCTGACCCGCGAGAGCATCGTCGTCCCCTCGACCGACACCGACCGCATCGCGCACGCCGCGGGCGAGGCGAATTGCGCCGTCGTCTTGGGTGCGAACGAGCGCGGCCCGTCGGGCACGCTCTACAACACGATGCTCGTCTTCTCCGAGCTCGGTGAGCTCGTCGGCCACCACAGGAAGCTCGTCCCCACGTTCGGCGAGCGGCTCGTGTGGGGGCACGGCGACGCCGCGGGCATCCGCACCTACGAGGTGGCCGAGGTGAAGCTCGGCGGCCTGATCTGCTGGGAGAACTGGATGCCGCTCCCGCGGCAGGTGCTGCACGCCGAGGGGGAGCAGGTCCACGTCGCGCTCTGGCCGCACGTGAAGGAGACGCACCAGCTCGCCACGCGCCACTACGCGTTCGAGGGCCGCGCCTACGTCCTCGCCCCGGGGATGTTCCTGCCGAAGGCGGCGATGCCGCACGACTTCGAGCTTCCGGGGGACGTCGCCCCGCTCCCCGACCCGATCCTCCCCGGCGGCTCGTGCATCGCGGGCCCCGACGGATCGTGGATCGTCGAGCCCCAGTTCGACCGCGAAGATCTCGTCATGGCCGAGCTCGACCTGTCACGCCTCGACGAGGAGCGGCTCGTCCTCGACACGGGCGGGCACTACTCCCGCCCCGACCTCTTCCAGCTCACCGTGAACCGGGAGAGGTTGGTGCTCGTGAAGGAGGGATAGCTCTCCCGATCCTCAGGGCGGCGTCGCCCGCAGTTGCGGCTCCGGCGGCCACGCGCGAAGCTGGGGGACCTCCCGCTGCCTGGCCTCCTCCAGCCCGTCGAGGCGGTTCATCTCCTGGTTGTAGATCATTTCGCCCGCAATTCCTCCGATGATGTACGCGGGCAGCGCGATCTCAGGCGCGACGAGCAAGGCTCCCACCATCGCTGTGGTGCCGAAGGCCTGGCCGCTCGCTCTCCGGCCGACAAAGTCGACGCGCATGGTGTGTTGCTGACTGTACGGCGCCTGATCGATCTCGTGAACCTCGGCCGCCATGCCGAGCAGCTGCAAACCAGTCCCGAACCGTGCGAGATTCCTACCGGTGAAGGCTTGGTTGAGCCAAGTCGGGGTCGATGCGCCGATACCCAGCGCCTCGGATCTCATGAACGTCCGTCCGGCCTGGAACAAGCCGAGAGACGAGCCGTTCGACAGCGGGAGGCGCAGGTCGACGCCCAGCGCGGGCCAGCGGCCGTTGGCGTTGTAGAGCTCGAGGCCACCCTTGAGCGCCTCGCCGGCGGGTTCCGCTGTCCGAATCAGTGGAGCGATCGCGAAGCTGGGCGCCTTCGTTTGTTTCTTGCCGGGGTTCGTTGCCTCAACCGGTGCCGACTGGAACATCTCACTGCTGATCGCGAAGCCCCACCCCCGCCATTTTGACATCTGCCCCGTCGTGAAGACCTCCGCGCCGACGAGCATCGCCATGGGGAGGAGCGGGACGGCGTTGCCCGTGCGATCCGTGAGGTTGACCGGGTCGTTGTTCGCGTAGGCGTACCGGTTGAGTCCGATCGGTGCCGTGGTCGGCGCGATGGAATCCGGAGAGAAGAATCGGCCGAGGATGGGCTCGTAGTAGCGCGAGTGAAGGAACATGAGCCCCGACGCGTCCCGCCTCTCGCCGATGAAGCCGTGTGACTCCGCTTGGGCCCCGCTGACGTAGACCTCCTCGCCGTAGGGGAAGAACCGCCTGCGGCGGATCGAATTCCCCAACACGTTCGTGATCGCCTGGAGCGTTCCCTCTCGACCCGTGTGGAGCCAGTTCTTCGTCGATCCCATCATCTTCGCGACGAGGTGGGAGCCGAGCCGGATGTACTTGATCGCCTGTCCCCCGCTGACCTCGTAGTCGTCCCCGATGTAGTACTTGGGGTAGGGGGTGCCGGCGCCGGTGATGTACCACTCGCGAATGCGATTCCCGTCGGCATCGTAGTCGTACCACGTCTCGAAGCCGTTGATCGAGAAGTACATCAGACTTCGATCGACGTCGTACAGCGCGCGGAACGCCCCCGACGCCGGCGTGTTGCCTTGCACGACGTTGCCGTTGAGGTCGTACCGGTACAGGTAGCCGCCGGTGGACGACGTGATCGCGTGAACCCCCGCGCGGTCCGTCGTGAACGCGTTTCCCGCGCACTGAATCTCGTTGCCAAACCCGGTGGGAATCCCTGTCCCATACGTGTGAGTTCCCAGATGGGAATCAGAGATCAGATTCTGGGTGTTGCCATAGCCGTAGGTACGGTCTTGGCTGGCGTGCGTTCCGTTGATGGCGCTCAGGAGCTGGTGCTTCCCGTCGTAGCCGTAGGTCCAGCCTTCGTACTGGAACGGCGTGTAGGTCGTCCACAGCTGCCCGTCGGGGCGGTAGTAATACGTCTCGTCTTGATAGAGCGCCTTCAGGGGCTTCTCCGTCTTGACGCTGGTCAGCCAGCCGCGGTCGGCGGAGTAGGTGCGGGTCGTGACCGTCGTGGGACTGCTCAAATTGGTCCACGAGAGCGCACGGCCACTCGCGTCGTATTGGGCCTGGTCGATGAAGCCGGGGATCGCGAAGGGCCGACCCGCCGCATCGTACGTGCGCGGAGCGACCGCCGTCCCGACAGAGGTTCCATCGGGATACTTCGTCCAGAGCAGTCGGCCCGAGACGTCGAACCCCCACTCGAAGGTGTAGGTGGTGCCATCGACGGTCCGGCTGCGGCGGACCATCCGTCCCGCATCGTCATAGTCGAAGGTGTCGCTCCCGATGGCATCCGCCGCGCTGGTCAGGCGGCCCTTGTTCGAAAAGACATAGCTCGGGTTCCCGTTGTACGTGCCGATCCGCGCTTCGTCATAGACCCACGAGCGTCGGCCTGTCGGATAGTGCGTGCCTATGGCGCACAACGGCACGTTCTTTTGCATGAGCTTGCCCGTCTTTCGGCCGAGGGCGTCATACGAGTACTCCATGACCTGACGGAACTCGGCCGTCTTCACCGTGCCGTCGAGGCTCTGGTAATACTCGATGCTCATCTGATCGAAGCTCTCGTTGTCGCCCGCCCAGACGAGTCGGCCCGCGGCGTCATAGCGGAAATCGTTCCGGCCCGAGTCGGGCGTGGTCGTCGCGAGCCTCCTCCCGAGCTGGTCGTACTCGTAGCTCTCGGAATTCCCGGCGGGATCGCGGGCCACGAGACGCTGTCCGAGCAGGTTGTACTCGTATGTCGCCTTGTCCCAGGTCACGCCGGGATACGCGGTCGTCGAAACGCCGTGCTCGATGAGGCGGTCGTGACCGTCGAAGACCTGCTTCTGCGCGTGGTTGGACTCGTCGATCGTGGTCTTCGACGTCGAGCCGCCCCCGACGCCGTAGACGAACGTCACGAAGGCCCCGTCCGGGTGCTGCACGCGCACGGGTCGGTCCGACGCGTCGTGCCACGTGGTCGTCCACCTGGGCGTCGAGCCCGCAAAGTACGGATGGCTCTGCGCGCTCACCGACCCGTGCAGATCCCATTGCGTATCGGTCTGGATCGACTGCGCGGGAGTCGGGCCGGGTGTGACCGTCCGGTACGTGCGGCCCAGGCCGTCGAAATAGCCTCGCTTCCACACGGACGAGGTCACGTTCGGCGGTGAGGCCGAGTCGACGGCGGTGGCCGTTTCGGTTTCCACGTATTGGGCGGACGAGCTGCCGAAATCCCGGTACTTCGTGAGGACGACCGCCTTCCCCGGCGAGTCGGTCCGGATCGGTCGGCACAGGGCGTCCAACGTGGTCGTCGTCGCCAAATTGTTGAGGTCGTAGGTGACGGTCTTCGTCCCGCATCGGAAGTCGAAGAGATCGTTCGACACGGGCGCTTGGTTGAGCGCGTTCGTCGTGCGGACGACGTAGATCCCGTAGGTCGTGTCGAACAGGAAGCCCGTTCGGTTTCCCATCTCGTCGATCTCAGCCGTCATGTTCCCCGCGCAGGGCACCGTCGAGCAGTTCGTCCGGTTGTCGTCGTACTCGAATGTCCTCGTCAGGAGGTTGGTTCCATCCCAGCGAGAGATGCTCGTTTGGTTCCCCCGGGAAAGCGGCACGATGCCGCCTTGGGAGCAAGACTGCGTTCCCTGAGGTGCACGCATCGCCATGTAGCCGTCGCCAACCTCCGTTTGGCACGTCGCGCGGTCATAGAAGAAGAGCGTCTTCCCGATGAGCGGCCGGCTCGGCGTGTTCCGTGGCGTCGATTCTTCGCCAGCCCACAGATCGCTCTTCGCGGGGCGGAGGAGAAATGCGGCCGGCTCCCTGTAGTAGTAGTTGGCTATCGTCCTCTCGTCCCCGTTGACGTCGTAGTCACCCCAATCTTCGATCACGCTCGGGACGCCGAACCCGGCCTTCCACGTCACGACAGGGCTTTCGGAGAGCGTCGGGACGCTGCCGCCGCCAGGGACCGTATTGCTGAGGTCCAGTGAGTTGATCACGTCCATCGTCGTTTCCGTCAACCGCCGGATGCCCGAGGCGCAGGTCGTGCCCTTCGGCCAGGTCGACGGGCAGCCTGGGGCTCCCTCCTGGAACCGGTAGTCGTACCGTGCCACCTCGGACACCACGAAGGGTGCCGATGCTTCAGGGCCCAATCCGCCCTCGGCGTAGATGTGGACGGAGGCCTCGAGCATCGCCGTTGGCGCGGGCGCGGTTCCGAGAGGGGGCGGCGTCGCGGTGTTGTAGGTCCATTCCACTTCCGGCCGGGGAGTCGATCCTCCGTCCACGCGGTAGAAGATGTCGGTGACCGGGCAAGAATTGATCGTGCCCGGACCGTCGGGAACGCAGTCCGTCACCTGGCGGCCGTGACGGTACCCGAGGAAGCGACGCTCGGCCCGGTCGTACACGCCGTGCCCGAAGGTGTAAGTGGTCGTGGCCCGCGTGGTTGGCTCGACATCGACTCGTGGATACGTTTGGATCCGGTACGGCGTACGGAAGAGCGGAACGGGCGGAGAGCTCGGGTCCTTGGACCATTCCGTGGAGGACTTGTAGTCGATGTGAACGCGCCCCCCGAGACCGTTGTAGAGATCGATCAGCAGGTCGGGGAACAGATTCTGCGACCACCGGCATTCCGGCTGCGGATCGCTCACGCCCCCCAGGACGTTGTCCTTGAAGGCGTCCTCGATCCGGCAGAAGTCCCACGCGCCGTTGCCATCGATGTCGGTCCACTGATCGGCGCGATAGGCGTAGTCGAGGAACCGATCGAGGAGTTCGGACACGACCATCTCACCGAACCCCGCACCCCCCTTGGTCACCTGACAAGCCATGTGAAGCTGGTCGGGGACGACGTCGATCAGCCGGCAGAAATCCGCGCGGCCGTCGCCGTTGAAGTCGACCCAGCGGCGGATGGGGTCGGATCTCGTTCCGCCAAGTCCATCCGGGAAGTCGTCGTCGAACCCGGAGTCGATGATCCCCGAGACGATCGTCCCCGCGACGTCCCACCCCGCTCCGGTGGATAGAGTGCACGCCAGTTGGGTATTGACGTTTCGCTGGATTCCTCCGACGATGCGGCAGAAATCCGACTTGCCATCGCCGTTGAAATCGGTCCACGCGATGCTGTCGCGCATCTCGTCCGGTCCCCAGTCGGCAATCGCGGCGATCAATGGCGCGAACCCCGTTCCCAGGGAGGTATTGCACTGGATCGCCATGTTGCTTTCGTTCCCACCGAGTCGGCAGTAGTCGGCCTTGCCATCGCCGTTGACGTCAGCCCAACCACGTCCGACGTCGTAGCCCGCTTCGAGGCTGCCCGCGACCTGGTTGGCGCGGAACAGTCCGCCGCTCGCGCACCATCCAGGATTGCTCGGATCCGAGACGCAGGTCGACAGGAAGCAGCTCACCCCCGACACACCGTGGGCACCGTCGTCGCCCGAGATGCGGCAGTAGTCGGAACGACCATCGCCGTTGAAGTCGACCCAGGCTCTCCCGTGCGTCTGTCCGAAATCGATCTCCCCGTCCAGGATCACTTGCTGGCCGAAGCCCGTTCCCGTGGAGAGGACGCACGCGACTCGACCCAGATGGTTGGTGGACGCGAGGTTGTCTCGATGGAGGGGCCGGCAGTAGTCCGCTCGCCCGTCACCGTTGAGGTCGGCCCAGTCCGCGCCGGCATCGACTTCGTCGAATCCGTTCACGAGGATGTTCTGGGAGTTGAACGACGTCGTGCCGAAGACCGCGGATCCCGGCGGGTTGGGGACACAGACCAAGTTCGTGCCACCTGAGTAGTGATTCACTCGGCAATAGTCCGCTTCGCGGTCGCCGTCGATGTCGACCCAACGCTGCCGGCTGCCGTCACCCCAGCTCGTCGAGCCGTGAAACTCCGTGAGGAACGCGGCGACGTGCGGAGCGTAGGTGAAGGTCTGATCCGGAAGCGCGGTCCCGCCGACCACGGCGGCGGACGCGTTCAGTACGGCGTCTTTCCCGTACTCACGGACACGAGTAAGCGCGTACCGGCTCGTCCCCGTGAGCGTGTACCCGAGGCCGTAGCTCCGCGCCCGATAGGGGCACGTCGTGCCTTGGAAGGCGTTCAGATCACAGAGGCCTCCGGCGACAACATCCACGGATTGGAGGACGAAGCGAGTTCGCCCGATCGGAGTTCCTGCGTGGGAGACGCTCGGATGATAGAGCTGGCCGATGCCGAAGACCACCGGGTCCGGTCGAGCCGACGTCGTGGGGTAGAGCATGACGGTCACCCCATCCGCCACCGTGGGACTCGAGTCTCCGTAAAACACCGATCGCGGCTGACAGTCGAAGTCGTAGGAGTTCTGGCCCCCCGTGTAATCGCAGGCCCATTGATAGTTGACGCGGTTGCCGTTGGCGTCCTCGACGCGGACGACACCCCACCGGTAAGTGCGATACGGAACGCCCCACTCCGTCGTCTTCCAGACAGCGTCGTAGGTGGTCTTGTTCCCTTCCTTGTCCCAGACCGTCCAGGTCGGGGTAGGGAAGTCGGACCTCTTGATCCGAAGGAAGCTCTCGTGCTTCGTCGAGTAATAGAGCCCGGCTCCGCCGTCCGGGTTGTTACAACTCGGGCTCAGGCTTCCCGAGACGCACGGAACGAGAAGCTCGCCATCGAGGAGGAAAAGATCGTTGTCGTCGTAGCGGGGCGCGCCGTATCCCGGACTGGCCCGCTCGATCCGGCTGAACCCCGAGAGCGACCACCCCACGCCGACGAATCCGTTCCCGGCCCCCGAGTTGTAGGTGAGCGCGAGCTTCGGCTCGATCCCGTGATACGGCGGGACTCGAATCGGAATGCTCGTCTGAAATGTCCCGTGGAACTGGTCGACCGTCCCGAGCGTCTGCCCGGCTTGCTCCTGTTGCGCAAGCGCTGGCGTGGATATGAGTACGACGAGCACGAGACGGGCGACGATTCGGGTGATCGAGCGCATGAGCGGATCCTCCGCGAAGGGGCTTCGTCGAGGATGTCGTGCGAGCGGAGAGAATCTGACGGTTGCCACGCGAGGATGTTGTCGGTATGAAAGGGCGATGCGCGGCCCCCATCCCGCACTCGTTCTCGCCGCCCTGATCTGCTTGGTGGCCGGCGGTCGCGCGGACGCTCGCACCGCACGGGCGGGGATCGTCGACGTCGAGCTCACGTCGCGATCGAGCGCCACCCTCGAGTCCTTGGCCGCTCAGGAGCGCTTCGTCGAGGCCACCGGGGTCGCGGTCGCGGAGCTTCGCGCGGAGACCGCGCATCACGGCGCGCTTCACCCCGACACGTTGCGGTCCCTGCACCGCGTCGGCAGGATCGCCCTGCTCGCGGGCGACATTGCGACCGCCGAGGACGTGCTCGGCGCCGTGGCCGACGCGCGCAAGCGCGTCCTGCCCGCGGACGATCCCGCAATCGCCGAGACGCTGCTCCGCTGGGGACAGGCCGCCCGCTACCGGGGCGATCGCGCGCGGGCACGACGGTGTTACGACGAAGCGCGGGAGATCCTGAGCAAGAGGGGCGGTCGCGATCTCGCTCTCGAGGGGGAGCGTCTCCAACTCGACGCCGACTGGACGCGCGGCATCGACGAGCCCGGCTCGATCGCCATCTATCGGCGCGCCCTCGATCTGCGCCGCAGGACCTTCGGGACGCCGTCGTTCGCGGTGGCCGACAACGAGACCTGGCTCGCCTGGACTCTGGCGTTGATGGGGCAAGGGGCGGAGGCCGTGGTCCATGCCCGGGACGCCGCGCAACAGCTCGACGCCCTCGGGCTGTCGGGGCATACCCTCCGCTCCACGCTGGACAACATCCTGGCGGACACCCTGAAGCTCGCGGGCCGCTTCGACGAGGCCCAGCCTTTCTACCGTTCGACGGCTCGCCGGTTCGCCGACGTCCGACGGCGACAGTGGGGGGGATTCACCCAACGCACGGTCCCCCTCGATGGCTATGAGTCTCTCGCGCTCGCTGCGGTGCGTCGGGGAAGAGGCGAGGAGGCGTGGAAGCTCCTCGAGACCGGCCGCGCCGCGACGCACGTGGACTTCAGCAGCCTCGGGCTGTGGCGCCGAAAAGATCCTGGAGGATTCGCAACCTGGACCGCCCAGCGAAGGGAGCTCGCCCGGGCCCGGAAGCGTCTGCTCGCGCTCTCCGCGGGGCCGCCGGTCTGGTCACCCGCGACGGCCGAAGCGTTCCTCGCCGCACTCGATCTCCGCGCGCGTGCGACGGCGTCCGCCGAGGGTTATCTACGGACACACCGTCCCGAGGTGCCCAGCCTCGAACAGCTCCGCTCGACGCTGCGACCGGACGAAGCGCTCGTCGGATGGTTGGACACCTGGACCGGAGCCCGGCCGACCATCCCCACCTTGGCTCTCCAATCCGAGTGCTGGGCGTTCGTCGTCCGTCCCACGAGCGCGATCGCCTGGGTCCGCCTCTGGAAGAACGACACGCCCGTCGAGCACGCGGAGATGACGAAGCCTTGGTGGGAGGTTGCTGGATTGCTGAATCGCGCGGCGACCTGGCCCGTGCGGGTCGATGCGGACCCGGAGATCCCCCGCCTGATGCGCGAGTGGAGCCGGGTGAACGTGGATCCGATCCTCCCGCACTTGAAGGGCGCGAAGCGTGTGATCCTCGAACGATATGGGATGCCGGAGCTCGCCGTCCTCCCGGATGGCCGGACGTTCGGCGAAATGTTCGAGACCTTCTACGTTCCTTCGGCCATGACCCTCGTCCTCCTCGACGAGGCCCTTGGGAGGAACTCGGCATCCGTCGATCGGCCCGTGCTCGTCGTCGCCGGCCCCACGGACACGGCGCCGGGTCCCGTGAATCGGCTCGTGAGCTTCGCCGAGGCGCCAAGTGGCCACCGCGGCTCGCGGACGGCGTTCAATCGCCGGGAGACTCCCCTCGAGCTGCTGCCACGCCTGAGATACGCCGGACTCGAAGCCCGCTCAATCGCCGCCCTCTTCGATCGCGCGACGCTCCTCGGAGGGAACACGGCGGCCGACGATCTCGCCCTCCTGGCGGAGCGGAACGACCTCGCGTCGTTTCGCGTCGTCCACTTCGCCACGCACACGCTATCGGACGGAGCGCCGGAGCGATGCGCCCTCGCTCTGTCGGACCGGACGCCGCCCGCGGAAGGAGGTCACGCGGGGGTCGTCGAAGTGGAGGACATCCTCCTGCGATGGCAGCTCGACGCCGACCTCGTGACCCTGTCCGGGTGTGAGACTCTCCTCGCGGCGGGCCTGGGTCGTGGCGAGCCTCTCGGCTTCACACCCGCGGCGTTCGCAGCGGGTGCGCGCCGTGTGCTTTCCAGCTGGTGGCCCGTCGACGACCGGGCGACGACGATCCTCATGAACCGCTTCTACGAGGACTACACCGGTCGATACGCGGATCAACGTGACGGCGAAGTCGGACGGCCGCTACCCGCTGGGCGCGCGCTCCGTGAGGCGAAGGCTTACGTCCGGACGCTCCAGGACGCGTCGGGCAAGCGTCCTTACGCCCATCCCGTCTATTGGTCGAGCTTCTTCCTCTTCGGCCTTCCGGACTGACCTACCGGCTGGCGAGCATGCTTCGCGCCGCGGCCTGAAACTCTCCCTCGTGGGACGCGAGGTCGCGCGCGACGTCGAGAGCCTCCGGCTCGCGCGAGGCCGCTCGGAGCGCGCCGATGCGCACCCACTTGGCGCGATCCCGATAGGGCTGCGGGAGGGTCGGAATGCGTAGTGCATCGAGCGCCTCGAGGGATTCCTCGGCCGCACCCGTCTTGAGCAACGCGCTGGCCAAGAGAAGCCGCAGCACGTCCTGCGATTCGGTCAGCGGCCGGTCGCGAAGGAGAGCGACGACCTTTTCCGCGTCCCGCTTCTTGTACGCCTCGGTCGCCGTCGCGAAGACGTCCGCGCCCGTGTCGTGCGGCGCGGCGCGAAGATCGACGGCTCCCTCGACCGGGAGCCAATACGCCATCGGCTCCGGCGTCGTCTTGGTCGTCAAGAACGGAATCAGGATCGCGATGCCCAGGACCGCGGCCGCGATCGCGACAGCCGGGCGGAGCCAACGCCGCGACGCCACGGCCGCGGCCGGGCGAAGGCGCGATCGCTCCCATTCCGCGCAGACCCCGCGGAAGGCAGCCTCGCACTCGGCGCACCCGCGGACGTGCTCGAGCAGGGGTGCCGAGACGTTCAGCGGCAGGAGTCCCGCGGCGAGATCGATGAGCCGGTCTTCGGAGACGTGCGCGCTCACGCTTCACCGGTGGTGAGCGAGGTCCGGTCCCGCTCGGTGAGCTCCCACAGACGCACGAAGGTGCCGACCGGCAAGCTCCGCATGGATACCCCTTTCCTCTCCATGCACGCCCGGAGGTGCTCGCGACAGCGCGCGAGCATGGCATCCACCCCCGCCGGGCTGGACATCACGGCCGGGTGCCGCGCGATGTCCGCCGAGCTGAAATCGTAGAACACCCGGAGCAGCCAGGCCCTCCTCGATCTCGAGGACAGGGTCGACGCGCACGCCGCAAGCGCCCCCGCGACTTCCTCCCGGCCGACCGCTTCCTCTTGCTCCAGCGTGAACGGGCGGGGTGTCGCGACGTCGCGATTCTCTACGTCGCTTCCCGCGAGGACTTCCCGGCGGTCCGTTCTCAAGACATCGATCACTCCGTTGCGTGCCACGGTCGCCAGGAAGGATCTCAGCATTTCCGGCGAGAGCGCAGCAAGGTCCCAATCCTCTGAATCGAGACGGGCGATCAGATCTGACGCCTTGTCCGCGGCAATCTCGCGGATGGTCTGTGGAGGCAAACGGCCGAGCCTCCGCGACTGCTGGCGGACGTACTTCTGAAGCGCGAGGTTCAAGAGCTTCCAGATCGATCCCAGACCATCCCGGCGGGCAGGGCCGTCCGATGCGCGCACGGCCGCACCGAGCCGAACGACATGCTCCGGCCAAACTCCCGCTGGGTCGTCGTCGACCTCCGGCGGCGTTTCGTCCATATGGCGCGGGAGAATAACCTAATTGGAAAACAGCTTCGGATCGGTCAGCCCGCGCGGATCGAAGATCTCCCCGCCGACGCGGCCGCCCCAGTGCAGGTGCGGCCCGGTCACGCGACCGGTCGCGCCCGACAGCCCGAGCCGCTCGCCCGCCTTGACCGTCGCGCCTTCCTTCACCTCGATCTTCGACAGGTGCGCGTACACGGTGAAGAGGCCGGCCCCGTGGTCGAGGATGACGGTGTTGCCGGAGTAATAGAGGTCGGACGCGATCGCGACCACGCCGCCGCCCGCGGCGGCGACGGGCGTCCCGGTCGCGGCGCGCAGGTCGATCCCGGGATGCGGCGCCTTCGGCACGCCGTTCAGGATCCGGCGCGAGCCGAACTCGGAGGTCGGGTCGCCCGGCACCGGCATCACGAAGGCGGAAGAGGACGCCGGGATCGGCGTGCGCCGCGCGTACACCTCGGCGAGCCGCTTCTTCTCCTTGTCGATGCGCACGAGCGCCGCCTTCGGCGGGTTCACGTACTTCGACTCGACGTCGAGCTTCTGCTCGGTGAACGTCTTCGGCTCGACGAGGATGGCGTGGCGCACCTCCTGGTGTCCCGTCCCATCGGCGCACGAGGTGTCCACGACGACGTCCACGTTCCCCGGACCACGGTCGAGCGGGATGACGAGCCAGCCCGACCAGCTCTTCTTGGCCTCGCCGTCCGCGACGAACGCGATCTTCTGGTCGAGGAAGGTGGCTTTCGGCGAAGCCAGCGCGCACCCGGCGCTCGCGACGTCCACGCGCACGATCTCGCCCGGCTCGAGGGCGCGCGCCCTCAGGACGACCTCGGGGGCCGGCGCCAGGGCCGCCGCGGCGAGGAGCCAGCCCCCCGCGGGGTTGCGGCGATTCGTCCGGCGCGGTAAAAACTCCCGTCGCGAACCCATCGCCGAGGACCTTAGCATGCCGTTCGGAACCTTCTTCGCCGCCGTCGTCCTCGCCGTCTTCGGCGCGTGGCGCGGCGGGCGTCTCGCCGCCGGCGGCGATGCGCCCTGGCGCCTTCTCGGCTTTTCGATCGCGATCCTCGGCCTGAGCCTCGCCGCGGGCCTCCTGGCGCGGAAGCTCTGGGCGCGCCTGATCGGATTCGCGGCCCTGGCGGTCTTCGCCGCGTGGTCGGCGATCTCGCTCGATCTGTTCGCGATGCTCGCGGCGGGTCTCGCGGCGGTGCTCCTCGCGATCCCCGCGACCGGGCGGCCGAAGGCCGTCGAGGGCGCCGCGCGGGCCCCGTCGTCCGGCCGCTTCTTGCTGGGAACCGCGTGCCTCGCGATCGCCGGGTGCATCGCGGCGACCGCGTGGGCCGTCGTCCGCGTGCCGCTTTCGGCCCTCAAGACCGCGACCGCGGGGGCACCGACCGAGGTCGCGCTCGCGAAGAAGCCGGTGTGGACCGATTTCTCCAAGGGGCTCGCCGAGGCGAAGTCGTCGAAGAAGCTGATGGTCGTGGATTTCTATGCGACGTGGTGCGGCCCCTGCAAGATCATGGAGAAGCGCACGCTGCACGATCCTCGGGTCGAGGAGCGGCTCCGCGACGTGGTGCCCGTCCGCGTCGATTCCGAGGAAGAGGTCGAGCGGGGCGGTCTCAAGGGCATCGACCTCGCCACGCGCTACGCGATCGAAAGCTATCCGACGATCGTCGTGATCGACGGCGACGGGCGCGAGGTCGCGCGCAACGTCGGCGTGCTCGAGGCGGAGGAGTTCCTCTCGTGGCTCGACGCGGTCCTCGAGCGCGCGGGGACGTCGGTGGCCCGCCGCTGATGTGCTAGATTCCCCGCCTTCTCGCGAGGATCCCGATGCCCCACAAGCGACTGTTCATCCCGGGCCCCACGGAGGTCCGTCCGGAGAATCTCGCCGCGCTGGCGAAGCCCCAGATCGGCCACCGCAGCGACGACTTCAAGGACCTCTACCAGCGCGTCGTGCCGAAGCTCCAGACGCTCCTCGAGACGAAAGACCCCGTCTTCCTGTTCACCTGCTCGTCGACGGGCGTGTGGGAGGCGGCGATCCGGAACTGCGTGCGCGAGCGCGTGCTGTGCTGCATGCAGGGCGCCTTCTCCGACCGCTGGCTCAAGGTCGCCACCTCGAACGGGAAGCAGGCGGTCCCGCTGAAGGTGGAGTGGGGGAAGGCGATCACCGCGGAGATGATCGATCGCGAGCTCGCGAAGGGCGGCTTCGACGCGATCACGGTCGTCCACAACGAGACCTCCACGGGCGTCATGAACCGCCTCGACGAGATCGCGGCCGTGATGCGCAAGTACCCCGACGTGTCGTTCCTCGTGGACGCGGTGTCGTCCATGTCGGGGACCAGGATCCCGGTGGACGACTGGCGGATCGACGTGTGCCTCGCGGGACTCCAGAAGGCGTTCGCGCTCCCCGCCGGCCTCACGGTCGCGTCGGTGTCCTCGCGGGCGCTCGCCAAGGCGAAGACGATCGAGGATCGGGGGTACTACTTCGACTTCGTGGACATGCTCAAGTACCACGAGCGCGGCCAGACGCCGGCCACCCCCGCGATTCCGCAGATCCACGCGCTCGACGCCCAGCTCGACGACATCGCGAAGGAGGGCGCCGGCGAGCGCTACGCGCGGCACGAGGAGCTCGCGCGGATCGTGCGCGCGTGGGCCCGCCGCCACTTCGCGGTGTACGCGGAGGAGGGGTACGAGTCGCCGACGCTCACCTGCGTCGCCAACACGAAATCGATCTCCGTGGGAGCGCTCAACAAGGAGCTGGGGAAGCAGTGGGCCGCGATC
>Ga0068859_100003401_pt1 | contig 16186 bp, 14 predicted proteins | sample KBSSwiS22_FD_66585 | JGI IMG/M metagenome (GOLD analysis project Ga0068859, IMG submission 66585) | Switchgrass rhizosphere microbial communities from Kellogg Biological Station, Michigan, USA - KBS Switchgrass S2-2 | ecosystem: Host-associated > Plants > Roots > Rhizosphere > Soil ...
CCGTTTCAGATCGAGAACCACCGAGCCCGAGTACGCCGGTGCCGAGCCACCGTAGCCCAGATTGCGGCCGGTGGAGAGGGTGTACAAGGGGATCTTGAACTGATTGGCCGCACGAACCACGGCCTGTACTTCTTCGACGCTCGCGGGCGCCACGGCCGCCGAGGCCCAACGCTCTTCCGGCTCGCCCAGGAAGGGAGAGTAGGCGTCACGGTAGAGCCGCGTATCCTGCTCGGCGGTGTAGACCCAACTCTCTCCAACCGCTTTCTTGAACTGCGTGATGGCCGACTCAAATGTGGCCGCTGATAGGCCGGGGGGCGTGCGCATTAGGGTTCCTGAGGAAGTCAGCCGGATACTGCATCGGGCATGCGCCAGTTCTTCGGCGCAATGAGCCAGGAGACCAGCCGCTGCGCTGACTGTTGAGAGCGCGAGCGCGTTTGATAGCTGGCGCGGCTGCGCTCCTCGGGCGCCGAGGGGAACGCTGAGATGGGCTCGTCGATGCTCGCGATGATATCGGCAACCTGTGCAGGCCACGGCAGGGCTGCGGAGAGTCGCCCCTGTACATCCTGCGAACGATGCACCGAGGCTTCGAGTACATGTTGGGTACCCGCTCCGGGGGACGATGCGTGTATGCCTCGAAAAGCGACGCGCAGGCCATTGTCCCAGGCCAGTTGCTCGAGGCAGAAAAGCGCGCCCTCCGTCGTCAAACCCGCGACGGTCAGCGGGTACTGTCGCCAGACCGGGTCGAGTTGCTCGAACCAGACCGGTGTGACGTCCCCATCGAATGGCGCCAAAGCTACTCCGCGAATCGCCAGCGCCCGAGCAAAGGCATGCGCCGCCGGAAAACGGGTATCGAACAGGGCCAGATCCAGTGATAGCCTCAAACCCAACGGGTCGCTCGGAGTTGAACGGGATGCAGTCGCCACCGCAGCCAGGCTGGCTGCCGCACTCACGGCAATGCCGGTGCTCATGAACCGGCGCCGCGAAAACACTTCGCGCATTGGGCCCCCTCGATCTGAACCAGTTCCCCATTGGGATTATACGAGTGTATAATCCGAAAACCAGGATTGTCAATGAAGCGCGTAATCACACACAGTATGTCAACAGCGCCGCTGGCCGAACGGACGCCGGCCTCGCAGCGTACGATGACGAAGTTCCTCGATGCGGCCGAGAGCATTTTCGGGCGCCATGGCTACGAAGGCACCTCGGTGCGGGAAATCTCGTCCCGCGCCGGAGTGAACCTGGGGACGCTGAAACATTACTGGGGCAGCAAACGCGAGCTGTTCCGCGACCTGATGGAGCGGCGCCTGCGCCCCATCCATGCCCAGACGGCCGCCCGGCTCGCTGCGCTGGATCCCACCAACTCCAAACGTACGCCGCGCGCTGAGGCTGTAGTTGCCTGTTTTGTGGAGCCTGCATTTCTGGTGGGCGTCCAATCGACCCCCGATCTCGACTTCAGCGATCCAACAGCACGCGCCCGAGTGCATTTGTTTTTCGGACGCTGCCTGACCGATCCGTCCCCGGAGATAGTCGAAGACACCAACGAGATGTTTCGGGACGTATCGCTACAGTTCTACGAGTTGATGCGACTGGCCAGTCCCGGTCTGTCGACGGCCGAGCTCGACTGGCGCATCAACTGCGTATTCGGGACGTTGTCGTTCGCGCAGTTATATACCGAGCGAATCGGGCGCTTGATCGGCAGCGAAGCGGATGTGGATGACGAGGTCGCGTGCCGTTGGGTCATGCACTTCATTCAGAATGGCGTCGCAGCGGACCCGATGGCCGAGGTGACGTCCAACCTCTCCAGTCGGCCGGCGCCTACGCCGGCACAAACGAAGAAAATCAAGAGGCCACGCAAATGAATGTACATTTTGATTTCACCGACAAAGTCGTGCTGGTGACCGGCGGCGGCTCGGGCATCGGGTTGGCGAGCGCGCGTGCTTTCGCTGCGGCGGGCGCGAAGGTGATCGTAGCGGACCTGTCGAGAGAGAATGGCGAAGCCGCTGTCGAGTTGCTGCGGGCAGCCGGCCGGCGCGCCGAGTTTGTTCGCGTCGATGTTGCGGATGAGGCGGCCGTAATTGCGCTGATCGACCACATTCGCTCGACCTACGGCCGTCTCGACATCGCACACAACAATGCCGGTATTGAAGCGAAGACTGTGCCGCTAGCCGAGGTCCCCTCCGACAACTGGCGCAAGGTCATCGATGTCAATCTGAGCTCGGTGTTTTACTGCCTCAAAGCACAGATCCCAGTCATGGTTGCGCAGGGTGGAGGCGCCATTGTCAACACAGCCTCGGCTGCCGGTTTGATCGGTGGCTTCAATCTAAGTGTATATACGGCTGCGAAACACGGCGTTGTGGGCCTGACAAAGGCGGCAGCAATGGACTACGCCACGAAGGGCGTCCGGATCAATGCACTGTGTCCCGGCGCGATTGACACCCCGTTCCTGACACAACTGCCGGGGCCGTTTCTCAATCGACTCATCTTCGGTACCCCTATGACTCGGCTCGGCACTCCGGAAGAAATGGCGCAAGCGGTCATGTGGCTGTGTTCGGATGGTTCGTCGTATATCACGGGACATTCGCTTGCGGTGGATGGCGGTACGGTTCTGGGAGGCATCGGCACACGTTTCGATGACCTGATGCCGGCGGCCAGTAGTTGACTTTCGCACGCGCGCCTATCGAAAAGGCAGGCACATCAGCACCTGCCGACGAGGATACTCGTCCTCATGGGAGCCCATTTGTGGCTGCAGCAGGGGATCGAGCATGGTGCGCAAGACATCCGCGACAGAACTCAACCGACAACTGGTCATGGACGTGTATGAGAAAGTGCTGAAGCCGCTGGACGCCGGCCGTGTCGATGAGTTCTTCCGCCCCGACTACATTCAGCACAATCCCATGGCGCGCACCGGTTCGGAAGGGCTCAAGGCGTTTCTGACCTGGGCGAAAAGCGTCTCGCCCTCTGCCGAGCATCACGTCAAACGGGTCTTTGTCGACGGGAACTACGTGATTGCGCACGTCCACGTTGTGCTCGAGCCGGGCGAACTGGGCACTGCCGTGGTCGATATATTCCGCATCGAGGATGGACTCGTTGCGGAGCATTGGGACGTCGCGCAGCAGATTCCGCGTCACAGCCAGAATGACAATGGCATGTTCTAGTGAGCTGCAGCCCGCGCCGCCAGGCTGCGCAGTTTGTCGATTCTTTCGTTACAAAATGCGCGAAAGCTTTTGGGCGGGCGCCCCGTCAAGTCACGAACATCCTGGCTCATCACGGCGAACCGCCCGTTGCGGGTTTCGCGTTCGTAGGAAATCATGTCATCGCTGCACCATTCGAAGCCGCCGACGTTGAATTCATTGACAGCGGTGCGGGGTATTCCGACCGAGTCGAGGAACTCATACATCTGCGCTTCCGTGAGCTGAATGATCTCAACCGGCCGTCCGGTCAACTCGGCGGTCAGGTGGGCCATCTGCGGAAATGACCACAGGTCCGGTCCGACCAGATTGTACGTTTTGTTTTCATGACCCGGCGTGGTCAGCACCGTGACGGCACTGTCGACACAATCTTCGCGATCGACCAGATTCACCTGGCCATCGCCCGCGCACATATGCCATTTCCCTGTGGCGATCGCCGCCGGCATCGCGGCGTTGAAGATGGAGTCTGCATACATGCCGTCGCGAAGAATTGTGTACTCGAGTCCGGAGGATTTCAGAATCTGCTCCGTACCGTGATGATCGATGCAGACGAGCGCAGTGTTTCCCGCGTCCGATCCGAAGTAGGAGGTGTAGACAATATGTTGGACACCCGCCTGTTTGGCGGCGTGGATTGCAGCCCCGTGCTGTTTGATGCGATGGCCCACTTTATGACCGCTGATGAGGAGCATCCGTTGCGCGCCCCGGGCCGCAGGTACGAGCGATTCGGGCCGGTCGAAATCGAAGAATCGGACCTCACAGCCGAGCTTGGCAAAGGCGGCCAGCTTGTCCGGCTTGCGGGACGCGAGAATCAGATCGGCCGGATTCATGGATTTCAGGAGTCGCTGGATGGTCATGCTGGCGAAATTACCTGACGCGCCGGTGATCAATGTCTTCATGGGTCTGGCCTCACTTGCGTAGCTGCCGCCCATTTTGCCCTGAACGCCGGCGCTGATGCCCTATCGAAGCGGTAGGAACCGGGCCGGTACGCCCTGAGCGAGCCGGCGATATCTTCAGTTCCGCGACACCTGTCGAACTCCAAGGAGAGTCCAATGAGCGCGGATCTTTCGGGCAGCGAGCGCCTCGAAATCGAGTCGGCCTGTCTTCGCCTGGTCTACGAGCACCTGCGCGCACTCGACCAAAACGATTGGGAGGCCGTCGCCAACTGCTTTGCCGACCAAGGGGTCCTGGCGAGGCCCATGCAGCCCGATCAGTTGATCGAGGGTCGCGATGCGATCCGGACCGCCATGCACTCCAGGCCCAAGGGTCTGATGACTCGCCACATCGCTTCGAATGTGATGATCAACATTGACTCGCGCGACCGCGCAACGGGCGTGACGGCGCTCGTCATGATCGGCTGCACGCCGGGGGAGGGAGGCAAGCCGCCGCTCGAATCCGCCGGCCCGCTGTATTTCGGCGAGTTCCGCGATCGTTTCATTCGCGAGAACGGACAGTGGAAGTTCCTGGAGCGCCGCGGATCGATTGCCATCAAGTACTGACCGGAGGCAAGGTTGTTCGGATGGACGGGATAGAGTTTGACTACGTTGTGGCGGGTGGTGGGCTCGCGGGTTGCGTTCTGGCAGCGCGCCTGAGCGAAGATCCCCACGTTCGAGTGTTGCTGCTCGAAGCGGGAGGTCCGCCCGACTCCATCTGGATTCGCATGCCGGCCGGTATGGGGCGATTGTTTGTGAACCCGTCCTACAACTGGGGTTTCACGGCACATGGTGCCCGGGAGAGTGGGGCTCGCGAACTCTACTTGCCGCAAGGGAAGGTCCTCGGCGGCTCCAGCTCCATTAATGGCATGGCCTTCGTGCGAGGCCACCCGCAGGACTACGATCGTTGGCAAGGCCTCGGCGCCGCTGGCTGGGACTGGCAATCGGTGCTGCCGTATTTCATCAAGCTCGAAAATCGTTTGGGGCCACCGTCAGCGCTGCGCGGCCATGAGGGTCCCTTGGGCGTTTCGGAGCCTGCCTTTTATCACCCGTCATCGAGTGCATTCGTTGAAGCAGCAGTCCGAGCAGGGCTGCCACGCAATCCCGACTACAACGGTGTGTCGCAGGAGGGTGCCAGCTTTCTGCAATACAGCATCCGCGGGGGCAAGCGCGACTCAGCGTACCGTGCATGGCTCGAGCCCGCTTTGGGTCGACCTAACTTGCTTGTTGAAACCCACGCCTTTGTGCATAACGTGGTTCTCGAGGGTCGTCGTGCGGTGGGTATCCGCTACACGTGCCGTCGAACATTGCGCAGTGTCCGAGCACGCCGCGAAGTGATCGTGACCGGCGGCGCAATCGGCTCGCCGCGGATATTGTTGCACTCGGGCATTGGATCTGCCGCGGATCTGGAGCGCGTGGGCGTGCCGGTGGCGCTGAATCTACCCGGCGTCGGACAGAACCTGATCGATCATCCCTATCTCCAGCCGACCTTTACGACCCGGCGGCAGGATCAGTCACTGAACCGCCATCTGCGCGGTTGGCGAGTGCTTGCCCACGGCGCGAATTGGTTGTTGGGCGGTCGTGGAGCGTTGACCATCGGCGCCTCGCAAGCTGTGGCCTTCGTGCGCCTGTCCGGTCAGGACCGGCCCGGGTTGCAACTGAACTTCAGGCCCATCAGTTTCCAATATGACGCCAGCGGGAAGTTGAGTCCGGACCCCATCGGTCGCGTCACGGCAGCCGCGTGCATCCTGCGCCCTCAGTCGCGTGGATCGGTCAGGATCGTCTCCCCAGATCCAGAGCATCCACCGGATATCCACGCGGCCTATCTCGAGCATCCAGAGGACGTCACCGCCATGGTGGAGAGCGTCGGCTGGATGCGCCGCATTTTCAGCGAAGAGCCACTTAGATCGATCGTATCGAGAGAGGACTTTCCGGGAACCGACCGACAAACATCGGAGCAGCTCGCGGAGTTTTCCAAGCAGAACGCGCGCACCATGTGTCACCCCGTCGGTACGTGCCGCATGGGCGATGACGCGGGAGCCGTTGTCGATGCCAACCTGCGTGTGCGAGGGATCGAAGGGTTACGAGTGATTGATGCATCGGTAATGCCTGACATCGTGTCAGGTAACACCGCGGCTGCTACATACATGCTCGCGGAGCGCGGTGCGGATCTGATCCGCGCTGCATGATTTGATTGGGAGAGTGCAGGCAATGGCGCGGGAACACATTCGTCGCTGGACCATCGGCCATGTCGAGGTTGTCCGCATCGTTCAATTGTTCGAGTTGGAGAGCATCAACGAGATCCTGTTTCAGGACTGCTCACGTGAGCGAGTGCTGCGCCATCCCTGGCTGATTCCCCACTTCGCCGCGCCGGACGGGTCGCTGAAAATGAACTTTCAGGCTTTTGCGGTGCGCGCCGGAAACCGGCGAATCATGGTGGACACCTGCATCGGGAATGACAAGGAGCGGCCGGTGCCGATTTTCCACAAGCTGCAAACGAGTTTTCTCGAAGACCTCGAGGAGGCCGGATTTCCCGCAGAGAAAATCGACACCGTGCTGTGTACGCACCTGCATATGGATCACGTCGGTTGGAATACCCGTTGGCAGGCGGGTCGTTGGGTCCCCACGTTCTCGAACGCGCGCTACCTGTTTAATCGAGCGGACTGGGATTTCATACATTCGATGATCGGCAAGGAAGGCGCGGAGAGCGAGCATATCGCCGATTCCCTGCACCCCGTGCATGAGGCGGGACTGGCCGACTTTGTTGCCACCGATCATCAGCTCTGTCCGGAGTTGAAACTGGAACCGACGCCGGGACACACGCCCGGGCACGTCAGCGTTCGAATTGATTCCGCGGGTGAGCGCGCCGTCATCACCGGCGATCTCATGCATCATCCGATCCAGTGCGGCGAGCCTGACATGAAGACAAATTTCTGCGCCGATCATGAGCGATCGATCCACACGCGGCGCCAATTCCTGGAGCGCTATCAGGATCGGTCGGCGTACATCATCGGTTCGCATTTCTGCGACCCCTCGGGCGGGTGGATAGAACGCGACGGCGCCGTGTGGCGCTTCCACCCGGACTCCTCAACAGGACGCTAACTGATCAGACCTAACATCCGGGCCTTGCGAGCCGCTTCGGATCGTTTACGGACACCGAACTTGTCGTAGATGCGTTGCAGGTACCACTTGACCGACCCTTCGGTCAGGCCGAGGGCTTCACCGATTTCGCGATTGGACACGCGCGTGGCTGCGATTCGCAGTACTTCCAGCTCACGTCGACTGAGCGCACCCAGCAGACCACTGCCGTCGCCTTTGCTCGAGCTCTCGCGCTCTTCTTCAGCTCCGGCACGCTGGACTTCCTTCAAAATCTCGATTGTCTGGCGATTTGCGCCGGTGACCGCGAGATGCGTTTCGGCCATTTTCTCCAACAGCGTGCCCACCACGCCGCCTTCATCGAGGAAGGTGCGCATCAGTTTGGCGGGCTCGGCCCGTTGCAGAGCGGTATCCAATGCTCGCATCGCCGTGGACTGCTGGCCATCGACAAACAGAACGCGCGCGTGCAGGAGCTCCCACTGTACGATCAGCGGTATGGCTTGAGTCGGTGACAAAACACGTCGCCAATGGCGGATGACCTCGAGTGCCGGTGCGGCACGACCTCGAGCGACAGACAGCCGGACCCACGCGTCGCATTCTGCTGCCGTGCGATATGTGGGGCGACGTTGTTTGGCGAGTAGTTGCGACGGAGACAAGGCCACCAGCTCTGGGTTGACGGCAAGCGCCTGCGCAAGTTGGCCGCCCGCGAGCAACATGCGGATCATCGCAGATTCGGCCTCGACCTGGAGTCGTCGAAGACCCCGCGAGGAACCGAAAACCCGTGCGTCCTTGAGGACTTGCAGCGCGCGCTCCGCCGCCCCGTCCAACCACAGTATGCGCGCTTGGGTCAACCACCCACTCACCAACTGATCCACCAGGCCAAACCCCGTCGCGTGCGAGAGGTATCGGCCCAGCAGCTCGCGTGCACCGGCCAGGTCATTGCGCTCGTAAAGCAGCGCGGCCAGAGGCATTGCCGGCACGGAAGCGAGGTCGTCGGAGAAGCGACTGAGATGGCGCGCGGTAGCCATGCCGCGGCTCAGGGTCCGCTGCGCATCATCGAGTCGGCCGGCCATCATGTAGGCGGCACCGATCCGGGTCGCATCGAACACATCGCCCAACTCGCTGCCGGCCGCCTCGTTGAGCGGCCGTGTCAGTGCCGCGACTCGGTCGATTTGGGCCAGGTTGAGCTGCCCCCGTTTTGCATCGAGCAGATCATGATAAATCGCTGCCTTGAGATAGGGCATCAACGGGGGTTCGCGCGACAGCAGCTTCTCTGCGAGCCGCTCGGCAGTCTCGAGGTCGTCCTTGAATATCGCAATGTTCAACTCGCGGTGCTCGATGTAACTCTCCAGCAGGTTGACTCGCGACTGTGCGCCGCCCCCCTGAGAGTGCAACTCAGCCACTCGCTTCTTGCATATCCGCAGAACATCCTCGGCGTCTTCCACTCGCCAACTGGAGATGAGTCGCCAGGCGACCATCAACAACACCGTCGGCAACTGGTTACGAATTTCCATCGGCAACTGCATTGCGAGGCGCACAACCGTGGGTTGCTCGTCTGAGCCGAACAACTGATCGCATCGAGCTTCCAGAATGTGGCCCGCGAGCTGCGCATCGCCGGCGGCCAACGCATGCTCCACCGCTTCGAGCGACAGGCCCGCCGACTGCAGCCAGTTCGAAGCAGCGCGATGCAGGCCGGCGACCTCGTCCCGGTGCAGCTCAGTGAGCTTGCGCTGCAGGAACTGGGCGAACAGATAGTGGTAGCGATACCAGGTCCGGCTCTGGTCGAGCGGCATCACGAACAAACCTTTGGCTTCGCACACTTCAATCAACGCCTGCGAGTCGTGCTCGCCACTCACCGCGGTACACAGGTCTGCGCAATAGCGCTCCAGAATGGAGGTTTTGAGCAGGAATGCCTTCAATTGAGGGGGTTGCCGGGCAAAGATCTCCTCGCCGAAAAACGACACCAGTTGCCGGCGGTCACCCGTCAGGCTCGACAGCATTTCCGCACGACTTTGCGATTCGCCGAGCACCATGCTCGTCAGTCGAAGCCCGACCGCCCAACCCTCCGTGCGCTGCTCGATGACGGAGACTTCCTCGGGTGACAGGTCGACGGGCCCATTGCGGGCGAAGAATTCCGCGACCTCTTCGGAGCCGAACCGCAGTTCATCGGCGGTCAGCTCGGCCAAGTCCCCATACGCACGCAAACGTCCCATCAGCAAAGCAGGGGTCTGGCGGGAAGTGAGCACCATTCGAAACTGGGGTCCGGTCGCCTCAATCAGCGTCGCAAGACAATCGATGGCGCTGCGTTCGGAAATGTTATGAATATCGTCGATACATAAGATGACCCGCTGCTGGTGCGAGAGGATGGCATTCAGCAACGGTTGCGTGACAATTCGGGCACCCGGGCCGACCACGGCCGTCCGTTTGAGTGATTCGACTGAAATACCTGCATGCGTGAGTGCTTCCAGCAAGGTTTCCAGCAGAACCGGGGGTTCATTCTCGGCCGCGGTCGCCGCCAGCCATGCCACGGTATCTGCCGAACGGGTGACCGCCCACTGAGAAAGAAGACTCGTCTTCCCGTAGCCGGGTGGAGCCTGAATGAGCGTAACTGCCGCACCATTCACCGCGGCTTCCAGGCTTGCCAGGGGACGCTCCCTGCGTATCAGGGACGGGAGCCGCTGCGGGATTCGAGCACGCAGATGCACAAGGTGGCTCCGCGGCTGATCGCCAGGCGCCGCCCGCTTTTCCGCACCCGAACCGCTCCGCTGCCTGTTTTCGCGCTTGTGAACCGACATTGCCCCACTTCAGCGTGATCGAGAGACCCGTGCACGCCACCCTAATCCGGAACCTCGCCAAAGGGCAAGTTAGGGTCGAGCGGGGCGCGAACCCTCGCCCTACCTTATCGGTAGGGTTCGGATCGGGGCGTAGTCCCTATGCTACATCGGACCAGACATATCGGCTGTCCGGCTCGATTGCATAGCGGAGGGGGTTCGTATGCGTTTTGTTATGGGGCAGGGGTTGATCGCCGGCTGCGGCATAACGCTGCTGTTGGCGCTTGACGTCGGTGCGTACGCCGCAGACGCTGAATACAGCAGCAGCGCGCTCGAAGAGGTCGTCGTCACTGCACAGAAGAAGTCCGAAGACGTGCAGAAAGCGTCGATCGCAGTGGATGTAGTCTCCAGCGATCAGCTTGGAAGCTCCGGAGTAAAAAACGTTGTCGACCTGCAGGACATCGTACCGGCGGTACGTTTTGTCGCTGCAGATCAGATGACGGTGCAGATCCGCGGCCTGGGAACGGTCAATGACAATCCGGGTGTGAGTTCCGCGGTGGGATACGCACAGGACGGCGTCTACCTGGCACATCCCCCAGCCGTCACCCCGGTGTTGGTGGACCTCCAGCGTGTCGAAGTCCTACTGGGGCCGCAGGGTACCCTCTACGGTCGAAACACGAATGGAGGTGTGGTTAATTTCATCAGCCGCGACCCATCGACCGAAGCAGTATCGGGTTATCTCCGAATCGGTGGCGGCAACTACTCTGCTATCAACTCCGAGGGGGCCCTCAACCTGCCCTTGAACAGCGACTGGGCCCTCCGCGTCAGTGCCGGCAACGAAAAACATGCCGCCTACGCAGACGACGGGACCAACGATCTGTATTCGTGGACAGCGCGCGGTAAGCTGCTGTACTCCCCCAACTCCGATTTCTCCGCGAAACTCACCTTGGAGGGAGGTGAGCGCAATTCGCGAGGGCAGCACTACAGCGGACAGTGCCCTCCGGGCAACGTCGCGCCGTTCTGCGCAGGCTTTCCGTGGAGACCGTACGCGGGTTTTTCACCGTCGCCCGCGGGGATGATCAATGATGACAAGGTGTACGGCGGAACGCTTGACATCAACGCAACTCTGCCATTCGCCCACCTGACCTCCATCACCGCCTATCGTGGTTACGATTTCTATGCGACCACCTCGCCGGCGTCTAATCCCGCCACGGGTCAGCCCAATTTCCTGTATTCGCATCCGGATCACAGCCGCTCGGTGACCGAGGAAGTCCGGCTCTCAAACAACACAGACAGTCGTGTGTCCTGGGTGGCCGGTGTCTTCTATTCTCATGAGAGCGAGCCCTCGTTGGTGCGCTTCGACTACTTCAACTCGATCCTGCAGAATCCTGCTTTTGTGAATCCACCGGCGCCGCCGAATTTCTATCAGCAGTTCGGCGTGCCGTCACAGACCGATCGTTCGATCGCCGCGTTTGGCGATGCGACCCTGTCGGTCGTCGATCGCTTCCGGTTGCGAGCGGGACTGCGGTATACCAACGAGAAAAAGGAAGCGAACGGCACCATCGACCAGGGCGCGACGGGGTTGTTCGCGGCGCCGACTGAATACAATTCCTCGTCCGAGACCGACTCGAAGCTCACCTGGAAGGCCGGCGCCGACTTTGATGTGACCGCGAACAGCCTGCTGTATGCAACGGTCAGTACGGGATTCAAGTCAGGGGGCCTCAACAATCTCCCCTCCGACATCGGAATCACGACGTACGAGCCGGAGAAAATCACCGCTTACGAAATCGGCTCCAAGAACCGCTTCCTGGAGAATCGCGTTCAGGTCAATCTCGCGGCGTTCCGCTACGACTACAAGAACTACCAGACCTTCGAGTTCTACACACCCAATGGCGGCCCATACCTGGGAGCCACCTTCTTCCCGACGGTCAATTCGCAAACCGCGACCTACGAGGGCGGTGAGCTGGCGGCCGAGTTTCTGCTGTCGAGCACGGATCGCATTCGGGTGGACGTCAACTATTTGAACAACCGGTTTGATACCTTCGTGGTCTCGCTCCCCTTCGCCCCGACAGTGGATTTGTCCGGCACAGCGGTGCCCTTGTCGCCGAGGTTCGCCGGAGCGCTTTCGTATCAACACGTTTTCAAGCTCGGCAACACCGGCGATCTGACTGCAGGTGCCGACGCACACTATTCGGGCCGCTACGTCGCGTCCGGGAACCAGGGAAACACCACGGGTGGTGCGCTCTACGTTCAACCGTCATTCGCCAAGATCAATGCCAATCTGACCTGGCACTCGGCAACCGGTGGCTGGACCGTGTCGGCGTTCGGGCGCAATCTGACCAGTCGCGCCACCATCAACACCGTCGCGGGTGGCTATCCTGTTGTGGATGATTTGTTTCTCGTCAATGCCCAGGTCGATCCGCCGCGCACCTTCGGTGCAAGTATTCAAAAGGACTTCTAGTGAAACCGGGCATTACGATTCTGTCCGTCGTGGCTCTGGCCAACGCGTTGTGTCTGTCTGCCCAGCCCGCGTCCGGGACCGTCATCGGGAAGAATGCTGCCGAGCGAGCCACGCTGGCCTTTCTCGATATGACCTTCAACCAGAAGCATTTCGAAACGGCGTTCGAGCGCTACGTCGGGCCCTATTACCGGCAGCACAATCCGACTGTGGCTGACGGCAAGGATGCGATCCTGAGCGCGCTGCGGCAATGGATGCCCCGGACACCCGGATTGCACTATACATTCAAAAATGTCTGGTCCGACGGCGATCGGGTCATTGTCCACTCGCTCGTGACCGTCGATCCCACCGATCGCGGCAAGGCGGTCATTGACATCTTCCGGTTGGAGAAGGGCAGAATTGTCGAGCACTGGGATGTCGCGCAGCCGGTTCCCGAGCAATCGTTGAACCGCAACACGATGTTCTGAACATTGAAGATATTTTCGACCCGATACGGTGACCTTTCATGAACATGCCACGCCTCCCGGATCTTCGCGGTCTGCCGTATTACAACGAGCCCTCCAGCTACATGGTCATGATGGACCGGACCTGGGCCTGGGAATTCTCGGGTTGGAAACGGGAAAGCCTGTCCTGGAAGAAAGGCTGCTACATCCATGGCGGGCTCTCGGACAATCAGATGAACTTCCGCGGGCCCGATGTTCTGAAGTTCTTCGAGTCGATCTGTGTCAACAACTTCGAGAAATTCTCGATCGGCACAATGAAGCATGCCGTCATGTGCCTGGAGAACGGCTTGATCGCCTCGCACGGCATCCTGCAACGCAACGGTGAGGACGACATTCGTTGCTTCGCCAGCGGGCCATGGGCCGTGTATAAGGCGTTGACTTCCAAAATGCGAGTCGAGTGCGACCTGCCCCGGAGTTATCTGTTCCAGGTGGCGGGGCCCACCTCCCTGAAGACGCTGGAGCGGGCCTGCGATGAGAGCCTGGACGACGTCGCCTTTCTGCGATTTCGCAATGTGCGTATAGCGGGCAAGCAGGTTGAGCTCGGACGCATCGGCATGTCGGGCAATCTCGCTTACGAAGTTCGAGGCCCGATTGAGGACGGGGACGCGGTCTATGACGCCATCTTCCGGGCCGGGAAGGATCTGGGCATCGAGCGACTGGGATGGCGAACCTACCTGGTCAACCACGTTGAGGGTGGCTTCCCTCAATCCTTCTGGACCTTTCTGGCGGCGATGAGTGAGGACCCTGGATTCATGCAGTTCATGCAGGGTCAGTATCCGCCCATTCAGATTACCGGCAGCGTGGACCCAGCGGATATGCGGGCGCGATTTCGAACACCCGTGGAAGTGGGCTGGGGCAGCACGGTCAAGTTGAATCACGAGTTCCTGGGCCGCAAGGCACTCGAGCGCGAGCTGGCGAATCCACAACGGACGGTCGCTACCTTGCGCTGGAATCCGGAGGACGTCGTTGACATCTACCGCTCGTTGTTGGAACCGGGCGAAGAATATCGAATCTTGGACATGCCCACGACGCCACAGTGGACCCAGGGCATGTTGGCTCACGCAGATCACCTGCTCAAACAGGGCAAGCGCATCGGCTACTCCTCCGGCACCATCTACAGCTACTACTTTCGCCAGGTGCTGTCGATGGCGTGCATTGATCTGGACCAGCACCACATCGGCAATGAGGTCGAAGTGCAATGGGGTGACTACGGCAAACGGATCAAGACCGTTCGGGCGATCGTGGAGCGCTTTCCTTACTTGAATGAGGGGCGTAACAGCAGCATCGACACACAGAAGCGCTGACACGGGCCGGCGCGTCCGGTAAAGCTGTAAAAGATCAGCAGCGTTCGCCTGTTCCTCCCCTGGGGTTAGATCAGGCGCGCCAATCGCGCCGCCCGCCCCGCAGCCAAGTCGAAGGTGACCTCGCGTCGCACTATGCGAAACGAATTGCGACAACGCTGGAGGACATCGTGACGCTCGGCGGTGAAAACAATTGATTCTGAGCCCGTGCCGTGTGTACCCGTGATGAGAAGATAACTGCCCACTGTGAATTCGCGATGGGCAGGCCCCGTGGCAACGATGACATTGGAAATACAGCGTCTCAATCTCGACACGTCAGTGGCGGCTTGCCCGAGCTTTTGAGCGTATGAAATCAGAAAATCGTAATCATAGTCACACAGTACATCCGATCGCGACTCATTCGCATGTGCGGCTGAGAACAATTGAGCGGGGCTGCGATAGGTAACATTCCTCGCGAGCAGCGATGCCCATTCTTCGTATCGTCCGTGATCGACAAAGAATGCCTCCATGGCGAGAAACTCCTGAATTTCGTACCCCTCTGAAGAACTCACTGCAACGTGATACGTGGTTGCCAGGCCTCGGCCCGGTGAGCAGTGAATATTGTCGAGAACGCGCATCACCATAAAAGCCCCCCCTCTAGACTTATACGAGTGTATAATACAGTATGGCGCCAAGTGCAAATGGGGGTGGGGCGATGTTCGTACAGAACTGCTGGTATGTGGCAGCCTGATCGCCCTGGAGAACCGCTGTTGCCACAGGGCGGCCCCTTTGTCGCTGGGTCGAATCGAAGGCGATGACGTGCCGGCGGTGGGTCCTGAAGACCCCCGTTACACTTTGCGCACCGGTCAAATGGACTACGATGCCAACTACCAACTCATCAACGATAATCTAACCGACTTCACGCACCTGTCCTATGTGCATCCCAACTCCTTCGGCACCAGCGACGAGTTTGCGCGCAGGGGGCAGCGGAATTCAACATCGCCCCACAAAGCCTTGCGAGCGCCCTCATGCAATTCTCCGATCAGTCGGGATTGCAAGTTGTAACGGCCTACGATGCGCCTCGAGGAAGTCATCGTTACGGCGCAGCTGTCACGCTCGATGCTCGAAGCTCGAGCTCTTCGGTAAAAATCGTAATAAGCAATCATGCATCGGACCACTCTTCGTCGCCTGGAGGTTTTCGTCGCGGCGGTGGAGGCAGGGAGCTTCCAGGCAGCAGCGGAGCGGCTTGGCATCTCTCAAGCATCGATTAGTAAGCAAATTCGTGCCCTCGAGGAGCAGATGGGCAAGCAGCTGTTTACCCGCAACCGCGGCTCCACGGGCAATCTAACCAGCGACGGCGGCATTACGTTCGAACTCGCCAAGGAACTGATTGAGAAGGCCGAGCGGCTCGCCGGAGGCGCACTTGGCGACACTCTGATCAAGGGGCGCCAACGGATCGCGCTCGCGAGCCATCCCTTCCTCGGATGGGCCATTGCACGACCACTTGCTAGTTACGCCGCAGACAATCCCGACACTTACTTGAGCGTTCGGGCGCTGGATTACGAGCAGCTCGTGACTGCGTACGCGCAGAAGCGGATCGATGTAGGCATCTTTCTTGCACCCTCGCATACGCCTGAGTTGCCGTCATCGCATCTCTGGACCGAGCCGGTAGGCCTATATGCTTCTGCGGCCCACCCGCTGTCGGCATTAGACCAAGTGCGGTCCACCGACTTGCTAAAATTCGGATTTATCCCCGCCCACTCCGACAGGCTTTTCCAGGAATTGGTTGATCGATCGCTCGCGCAGATTGGCATTCAAGATTACCCGGTTGCACTGAAATCCGAGCATCCCGCACTAACCATCGAAGCATTGCGCCTGGGGCTGGGTTACACCGGCAGCTTTCCTCGCGTCGTGGCTGGTGAAGGCATTCAAGAGAGCGACGTGAAGCGTTTGCCAATTCA
>Ga0068859_100003403_pt1 | contig 16185 bp, 12 predicted proteins | sample KBSSwiS22_FD_66585 | JGI IMG/M metagenome (GOLD analysis project Ga0068859, IMG submission 66585) | Switchgrass rhizosphere microbial communities from Kellogg Biological Station, Michigan, USA - KBS Switchgrass S2-2 | ecosystem: Host-associated > Plants > Roots > Rhizosphere > Soil ...
GGAGTCCGGGCCGGGGCAGGCGTAGCCGGTCGTGCTGACCATGATGAACGTGCCGACCTTCGACCGGTCCCAGCCGGCGAGCACTGCGGGAAGCGTGCGGCGGCCGAGCTCGACGGCGCACCGCTCCCATGCGTCCACTCGCGGACCCACCGACGGGAAGCCGTTCCGGAACGCCGTCCGCGGGTCCCAGTTCAGATGCCGGCGTTCGACCGTGTTCGCCTCGACGAACAACCGCCGCGCATCCGGGACGCCGGCAAACACCGCGGCGTAGAACCCGTCCCAGATATCGGTCTGGGAAAGCGGCGGACCGGGCGCCGCGGTGCTGACGGCAAGTATCGCGGGCGAAACTCGTACGGGCATTCCAACCCCTGGTGAGCGCGACCTGACGGATACGATCGAGCCTTTCCGCGGTCGTCGCCGGCTAGAGCCGGGAGCCTTCGGTTCAGGCCGGGCAGATAAGTTCGTCGACATGGAAGGGACGAAGGGTGGAACGGCATACAGCAGGTCCGGCACCCGTCGGTGTCCAGGTCAGACACCGCCGTCAGGCGGAGCATCCGCGACGCGGACAGCCCGTCAACGGCGGCAGGCCCCAAATGGGCAGGCCACCGCCGGCGTGGCGCGGAAGAGAAGGAGAAGAGCTGGAAAGAAAAGAACACGCCGCGGTGAGGCGACGAGTGGCCACCGGCAGGAGTCAGGCCGTGGCTCGACGAAAGTACCCCCTGTTTTCGACGACGAAATCGTAGGACGACCGACCGGGCCAGGTAGGTGTTCCGAACACATTCGACCGCCGTTGTGACCCAGCTCTCAGCCGCCCCGCCGGCCGTCCAGCCAACCCGACTTCGCGACCGCGCCCGGGCAGCCGACGGTCGCCGCGCTCGCCGCGACGGTCACGGCACGCCCACAGAGGCCGTCCTCGCTGACGCCACGGCCATCGGCGGCACGAGCGGCGGCACCGCGACCGCTGGCGCGGCAACCGCAGACAGCGCCGGGACACGCCACAGGACACGATCCGCGCCGTCGCGCTCCGCGTCTTCGACGCCATCGACGCGCACCCCTGGATCGGTACGCAGCTGGCCCGTGCCCGGTCACAGCCGGCCCTGCTTCTGATCTTCGAACGTATCGGTCAGCAGCTCCAGGCACTGGGCGTTCCAGGGACCGCGTACTTCATGTCAGCGTCCCCGCTGCTGAACTACATTCTCGGCGTCGGCGGACAGAACGCGGCGAACGCCCGGACGCAGCCGCCGGGCACCGCCCGCACCGCGGTCCTCGCGGCCGAGGCAACCGCCTGGAAGAACCTTGACCCGGACGACTTCCCGTTCCTGCGCACCATCGCCGACGAGCTACGTGACCACGACGACCGCGCCCAGTTCCTAGCCGGTGTCGATCTCATTCTCGCCGGTGTCAGCCAGCCGCGGCAGTCGCGGGGCGGCGGTTTTCCCGGCCCGTCCGCGGGCAGCACACGACGGCCCACGAAATCGGACGCTCGCACGACCGGCGGGTGAGCGCGGCCGTCTCGCCCAACTTGGCGATGAGTAGGCCGCCCTTCGTCGCGAAACCCACGCCGCCCTGGCCGGAGTTTCATCCGGTCAGGGCGGCGTGGGTGTCTGCGACTGTTACCAGATGCGGACCCGGTCGGTGGGCTCGAGCCAGAGACCGTCGCCGGGGGTCGTGTCGAAGACCTCGTGGAACTCGTCGAGGTTGCGCACGATGTTGGCGCGCAGCTCCGGCGGGCTGTGCGGGTCGGTGGTGAGGTACTGCCGCTCCAGTTCGAGGCGGCGCTTGGTGCGCCAGACGTAGGCCCAGTTCATGAACAGCCGCCGACGGTCGTCGCGGGAGGCGTCGCCGCCCTGGGAGATGACGAACGCCGTGTGCGCGATCGTCAGCCCACCTAGGTCGCCGATGTTCTCGCCGACGGTCAGCGCGCCGTTCACCTTCTCGCCCGGCAGGTTGCGCGGCTCGAAGGCGTCGTACTGCTCGACGAGCTTCTTCGACTTGACCTCGAACGCGGACTTGTCGGCCGGCGTCCACCAGTCGTTGAGGTTGCCCGCACCGTCGTACTGCGCGCCCTGGTCGTCGAACCCGTGCCCCACCTCGTGGCCGATGACCGCTCCGATACCGCCGTAGTTCTCCGCCGCCAGCGCGTCCGGGCTGAAGAACGGCTTCTGCAGAATGCCCGCCGGGAAGCAGATCTCGTTGGTGCCCGGGTTGTAGTAGGCGTTGACCGTCTGCGGCAGCATGAACCATTCGTCACGGTCGACCGGCGCGCCGATCTTCGCGAGCTGCCGGTCCGTCTCGAAGGCGGCGGCGGCCTGGGCGTTGCCCACCAGGTCACCCCGGCTGACCTCCAGCTTCGAGTAGTCCCGGAACTGGTCGGGGTAGCCGATCTTCGGCCGGAACGTCTCCAGCTTCTCGTAGGCCCGCTGCTTGGTCTCCTCCGTCATCCAGTCGAGCTTCGAGATCGACGCGCGGTAGGCAGCGAGCAGGTTCGCGACCAGATCGTCCATCAGCGCCTTGGCGCGCGGCGGGAAATGCCGGGCGACGTACTCCTTGCCGACGGCCTCGCCCACGGCGCCCTCGACGAACGACACCGCGCGCTTCCAGCGGGCCCGCAGCTCGGGCGTTCCGGACAGCGTCCGGCCGTAGAAGTCGAAATGCGCCTCGACAAACCCGTCGGACAGGTAGGGCGCCGCGGCGCGCAGCACCTTGTTGACCAGCCAGTCCTGCCACACCTCGATCGGCGTCTCGGTCAGCACCGCCGACAGGTGCTTGAAGTACGACGGCTGCCGAACGCACACCTCGGCCAGCGTCGCCCCGGGCCCGTCGAGCTGCCCGCCCAGCTTCGTGACGTACCCGTCCCAGTCGAAGGCCGGGCACAGCGCGGCCAGTTCCGCGGCCGTCATCAGGTTGTAGGTCTTCTGGACGTCACGGGTCTCCGCCCGCTCCCAGTGGCCCTTCGCGAGCAGCGTCTCGAGATCGAGAATCCGCTTCGCGGCGCCAGCCGGGTCGGGGTGCTCCCCCAGCTCCAGCATGGTGGTCAGGTAGGAGACGTACTTCTCGCGGATCTCGGCGAACTTCTCGTCGCGGTAGTACGACTCGTCGGGCAGGCCGAGGCCGCCCTGAAGGAGGTTGAACAGGTAACGGTCGGAGTTGCGGTCGTCTGTGTCGACATACGAGCCGAACAGCCCACCGCCGCCGATCCGCTCGAACCCGCCGAGGAACGCGGCCAGCTCGCGGACGTCGCCGATGCCGCGCGCGGCGGCCAGCAGCGGCCGCGCCGGGTCGAGACCGAGCGTCTGGATCGCCTCGGTGTCCAGGAACGAGTTGTACAGGTCAGCGATCTTGCGGGCGTCCTCGCTCTGGCTGGCCGGGTCCTGCGCGGCGAGGTCCGTGATGATGTCGCGGACCTGCTGCTCGGCGGCGTCGGCAAGCTGGACGAACGGCCCCCAGCTGGAACGGTCGGACGGGATCTCCGCCTCGGCGAGCCACCGGCCGTTCACGTAGCCGAAGAGGTCGTCCTGCGGTCGGATGGCGAGGTCCATGCCCTCGCGGGCGTCGTCGAGGATGCTCACAGACCGAAAGTCTCCAGCCGATCCGAGGTTCAGGGAAGCGCCTAGCCAAGAACCCGCCGCCGACACCCCTGTTCGAGTCGAATCTCACCTGTCGTGGCGCGTACGCGGGCACCCGTGAACATCGTCACGCGGCGTCCCGATCCGGGTCCGACTCTGGCCTCTCCCGTCGCGGCGCGGGCCCGGCCGCGGACGACCGGTTTCCGGGTGCGGCCGGCCCCGCGCACCGGTCTCCGGGCTCGGGACGCCCGGTTCTCCTCAGGGCAGGGCTCACCACCGCAGTGTCTGGACCGGGCCAAGCTTTGCGAGGTCTCTGGCCTGGCTGCCCAGGGAGACACCGTGCTCCTGGAGAGACTTCGCGTCTACCCCCAGGTACAGGTGAGTGCCCCGCGCTGTGCAACGGTCGGGGTCGGTCGTCGCCGGGAGCGGCAGCTGTCGTGGGCACCCGATGTGGCGCAGAACAAACGTGCCAGACATACCGATCACATAGATCTGGCCATCGATCATGGCGGAGTATTCGCCGGGTTGCCTCAGCGCCATCGCCGCCCGGATGGTCGTCAGGACAACCTGGGCGGTGTGGACGCCGGGATCGCCGTCACGCACGGCCGCGTCCTTCGCGATCTCCGTCAAGGCCACGATGGTCGGGTCGACGGTCGGCACGGTTGATGACGTCACGGTGACGGCCTGCGTCGGCGCAGCCGAGGTCGCCGGAGTCGTCGTATCCGAGCAGCCAGCGACCAGCAGGCCCCCGATCACGCCTATCCCGACGCGCCACGACCGCCTCCGCCTGCGCCGCGTGGTCCCACTCATCCCAGCCTCCGCGTGCCGAGGGGTCCATCGGTCCGAAACAGACGCAGGCGGGCACCCAACGGTTCGGAGTGTCCGGGTCAGGTCATGGTCGTCGGCAGGTCCGTGGTGGCCGGGCGCCACCGCCGCAGGTTGTGCCCCCCGTGGCGGATCGGGGCCGAACCACTCAGACCAGGCGACCAGCGTTGCGCGATCCGAGTGCCCCGGCCCAGCTCCGCCCCTCAGTGAGCTGGTACAGTGTCGTACGTCGACACGGGGAAACCTGCTAGACACGAGAGGTACCAGTACCAGCCAGCAGGAAACATGCGCCGCTAGCTCAATGGCAGAGCAGCGGACTCTTAATCCGCGGGTTCGGGGTTCGAGTCCCTGGCGGCGCACCCGTAAGCTCTGCTACGGAGGGCTTTTTCTCTGCCGGGACGATCTTACTTGCAAGATCGTCCCGCAGAAACCCCGCTCTTTGGGAATCATGATCGGCGACCGAGTCGGCCGCTGTGGGGCGTTTTCCCGCGCCCCACGCCTGCACCCGGTTTGGTCATTTTTGTGAGTTACGTCACGTCCTGGTGGTCGGCGAGCCACGCAGCGACGTCTCGCTCTCGGTAACGGACGTAGCGGCCGACCCGGATGCCCCGCGGCCCGTCCCCGGTCGTCCGCCACTTGTAGACGGTGCTCACCGGCACCCGCAGGAACCGCGCCAGTTCCGGCACCGTCCACAACTGCTCCGCATCCTCGCCAAGATCAGCCATCCCGGCCGCCTCCTCGTCTGCCCGACCCGACCGGCCCCACGTCGTCCCCGCCGATGGCCAGGTGCCCGACCGCGGCAGCCGTCCCGGCACCTTTTCTGGGGGCCAGTCGAAGGCTGGGAAGCCGGGACGTGTCTGTCGACGAGCGGCGCGCGGCGCCGCACAGGTATGGACGATGAGCCCCAAAGTCACCGCCAAAGCCATCCGCACAGTCACCGCCGAGAGCATCGCCAGAGACTCGGTCACCGCCGACGACACCCACACAGCCCTCGCCGCAGCGAGACGGCCCGGAACAGTCGAGGGGCGGGTAGCGGCGGCGACCCAGCCTCGTCGGCGTCATCGTGGGGACGTTGTCAGGACCCTCGTGCCGATCGTCGCGCTGATCGGGTCACCGTCGGTGTCTTCACAGAGGACACCGCAGTCAGGCCCGGCCCGATCGGTTGGGCGGCCGGGCGCGCTGGTTGGATGTCGCTGGGGCCGAGCGTGACGAGTTGACGTCCGCCGAGGGCCGCGACACGGGTGAGGACCGGGCCGCGCAGCGCCGAGGTCCCCGCCGTCGACCTGGCCGCGCTCACAGCCGCGAACGCGCACGAGCGGGCGCTCGCCGCCCCGGCCAGCGTCGCAGAGGAAGTCGTCCGCGAGCAGTTCGGGTTCTCCGAGATCGACTACGAGCGGGAACGGCCGCTGGCCTGCGCACCCGGCCACCCGGCGGCCCGGACCCCGACGACCTGCACCGCGCGACTGACGTCTACCTGGCAGACGCCCACGCCGCGGCATCGACTACCTCGCCCAGCCGCCTCGCCGAAGCCCTCGACTTCACCCAAGCCGACATCCTCGCCCAGCAGATCATCGACTTCCCTGCCGTCCTGCGCGACCGCGGCCGGCAGACCGCCGAGCGACGTCTCCGGCTGACAGACCCCATGGGCGCAGCGTCCAGCTTCCCGACCGGACGGCTATGATCGCGGCTGCCCTACCCTCGAAACTTTGAGGCCGAGCTCTGACGCCTGCAATCGACAATATATGTCTCGATCACATGATTTTTTACAACAGCACTTCTAACTATTTCCGAAACCTCACGGACATTCCGTTCATGGCACATGATGACGTAGCTTCCGAAGACGGTATTGGCGGCATCCAAGTAGCGCGGGAGCTGCTCCTGAAGGCCGTGCAGCACTCTTGCGATGCTGGTATCCTTTTTGAACTCCAATACATGTGTATCGTTATCTAGGTTGAGTGTCAGATCCGTCGCACCGACCCCGTGATCGGCATTTGGGTGAACGGATATTCGCAAGGCCCCAAAGGCAAGTTGGGAAAATAGTCTAAACAGACCCTGGTGTCGCGTCTCATGTGCGGGCCTGTCGTCCTGGTTGTAAAGGTGGCGCCAGGCCCCCTGCTTCTCGACAGCCTCGGCGAACCGCTCTACCGTGTCCTTGACTGCGTGGGCGAGTACGGCATAGTTCGGCGCTGAATCTATTCTGACGGTTGGCAGGACGTTGGGGAACGGGTTGACAGGTGCGAGTCGGTCGATCATGCTATCGCCCACTGTTGGTTGAAGTGGGATCCTCATTCTCATGTGGGATTTTGGGTCACGGCACCCTGCAACCACCAGATCAAATTTGTTCGGCGACAGCAGCCGTCCAACGACAAGTGAGACATCGTCTTGCTCGGCCATGTTGACGGCAGCGGTGTTCGTTATCCGGCACTCCGGACGAACTGTCGCGAGTATCTTGTCGCCTCCTGGCAGAAGAATTGTCGCGAGCTGGTTTACGTCGCCGAGGGGAGCGTATGACGTAATCCCGGAGTGGACGAACCAGTCTCCGATCGCAGGCCTGCGCTCTGTCACCTCGGGCAGGCCGAGCCCGCGAATGAGATCACTTGCGATCATTCCTATAACCGCGCTCCGGCGAAACGATTGCATCGTTTCCGATAGGTCACTGTCCCAGGCGGCCTCAAGCATCTTACTAGCAAGCGGCGAGAGGAACTGATGGAGTGCATTTAGCCGCACATAGTACGCCTGGATAGAAAGTTGATCGTCCTCTGCTGCGGGAATGTCGTTCCAGGCCATTTCCACCCTTTGGGAGATGCGGCGGTCTTGTGTATATTCCGAGTCAGGAGTCCGCGCTGGCCGAAGACGCCCGGCACAAGGCCAGGGCCTTTCCACATTGGGACGGCATGACCGACAGGACAAAGGAACTAGCTAAACCGTCGTCATGTTGGTGGCGATCTCAGTGATCTGACGGCGGAGATCAGGTATGGGGGCAGTCAGTTCCAGGGGGTGAAAGGTGATCCTGATGCCGGTGGTAAGTGTGCGGGTGTGGCGGACGTCGGTTGGGGTCGCGGGGTAGACGATGTGGCCGGTGGTCACGTCGAGCCCCGTGCAGTAGGCAAGGATCTGGTAGATGGACCCACGGCCGGTGGCGTCCTTCTCGCTCATGTATTTGGCGTCGAGGACGGTGACCGGTTTGCGGTCGGTTCCCGTCGCCTCATAGCAGACCAGGTCGGGGATCAGGTGGACTGTTCGGGCGCGGTCCAGGTAGTGCGCCTTGTCCTGGAGAGTCACACGGCGGCTGGCGACAGACCCGGTCGGGGGGTTCAGCAGCGCGTCACGGACGGCCCTGGTCACGAAGTCCTCGAAAACCTCCGGCATTCCGACCAAGAAGCCGTCGACCTGCACGGTTCTCGTCGCGCCATCGCCGTCATCGACGTACTCGTAAGAGCGGTCACGCACGATTAGGTCGGCCAGCCGTAATGCCGTGTGGTAGCGGGCATTGTGAACATCCGGGGTCCAGACCGGCGGGTCCTCGTTCGGGCCGAGCGGGGTGACGTCCGCGAGTTCAGCCACGATCTCCCGCAGCAACCTCCTGGACGCGGGGATGACGTCCGGGAGGGCGAGCAGGCGGCGGGCCGCGGTGAGCAGCAGCTGGTTCTCCGGGATGTCCACAGTGAAGGTGTCGTACTCGCAAGGGATCTCAGGGCCGACCCAGTATCGGCGGCGCATCTCGTCGGACCGAATCCGGCCACGGATCGCCAACAGGTCCTCCTCCACGGTGCAGTAGCCGTAGAGAAGTCCGCCGGCGAGCGCGCGCTGCACGGCACGAGCGAAGCCGCCCGCCACCGCGGGCAGCAGGTCGTCGGCCTCGCCGACGTCGACCTCCGGCTCGTTCCAGGTCCCTCGGCCCTGTGCGTAGCCGAGCAGGAACATCAGCCGCTTGATTTCTACCTTCGGCCGGATGCGAAGCAGCACTGCGTCCGCGCCTGAGCCGAACACAGCCGAACCGACCTTGTCGTCGGCCTTGACCTTGTACCGGCCCGCGCCTGCGGCCGGTGTCACGCGGACCGCTTTGGTGACGCCCAACGACGCGACCTGCCCTGGGGTCAGCTGGCGCTCAATAGCAAGGTGCTCCCACAGTTCGATGACCTCACGGGTGACAGCCATCGCGGACGTGGCTTGGACCATCAGGCTCAGGCCCCGGCAGGCTGCGACGGCACGGCCGCGGCCGGCTTGAGCGCCTCGAGACCAAATTCGGCGTTCACGTCGATCGCTTCGTCGCCGTCGAAGTACTCCCTGAGTAGGGGCTCGATCTGCGTCTTCCAGACGAGTCTCAGGCCGCCATCGACATCTTTGTTGGGGTACAACTCCTTCTTCATCAGGTAGGCGGGTCCGACGGGCGGGACACGGTACTCGTTCTTCGTGACGAGACGACGGTTCAGCTCGTCGAGCACGTCGGCCGGTAGCGCGGGCAGATTCTCTGCGGCGAGCCAGTTGCGGAGCAGCGACTTAGTCGGCTCATCATTGGGGTCGAGCGCGACGAAGTGGAAGCGGCGGCGGACGGCTGCGTCGAGGCGGGAGATCGACCGGTCGGCGGTGTTCATCGTGCCGAGGATGAATAGGTTCTTCGGCAGGGAGAACGCGCGACCGTCATCCTGCCGGTAGAGCAGGTATGCGGTCTCCTCGCGATATTCCAGCAGGAAATACAACTCCCCGAAGATCTTCGCCAGGTTCCCACGGTTGATCTCGTCGATGATGACGAAAAACGGCTCGTCCGGACGTTCCTCCGCGGCCTGTGCCAGGCGGACCAGCGGGCCTGAGACCAACTCGAACCGGATCATCCCGTCCCCGCCTGCCTCTCCACGCGGCCGGTAACCCTGGATGAAGTCCTCGTAGCTGTAGGCCGGGTGGAATTGGACGAACGCGATGTTCTCCGGCTTCTGACCCGCGAGGTGAAGGGCCAGTTTGCGGGCTATGAAGGTCTTCCCAGTCCCTGGCGGCCCCTGGAAGATTAGCTGTGGCTGGAGCCGTAGGAGGCGCAGGCAGTCCCGAAGCCATGACGGATCACAGTGCAGACTCGTCGCTAGGTTGGCCAGCGCCTGCTCGTCGACGTCGAGAAGCGTGGCGCCGGCACTGCTCGGAAGGCCGGCCGGTGTTGCCACAGCCTGAGCCGAGTCGGTTGCCGTCGCCTCGTCGTAGACCGTGATGAACCGGGTCGATCCCAGGCCGTGAACGCGCGCGTCCAGCTCGGAGAGGAAATCGGTCAGCTCGATGACCGTGTGGTCCGGGACAGCGACGGCTGCCGCGAGTGGGCCGGAAAGATCGTCGGTGAAGTCGAACGGATCCTGCGGGTTCAGCCACTGCACGGTCCGTCGTAGTTCGGCGGCGGCACTGCCGGGACGGTCCGGCGCTCGGTCGTACTCCGGCGGGCCGGTAACGGCGCCAGCGTAGAAGTCCGCGCCCAGGTTTGTCAGGACGAGGTCGCCGATCGATATCTCGCTGAGGAACGCGTAGACGTCGTTGGTCAGCCGCAACCGCCAGTCGGACCGCCTCGTCGGGTGTGTCGCGTCGACCGCGTCGGCCACAACCTTGCGGCCAGAACCTGGCCGCAGGTGGGGAACACGATCGACTGGCAGCGAGCAAATCTGGCCGGGAAGCCACTCGCGCCGTATAGCGTCCCGCCGGGATGGCGCCCGGACCAGCCAGGCCCGTCGCGTCTGCGTCGGACCTGCAGCGCCGGCGAAGTCATCGTCGTCCTCAGCCTGAGTGACCTCGCCGACGACAGCCCGTAGGTCGGCCGCCGCCAGCTGGCGCATCGGGTCGGCCCGGCCAGTGACGACGTCGATGCCGTCCTCTTCCAGGAGCTCCAGCCACCTGGCGCGCTCGGACTCGGAAGGGTGAGCGTCATGGGGCAGTCGCCCTCCCGCATCGAGGACCCGGAACCAGCCCTCAGGCCGGTTGCCGACCATGTAGTGCACGACGCGCTCGGCTGTGAGGTCGGCGCTCTCGGCCAGGTCGGTGGCTCGGACCCAGTAGCCAGCGGGCACGGTCGAAAGCTCGGCCTCGACTAGGTCGAAGTGGACGCGATCGCGAAGATAGGCGGCATACCGACGGGCGGCCTCCTTGCGCCAGTACTCCGGGTCCGGATACTCACGCAGCGACCACTCGCCGACGCCGGTCGCCAACCAGCCCTCGGGAGTCTTGGCCAGCCAACCGACCCGGACGAGCTCGCTGCTGGTCCAGCGCAACGTCTGCTCGGCGGATGTCTTCCCAGTCGTCGCCGCGGCCCACTCGTCGTCGATCGTCGGGTACTTCGGATCGGTGACCGGGTACATCCGCACGACCCTCGACCAGAGCATGCTCGGGTGGAGCGGCTCCCGTGCCTCGACGAGAATGCGCACCGCGAGCCGCATCGCCTGCGCCATGATCTGCCCGCGTTTGGGCACCCGCCACCTCCACGCCGCAGCGACCGGGACCCATGCGCCATCCGGCCACAGGTAACCTACTCACCCAATGCGGTGGTCTGAAGACGTTAGTGGTCTCATGTTGTGCCGGTGCGTGACTGTAGGTGGCCCGGTTGCACTGGCTACCTCGCGTCTGGCTCCAAGGTCGAGAAGAGGTCGTCGGCCGGAGGGCGTGACGCGAGGACGTACTTCGGCCTAGTCGAAGCGGCGTGCCGCGGTCCCTCGCCGGGTGGCGGCGTCAGCTCGGACTGGAACGTCACGCCCGCCCTCTCAGCCCGCACCATGTCGTCATAGACTGTGAGGATCTTTCTCTTTGTCGCGTCAAACCGCTCCAAGTCGTTGTTCTTGAACGCCGTGAACGAATCCATTATAAATTCGACATCGTCACGACAAACTCCATAGAGCAGGAAATATGCAGCATCAATCTCTGCTCGTAAAATAAAGCGCCTATCGACATCCCAGACGAACGGAGGCCCATTATCCGACAGGTCGCGAGCGAATCCTTCCATGTCCCACGAAGTGTAGACCAATTCAAGAGAACGCGTGGCTATCCAAGTGGACAAGGAGCCACCGCGAAGCCACCCTACTTGAGACTCGTAGCTGGATGGCGCCAGAATTGGAAGCTGCTTCAGATAATGGTAAGAAAAGGATGCGCCGGCATACTTCTGGCGCGCACAGTAATCGAGAACAAACGCAGAGAGATTCGCCTGCAAAAGAACTCCATGGTGCGGCACGAAGGCTAGTAGAAACTTATGCCCGACCGCGACCCGGGGAGTGAAGGTCGAAATTACTGTTCGTTCATCCGTGCTTCGCGTGACGTCACGCCAGCCAAGTAGCGAGCTCGCCCACGACTTTCCTTCGAGTTTGCCTTGGATTCGATCTTCCGCAACCCAGTGGCGCGGCTGAACCACGAATCGAGGATCCTGATACTGAACGAGTGAGAGACGAGGAAGGATCTTCTGCTTCGCTTGTGCTAGGGTCTGACCATCGTACGTTCCGTATCGATGATCGAAACTGTGAACCATCTTCGCCTCGTACAGGGGGAGCATCCGATCTGGCCCATCAACGGGTCCACGAACGAACGCGTTGCCGATTAGCCGGTATCCTACGCCCCGGAGGCTCTCGGCACTATTAAATATCCCCGAGTCGGACGAGGTATTGAAAAGGCCCTGACTGAGAGAGACCTGCCATGGGTTCTGGTCGGGAAGCTCCCGCCAAAGTACTGGAACGCGAGAGTAGATGCCGGTCAAGATATCGACGTCTCGGACCGATCGACATAGGACAGCGGTGCCAGTATTCGGGTTGAACTTGAAAATTTCTTCAGGTTGGAGCGTGAAACTTCTCTCCCATACATCTGCCATCTTTCTCGACCCGCACGCAAAGAGTGGCGCTCTATTTGACATGCCGGCCGCTGCGATAGTCAGAAGGCAGAACCGAACCCGGTGGTCGACGGACTTGGACTTGCTAAGGATGAATTCCTCGTTCTCAAATTCAAGCATCGCCACAAGACATCCTGCGGCAACTAGGCCTCTGAAGTACGGTGACGGCGTCGCGGCCGTAGCTATACCGGTGGGTAGCACTTGACCTGCATACCCATCTAGTGCGAGAATTGACTTTGCAAGCTCGGCGAACACCGCGAAGGTGTTTATCCGGCGGCCTTTCGTGGTGAGCGGATAGCGACCCGATCCCTTTAGGAAACGACTGGAAGAGGCCGACTCGCGTCTCGCTGCACGGTAGTCCTCGTAGAGATCGCGATCCGCCGCTTCGGCGCTGACGCGAAGTGCGTCGATCATTCCCTTTCGGATCGACGATGTCCGCGCCAAGGCAATGTCAGGGCGGGGCGCAGCGAAGAACTCCTCCTCCTTGAGTTCGACCTGTTCCCACGGCGGGTTACCGAGGACGCAGGAAAAACCTCCTTTCCCATCCGTCGACGCATCAAAGGTCGCACCCTCGTTGTTCTCAAAAACCTCAGGAAATTCTAGATGCCAATGGAAGAATTTGTAACTGGACGTTAGTCGGGCAAGCATCCGGTCCTGCTCCGGCGTTAGCGAAGCGCCGCCAGTCGCGAGCTCCCACATAGGCTCAGTCGTGATCGCCTCGGGTACGTTGGGATGCTTCGGCCACGCGAACGCTGCGCACCATGCATCGCAGGAGCGCATTTGGTGCACCCGATACTCCAAGCCCTCGAGTGCGCGCTGGCGCTTCGTCTGCTCGCGAACGTCGGCGAGGCTCAACTCCCAGCGGTTTCCGATCCTGGACACTTCGGCAGCGAGCGTGGCGAACTCACCGTTGCTTCCTAGCGCTGTCCCGAAGATATCGAGAGCATCCTGCTTCGACCGCTGTGCCTCATTCTGGCGGGCAAGGCCACGCGTGAACGGCGCGCTGTCGTCCGCGCCTGGCTTGAATGCTGCGTCAGGTATACCCGAAGACCAGAACCTAGGGGTGACACCGAGCAGGGCGTTTCCCGCGCGGATGTGGCCGTCGAGGAAAGCGAGCGGGCGACCGGGTCTGATGGACTCAAGCCAGAGCGAAACTTTTGTGAGTTCGACGGCGAGGGGGCTGATGTCTACGCCGTAGATGCAGTTGCGGACAACCTTGTCGAGGGCGTAACGGAATACGGCCGGGGATGGTTCCGCGTCGTCGGCGTACATCTGGGCGTACCGCAGTGCGATACGTCTGGCGGCGGCGACGAGGAAGTGGCCGGAACCGCAGGCCGGGTCGCAGACCGTGATCTTCAGAAGGTTGTCGGGGACGCCGCCGTTTGCGTAGTTCTCGATAACAGGGTCGAGGGCAGACTCAAGTAGAGAGTCGATGAGGACAGTCGGGGTGTAGTAGGAGCCGGTGGTCTTGCGATCGTTGCCGGCGATCTCGACGAGGGCGAATGTGCGACCGGGCAGGTCGACACGCGGTACGAGTTCGAGCAGGGACTCGTAGACGCTGCCGAGTTCGTCGGAGCCGAGGTGACCGAAGTCGACCCGGCGCAGACGGCCCTTGTCGTCGGGGACCTGGCTGAGTAGCCGGACCGCTGCGAGCAGCCGGCTGTTGGGCAGTTGGTGGTCGCGCAGCTCGTCGGGCCGGCTGGTGATGGTGTCGTCGGCTGTGCTGCGGGGTGCGTCGGGGTCATCGGCGCGCAGATAGAGACCGCCGAGTTCGGGGAGAGCGAGTTCGGGCCGGCCACCTTCGTTGCCGAGGGCGTTCAGGACGAGGACGAGGCCGTGCCAGAGGTCGCTGTGCCGATCGCCGCGGCGGGCGTCGGCGATGCGGCGCAGCCTGGCGGTCGAGAAGTACTGGTGGTAGCGCTCGCGAGCCTGCTCTAGTGCCGTAGCCGCCAACGTTGGCCCGGTTCGCGGCGTGCCGCCAGCAAGATCCTCTCTCGTTGGCGGGATGATCGGGCTGTGGCGGAGCGGGTGCGGGTCCGGGAGATCGACCCGGACGAGGGACAGAAACTGTTGCGGATCGTCCGGCGCTCGTCGGGATCGGTCGTGACCTGGCGCCGGGCGCAGATGATCCTGCTCTCGGCGCAGGGCATAACCCCGACAAAGATCGCCGAGGTGACGTTCACGTCGGAGGACCGGGTCCGCGATGTGATCCACAACTTCAACGCCGACGGGTTCGCGTCGCTCTACCCGAAATACACGGGCGGCCGGCCGCGAAAGTTCACGCTGCCGGAACGCCAGGAGATCAAAAAGATCGCGAAGTCGCGGCCCACGGAACACGGACTGCCGTTCTCGACCTGGAGCCTGGCCAAGCTGGCGGACTTCCTGGTCGCCGAGGGGGTGGTCGACGACATCAGCCACGAGGGACTGCGCAGCCTGCTCCGCGAGGAAGGCGTCACCTTTCAACGTCTGAAGACCTGGAAAGCCTCGACCGACCCGGACTACGAGGTTAAGAAGGCCCGGGTCGAGCACCTCTACGCCATTGCGGACGGGCAGGTCAGGGCCGAGACGGACGAGCCGGCGGTGATCTTCTGCGTCGACGAGTTCGGGCCACTCAACCTCCAGCCCCGCCCCGGCCGCCAGTGGGCCGGCGTCAGCGGGAAGAACAAGGACCCGAAACGCGGGCCGCGGCGGCGGTTACGCGCCACCTACAACCGTAAGCAGGGAGTACGTCACCTGCTCGCCGCCTACGACCTGAACCGCGACCGCCTCTACGGCCATGTGAAGCCGGTCAAGGACCGGACCACGTTCCTCGCGTTCTGCCGCTACCTGCGCAGCCTCTACCCACCCGACACCCGCATCGCGATCATCTGCGATAACTTCTCCCCGCACCTGACCACGAAGAAGGACAGCCGGGTCGGTGACTGGGCGGCGGCGAACAACGTCGAGATCGCCTACACCCCGACCTACTCGAGCTGGCTCAACCGCATCGAGGCCCAGTTCACCGCCCTGCGCTACTTCGCGCTCGACGGCACCGACCACCGCAACCACCGCGCCCAGGCATCCATGATCCGCCGCTACATCATCTGGCGGAACCAGCACGCCCAAGATCAGCGACTCAAGCGGATCGTCGACCGGGCCAACGTTGCCTGAAGCGGCACTAGCTCACGCGGACGTCGACGGCACTCCAGAAGGCCCGCATGCTGGTGATCATTCCCGTTTCGTCGAAGGTCATCACATCGATGGGATCGACGTCGATGGTCTGGTCCGGCTGCCTGGTCCGGACCAGGAAGTGGAAGACGGCGGTATCTCCTCCGACACGAATTGTCAACAGCTTCGTCTCACGCTGCGTCGCCTCGAGTGGTGCGTAGAACTGGGTGATCGCGGCCCGCCCCCGTCGGGGCTCGGTGCCCGCCGGGTCCTCGAGCGACGCGTCCTCGGCGTAGCACGCCGCGATGTCACCCGCGGTCCCGTTCGCGACGGCGGCCAGATAGCGGTCGACTGCGGCCTGGATCTGGTCATTTGACGGCATCCGACATCCGTTCTCTCGTGCTGGGCGGTGTTCCCGATGCCCGTCCCAGGGGCGTCGTTGACGGGCGGGAGCCGAACGTCCCGGCATCACCTGTCGCGCGGATTCGTTCCCTCGTTGTTCGGGGGGTCAGGAGGCCTGTTTCTCACTTCCAGCCCCCACCCGGCCCTCATCGCATGCAGGGGCCGAGAGACCGACGAATCCGTGCTGACCCTCGGCCGGTCCGGTTCGGGCGCCGCCAGCGGATCGATGGCGCGCAGACCGGACCGGCTGCGCCGGGCGAGCTCCTGATAGACGACGGTTCCCTACTCTTGGGAGCGGGCCGGCACGGGCACCGCGATGTCGCGTGCTGCCGGTCCGACCAGCGCGGCGGTGCCGGCCGTCAGGTGCTCGACGGCCTGTCTCACCACCAGGTCGACCAGTTCCTGGCAGGT
>Ga0068859_100003404_pt1 | contig 16184 bp, 16 predicted proteins | sample KBSSwiS22_FD_66585 | JGI IMG/M metagenome (GOLD analysis project Ga0068859, IMG submission 66585) | Switchgrass rhizosphere microbial communities from Kellogg Biological Station, Michigan, USA - KBS Switchgrass S2-2 | ecosystem: Host-associated > Plants > Roots > Rhizosphere > Soil ...
AAACCGGCTTTGACCCTTGGTGAAACTGCCCACGTTTACGGGGCCAGTCGTAGTGATACCCATTCGCTCTATTGAGGGTTGGTGCACCACCGGAGAGATGATCAAAGTGCCATCGCTCCCGAAGCCTATGAATCCACGATCGAAGAGATGGTCAATGCTTGGTGTAAGGAGTAAGCCGTTTTCACCATCGAGCCGCTCCTCGTTCGTGGCATCCCGCCAGGGTTTACAGTGACTGGCTCTAAGATGAACAGGGTTTGATACACCTGTTATTCGGCATCCCTTCTCAATTTCCATAACTCGTTGCTTGAACAATCCCTGCCCTCGCCGTGCTCTAATGATCGCTTCTTTTTGCGTTTCGGAGATGGAAACATCTCTGTCAATTTCACTCTCCATTCGACTTTCCCAATAGTCCAGATCGTCGTTGGCTTGCTTCGGTTTGACTTGCAGCCCGTGAATTAGCGTTTTCGCTTCGACTCCGATGATTCCCGCGAGAACCAGCGCTAAATCCTTCTCCAGTTCTGTCAAATAGATACCCTGGTTCCCATTTCCGCTCTTTTGGAGGGGCGAGTACTTGTTCGGTAGAAGGGGCTTAAGGATGTCGATGTGGTCTTTGGGTCTAATTCGATTATCGAGGCGATGGAAGTGGACTCTTACCTTCCAGCCAACATTGCTCCAATACTGACCGACAGTCCCGAACTCAGTGGGTTTCGGACTCTCCCAGCAATACGACTGTGCCATTCCGATCGCGGCGATAAACGTGTCAACGAATGCGAAAATAACGTCGCCGGGCGCAACCTCTCGCATGGCCTCGTAAAAGTGGTTCTTGCCGCCGTCTGCGTTGCGCTTTGGTGACCAGAGATATCCTCCTTTTTGCTCTTGTCGGAATGTTTGGTTCTGATTCACCCACCAATAGCGCATAAGTCGCGGCAAATCGTACCATCTGGGGACTCGATTCGAACAACCGCCGTCCCTAATGGCACTGTTCGATAGCCATTACTTTGTCGAAGGCACTCGCAGTGAAATCCTCGCGATGGATCCAGAAGTAAACCATCCCCCCGTCGCCCCACATCCAGCCGGGGCCTGTCTCCCCATCATCGGAATCCACTTGCAGCAACAGCACCCAATCGCGGGTCGCGGAAATGAATCGGTCCGGCGGCAAGTCCCAACGCGGCGTTTCACCTTTCCGAACGAAATCGCATTCCAGTTCCATCTCGTTCTGCACGGGGCTTGCATGCCCAAACATCTGGTGCTTGAGAATAACGTCCGAGCCAGGAATTTCCCACAAGGCCTCGCGCAGTTCGATATAGGCCTCCGCGTCCGCTTCGGATAATTTCAGCTGCTCAATCATCGAAGAATTGCCGTCAGCAAGGGAAAGGGCCGGTTCAAACTTTAGGGATGCTGTTCGATAGGTAAGGCGAGCGTCGGGCTTGCGCTTGAACGCCGCGCGGAGATTTTGCCAGAAGCCGGATGGTGCAGGTCCTACCGGAGCGTGAGGCCCCTCGATGCGCTTTAGGGGCGTTCCTTCGGGGAAATAAAAGACGCGGCCTTCGCTCCAGTGCGCGAAGAAGGAAAGGAGGCCGTCTGTCGGGACGGGTTCCAGCTGCGGTCCAGGCAAATCAGAAAGGCGGAGTTGTGTGACGAATACCATCTGTTCTGGTTTCTTGGTATTAGAAACCTGAGGCCAGGTAAAGTCGGCTGGCACGTCGGGCGAGCCTCCGAATTTTGAAGCGCCGATGGAAATCTGTTCCTCGGGCGTGAGTGTGCGAACGAGGCGATAACAGGGACGGGCCAGTTGCGTGAGCGTGTCCGCGTAGGCGGCGAGACCGGCTTCGGTCAGTCTACGCTTCAGTTCATCGTGAAACGCCATGGGCTACCTCATGAGAAACCTACGATGATGACGCAGCGGGTAACAGCACTATCAACTGGTGAATCGGAAGAGCTGTGCTGGTTTTCGACCGGTTTCCACCCATTCCTTGACGGGCTTTACGATTCCTTGCTGGCTTAGCTTTCGGCGGAAATTCCTCTTGTCGAGCGCCTCGCCCAAAATGGCTTCGTGAACCAGCTGCAGTTCGGTAAGCGTGAACTTCGCCGGCAGCAGCTCAAATCCCACGTTCGTGTAGTTCAGCTTGTTGCGGATGCGCATGTGCGCGTACTCGACGATCTTCCGGTGGTCAAGGCGACTTGTGGAAGTGAGCTGACAGGGAACCATGCGGCATCGGCGGCATCGGTGCCGGCGTGGAGCGACTGCGTGTGAGGGACCAGCGCATAGTAGGCGACGGTGATCACGCGGCCCCGAGGATCGCGGTGGAGGTCGCCGAACGTGTAGAGCTGCTCCAGATACACTCTGTCGACTCCGGTCTCCTCGCGAAGTTCGCGCACCGCTGCGGTTTCGACGGACTCGTCCTCAAGGACGAACCCGCCGGGCAGCGCGTATCGATTCGCAAACGGCGGGGCCAGACGCTTGATCAGCAGCACCTGAAGCCGCCGATCCCGGATAGTAAACAGAACGATATCCACGGTCACACTCAGCCTCGGTATATGGGGCATGCTGGGCATCTTCGTCATCAGCTTTCACCCACTACAAGATTGGCACGCTCGGGTGCGATGCCGATGGTGGCGATCGCTCCGGAATTGAAATCCAGACTGTCGGCCTCGACGCCGTCGGAGAAGATCACACCGGCTGTCGGCATTTGCGACTCGATCGACAACGGACTGACGGGCTTCACCCTTCCCGCAACGATTCCGGCCGAGGATTGCCGGCTTACAAAAGGCTCGCGAACCACGAACAGCAGCGATTCGTCTTCCCACGTCATCTGGACCGGCTTCACGGGCTTTCCCTTCAGGAACGAAACGATTCCCATGGTTTCGTTGAAAATCGACGACAGCCATCCCGAACTGCCGGCGCCCGTCGAGACGATGATGCCGCACGACGAATGCGCTTCCGTCTTTCCGTTGTAGGTGAGGCGATATCGTGCGGAGATGTGGCTGCGAACACCAATAAAGAGGTCGTTGAATGCCAGCAGGCGCTGCCCGTCTCGAAGTTTTGCTTCGGCCATCGTGACGTGGCGGAAATGAACTTTACTAACAAGCGTCTGCTCAAGGATCCGACGAAGCACGGAAGTCTTGATCGGCAGGAGGATCCCATCGAAACGTGTGGCATCCGGATTTACGGCAAGGATTGGCTGGCCTTTGACATACTTTGCCGTGTTCGCGACCAGCCCATCCTGTCCCAGCGTGACGATCACGTCACCCGGTGTGAAGAAATAGGTGGGAAGGAAGGCACGCTCGATCACCTGAATCTTCAATCCCACTTCGATCGACCGGCGGACGCTCTCGAGCGAGCGCTGGTACGCCTCATGTTCCTCGGCGTAGGTACTGAAGTCTCCGCCGGCGTGTTCGATGTAGAACTTCGCCTGGGCTCGAGTGTTAAACCGCTCGATCAGTTCTTCCAGGCGCGTCTTGCGCGTGACCAGAACGACTTTTTCGAACATGGTCAGGCCCGCTTCGTACCCTTATCCACGAGCGACCGCAGCAAATCCGGAGACATATTGAGCTCGCCGATCTTCTGTGCATTCGCGGCAAGTTCCTGGAAAGCCATCGCGATGGAGCTCGCCGGGTCGCCGCCGCCCTGCGATTGAATCATCATCAGAACACGCCAGTCGGTGCGTTGAATCGGCTCCAAAACGGCTTTCAGCGTGTAGGCGCGGGTATCGGCTTCCTTGCGTTCGTTTTCGGATTTCTGATCCGTGAGGGCAGCGCGCTGGCGTTCCAAAGCGATTGCGCCTTCGAGTTCACGCTGCGCGAGGTCGCGCTGTCGAGTTTGAACGACCATTTCGGTGTCCAGCTCGTTCTCTTTGATTTTCCGTTCCTGCTCGATGGCAGCATTGCGTCGGGTGTAGACGGCCTCGTCGGCCTTCTTGTTCAGCCCTTCGCGTGTTTCAGCTTCCAGAGCCTTGGACATTTCGGGCGTGGGCTTGAGGGAAAGAATCGAAAGGCTGAGGATTTCGACGCCGAGCTGGACGACTTCCGCGCTGGACTGGAGCTGCCTCATGGCACTGGCGGCGAGCTCATCGCCCTGGAAGAGGGCGTCGCGCAGAGGCAGGCGCTGGATCTCGGCGCGGAGAAGCGTTTGCAGCCCATAGATGAGCCGCTCAGGGAGTTTTTGGTCGTCGTCAGTGTTGCGCTTGCCGTGGGTGTTGATGGTGAGGTTCAGCATGGCTGCGGCTTTCTTGGGATCGGCAATCCGGTAGGTCATCTGGCCCTGGACCGTCAGCGTCTGAAAATCAGCCGTGGGTTCATTGACCACGAACGGAACGTTCGCGCTGGCCAGCGGGACTGTAACGATGCTGGACGAGGGGGCGAAGTAGAAGAAGGAAAGCCCGGCACCCTCGTGGGCGATGCGGCCCTTGGCGAAATGCAAGACGTATTCGGTGGGGTTTGATTTGTGGTATCCGAAAACTGGCATTGCGTCCTCCTGGGTTTATTGTCGTTAGGACACGTTTATAGTGTCGTTACGACACTAATGCAAGGAAATTTTCGAAAAGGGTAGTAGGGGCAGGGTTTGGAGAGGGGAGGATCTAAAAAAGGGAAAGGGCCCTCTCCCTCCGGGAGAGGGTGCCGCGAAGCGGCGGGTGAGGGATTGTCAGGACATGCAAATCCCTCATCCGGCCCTTCGGGCCACCTTCTCCCGGAGGGAGAAGGGCATCCACGCTACTTGGCGGAGCTTTCGGGCGGAGTTTTCAGAGGTCCGAACATGGGCGGCGGGGCGCGGTGATGGGTTGCCGCCTCATAGGCCGACGCCGCTTTGATGACGTCCGAGTCGGTGCCGGGGCCGCCCCAGAACATCAGGCTGATCGGCATGGGATAGGGCAGCTTCGATGCGACATCACCGGTGACAGCCATGTAATCCATCTTGTCGGCTGTCAGAACGTACTTCGGATCGTAGGTCGTCGTGACGTAGCCGGCTGGCACATCGGCCTCAGGACTTCCGAGGAGCGCCGTGAACCTCTGGCAGCAACTCTGAGTTCCGCGGCCGTTGAGTTCAGGTTCAAGCGCTCCGCCCAGGAGATAGGGAGGCGTCGTCTGTTCAGGATTCACAAACACGTCGATCTTGTTTTCATACATGACCTTCATGATGATCATCCGGGTGACCGCCTGCATGTGCATGTAGCTGGTCGTTCCCGTCGGGCGAACATCCGTGGCCGTCGCAGCATTCATCCCGCGGACCATCTCCTCTTCAGTCTTGAACGTTGCGTTCGGGACCCAGCTTGCCCAGTCCTTCACGCGAGTATCTCCGCGTTCCATTAAGTACCGGTCCCACGCCAGCAGACTTGATGGGTTCGAGAGCCCATTCGTGATGGTGCGCAGGTTGATCTTGTCCGACAGGGGTGCTTTCCGCAGCGACAGCGCCGTGACGTATTTGGCGCTTCGGACATCCCATCCCGGTACCGCAAATTCGAGTTCACCTGAACTCGTCGTGCGCCAGAAGTATTCGGGCATGGTTTGCGCCAATACTTCGGCGATCGCGTCCTGGAATGTGTAGGCCATGTTGGGCACCGTGGGATCGTCGGCGTACATCGGATCGACGGATTCCACGAGTGTCGCGCCGAGCTTGTCTCGCAGGATCGTCTTGATCTCGTTATCGAGCTGATCACTGATCGCGACATCGTTCTTCGTGTGCTTCACCATGAACTCGCGCACGATGCCGACGCGGACACCCGTCAGCGGCTTGTCTTTCACTGCGGAGTCCGGCACGACAAAACTTGAATAGGGTTCCTTCGGGATGATTCCCTTCGGGAGAGCAGTGTAGATATCTTCCGTTTCGAAACCCTTCAGCGCATCCAATACCAACGCCGCGTCCTTGACCGATTTGCAATGGATGCCTGCGCGATCGCCTGAGTAGTTGCCTGTGATCCCGCCATCCATCAGGATTCCCTTAGTGGTCAGCAGATTCACGATGTTGTTCCGCGACGCCGGGCCTTTGCACGATGCCGAGGACTGCTCACAGATCGAGCACGTTGACAGGTTTGCCGCGACCGAAACGCCGGAACCGTTGCTCGTGCCGCGAGGAACTCGGGCCGTGTCGTACGGATTGCATGTCTGGCCGCTCCAGGGCGCGTACTGAAGATTCGTGTCGGGGAAGTTTGTCTTCGCCTTGTTGGGACCGGAAGCTGATGCTCCGCCGACATTACTCGCTGCGGCAACAGCGAAAATGATCGCGCCCTTGGTTCGCAGTTCCGCGATGTCCGGTGAATCGGCCTTCGGGACATCCATGGCGAAGTTCACATCGTTGCCGCCGGTGCCGCGCATGTCCTTCGCGTCATACCAGTCTTTCAGCGAAAAGACGGCGCAGTACATCGGCAGCGCGGTGAGATCCGGATTGCGGCCGTACTGTCTGTCGAGTTGCTCTGCGCGCTCCAACGCGTCCGGCTGCTTTCGAAATTCTTCACAGACTGCAGGTGCTCCCGGTGGCAGCGGCCCCGCAGATGGCGCACGGTCGAAGTCTCCTTTGCAGGTAATCGAGCGCTCGCCGCGGATATTGAGGGTTTCGAGCGCGTTGAGCTGTCCTGCGTTGGGAATGCCCACGCGCCATCCGTATTGAAGCTTCACGCCCGGATCAGAGACCGACGTGATCATCTTGCCGAACTCGACGGGAAGACCTTTGTACTGATCCAGGTTTGGAAATACGGTCGACGCGGCGACCGTCTGCGTTGGGTATTTGATCGGAGCGCCGGCACGAACCATTCCGGTGGATGGCGGAATCGGCGCGCCGTCTTTCGTAACGAGTGCCGTGCACACGCCGTTGTAGGCCTTGACCCGATCAAGATAGGACTGGACGACCTGTTTGCAGGTCGTTTGTCCGGAACGAATCGCACTCTGGATATCTGTGATCGAGGCTTCCTCGATGTTGAAGCTCTGGCCGGCTAAGCCCGGTACAAGCCTGGTCAGGCCGAGCAGGACGAGGGGCAAGCCTGGGGAGAAGAGACGCTTGAAGATAGACACAAACACCTCACTTCTTTCTGAAAAAACGATTGATTGTTGAATGTTTGGAATCTCTAGGCGTGTAAACGTGACGCGCGTAGTCCCCGGGTCAAGACGGGGCCCCGGAATTCCCGGAGTTTTGCACGCGCTCGCATAGGAGTCAAGCGCCTTGCGGTATTTGACCCTCAACATTCAACCTCATACACTCTTCGTTTCCTTGAAAACCGGAGGGCATATGATCAAGCGGACTATCGAAGGCTTGCTGGTAATGCTGATGATCTGCGGGTCTGCATTTGCTATTCCTGTTGGGATCGACAATTTCGAAGACGGCACGACGCAAGGCTGGTTCGTGCCGGGGCCGCACCCGGCTCCACCGACGAATATCTCGACTGGTGGGCCGGCGGGTGCAGGCGACAACTATTTGCGGGTGACTGCGCTTGGTGGTGACGGCCCTGGCAGTCGCTTGTCTGTGCAGAACTTCTCTCAGTGGTCGGGAAATCTCACGTCTTTTTCACGAATCACGATGGACGTGAATAACTTCGGCCCCGACGACCTCTTTCTGCGATTTCTGTTCGTGAACTTTTCGGGCGATCCCGGATTGTCCCCGCCTTCAGACGTCGCCTGGAGTCTGACACCGGTCATTGTGCCGTCAGGTAGCGGATGGCTGTCGGTGGTATTCGACATCTCTCCGGCCAGTCTGTTCGCGCCAGTTGGGTCGATCGCCGGGGCACTGGGTGGCGTGGACGAACTCCGGCTCTTCCACAACCCCGCGCCGGTTTTTGGTGGTCCAACGATGGGTGCTCCCCCCGTGACAGCCGTTCTTGGAATCGACAATATCGCGGCGGTACCTGAAGCTTCGACGCTACTCCTGCTGGGGAGTGCCTTTGCGTGGGTAGGGATTCTGCGGTTGCGTCAATTCACATCGAGATAGAGGAGCCAGAATCACTGCAGGAAGTGCGGGGCGACGGGTTCCGACGGAACTTTGATATCCTCTGCAAATGAGTTGGTGGAGCATTGCCGCAGAGCTTGTCAAAGGTGCGATGAACGCCCGCGAGCCTCGCCCGACCAGGCCACCCACGGAGTTGCCGGCGAACGACCTCAACCTGGCCGAACTCCTGCAGCGATATCGCGAAGAAGTGGACCGCGGGTTTGAATCGCTTGCCCAGACGATTCACGAACAGAACCAGCGGCAGATGCGGGCACTGAAAATCCAGCAGCGCTGGAACTATGGACTCCTGGCGGGACTGGTGGTGGTCGCTGTGTTTGCGGTCGTGCTGTATCTGCGGTAATCCCGAAGATCCCTCATCCCGGCCCTTCGGGCCATCCTCTCCCGGTGGGAGAGGATTGGCTTAAACCTCCATCCTCTTCGCCATTTCCAGATATCGGCACAGCGCGTTTGCGAGCTTCATCTGCCGCGGTGTCTTGCACTCCGGTTCGAGCAGTTTCGGGCTCGCAACAAGAAAGCACGCGCAGCGGGCGCGCGAGGTCGCCACATTGAAGCGATTGACGCTATAGAGGAACTCCATTCCGCGCGGCGCATCCTCAGGCGAGGATGTCGCCATCGAATAGATCACAACCGGAGCTTCCTGGCCCTGAAACTTGTCCACCGTACCAGTGCGCGCTTTCGGCATGCCGGCGGCGAGATTGAAAACCTGAGCATTGTAGGGAGAAACGATCAGGATGTCGCTGAGCGCGATCTGGCGTCTCTCGCCTTTCATCGTTGTCCACGTCACGCCGGGTTGTGTCAGTTGCCCAACGAGACGTTCAACGACCGCAGCCTCTTCGCTCGAACTGTTCTGATTTCCCCTATGCTCTACCGGAACAAACCAGAGGCCCGACTTGCCCGCCTTGTCCGGCCACGTGACCGCCTGCAGTTCGAGTCCCGCATGGCACGTCAAACGATCTTCATAGAAGAGCTCCGACGTGAACCTGCAGATCGGCGGTGCCAGTCTCCAGGTTTCCGCGAGGAAGAGGCCGCGATCCGCTGGCATGGTTTCACTCTCTCCGAGCACATGCTGTAATGCGGACACTTCGATACCGGGAGGATGCGTCCCCTGCAGCGGTTGATCGAGTTGCAACGGGTCGCCGAGGAGCACGAGGCTCTTAGCCGAAGGCGAGACGGCCACAACGTCGGCGAGTGACATCTGCCCCGCTTCGTCAACGAAGAGGACGTCAACCGATTCTTCAAACTCCTCGCGCGCCCACATCCACGCGGTTCCCGCAGCCACGCTGACTTCGCCCGATCCCAACGCTTCCAGGACACGTTCGTTCTTACCCGTTTCAATGAGAGCGGGATTCAGCTTGCCGGGCTTTCCCGCCACCTTCTCGATGCAGCGGGCGGCGAGGTGTTCCTTCTTCGCGACATCCAGAACTTCTTCGAGGACCTTTCGAATGACCTTGTGACTGACGGCGGTAACTCCAACCTTCTTCCCGGCCGCGAGAAGCGAACAGATCATCCGGGCCGCTGTGTAGGTTTTTCCTGAGCCAGGCGGACCCTGAATGGGCAGGATGCCGCGATCGAGCTGCAACACAAGCCGCCGGGACTCTTCGACGACATTGGCTCCCACGCCGGCCAGGTTCACGTTCGGTGGGCGCCGAAGCAACAGATCACGTCCCGCACGATAGCGCCCCGGCGCATCGATGCCGTTGTCGGCGACCCACGCTCCGATGCGGTAAAGAGATTCCGCCTGCTCGGCACCGGTGTAGATCTCATGACTGAAAATCGACGTCGGGTGGACTCCGGCAGTGTCCCTTCGCTTCTTGATGTCGATCGTACGCGCGGTGTTGTCGATCGCTTCAACACCACCGAGCTTTCCCATGGATGTTTCAACCGAATCGCCGACGCGAATCTGCGTATCCTGCGGGGGAAACTGATAGCGATCGATGGGGCAAGCCAAAGTGCCCCCGACACGTTGTGCGAGCTTCAGCCCGGCGAGGCCGTCCCGTTCCTCAAGGAGTTCTTCATCGCTGAGCTGGCGCAAGCGGAAGTACTCCCACCATGGTGCTTTCTCTTCCCGCCGATGCCACTCAAGCATGTGTGCGAGCATCTGCCGTGCGGGTTCCGGATTGCTCGCCAGCAGTCTCTCCGTCAATGCAGCAGCCCGCTTTCGTCGTGCATCCACTTCTTCCGACGGATCCCCGGGTTCGAGAGCCGGCCGGGGAATCACTCTTCCGGCAGCGACTAACTCGAGCCGGATTCCCTCGAGCCAGTCACGGAGAGCGAGTGCCGAGACACAGTCTTCGCGGTTATAGCTCTCGACGGTTTGCCGGACTCCATCGGGGAGGCTGGCAATTTCGCCGAGTTCGAGAGCGCACTCCATCGCCGTGAGACTCTTTCTCGCGTCGCGCAAATCCGTCGTCCGTTCGAATCCAAAGAAGATTTCGAGGTCTTTGAGCGAATAGCGCTCGACGCTGGCGCGCAGCGCCTGCTTGAGAATGCCGTAGAGATCGATGAACACGCCGGCGCGCAGTAGTCGGTCAACTTCGTCCTCTCGTGTGGCGTATCTGCCCATCAGGCGCTTAAGGGCCGTGGGCTCGTACTGAGAGAAGTGATACACGTGCAGGTCCGGAAAGCGTTGGCGTTGCCGTACAACGAGATCGATGAAGGACTCAAACGACGCGCGCTCCTGCGTGCGATCAAAGGCCCAGCGCGCCGTATACTCCCCCAGGCTCAAGTAACCGAGGAGGTATTCGAGCCCGCCGTCGTCGACAAACGGATCCGCTTCAAAGTCGAGGAAGATGTCGCCGGCCGAGGGCGCGGGCAGTCGCGCGAGTCCGCGTTCCGGTTCGAGGGCAAGCAGTTCGTGAAGAGGTTTGCCTGTTGTGCGTCGGTGGAGTTGAAGCCGCGCCTGCTCACGTGCCTTCACGTATCCTTCGATGCCGCCACGCTCGGGGCGTTGTTGCAGCGGGAGAGGCAAGCCGCCGAGGTCCGCCAGCCTCGTGATGCTCCATTTGTCGAGTTCAGCAATCTGCAGCCTGGAGATTCCGGCGACAAACGACAGATGATCGTCCTGGCGGCGCTGCTCATTGCAGACGGTCCACCAGGAACAGACGTCACATTGCTCGACGGGTTCAGGATACGTATCGTCTGGACTCTCTGCGGCGATCACGCTCTCGAGGTGAGCCTTCACATGACGGTAGTAGGCGAGGTATTCCGTCGGCCGGAAGGTTTCGGGCTTGAAGTCTCGGCCGGGCGCAATGACGTGCATCCGCTGGGGCCTCAGACCCTGAAGTTCGTGAACGAGTTCCGTGTAGAGGCAGAGCTGAAGGATTGTTCCACCGCGCGTCTCTCGCGCGAGTTTTGTGTCCGCGACTTCGTAGGACCAGTTTCCGAGATCGCTGGGAGTATCGACGCGGAGCAGCACGTCCGCACGGCCGAACCAATGGCTGTTCTGAAGTTCGGCCTGCACGATGACGTCGGCGCCTGACCTCATCGCTTCAAGCGTTGGCTGCTCGCTAACGGTGAGACCCATGGTGCGAAGATGAGCGAGGTACTCAGCTTCGTGACGAAGACCTCGCTCAACGAGCGCATCCAGTCCTGGATCATTTCGGAATAGACGCTGGATCTCGCCGCGTGCTGCGCGCAGATCCAGCGTTGTCAGATGCCGGCACGCGAGGTGTCTGGCGAGATCGGTCGCCGACAGGGTAATCCGGCGTCCTTCCAGTTTCATTGCACCTGCCGCAACCTGGGAAGCCTACGGTTTATGGAAATCGAGCAGTTCCACTTCGAAGCTGAGCGTGGCTCCGGGTGGGATATCTGGTGGCTGGCCCGCATCGCCATATGCAAGGTCGGACGGACACACGATCTGCGACTTCTCACCTTTCTTCATCTTCTGGACGGCCTCTCTCCAGCAGGGGACGACGCCGTTCAACGGGAACTCTGCGGGCTCGTTTCTCTTGATCGAGCTATCGAAGACCGTTCCATCGATGAGTTTGCCTTCGTAGTGAACCTTGACGACATCGGTTGCAACCGGATTGCCGCCGTTTCCGGGAGTGATCGTTCGAATGACGATCCCGGAGTCGGTCTTCGTCGCGTTCGACTGTTTTGCAACGCTGTCGGCAAACTCCTGGCCTTTCTTTTTCCCATCCTCGGCCCGGGATTCGGCTCGCTTCCTGGCGAGCTGGCTCACAAGCGGACCGTACGTGTCGAGCTCAACCTGCGGTTTAGTGTCCGTAACGCTGTCGGTGAATCCCGCTTTGACGATCATGAGCTCATCGGGGCTCAACGCGAATGGCTTGACGTTCCGCCCGACCAGAAGGCCCAGGGCATAAAGCGTTTTTTGGTCTTCAGTTTCGAGCTTCACCGCTTCCGAAGCGGCAGATCCCCCGGCGCCCTTCGCGCAGGCGAATAGGGAGCCGAGCGAGACCGTCAGTATGGCGTAGCGAATTAGGTTTGTTGTCATAGGCCGTTCAGCATACCAGAGTCGTATCCCGCGCGAACGACCGCGTTGCGAGCGGATGCAACGGCGATCGGACTGTCAACGTAATCATTCATCGCCACTGCTTGAGCGTTCCGGAGACGCTCAAGAATTACGCCGGAGTTGAAGCCCGGAAGATTCTCGCACTGGGAGTAGATCCCTTCGGGACCTTCTTCCTTCGGGTTATGTGCTTCGAGAATCGTGCGGATTGCCTTGATAGTGGTCGTCGTTGGCGTGAGCACGAGCAAGGCGGCGAGCGCTCCATGATCCAGGCGAAGGGCTGCAGCAAGGGGAAGAGGCTTGTCCCCGTGTGCGGCGCGAGCCGCTGGAAGAAGGATCTTTTCTTCCATGCTGATGTGGCGAAGAAGCCCGGAGCGGAACTCAAGGAATGCGGAAGCGTCGATGCGGCAGGGATCTCGCGTGGCAAGGTCAAGGAGTTGCTCGAGACGTCGGTGATCCTCGGCGAGGTAGGGATAGACAAGCCCGGTCATGAGGATATCGTACGTCAGGTTTTCAGCTGGGAATCGATCCAGCGCGAGCTTATTCCGTCTTGGACTTCCGTCCCTGATTGAGGTTTCTCTTGAGAACTTCCATTAGATCGACAACCTCCCCAGGGCCCTTACGCGGCGTTTCATTTCCCACGGCGATGCCCCGGTGTTTTGCGCGCTTCTTCTGGATGAACTTGAGCAGCCGTTCAGCATATTTGTCGCGCATCTCATCCAGGTCGAGCGTGTTTTTGGATAAGCGCTCGATTGCCGTGTGAAACTTTTCCACAGCGGTTGATGGAGGCCGCTTCCTTTTTGGAAGCCCGATATTCGAAGCTTTGCGGACTTCATCGCTGAAGCGCATCGTCTCCGCGCGAAGGATACCGCCACTGGCCAGAATTGCCACCAGGTACTCCTTCCCGTGCATCACGAACGTCGCGATGCCGACACGCTGGGACAATTCCATAATCTCCGCCAGCAGGCGATAAGCCTTGCCGGACTTATCCGCAGGCGTGAGGATATAGCCCTTCTCAAAGTACAGCGGCGAGATCTCTTCGCGTCCCACGAACACGCGAAGATTGATGTCGCGTGACTTTTCCGGTGCGAGGCGTTCCAGTTCCTCGTCGGTGACGGTCACAACCTTACTGCCTATCTGATATCCGCGAACGGTCTCCACTTCTTCGAGGTCCCGGCCCGTCTCGGGAGAGTAGTAGTCCCGCTTCAGCGGTTCTCCGTCCGGTCCAAGTGTTCTCAACGCGACTCGACTGTCACGAGTCGCAGCAAAGAGGTTCACAGGAATGCTGACAAGCCCGAAGCTTATCGTCCCGGACCAGAAGGGGCGGCCATTCGTTTGAGTGGCAGCCATGTGTTCTTCAGGCTTCGGTCGTTTGCGCGATCTGCGTTCTTCTTCACGCAACTCTCTTCTCCCGGCCGCGCTTTAGTGCGGCGAGACTCTTCGTGAGTTGGTCATCCAGGGATGCGCCGGTTGTCCGCTCCTTAATAATGGGGAGACGGGGGTGTTTACCCTTAGCTTTAGCTTCGACAAAATTTAACACACGCTGGCGGTACTCGTCATGAAACTCCGCTGGCTCAAATTTTCCTTCAAGCGCGGAGACAAGCTCCTTCGCCATCCGGAGTTCTTTCGGCTCGAGTGCCGCGCTCGACGGAGCAGTCAGGCCGTTCGCCGGCAGCACTTCTTCGGCATAGCGCATCTTGATGAGGAGCAGATGTTCGCCCTCCGTGGACAGCGCGCCGACGTAGTCCTTGCCGCGCATCACCCAGCGCACAATGCCGACGAGTTGCGATTTCTGAAGCGCTTCGACGAGAGCGAAGTAATTCGAATCATCATCGTCCGGCCCGAGGTAATAGGGCCGTTCGTACCATTCGTTGCCGATTGCCTGCGTCGGAACGAACCGGGTCGTCTCCAGGTTGCGAGACTCGGGTGGCTTCAGCCGTTCGAGTTCCTCATTCTCGACGATGACAAACGTTCCGGGTTCGATCTCGTACCCTTTCCGAATGTTCTCGCGGACAACTTCTTCGCCGGTGTCCCGAACCATGCGCTGCCTGACGCGGGATCGCGTTTGCCCCTGCAGGACGTGAAAGTGCACCTTGCGGTCTTCCACCGCAGCATAGAGTTTGACGGCAGTATCGAGGGCGCCGACCTTAAGAATGCCCTTCCAGATTGCTCGCGCCATGACCGTCAATCCTGCAATTTTGCTTCCCGGGAGCGGGTTCGAAATGTAATGGAATAGCGCAGAGCTTTCGTGGGAGGGATGCAGTGCTGGAATCCCCATCTGGCTATGCCGCGAAGCACATACGCAGACCGCGGTTCCAGATCCACGGACTGGCTGTCACGTCTGCCTTTCTTTGGTGGATAAGGCCGTAAGCGCATGCGGCAGGGTGCCCCCAGCGAAACTCCAACAACTATTTCAAATTCGGGCACGTCACGATGCCAGCCGAGTTGTGTTCCTGGTGTGTACTCTGCGATCAATGCATGCACAAATTGCGAGTCCGCTACGCCAATCCACTGGGCGATCTGCGCGCGCAGTGGATGAAGAAATAAAGGTAACGGACTTGCCGGCAGCAATTGGTTGCTGGAGAAGTCATAACTTCCGCCATAGCTGATAATCCGCCGCTTTGCCGTGAACTGTTTGTATTTCGCTTCCTCGAGCGCAAGGGCGTGGATTTCTTTCAGAAGGCTCACTTCTTCGGCCACCGTGATGAATTCGGCTCGATAGATCATCCCGGGTGGAAGACTGGCATCCGTTCTGAATAACTTTTGCTGCTTCATATTCACTTGCCCGCAAGTTGATGGCGCGAACGTGTTGAGGGTCACCACGGAGATTGCGTTGCTGGCTCGAGGGACTTAACCTACTAACTGTTGCCTCTGCTCTTGGAACTTTCTGTACCCTGCACAGGGTGTTTGAAATCTATACAAGAGGTCGGCATGTCCAAAGAATATTTGACAACCTATCTAAACGATCACCTCATGGGCGCCTCCACAGCCATCGAGATAGTCGAGCAATTCACCTCCGAAGCCACAGATCTCAAGTCATTCCTGGAACAACTGAAAGCGGATATTGAAGCGGACCGCCAGGCGGTCATAGATCTGATGGCTCGGCTGGAGATTCCGCAAAGTCGAGTCCGAAGAGCCAGCGGTTGGCTTGCGGAGCAGGTCGCCGAAATGAAATTTGCGATGGAAGACGACAGCCTTCGTCGTCTGGAACGTCTCGAGGCGGTTTCTCTTGGAATCCAGGGCAAGCTGAGTTTGTGGCGAGCTTTATACGCGGCATCCAAAATCGATGATCGCCTTCAAGGCCTCGACTACGAAACACTCACCGAGCGAGCCCGCGACCAGAGGGACCGAGTCGAAGCGCTTCGAATCGACGCCGCGAAATCCGCGCTAACGCTCGCTGCGTAGCATCACAGTGCGGAGGGACGCAGCCGGGATGATCTCTTGAGATCAATCAAACCATAGTCGCTATGGAGTGGATGGACTTCGTTCAATGGCCGGCGATGGCGGTGACCTTCGTGTCCGCATGGATGGTTGCGTCGAAGCGCACGTGGAAGCGCAACGAAGGCTTCTGGCTTTTCCTGCTCAGTAATCTCCTTTGGATCGTCTGGGCCTGGCATGATCAGGCGTATGCCCTTATTTTCCTTCAGATCGGTCTTGCAGCCCTGAATATCCGTGGCGTCATCATCAACCGCTGAGTTGGGGTATGATGGCGCGCAAGAAAAACAGGAACCCGAGATAAATAAGGAAATTGAATTGGAGGAATAATGCAGAAAACCTGGATAAAAA
>Ga0068859_100003405_pt1 | contig 16176 bp, 8 predicted proteins | sample KBSSwiS22_FD_66585 | JGI IMG/M metagenome (GOLD analysis project Ga0068859, IMG submission 66585) | Switchgrass rhizosphere microbial communities from Kellogg Biological Station, Michigan, USA - KBS Switchgrass S2-2 | ecosystem: Host-associated > Plants > Roots > Rhizosphere > Soil ...
GCAAGATCGCTGCACTGTACGTCTTCCTCAATCCGAAATTGTCATCCGCCTAGTACAACGTCCGGGTGACCAGGCACGTCGCCAAGCGAGGCTCAATGCCACAGCGCACTACTCCGGCCAGTGACGGGTTGGGAATCCGGGAGCTGGCCCTGCCCGGGGCGTGCCCGGTCTGGACGTGACTGTCCATCTCATCTGCGATCGAGTTTGCCCAACTGTGGCCTCGACCACATCGCGCAGCGCCAGGTTCGTAGTTGATTCCTGCCAACCACCGATCAATTTCTGCCATCGGAATTAATGCCTTGACCTCGCTGTTTACCTATTAGACCGGCACGAAGAAGACCAAACCGGCCGAAACTTTCGACAAAGAAGAAGGCATCAAAATGAAGAAGTTCGGGTTTGCCACCATCGTCGCCAGTGGCCTCGCCGCCGCGGTTCTCGGCCTAGCCGGCCCCGCGCAGGGTGACACTGGTCACCACCAGTGGGTGCAGGACATCCAACAGCGCGCCTCCACCGGCTCGGTCACCTCAACCGTCGGCAACGGCCGCTAATCCACGACCTCCACTAGGAAGGGGTGCCCGCATACGGGCACCCCTTCTTCGCATGTTCTGCGCCAATGCTCGGTGGCAACTGACACCGGAGCTTGAATCAATCTCGACGGAGCCATCGACTCCTGCATTCGGTGCAACGTCCTGGCGACCGGGCACGTCGCCAAGCTACGGCGCGACCTGTCCGTTTGAACCTAGGTTCCGCAGCAGCAGCGCCTCGGCGGTAGCCGCGCGTTCCAGCACGCCGAGGTGCAGGCTCTCGTTGATGCTGTGTGCCTGCGTCCGCGGGTCTTCCACGCCGGTGACCAGGATCTTCGCCGAAGGGAAGGCCGCGGCGAACTCGGCGATGAACGGGATCGAGCCACCCACCCCGGTGTCGACGGGCTCGTTGCCCCACGCCTGGCGAAACGCGGCGCGGGCGGCGTCGTAAACCGGCCCGCTGGCGTCGATGGCATATGGCTGCCCCATGTCACCGGGCGTGACAGTCACCTGCGCGCCCCATGGCGCGTGCTGTTCGAGATGGCGGGTCAGCGCGGCAAGGTGCTCCCGCGGGTCGCCGCCGGGCGCGACGCGCATGCTCACCTTCGCCCGTGCCCGCGGGATCAACGTGTTCGACGATTTCTCGATCGACGTGGTGTCGATACCGATGACCGTGATCGCCGGCTTCGCCCAAAGTCGTTGCGGCACAGAACCTGAGCCGATCTCCGACACGCCGTCGAGCAGGCCGGCCTCCTCGCGAACCCGCTCAGCGGAGTAGTCGACGTCGCCGGCTTTCCCCTCGTAGACGCCGGCGATTGCGACGTTTCCGTCGTCGTCGTGCAGGCTGGCGAGCAGCCGCACCAGGGCGCTCAAGGCGTCGGGCGCCACCCCGCCCCACAGTCCGGAGTGCAGGCCGTGATCGAGCGTCGCGACCTCGACGATGCAGTCCGCAAGTCCGCGCAGCGACACCGTCAGCGACGGCACGTCGGTGCTCCAGTTGTCCGAGTCGGCGATGACGATCACGTCGGACGCGAGCACGTCGCGATGAGCGGCCAGCAGCCGGGCCAGCGACGGTGAGCCGGACTCCTCCTCCCCCTCGACGAACACCGTCACGCCGACGGGCGGCGCACCGCCATGGGCGCGGAACGCCGCCAAATGCGTTGCGATCCCCGCCTTGTCGTCGGCGGAGCCGCGACCGTACAGCCTGCCGTCGCGCTCTGTCGGCTCGAACGGGGGTGACTGCCACTGACCGTGGTCGCCCTCCGGCTGTACGTCATGATGCGCATACAGCAGCACCGTCGTGGAACCCGGAGGTGCCGGGTGGCGGGCGATGACTGCGGGCGCGCCGCCTTCGCTGACGATCTGCACGTCGCTGAACCCGGCCTCGGACAACAGCTTTGCCACCGCATCGGCGCTGCGCTGCACTTCAGGCCTGCGGGCCGGATCGGCCCACACGGATTCGATGCGCACCAGGTCCTCCAGGTCGCGCCGCACCGACGGCAGCACCTCACGCACCCGCTCCACGAGATCGCTCATAGTGACGAGACTAGTTGCACACTCGTCGGCGACGAAGGTGCGCAAAATGCACGCATTTTGCGGCGTGTCGGTGGGCAAACACGCGCGCTCGCGGAGGTTAGCGCTCCTCGAGAATCGCGACCGCCGCCGCAGTGTCGGCCTCGTGTGTCAGCGACAGGTGGATCGTCACATCCTTGAGGTGCTCAGCGATGGCGCCGGTAAGCCGGACCTTCGGCCGCCCCCACATGTCGGTGATGACCTCGATGTCGCGGTGAATACCCTCGGGCAGCACCGGCCGCTTGGCGAACCGCGAACCCGACCACGCCTTGATGACGGCCTCTTTAGCAGCCCACCGCGCGGCCAGGTGCCGCGCGGCGGACGAGCTCTTGTCGGCGGCATCGCGACGCTCACCGGGTGTGAACGTCTCGGCGAACACCGTGCCCGGCTGGTCGACCTGCGCGGCGAAGTCGGGAATGGAGACCAGATCGATCCCCACCCCGACTACCGCCATGGGAGGAACGCTAGCGCACACCGCTGGAGCGCACATAGACGTCGTCATCGCCGAGCCGCGACGCCGGGTCGAGAAGCATCTCGGCCTCCTGCTGCTTCTCCGGCGCCTCGTGGCTGAACCGGCGGTCGGCAGGCTTTTCGAACAGCGGCCGCCCACCGGCGATCGCCGACGCGAGCCTGTGCTGACCGGCCAGCACCCGAGCCTCGAATCGCTCCTGGTAATCCCGCCGCTGCTCAGGGTCGAGCGCGGCTAGGAACGCCTGCGGGTGCACGAGCGCCACCAGGCCGGACACGTGACCGAACCCGAGGCTGGTGATCAGGCCCGCCTTCAACGGGAACTTGTCCCCCAGCCGCAGGCTGTCGCGCAGCCAAACCAAGTGGGCGGCGCTGGCGAGTTCGTCGTCGACGCAGTCCAGGCTGCGGTTCGGCGGGATGACGCCGTCGCGCAGGATCTGGCACAGCCCCATCATCTGGAAGGCCGCCGCGCCACCCTTCGAGTGACCGGTCAGGCTCTTCTGGGACACGACGAACAACGGCGCACCGGCGGACCGGCCCATCGAGTCCGCGAGCCGTTCGTGCAGCTCGGTCTCGTTCGGGTCATTGGCCAGCGTGGAGGTGTCGTGCTTGGACACCACCGCGATGTCGTCAGCGCCGACACCCAACTTCGCGAGTGAACGTGCCAGCTGCGAATCCTTGCCTCCGCGACCGGCGGCCAGCGCACCGAGCCCAGGAGCGGGGATCGACGTATGTACACCGTCGCCGAAGGACGACACGTACGCGACGACTGCCAGCACTGGCAGGCCCATCCTGAGCGCGAGGTCGCCGCGGGCGAGCAGGATGGTTCCGCCGCCCTGTCCCTCGACGAACCCGAGCCGACGGCGATCGTTGGCGCGGGAGAACTTCGAGTCGCTGATGCCCTTGGCCCGCATCACCTCGGTGTCGGCGGTGGCCGCCATGTCACCGAAGCCGATGATGGCCTCCAGCGTCAGGTCGTCGTAACCGCCCGCCACCACGAACTCGGCCTTGCCGAGGCGGATCTTGTCCACGCCCTCCTCGACCGAGATCGCTGCGGTGGCACACGCGCCGACCGGGTGGATCATCGACCCGTAGCTGCCGATGTAGGACTGAACCACATGTCCGGCAATGACATTCGGCAGGACCTCCTGCAGGATGTCGTTCGGCTTGTTCCGGCCCAGCAGGTTGCCGTGATACATGGTCTGCATCGACGTCATGCCGCCCATGCCGGTGCCCTGCGTACTGGCCACCAGGCTGGGGTGCACCCAACGCATCAGCTCGGCCGGGGTGAAGCCCGCGGACAGGAACGCGTCGACGGTGGTGACGAGGTTCCACAGCGCCAATCGGTCGATCGACGACATCATGTCCGGAGTGACGCCGTACACCATCGGGTTGAAGCCCGTCGGGATCTGTGCGCCGACCGTGCGGGACAGCTTCGTCTTGCGAGGCACCCGAATTTCGGTGCCTGCCTTCCGTGTGACCTGCCAGTCGCCGCTGTCCGGCAGTGGCGCGATCACCGTGTGCTCCGGATCGAAATCCACGAACGGCCGGGCCTCGGCCTCCGTCGACACGACGAACGTGAAGTCCTTGTCGAGGAACACCGAAACCAGCAGCGGTGAAGCGTGATCCGGATCTATCGCGCCGTCGTCAACGAACTCGCGGATGCCGACCCGCTCGATGACAGCGTCGTGGTAGCGCTCCACCAGCTCGCCCTCATCGACCAACTCGCCAGTGTCGGTGTCGTACCAGCCCGGCGTCGGGTCGTCTTCCCACTTGACCAGACCCGTGGTCCACGCGAGCTCGAGCACACCGGCCGCTGACAGCTCGTTGTCGACCTCCATCTCGAAACGGGTCCGCGATGAGCCGTACGGGCCGAGTTCGGCACCACCGACGATCACCACCAGGTCGGCCGGGTCGACGTCCAGGTCGTCCCACGCCGGCGCTGGCGCGGCCTTGTAGCCCCGCGGCGGCGACGGCAGCGCACGGATGGTGCCGTGATCCTCCGCCTCCTCCTCGGTTGCCTCGGCGGTCATCTCTTCGCGCGCCTTGGCGGCCAGTTCCGACAGATCGAGCTCGACGTCCGCCAGCCCGCCGGTCAGGTCGACCTGCAGCGGCTCGCGCGCCGCCGAGACCTTGGACTCGATGTCGCACAGGCCGAGCAGCATGCTCGCCATCTCGTCGGTCGTGTACGTCGTCACGCCGGCCTGTTCGACCGCACCGACGATCGCGTCGTTGTGGCCCATCAGCCCGGTGCCCTTGGTCCAGCCGATCAGCGCGTGCGCCAACGAAACTCGCTGGGCCCACGACGACTCGGCCTTCCACCGCGACACCACCGCGTCGAGTGCGGACTTCGACTCGCCGTAGGCGCCGTCGCCACCGAACATGCCGCGGTTCGGCGAACCGGGCAGCACGACATGCAGCCGTGCGGCGATGTCACGTTCGGCGCCGATGTGCGAAAGGCCGCCGATCAGCCGTTGCACGGCCCACAGCAGCACCTTCATCTCCATCTCGGCGCGCGACCCGGCGTCGGACAGATCACCGGCAACCCGCGGCGCCGCGAACGGGAACAGCAGCGTCGGCGTCTGGGCGTCCTTCAGGTGAATCGACTGCGGCCCAAGGCTTTCGGTCTGCTCGGTGCCAACCCACGAAACCAGCGCGTCGATGTCGGTGTAGGACGCCATGTTGGCGGGCACCACCCACAGCTTCGCGTCGAAGCGGGCATTGTCGCGGTAAAGGGTGCGGTAGAACGCCAACCGGTCGTCGTCGAGCTTGGACGTCGTCGCGATGACCGTCGCACCGCCGTCGAGCAACTGGGCCACCACCGACGCGGCGATGGATCCCTTGGACGCACCGGTGACAACTGCAACCTCGTCGGTGTAGCGACCCTTACCCGGGTTCTCCGCGCCTGCCGCGGCACGCCCGAACAGCGAGGCGTGGACGTTGCGACCCGCGGCCAGGGCCTTGCCCTGCCACCAGCTGGCCTGCGTGCCGACGACGTTCCCGGCACCCTCGAACCGCTCCGAGAGGCGCGGCCAGTCGGCGTCGATCTCATTTTCGTCGAGCACCCACAGCTTGGCCAGGTCCTCGCGGGCGCTGGCCCAGCGGTCGTCGAACAGCACCGCCTTGCGGCTGTCGAACGTCGGAGCCACCAAACGCGGCCAGTCCGAACCGAGTTCGGCGGTGACCAGTTCGATGAGCTCCCCGTCGGTGGCCTCGGGCACGCTGACAGGCTTCTCCAGGCCCAGCTCGCCCAGGATCAGGCGGGCCGCCGAGGCAAGTACGCCGTTGCGGCCGGTGACTTTTTCGGCGAACTCGCCCAGCGCGGCGGAGTCCACCACGCCGCCCCCACCGCCGGCAGCCGACGGAAGCGACACCTGTACACCCTGGCGCGCGCCAACCGCCGCGACAGCAGCGTCGATGACCTTGTCAACGGTCGCTGCGTCGGCAAGCGCACCCTCATGCAGGCCGCCCAACGCGCCGCCGCGGACGCTGGATCCCTCGCGGGTGCCCACCGCCACCTCGACCGTCACGTGCTTGAGCCAGCCGTCGCCGAGCTCCCAGGTCTTCTTGACCCGCTCGCCGATATAGGCCGGACGCTTGCCGGACGGGCCGAGCACCGTGCGCAGCTGATCGTTGATCGCATCGGAAAGCACTGGGCCGAAAGGCTTGTAGGTGCGGGCCAGCTTGCTGACCTGTCCCTTCAGCCCCGCCAGATCGGCCTCGGCCGCGCCGTCGATGGCACCGAGGTTGAGCTCGGAGCCCAGGTCCACCAGCAGCTGGTTGCGTCGCGACGACGCACCGTCGGTGATCGACTCGATCGAATCCAGCGGCTCGATCTGGTCGATGCGCATCTTCGCCGACAACGCGATCAATGCCATGGTGGCATCGGCCGCGTCGTAGCCGATGTCATCGGGTCGCGGACCGCCGCTCGGAGCGGCAGGTGCGGGCGCAGGCGCCGCCGGTGCGGCGGCCTCGACGGGGGCGGTGTCCGCGACGGGCGCAGGCGCCTCCTCTTCCTCGGCGTCGGGCTCGGGGTCGGTGTCGGTCGCGAACAGCACCGCCGCATCGCGCTCGGAGTTCAGCACTTCCGTTGTGTTGTGGGAGTACTCGGGCAGCTTGAGCGTATTGGTTGCCAGACCCGTGACCGTCGGGGCCGACTTGACGCCGATCTCGACGAACCGCTCGATACCGAGGCCGCCCGCGGCCTCCTCGATGAAGAGCAGGTCCTGCGTCTCGATCCAGCGCACCGGGCTGGCGAACTGCCAAGCCAGAAGCTCGATGACGACCTTGCGGCACAGCTCGGCCGGCTTCTCGTTCCGCCACGTGTCGTAGTCGGCCAGGATCTCGTCGAGCGGCTCGGCTGGCACCAGATCCCTGATCTCCTGGATGAAGTCGCGGTCGAGCGTGAACGGCCGCGGCACCAGGTTGGGGATGTACTTGCCCACGATCAGGTCCGGATCCTTGTCGCGCGGCATGACCCGCTCCAGCGACCGCCGGAAGTCGGCAACGCCGACCCGCAGCACGGACGAGTGGAACGGCACGTCGATACCCGGCACGACGATGAACGAGCGCTTGCCGCCGGTGATCTCGCGGCGCCGCTCGATCTCTTCCTCGAGCGCTTCGAGGCCGCGCACCGTACCTGCGATTGCGTACTGCGAGCCACGCAGATTGAAGTTCACGATCTCCAGGAATTCACCTGTCCGCTCGGAGATGTCGGCCACGAAGGCCTTCACATCGGCGTCGTCGAGATCGATCTGCGACGGCCGGATCGCGGCCAGTCGGTAGTTGGACCGGCCCAGGTGGTCGCGCGGCACGATGTCGTGCATCTTGCTGCCACGGTGGAACACGACCTCCAACAGCGCATCCAGTTCGTAGACACCGCTGACGCAGGCCAGCGCGGTGTACTCACCGACGGAGTGGCCGCAGGCGATCGCGCCCTCGACGAAGGCGCCCTGCTCACGCATCTCGGCCACCTGCGCGGCGGCCACGGTCGCCATCGCGACCTGGGTGAACTGCGTCAGGAAGAGCACGCCGTCTGGGTGGTGGTAGTGCACACCGCTGGCGATCAGGGTGGTCGGGTTGTCCCGCACCACGTGCAGCACCGAGAAGCCCAGCGTGTCGCGGGTGAACTTGTCGGCGGTGTCCCACACCTTGCGGGCGGCCTTGGACCGGGCGCGCACCTCCATGCCCATGCCCTTGTGCTGGATGCCCTGACCCGGGAACGCGTAGACCGTCTTCGGGGCGGCCAACTGCGCGGTCGCCGACATCACCAGTTCGGAGCCGATACGAGCGGCCACCTCGATGATCTCTGCGCCACGGTCGATTCCGACGCGGTCGACCCGGAAGTCGATTTCGTCGCCGGGCAGCACCATGCCGAGGAAGCGCGACGTCCAGCCGACCACGCGCGCAGGCGGGGCGGGCTTGCCGTCGGTGGCGGCGACGACGTGCTGCGCGGCCGCCGACAGCCACATGCCGTGCACGATGGGCGATTTCAAGCCGGCCAGCAGCGCGGCGGCGCGGTCGGTGTGGATCGGGTTGTGATCGCCGGAGACCACGGCGAACGCGCTCATGTCGGTCGGCGCCGTCACAGAGACGTCACGACGGCGACGACGCGGCGTGTCGGTCGCGTTGTCGGTCATCGCGCCGCCGGCACGCGGTGGATCGGCGAGCTCGGCGGCACCCGTACGGCCGCGGATCGCGAACCGCTCCTCGAACGTGGCCAGCTCGGTTCCCTCGGCGTCAGCGATGGACACGGAGACGGGGATGACCCGGCCGTACTCGGTGTCGGTCGCCGCCGAAGCCGTTGCAATGACGGTCAATTGGGCCTTGGCCGTCGGCATCGCGGTGAGCAGGTGCGCGGCGTGGTCCAGATGCACCAGGCTCAGCAGGCCCTCGATGACGGGGAAGCCATCGTCGGTGACCGCGGAGCCGATGGCGGCGAACACCGCGGGCCAGCAGTGGCCGACCAGAGCGTCAGGGACGAGCGTGAGCCCGGGCGCCAGCGGCGCGCCGAACGTTGCGGTCACACCGGTGTGGTCAGCGACCTGCTCCGGATCCCAGTCGACGGTCACCTTGGCGGTGTTGTCGTGAACCGGCGGAAGGGAATCGGGCCCGTCGACGCCTGCCGCGATGGCCAGCACGGACCGCATCGCCGTCGAGGCGTCCTCGACCGTGACGACCGGCATGCCACCGTCGACCGTGCAAGACGGCAGCGTGAATCGGATGTCGATCCAGGTGTCGGACAGCGGAACGCTCAGCGCCACGGCATCACCGCTCAGCTCCAACCGTGCACCCGTGGATGGGTGTGTGGCGCTGCGGTTTTCGTTGACCTGCCACTCGTCGGGAGCGCCAATGCGGTGCACCGGGTTGATCGAGGTGCGGCCTGCCCACAGCACATCCGGCGAGTCGAGTACGACGGCGAGCGGCCCGGTGACGTCGGCGCGAGCCTGGCGGCGGGAGACCACCGAGACCGGCTGTCCGTCCGTCGCCAGCACCTCGTCGATGGCGGCCTGCTCGAAGCGGTCCAGCAGTTCGCCGACCGGCTCGTCGACGCGGGTGATGCCTGCCACCGACTGCGTGCCCGGAATGATGCACACCTGATCGGCCGAGTAGCGGGCGTCGTGGGCCTGCCACAGCGAGTCGCTGCGCCACCAGCGCCGCACGTCCTTGTCGATGACCGGCACGAAGTTGACCGGCTTGCCGAGCATCTTGCACAGCGTGACGAACCACGGCACATCGGCCGGGTGCAGCTTGAGGGTCTCGGCTTCGGGATAGCGCGCCAGCAGCATCGCGATCGCCTGATCCGGATTGTCCAGCAGCGCACCGTCATTGAAGAGCGTGTCGATCGGACCGGAATCCTGCGGATGCAGCCGGGCCTCGGCGCGCTTGAGCATCTCGTCGAAGCGGTCACGCCAGGTGTCGGCGACCCACGGGCTGCCGGGCAGCTTGGTGTCGGCGGTGCTGTCGCCGTCGCCGATCGTCAGCTCGACGTAACGCTGTAGCCACTGAAGGTAGGTCATCTCACCGACGTCGCCGAAGTACGGCTTGCAGGTATCGGCCATCGCCGCGATGATCTCGGCGCGGCGAGCCGCAACGGCTTCTGCGTCGCCTGCCACCTCGTCGAGCAGCTGGCCGCAACGCGAGGCGGCGTTGTCGATCTCGTGGATGTCCGCGCCGAGCTGGCTGCGGCTGGATGCCATGCCGCCCTTGGCTTTTCCGGCGCTGATCCAGTGGTCGGTGCCGGTCGTCTCGACCAGCATCTGCTTGACCGACGGCGACGTGGTCGACTCGAGGGTCGCCATCGCCGCTGTGCCGACAAGGATGCCGTCAACCGGCATCGCGGGAAAGCCGTAGTACTCGGCCCAGCTACCGGACAGGTACTCGGCGGCCCGCTCAGGGGTGCCAACGCCGCCGCCGACACACAGGGTGATGTTGGGCAGCTTGCGAAGGTCGGCGTAGGTGGACAGCAGCAGATCGTCGAGGTCCTCCCACGAGTGGTGGCCGCCGGCGCGGCCGCCCTCGATGTGCACGATCACGTCCTTGCCGGGAACCTCGGCCGCGATCTTGATGACTGACTTGATCTGGTCGACGGTGCCCGGCTTGAACACCACGTGGCTGATGCCGACGCTGTTGAGCTCGTCGATCAGCTCGACGGCTTCCTCGAGTTCGGGAACGCCGGCGCTGACGACGACGCCATCGATCGGGGCGCCGGACTGACGGGCCCTCTGCACCAACCGTTTTCCGCCCACCTGCAGCTTCCACAGGTAGGGATCGAGGAACAGTGTGTTGAACTGTACGGCGCGGCCGGGCTCCAGCAGCCCGGTGAGTTCGGCGATGCGGTTCTCGAAGACCTCCTCGGTGACCTGGCCGCCGCCTGCCAGCTCGGCCCAGTGGCCTGCGTTGGCGGCCGCGGCGACGATCTTGGCGTCGACGGTCGTCGGGGTCATGCCCGCCAGCAGGATCGGCGAGCGTCCGGTCAGCCGGGTGAACTTGGTGGACAGCTTGACCGAGCCGTCCGGCAGCTTCACCGCCGTCGGCTTGTAGCTCGACCACGCCGGCGGCACCTCGGGCTCGGCGCCGACGGTGAACAGGTTGCGCTGTCCGGCTCGGGTCGCGGCCGGAACGATGCCGATGCCCAGGCCCCGGATGACCGGAGCGGTGAGGCGCGTGACGGTGTCGCTCGGTCCGAGATCGATGATCCACTTCGCCCCCGAGTCGTGCAGGCGCTGGACCTCGGCCACCCAGTCGATCTGGCGCACGAAGATGGCCTCGGCCATCTCATGCGCCATTTCGGCGTCGATGCCGCACTTTGCGGCCCAGCCGTCGACGACGTCGACGGCGTCGGCCAGACGTGGGGTGTGGAACCCGACCTCGACCTGCACGCCATGGAACACGGGCGAGAACACCGCGCCGCCGCGGATCTTGCTCTTGCGCTCGGCCTCTTCCTTCTCGGTGATCTTGCTGCAGTAGAGCTCGAAGCGGCCGAGCTGCTCCGGGGTGCCGGTGATGACCACGGAGCGCCTGCCGTTGCGGATCGACAGCACCGGCGGCAGCACGGTGCGCACGTCCTGGGAGAACTCCTCGAGTAGCTCGGCGATGCGGTCCGGGTCGACGTTGGTGACCGAGACCATCGGCGACTTGTCACCACGGCCGACCATGCCGCGGCGGCGGGAGACCAGCGACCCGGCCGCGCCGATGAGCTGCAGCAGCGCGAGCAGCTCGGCGTCCTTGGCGCCCTTGGCCCGCAGCGATTCGGCGGCCATGATGCCCTGTGAGTGACCGGCCATCGCGACCGGCGGGGTTCCGTACAGGTCGAGGCCCTGCCTCGTCAGCGCGCGAATCGCGGCCATCTGAGCAAGCAGGATGCCAGGGCCGGAGATCGCGGCGGTGATCAGTTGCTTGGTGGCGGGCAGCGGCTCTTCAGCGGCCAGCGCCCGGACCCATTGCAGTGGCTCGAAGCCGATCGGACGCACCACGACCAGCTCGCGGGCCACCGGCTCGAGAAGCAGCGCGGCCTCACCGACGATCTCACTGAGCTCGGATTCGATGCCCGCCGAGCTGACGAGCTCTTCCAAGTTCTCCAGCCAGGAGCCACCTTGGCCGCCGAACGCGACCGCATACGGCTCGCCGGCGTTCAACCGATCGACGAGGGCGCTAGCACCTGCCAGTCTCTCCGAGGACTCGTTCTTGCGGCCGTTCGTCACCCTGGTCTGTTGTTCGTTGATCGTCACGTCTTGTTATCTCCCTAGGCGCTGTCTCGCGCGTATCGCTCGTCGTCTGTGGTTGTCGTCTCTGGGCTGTGTGACCCGCGCTTCCCTGCGGAGGCCATGCGATTCGGCGTCGAATCCCGACTGGTCCAGGCGCGTCCAGCGTGCGGGCCATCCGACAGTCTTTCTCGACGGCCCCAGCGGACACTCCAGCCGTACTAAGAGTGGCATGAGAGACGACACCATCTTCGCGCTCGAAATGGTTACTGGCGAGTTCTACGCACGGGTAACCAGATCTTCGATAACACCCGCCTTCGCGGGTACCGAACGCTTGCGGGACAAACGTCCTGCATGCAGGTGGTTACGGTCGAGTAGGCGAAACACTGCAGATCAAGGCAGTATTGTTATGTAATCGTTATGTAAAAATTGCGACCTGTCTCGACGGGCGCAATGTCGTGCCCAGAGTCGACAACTCGGGGAGATTTGTCTTCTCCTGAGCGCTGGCTACCGCGAGAAGTTTGCTGGTCCTTATTACTGATCAGTAATTTTTAGTCCCACTGCCCGAACCGCGGCTTCAGGATGTGGTTGATGTCCACCCCGACACCCCCCACATTCTGCTTGTCGATCTCGACCTGATGCAGGTGGGCGGCGGGATGCGTGAACCCCGGTGGCGAGCCCCAGTTGTGCTGCCAGAAGTAGGAACCCAGACCATCCTGCAACGCCCAGTCGATGGTCTTGGAGTTGGCGTACACCCCGACGCGCTGTTGGCCGAGCACCGCCTCCCAGCCGCGCAGATAGGGCGCCACCTCGCTCTTGTATTGGTCGTAGCTGGGATCGTCGTCAATCGACGCATAGATCGGCGCCCCCGTACGACCCGCCTGCCGCGACGTGTAACTGCCAGCCGCGCTTGGCGTGCGCGACGCCCGCATTCTGCCCGCCCAGCCAGTCCGCGGTGTCCTGCTTGCCGTACTGATAGCAGGAGACGATCTTCAGCCCGTTCTGGTAGAGGTCGCGGGCCTCAGGCAGTTGGATCGGCTTGCCCAGCATCCAGCCGCCACCTGGCCGCCGATCGGAGACGTACCGGATCGCGCCCAACGCGCCGGACGCCCGCAGATCGCCGGCCTTGATGACACCGGCCGCATAGTCGAGAAGGATCCCGAGCGGCGCCGCCGCCGCCTGAGGCGGTGCCAACGCCGACGACACCGCCTGCAGGCCGGCACCGAGTCCGAGCACGGCGGGCGCGGCGGCGGCGTATTTGAGCACGTCGCGCCGGGTTACTGCCACGTGCCACAGGGTACGACAGGTGCATCAATTTTCACGCTAACGCCACTGGTCACAACTGCATCAAAATTCACCAACGGCCGTGGTCAAGCCATCCGCTACCTGACAAGCCGGGGAGCATGTGCGAAACCAGTGGTCGGTTGCGTCCAAGATCACGAAATCCGCGATGAAGCTGCGCCGACACCGTGGAATTCCTACGATGAGCCATGCCCTCGGGGACGGTCAGCTCACAGTCGGACGCGAATGTCGCTGCCGCCGTTGACGATCCGCAGATCGAGTTGATCGGTGTGCGCAAGGTGTTCGCGGACGTCGTGGCGGTCGAGGGCGCCGACCTGACCGTCGCAGACGGTGAACTGTTCGCGATCCTGGGCCCGTCGGGTTCGGGCAAGACGACGGTGTTGCGGATGATCGCGGGCTTCGAGCAGCCCACCGCGGGCGTGATCAAACTCGGCGGCGTCGACGTGACCGCGTTGCCTGCGCGCCACCGCGACGTGAACACCGTCTTCCAGGAGTACGCCCTGTTCCCGCACATGACGGTGGCGCAGAACGTCGAGTACGGGCTGAAGGTCAAGGGCGTGCCCAAGGCCGAGCGCAGGCGCCGCACCGCCGACGCGCTCGACATGGTGCGGCTGAGCGACCAGGCGCCGCGCCGCCCCGCGCAACTGTCGGGCGGGCAACGTCAGCGTGTGGCGCTGGCCCGTGCCTTGGTCGGACGGCCGCGCGTGCTACTGCTCGACGAGCCCCTCGGCGCACTCGATCTCAAGCTGCGCGAGCAGATGCAGATCGAACTCAAGGAGATCCAGCGCGAGGTCGGCATCACGTTCGTGATCGTCACCCACGACCAGGACGAGGCCCTGACGCTGTGCGACCGACTGGCCGTGTTCAACGACGGGCGCATCGAGCAGGTCGGCAAGGCTCGCGACGTCTACGAGAATCCGGCCAACCGCTTCGTCGCCGATTTCGTCGGCACCTCCAACGTCCTCGACGGTGCCGCGGCCGAGGCACTCATGGGCCGGCCGGGGACGTTCGTCATCCGGCCGGAACGCGTCGGCGTGGTCCGGCCGGGCACCGATCCCGTGCCCGAGGTACGCACGGTCGACGCCACGGTGTCCGAGGTCATCTACGCCGGCCCCACCACCCGCATCGCCGCCACCGCGCCGCCCGGCGTCACGCTCACCGCGACGGTTCTCACGGCCAACACCTGGCTGCCGCCCGACCTGCAGCACGGAACGCCGATCACGTTGGCCTGGCCCGAAAAGGCCGTCCATCAATTGAAATTCGAGGAGTAGCCATGACATCCACGCCCGTGAGAATCGGTCTTGCGCTGGTCGCCTGCGCCGCCCTGGTTCTGCCGTTCTCCACTGCCTGTTCGAAATCGGAACAATCCGGCGGCGGCAACGGCCAGTCACCACCGAAGATGGAACCGCTGTCTGCGGTCGGCAACGGCGAAGGCCAGCTGAACCTCATCGCGTGGCCCGGCTACGCCGAGAACGGCTCGAACGATCCCAAGGTCGACTGGGTCACCCCGTTCGAGCAGCAGACCGGCTGCAAGGTGAACGTGAAGATCGGCAACACCTCCGACGAGATGCTGCAGCTCATGCGGACCGGTCAGTACGACGGCGTGTCCGCGTCGGGGGACGCGACGCTGCGGCTGATCTATGCGGGCGACGTGGCGCCGGTCAACACCTCGCTGGTACCCAACTACGCGACGATCTCGCCGTTCCTGAAGGACAAGTCGTGGAACTCGGTCGATGGGCAGATGTACGGGATTCCGCACGGCTGGGGTGCCAACCTGCTGATGTACAACACCCAGGTGGTACAGGACGCGCCCGACTCCTGGGCCGCCGTCTTCGACGATGCAGGCAAGTACAAGGGCAAGGTCACCGCATACGACAATCCCATCTACATCGCCGACGCGGCGCTCTACTTGTCCAAGAGCAAGCCGGAGCTCGGCATCAAGGACCCCTATTCGCTGACCTCCGAGCAACTAGACGCCGCAGTCGAATTGCTCAAGGCGCAGCGGGAGAACGTCAGCGAGTACTGGTCGGATTACACCAAGGAGGTGCAGGCCTTCGAGTCGGGCACGTCGGTGATCGGCACCACCTGGCAGGTGATCGCCAACACCATCGGCGCCGACAACAAGGTCCAGATCAACGCGGTGATACCGAAGGAAGGCGCCACCGGCTGGTCGGACACCTGGATGCTCTCGTCGAAAGCGGCGCATCCGAACTGCATGTACAAGTGGATGGACTGGATCACCTCGCCCGAGGTGAACGCTCAGGTGGCCGAGTATTTCGGCGAGGCGCCGGCGCAAGCGAAGGCGTGTGAGCACATCACCCAGAAGGACTTCTGCGACATCTATCACGCGACCGACGAGAAGTTCGCCGCCGAGATCCACTACTGGACCACGCCGCAGAAACAATGCGTCGACGGTAGCGGCGACAACTGCACGGCCTACAACGAGTGGGTCGACAAGTGGCAGCAGATCAAGGGCTGACGCCGCGCGGCGCATCGTTGCCGATAGCGGTGGGGCGTCGTATCAGCCTTGCCTTCCTGCTCGTGCCGCCGATGGCCTGGCTGGTGGTGGCGTATCTGGGTTCGCTTGCGGTGCTGCTGGTTTCGGCATTCTGGACCACCAACACGTTCACCGGCGCGGTGGTGCACACCTTCACCACCGAGAACATCGTCAGGGTGGCGACCGACGCGGTGTTCCGGACGGCGACCGTGCGCACCGTCTCGGTCGCGTTGGTCGTGACCGTGTTGTGCGTGGCGCTTGCTGTGCCGTTGGCGTTCTACATGGCCAAGGTGGCCTCGCCGCGGGTGCGCCTGGCATTGGTGGTGGCGGTGACCACGCCGCTGTGGGCGAGCTACCTGGTCAAGGCCTACGCCTGGCGGATGCTGCTCTCGCCGGCGGGCCCGATGTCTTGGGCGACGGGTTACAGCCCGGGCTACGGGCTGACCGCCACGGTCATCACGCTGACGTATCTGTGGTTGCCCTACATGGTCATTCCGGTGTTCGCGGCGTTCGAACGCGTCCCGGATTCGCTCATCGATGCCAGCTCGGACCTGGGCGCCTCCGATTCCGCGACGCTGCGCATGGTGGTCGCGCCGCTGGTGTTCCCCGG
>Ga0068859_100003411_pt1 | contig 16164 bp, 10 predicted proteins | sample KBSSwiS22_FD_66585 | JGI IMG/M metagenome (GOLD analysis project Ga0068859, IMG submission 66585) | Switchgrass rhizosphere microbial communities from Kellogg Biological Station, Michigan, USA - KBS Switchgrass S2-2 | ecosystem: Host-associated > Plants > Roots > Rhizosphere > Soil ...
CGGGGGCGCTAAAAGCGTGTGAGCGACTACGGGTGCGTTAGGTTGGCCATGACGGCGACCAGCTCATTCGGGACAACCGGTTTTGGCATATACATCTGGAAGCCGGCCGTTAAAGCGCGTACGCGATCTTCGACTCTGACGTTGGCGGTCAGTGCCACGGCTGGAATATTCCCCCCGCGGTCTGGGGTGCGCTCCCGTATGTGCTTAATCAGTTCGTACCCATCCTGCTCCGGCATGGCGAGATCCGAAACAAGCGCATCGGGAAGAGAGTGTTCGAGAGCGTCGAGCGCGTCGCGGGCTGAGGATGCAGTCATCACCTCGGCGCCGCGGTCTTGGAGAATGACCTTCAGCATCTCGAGCGTATCCAAGTCGTCTTCGACAACCAATACACGGACGCCATGCAAGTCTTCTTTGTCGTCGATTTGATTAGCCTCCGTCGGTTGGTTCAACTCCGGTTCCGGCGGTAGTTCTACTAATTGCCGGAGCATGTCCGCTGAAGCTATCGGAAACCGGACCTTGAATGTCGCGCCTTTGTCTTTTCCGGGGCTCGATGCGGCAACCGTGCCGCCGTGCATCTCCACCACGTGACGCACGATCGCCAAACCGAGGCCCAAGCCACCGTATTTGCGCGTTGACGAGCTGTCAGCCTGTCGGAATCGATCGAACACATAAGGCATGAACTCAGGGTCAATGCCCATGCCGTTATCCGTGACAGTAATTTCGATGTGACCATCCGTCCGGATCAACCGTGCTTCGACGCGCCCTCCCTCATTTGTGAACTTCACTGCGTTGGACAGCACGTTCCAGATCACTTGCTGCAGGCGATTGGCATCGCCGAAGACGATGCTGGACCGAGCATCGGTCACCACCTGTAATCGGATCCGCTTCGCTTCGGCGCTGGGCCGGACGACGTCAATCGCAGCCTGAAAGACCCGTTCGATCTCAATAGGGTGGGCGTCGAGCTTCAATCGCCCGGTGATGATGCGGGAGGTGTCCAAGATGTCGTCGACCAGCCCCGCCTGCAATCTCGCGCTCCGATCGATCACTTGCAGCGCGCGGCGCATCTGAGTTTGCGAAAGGATGCCTTTGTTGAGCATGCTCGCCCACCCCACGATCGCAGTCAGAGGTGTACGCAATTCGTGCGAGATGGTGGCCAGAAATTCATCCTTCATCCGGCTCGCCGTTTCGGCTTCCTCGCGCGCCTCCTTCTCCTTCCGCAAGAGCCGTTCGCGTTCCTCCTCGGCGTGTTTGCGCTCGGTAATGTCGCGGCCGATCGTCAACCAACAGTGTTCGCCCCGAAGGTCCATTGCCTCGGCGGAGAACAGGCACCATCGCATTTCTCCTGATTTCCGCCTCAGCGTGAGCTCGAAGTCACGAACGACATTTTGCTCTTGCAGAATCTTCAGCGCACGCTCACGAAATGACGGATCCTCATAGAGTCCGAGCTGAAGGGTGCTGTGTCCGATGATTTCCTCGCGAGCATAACCGGACAGTGAGACGAAGCTGTCGTTGACTTCCAGAACGACGCCGTCCGCGATCCGGCTGATGACCAGAGCATCCGGACTTGCCTGGAATGCCTTTGCAAATCGCTCCTCGCTCTCGCGCAACGCCGCCTCGGCCAGCTTCCGTTCGGCGATGTCATTGAAGGTCACGATAGTCAAAACCATGCGTCCTTCTGAGTCATGGATCGGCGCAGAATTGACAGAGAAGTACGTTTCGGTGGAATCCTCGAGCCGGTACTTGATCTCTTCGCTCTTGACGATGTCGCCGGACATCAACGAGCGCACGGCCGGATACTCCTCTGCTTGATAGGGGAGACCGTTTTCATGCACCGCGCCGTACTTCGGGTGTCCGCGATAATCCTCGGCGACCAAGAACGGACGGTGAAGCAATCGCGATGCTTCGATGTTATGAAAAACGAGCCGGCCCGATGGCGCTTCGGCAATGATCACTCCGATGGGCATCTGTTCGAGAATCCGCGTCAGACGGTCACGTTCGGTTTCGATCTGTCTGGACCACAGTTCACGCTCGGCCTCTGCTTGTTTCCGCCCGGTAAGGTCGTGGATGACGAGGAGAGCGAACTGCTGATTCGCATTGAAACGGACCGCGCTGACCTCGACGGGGATCCGTCGTCCATCGCTGTGCAGCAATGCGCCCTCCACTTGCCTCGCAGCTGTCCCTTCGCTCATAAGGGTTGTCATTAACTCGCTGCAACAGTCCTGGCACTCGGGCGCGACAAAATCGAAGATGTTCCGCCCGGTCACGTCCTCCGCCGTCACCCCGAGCATCCGCAGTACTGACGGATTGACCAAGTGGACGGTCCCTTCGGCGCTGGCGACAACCGCGCCGTCGGGGGAAAGCTCGGTCAGCAGACGGTAGCGCTCTTCGCTCGCGCGCAACGCCTCTTCAGCCTGCTTTTGGGCGGTGATGTCGCGTTGTGTTCCCCAGGCGCGGATCACCATTCCGTTTTCCACAATCCCGCTCAGGCTGTTCAGCATGACTTTGGCGCGGCCGTACCTATCCAATTCGGACGACTCAACGTCGTTGAGACAGTAACCGCTGGCGGGAAGCGCACGAAGGTATTCGATATTCTTCGGATCGGATTTCGGCATCAGATCTTCGAGGCGTGCACCCAGAATCTGATTCGCCCTGTCGTAGCCGTACATTCGCGCCATCGCATCGTTGCATTCAGCGAGGTAAGCGAATTGGTACAGCCGCTCAATCTGCTCGTCCACGGGCAGCGTCACTGGGAATGGCTGTTCGATTTCAAAACGCCAGATCCCTTCCCCACTGACCGCAATGAAGGAGCGGTAGTCCTCGTAGCTCGCCTTCAAACGTCTGAGTGCCGTGACGCGCTCAATAGACTCCCAACATCGGTGCGCCATGGCGTCAATGAGGTTGATCTCCTCGCGGGACCAATGTCGGGGCGATTTGTGGATCACAGCCATCACGGCGACGAGATGCCCCGCATTGATCAGCGGGACACACACCAACGACCGGATTTCCGAATGCAGATGTGAAGGGACGTGGACGCCGGACGGTGTGGTCTGGATATCAGTAACGACGTACGGATGGTCTTCCAGCAAAACTATCGAGGCACGTTCACCGAAGTCGGAGATCTGATGCCGGCCCGTAATCGTGGTCGTCGCGACTTTCGTGTAGTCGCCCAGGATCACAAAATGATCCTGGTCCGCTTCGACTCGGGCAAAGTCGCAGCGGTCTGCGCCCATGTAATCCCCCAGCATCCGCAACGTGACGGCGACGATGTCCTTCGGATCGGAAAGCCGCATCAAGGCATAGTCAACATCACCAATGAATTTGTGGGAGTTACTCGAATTCAGCCCCGGCCGTTTCGGTGCAAACCACTCACGCTGGAATCCCTTGATCCTGTTTCGGGCCCTCTCGATGTTGAACACCGAATCCCTCAAATCCTAGCGTAGCGCTCTCGCCGTCTCAACCCAAGCTGGACGCTCCCAACGGATCGGTAGGAATAAGGAAAGACTCGTCTATGAGGCCGCAGCTGCGGCGCGCCCAAGGAGCTGCTGGGCATACTGAGATGCCCAGCCTATGACCTCGGCGGCTCGCAGCGCCTGCGCGCAGGTATGTGTCGCCATCACTTGCATGCGAAGACGGCAGGCACCGACTGAAACTGCCGGGTATTCGATCAGATTCGCGAACACACCGCGGTCGAAACACAAGGCCGCCGTGATCCGGCCCACCGCCTCTCGTCCCAGCAATACCGGCACCAGCGGTCCCGGCTTGCCGAGGCAGACGACTCCTGAGGCGGCAAGCGTTTCGCGCAGAACGCGAGCCAGGTGGCTTACGTTCTCTCGCAACAGGTCACCTTCGGGTGTGCGGACGATCTCAATTGCCTTCAACACTGCCGCGCATTGAGGGGGTGAGATCGCATTCGAAAACGTGTGCGATGGCGCGTAGGGCCTTAGGTACTCGCGGGTGGCGGCAGACGATGTGGCCGCGAACCCGCCATTTGCCGCAAACACTTTGGAGAAGCTGCCGATGACCAAATCCACTTTGCCGAGGAGCCCCTGCAGTCCGATGATCCCCGTGCCGCCAGGCCCGACCGCTCCAAGATCGTGAGCAACGTCAACCAGGAGCGTCGCGCCGTACTCGCGACAGGCAGTTTGCAGCGCTATGAGATCTGGCGAGTCGCCGTTCATCGAAAAGATGCCCTCGGTGACGACCAGGATCGCGTTCTCAGTGTCGGTCGCGCGGATGCGACGGAGCTGCCGTACGAATGCGTCTGTCGAGAGGTGTCGCACCCGATGCACGTTAGGCGTCGCAGCCGTCGCTCCCTGGACGCAGCAATTGTGGGCGTACTGGTCGAGAACGACGTGGTCCTTATTACGGATCAACGCCGTGATGACGCCATACCCTGCTGCCCACCCCGTTGGGAACAAGACAACGTGCGGGAGACCGACCAGTTCCGCCAAAGCTGCCTGCAGCCGCAATGACAGTGTCGAGTTTCCTTGCAGCACCGGCGCACCCGCCGTCTGGGTGCCGTACTGATTAATAGCCTCGATGGCTGCGGCCCGAACTTCAGCGTGCGTGGAAAGCCCAAGGTAGTCGTACGAGGCGAAGTTCAGGCCGGTTCGTTCTGTCTCGGTCTCATCGGTTACGGTGGCCTCCGGTCCGGGAGTGGATTGAAGCTGGGTTGCGAAAGGCCACACGCCTTGCTCCAGACGATTTCTACGCCACTCGTGATATCGCTGTGTCCGTGATTCGAGATTCGTACCCGAGAGTCGCACGAAGTCGGCGAAGCTGCCTTCTAGCGCGCCACTGTCGATTAGTTTCACGATGTCGTGAGTAAATCTGTCAGCAAGTGTGTTCACGATGTTTCAATTAGACTCCCTCGCGGGATTAAAGTTTCCAACGAGGCTCACGGCCTCGATGCAAGGCTCGCCGACTGCTCGACACGCTCTTGGAATCGGATCGCCGGCCGGTCATCGCTCGAACTTTCGCGAAGTTCGAGTTCTGAAACGGCTGAGATGTGGATGCTCCGAAACGACGACGATTTGGCGGACGTACTACATGACCAACAACGTCATGATCTCGGAATCGGCGATGACCGGGATGATCAGAAGCGATCACGCGCGGTGACTGCGTGCGTGCGGCACGTGGCTCTCGCGTCAGCGGGCTGCTGAAAACGCTGGCACGATTGGGGCTCGACGCCGAGGGACGAGCAGGGCATAATCGCGCCAACTTCCCCCCGCGGCATCGTGTCTGCATGGAGGCCCGGGTATGACGCAGAGCGCGAACGTTCAGAGCGACCAGGACCTGAAAAAGGGTGCCGTCGAGGACGGCCCGAATACCCATGGCAATCCCAATGCGCAGGCCGCGCTCGACGAATCCGGCCTTCCGCTCGATGACGTCGCCATTGCGCAAGACGTGCTCGGCGCGAACGAGGACGAAACACAAGGCTGAGTTTGCTTCGGGTCGCTGGCGGAACGCGCTCGATCCGGTCACGCGCCGCCGGCCGGCTTCAATGCTTGCGCGCTGAAAGGGCAGCGAGGCGATCGCCGAGCTGTTCTTTCGCTTCGTCGTCTGCCAGCGCAATGTAGCTGGCGAGCGCATCGTGCGCGGCCGCGACATGTCCACGGCGTTCGGCCGCATCGGCGAGGTGGAAAAATGCCGTCGGCTCGATGGGCCACACGGTGGTCGCCTGCTGCAGGACCCGCTCGGCGGTCTGAATTCGACCCGACAGGATCAACGCGCGCCCGTACAGCGTGAGCGTGTCGCTTGACGCGTTCGGACGCGCGGCGGCGGCCTCGAGCGCCTGAATCGCTTTCGACAAGGCAAAGGCATCGGCGTGCGCTTCCGCAGATGCGAGCCAGACGCGTCCCAGAGCCTCGTACACGACATCTGCCTGCGGATACCGTTCCGCGGCGCGTCCGAGCGTCGCGACCGCGGCGTCCGTTCGCCCCACGCGTGCGTAGGCAAGGCCGACGTTGATGAGGCGTTCGGGCCGTGATGGTTCGAGCGCCGCGAGCGCCTCGAGTTGCTCGATGCCTTCGCGCGTCTTCCCTTGTGCCAGATCCAGAGCGGCCAACTCTTCTCGGGCCACTCCAAGCGCCGGATTCAGCTCCAGCGCGCGCGCAAGCGATCCCATTGCCTCCGGGACGTGCTTCTGGGCCTTCAGACAGAGCGCCAACAGGTAGTGCGCTTCCGCGATACCAGGGTCGAGCGCGATCGACTTCCGGATCGGTTCAACCGCCTGCGAAATCTGGCCACCGCGGTAGTACGCAACGGCAAGCTTGTAGAGGATGTGCGGAGCGCGATCGTCAATGGCAAGGTAGCGGCGATACACCTCGGTCGCGCGCTCGTATCGCCCCATCGCGACGTTGACGTCGCCCAGTAGCTCGAGGGCCCGCGTCGCCGTTGGGTCGAGCGCCGCCGCTTCCCGAAGGTCGCGGAGCGCCGCGGTCAGTTCACCGCGGCGGCGATAACTGTCACCGCGCTTGAGGTGCGCCAGCATCGAATCGCGCTTCAATGCGAGCGCACCGCTGAAGGCTTCGATCGCTTCGTAGGTCTGGTTGCGGGTGAGTGCTGCGTCGCCGACCGCAATCAGTCGGCGGAATTCGCGCTCCTGCCGGACGGCGTTCCAGGCAAAGACCGCCCCGGCGAGCAGAATCGCGCCGGCGATAGAGGCCATCCTCCCGCGTGTCATCGGTTTCAGAATCGTAACACCCTCAGTATCGGAGGAACCTTCCGGCTCCTTTCGGGGTCTAATCCCCCCGAAGCCTCTGGTGCCGAGGTCCATGTTTTTGTACACTCCAATGACTAACCCAGGTTCCGGAGCTCTTGTGAAAAACGCCGGCGCGATTAGCTGGTCAGAAGTTGACAGCCGCGAGGCTGCGCTCATCGAGCGGTGTGTCGCGGGCGATGAGGCCGCGTGCGCCGACCTCGTGGCGGCGCATCAGCGAACTGTCTTCAACCTCGCATTCCACCTCCTCGGCGACCGAGACGAAGCGCTCGATGTGTCACAGGAGGTCTTTCTGCGCGTCTTTCGGACGCTCTCGCGGTTCCGGGGCCAGTCGGCCCTGCGGACCTGGATTTATCGCATCGTCGTCAATCAGGTGAGTAATCGGCAACGCTGGTGGCGCCGGCGGCGGCGCGCCGACCTGATCTCGCTCGATGACCATCTGAAGCACTGCGGCGAACTCGAGGCGACGCGCGAAATTCTTCCCGATCGCCTGCTGGCCAGTAAGGAAACCGCCACGCGCATCTGGGCGGCGATGGAGCGCCTGCCCTTCGATCAGCGGACGGCGCTCGTCCTTCGCGAACTCGACGGACTGCGCTACGAGGAAATCGCGTTCACCCTCGACGTTGCCGTCGGGACGGTGAAATCCAGGCTCACACGGGCGCGCCAGGCGCTTCGCGAGGAGCTGCTGGGGATGCGGTCATGATTCCGTATCTCGACTGTCGCGCCGCGCAACTGCTCCTCGAAGCGTTCGTCGACGGCGAGCTGCCGGTCCACGATCAGGTCGCGCTCGAATCGCATCTGCGCTGGTGCAGCGTGTGCGCGGCGCGTGTCGAGGACATGCAGGTGATCGGCGCCTCGCTGCGCGTCACGTCATGCGCGCTTCGAACCGTCGACGACACTGACGACAGCCTCGCATCGGTTGAATCCGAGGTGTTGACCCGGATCCAGACGGAGCGTGAGCAGGCCACCTGGACGCAGCTCCGGAGCATGTGCAGCGATTTGCGGTTCTTCTGGCCGGCTGTCGGTGCATCGCTGGCGCTCGTCGCATGTCTCTGCGTCGCCGCCGCGGTCGTCTCCGTGACGAACGCTCAAAAGCCCGACTCGCTCGCCGGGATGATCGAAATGCTCGCCAATCCAGGCTCCGACGAAAATCCAATGCGGCTCGACGGCGCGATGGCGGCACCGCCGCGCGCGCTTGATAGCGCCGGTCTCGAGTCGGTGCCCGACGATGATGCGGTCTTTGCGCTTGCGGCGGTGGTCACACGCGAGGGTCGCGTCTCGAATTACGAAGTGCTCTTTGCGGAGCGTGCCAGCGTGCGCCGCCACGATACCGCTGTGCAGACCGGCGACGTCAGCTCTGTCGTCAACGCCGTGAAGCAGTCTCGCTTTGCGCCGGCGCAGGCGGTAGACGGCGCGCCGGTGGCCGTCAATATGGTGTGGGTGCTCGCGCGGACAACCGTGAAGGCGTCGGCACGCGCGTCACTCGATCTCCCTCCTGCGAAGATCGCACCGGCACCGCGTCCGGTCGACGCGGCGCCAAAGCCTGACGCGCCCTCTACGTCAATCGCCGTTCCTTCATCGACGGCTTGACCCGCTTGCGGCGGGTGCGGCCGTAACCGTCACGTCGCCACGTGCGCTCGACATGTTGTTGAGCGCGTCGGTGGCTCTGATGATCACACCGTGCGATCCGAGATCCCCTTCGAGGACAAGCTCGAACTGTTCGACGCGTGAATCTGGAATGCCGTCCTTCGGGTAGATGGTCTGCCAGCGGTCGCCATCGAGCGAATACTCGGCTTTCTGCACGTTGGAATTGTCGTCACGCACCTCGAAGGCGATCGTGAGCCGATTCGATTGGCGATTGACGCTCGTCACCGTAATCACGGGAGGCGTGTTGTCGATGTCGAAGGCGGTGCTCTCGAGCGCGCCCGTGAGCGCTGTTGCCGGAGCATTGGACGGCGAATCGGACGCCACCACGCGGAGCACGTATCGGCCGTTCGGTACTGATGATGTGTCCCACACGACGATCTCGTCGGTCAGCTCTTTCTTCAGCGCCTTCCACGTCGTCTCGCCCTCGCGTCGATAGAAGACGTCGTAGACGAGCTGGTCGCGGTTCTCATCCTGTGCGCGCCAAGTGAAGGTGAGGAGGCCTTTCTGATACGCACGGCGGCCGACGTTCGGGCCGCCCGTGCCTCCTCCCGGCGCCGGCGCGTTGCGGCCAGGGACATCGCCATCAAATCCCGCGATTTCAGGATCGCCAGTCGGGAACGGACGCTGGAAAACCGTGCCCGGAGGATTGATCGTGATCGCCTGCACTTCGGGACGAATGTTTCGTGGCAGATATGCGGCCGTGACCGACGTGAGCAGCGGAGCGTCTCCCTTGCTCCCGGTCAACACGGCGCGCCACTGCAGATATCGGGCGCGAGGGCTCGAGATGGGGCTTCCTTCCTGGGCGGAGTAAGCGGACGTCCAATCGCTCCACGTCTCATCCGGTGTGCGCGTGTTCCCTGAACGCGTAGAGATCTCGACGCGCGTACCCTGCGGCGCACCGGCCTGCCACCGGATGGCTCCCCACGTCGCAATTGTCTGCGCATCGCGAACGTCGGATGTGTAGGTGCCGCGATCCGCCCGCGTCTGAGACAAACGCATCACCTTCCCCGGGTTCGATGTTGAGAAGGTCACCCGCCCTTCGTTGTCGCGGATGAGCGCGGTCACCTGTTGCGCGGTCGCGCGTGTCAACAGCGTGGGCTGCAGCGGATCGCCAGACAGCCGGTAAATCTTTCCCTTGTTGCCCGTCGCAACGATCACGTTTCCATCCGGTTCGATTGCGACGTCGTAAGGCGAATCTTCGCGGGAGCTCCAGATGAGATCCCATGCGCCGTCGGGCGTAATCCGGTACACGCCGCCGGCGGACGCGCCAGTGTTCGGGCGCTCGGGCGCCGACATCGTTGCCCCTGACTGAGGCGGCGGTTCCACTACCGCAATAGCGGTGATTTCGGTGGAGACCGACACGGTCGCCGTTGCCGGCTGTGCGGGTTCAGGTGTTGTCGGGGGTGGAGGTGTGTTCGAGCCGCCCGATCCACTCACCGCCGCGGCGTAAATGATGCCTTTGGGATCGATCTTCAGCGTGTGAATCTCGTTGTACGGCGAGTCGAGCAGCACAAACGGCTTGCCGTTGGCATCGAGGCGGAACAGCCGTCCGGGCGACTCGGTGCCGACGAGCACGTGCCCGTCGCTCTCGAGCGCAAGCGAGATGGCGTGCGTTGTCTTGGTCTGATAGAAGACCGAGCCTTTTCCGTCGGGAGTGATTTTGTAGACGACGCCCTTGTCACCGGTCGCGGCGAACACATTGCCGGCTCTGTCGACGGCGAGCCCCCAGATGTACTTGTCGGGTGGGTCGAAGAGAACGGATGACTTGCCGGCCGCATCAATCTTGTAGATTTTCCCTTCCGGCGAGGTGGCCGCGTAGAGTCCGCCGCCGGGCGCCAGTGCCATCGCGTGAACTTCGAGCTCTTCCGCATCAAAAAAGACGGAGCCCTTCCCGCTGGCATCTACCCGGTAGACCTGCCCTTCGTTGCCGCTGCCGACGTACATCGAGCCGTCGGGTGCGCTGATCATCGACCACAGGAACGGCGCGGTGGCGTCGTAGACCGACGTGGTGGACGGACCAAGTGTCAGGCGGCCATAGCCGTCGATCGAAAGGTTTTCGACGTCGCCCTTGGAAAATTCGGCCTCGTTGGAGACCTGCCAGAAGGTCGGGTTGGCCGCATACGCCAGCGACACGCCTGCGCAGACGACCGCGAGCGCGAGCGCAACGCGGGAAGTTCTTTTGAGCATAGTTAGTACTTCGGACGGTAGAAGGTCGTCGCCAGACGTAGGCGCTCAGTTATTGTCGAGCGACAGCGTCAGGGTTCGCGAGCCGCTGACCGCATGGTCGGTCGTGATTTCCCATTGGCCGAGCAGCGCCGCGCCGATGGGCCGGAAGCTGCCGCCGTTGCGATCCGACTCCATCACCGACATCACCGACGGCGGGAGCGACGACAGCGCCTCGCCCCTGACCACGGCGCCGGCATCCGGCGTCACGAGGCGGACGTAGAGCCGGTTATTCTTCCGCGCCTGGTTGAGGACGCGGATCATTTGCGGCAGATCGCGCGTCTGCAGCGGTTGCAGCTGAAGCTCCCGCGCCTCCATCTGTGAGAGGCGGCTGCCGTCGGCGACCATGATCGAGACGCTGCCGCGCGCATTGGCCGGAATCTCCACCGGCACCGAGCGGGTGATTTCTTCGCCGCGATAGGTACGCATCAACGCCTTCAACGTCACGGTAGTGCCTGGCTTCGGCCGGTTGCCGTCGATCCAGACACGTTCCAGCGTGGCGGTCTTGGCCTGTTCGCTCGCGTCGATCTCCAGGTTCAGCCCTTCGATGTCGACATCCTCGAACGCGTTGCGCAGCAGGAAATTGATCGGGCCTACCACGTAGGTAGCCGCGCCGATCGACGGCGTGTCGCCGGTAAAGAGATCCTCGAAATCGATCTTGCCGTACTTCTTCACCGTCGCGCTTCCGCGCACCGCGTAGCTGGCCGCGCCATTCTGACGCTCATACGACGACAACGTGTTGAGGATCGAAACGTAGGCCAGCAGCGGCGTGAAGAGCTGATCGTTGACGACTGCCATCTTGAACGTTTTTGTCGTGCCGCGGTCGGATGTCAGTTTCAGATTGATGGGGATGAGCGTCGGTCCCGTGCCGAGCGTGCCCGCGATCGCCGTCGCCCGATCCTGCTGGACCGTGCCGATGATTTCGCCGGTGCTTGCAAGCTTCGACGAGCTGAACAGGCTCGGGAGAATCGTATGGACGTAAGCGCGCGTCATCGGGAACTGCGTCGGCCCCAGCCCGTAAAAGGGATGCCCGAACGCGTAGACGCGATTGCCGTCCACTTCGGTAACGGTGCCGGTGGCGCCAAACTCGAGGTCGCCGGTGACGAGAGCCACACCCACCGGGTCACCAGGGCGCAGCGGTGCATTCGATGTCGCGGGAGCGTTCTGCCCGCCGGCGCCGGCCATCATCGGCAGGAAACCCTGTTCGCGGAACGCCGTCACGACGGGATCGATCACCGACGCATCGAAGCCGCCAATCGTGATCGGCGTCGCAATCGGCCTCAACATTGTTCCGACGCTCGCGTCGAGGCCGGTGCCGAACACCTGAACGTCGTTCGGGTTCTCGGCGAATGGCCGCATCCACGAGAACGCCTGGCGCAGCGATTCGCGCATGTTCTCCGGTGAGAGCGGCATCTGCAGCGCGACGCGCGTGGCGGGACGTCGCGCAACCGACTGCGCGGTCGCTTCAACCATCTCGTCGATCGGAGTGATGCCGGCGATCGGTTCCTTCGAGAACTGCCCGAGCGAGTACGACACGGCACCGACGAGACGGCCGTCGATGTAAACGGGACTGCCGCTCATGCCGGCGATGACGCCGGTGTCCGCGAGCGGACCGCCTTCGAGCTTTGCGAGAATCAGATTGCGTCGCGGACCGATGACGTTACGGAGCACGCCAAGGATGTGAACCTTGAAATCCTCGAGCCGATCGCCTTGAAACACGGTTCGCCCGATGCCAACCATGCCGGGTTTGAGTTCATCGATTGGAAAGGAGGTGGTTGCCGCGGGGAGGCGGCTTCCGAGGAACACGAGGAGCGCGAGGAGAGCAGCAAGCGTGCGGGTTTTCATAGATCCACTCACGATGAAGATACGGGTAAACCCCTGAAATCGCAAGGGCGTAGACCGCCCACGGGTTGACAGCGGGAAGTCCTGTGAAGTACTGTCCCCACACAGCTTCTTACCAAGATGCCGCGATTTTTTAGCCCCTTCGTGTCCCGCTACGCCAGCTACTGGTGGTGGTATGGGACTGCGACTGAAGGGGCGGCCGCCGGCATCTAGTACTTAGACCAGAGTTCAGCAAGACCTAGCCTCTTCAGCCCACCGGCCGAAGAGGCTTTTTTATTTTGTGGGCGTGCGCCCGATGGGCGCGCGCGAGGATTGCCGGGAGCAATTTGCACAGAACGCTGCTAGTCGAAACCGTGACTGGCCAGACGATGGCCGATCTGCGAGTTGCGCGTGACACGTCCACGCGCGGCGACATGATCGAACTCCGTCTGGACGGTGTGCAGGACATCGATGTGGCCGGTGCCCTCGCCGGGCGGACGCGGCCGGTGATCGTCACCTGCAGACCGGCCTGGGAAGGCGGCCGCTTCGATGGAAGCGAGCAGCGGCGCCACGCCATTCTGGGCGAGGCGTTGGACCGCGGTGCGGAATACGTGGATGTCGAGTGGCGAGCCGGGTTCGCCGATCTCATCGCGCGGAATCCACGGCGGGTTGTGCTCTCGTCGCACGACTTTCAACGTGTGCCGGACGACCTGGACGCACGTGCCGCCGCGATGCGCCAGACCGGTGCCGGCACCATCAAGATCGCGATCCCGGCTGCGCGGTTGACCGACGCGCTCGCCCTCCTGCCGATTGCTGCTGGAGGTGATGCGGTCGTCATCGCGATGGGGGATGCAGGACTGCCGTCACGTCTGCTTGCGTCTCGCTTTCAATCGCGGTGGACCTATGCGGGCGACGCCGTTGCGCCGGGGCAGATTCCCGCATCACGCATGCTCGATGAGTTCCGTTTTCGCGACGTGCGGCCGACCACGGATATCTACGGCGTGGTGAGTAACAACGTGACGCACTCGATGTCACCGGTGATGCACAACGCGGCATTGCGGGCTGCGGATCTCGATGGCGTCTACGTGCCCTTGCGTGCCGCGGACTTCGACGATTTCCTCACGTTCGCGGACGCGATGAAGGTAGCAGGCGCCAGCGTCACGATCCCGTTCAAGCTCGATGCGTTGCGCGCAGCACACAAGGCGGATGCACTCACACGAGCGGTGGGGGCTGCGAACACACTCCGCCGAACTGCCGGCGGTTGGGAAGCGACAAATACGGACGTGCAGGGCTTTCTCGATCCGCTCGATGCCGTTTATCAGGATTCGCTGAAAGGCGCACGGGCTGCGGTGCTGGGTGCCGGCGGTGCCGCCCGGGCTGTCGTTGTCGCGCTCCTCTCCCGCGGTGTCGACGTCACGATTCATGCTCGCCGTCAGGAACAGGCGGTGGAAGTCGGCGCGTCGTGTGGAGCGCGAGTGGGTGAGTGGCCGCCAACCGCTGGTTCGTGGGAGCTGCTCGTGAACTGCACGCCTCTCGGTGGACCTTCGGCGCGAAACGAGAGTCCGTTGCCGCACGGCCCATTTACCGGGCGAATGGTGTACGACCTGACGTATGGCGATACCGAATCGCCGCTGCTGCGCGACGCGCGCGCGGCAGGCTGCCTGACGCTCGACGGGCTTCCCATGCTCGTCGCGCAGGCCGAGCAGCAGTTCGAGTGGTGGACCGGGAAGAAGGCACCGTCAGGCGTAATGGCCAACGCCATTCGAACTCGTGATGCCGTTCGCGCCTCCGGACCACGCAGACACGAAGGCACAGAGATGCCATGCGCATAACGACATTTGACGAATTCAAGGATCTGGCGCAGCGCGGGACGTTTGTGCCCGTCTGCAAGGAGATCGTCGCGGATTTGCTGACGCCCGTCTCCGCGTTTCTCAAAATCGCGGAGCACTCTGACTATGCCTTTCTTCTCGAGTCCGTCGAAGGAGGCGAACACGTCGGGCGGTATTCGTTTCTCGGGAAGGATCCCTTTCTCATTCTCCGCGCGCGCGAAGGCAAGACGATCGTCGATCGCGCCGGTCAGACCTCAGAGTCGGACAAACCGTTTATCGCAACACTCCGCGAACTGATGGCGAGTTTTCACTCACCCTTCGTCCCCGACCTTCCGCGCTTCACTGGCGGTGCCGTCGGGTATCTCGGCTATGACGCGGCCGCGTGGTTCGAGCCGGTCACGCTGCAAGGCGTACCGGAACCGGAGGACGAGGGCGGTTTCATGGTGTTCGACACGGTGCTCGCGTTCGACCACGTGCGACACCGGATTCTCATCATTGCCAACGCACGGATAACTGGTGACGAAGACCTCGAGTCGCTCTACCAGTTCGCGTGCGCAAAGATCGAATTCGTCGAGCGCGAGCTCGAGCGGCCGCTCTCGAAGCCACAGTGTCCTGACAGGTCAGCCATCGAAGTGACGTCGAACGTTTCACGCGAAACGTTCGAACAGATGGTTCGCACGGCGAAGGAGTACATCGCCGCCGGCGACATCTACCAGGTGGTCCTATCGCAGCGCTTCGAGACGCGTCTTGGGGCAGATCCATTCACCGTGTACCGCGCGCTCCGCCACGTGAATCCCTCGCCCTATATGTATTTCATTCGGATGGGGGAGCGGTCGATCGTCGGCTCGTCGCCTGAGATGCTCGTGCGGGTTGAAGGCCGGCGGGTCGAGACGCATCCGATTGCGGGCACACGTCCGCGCGGCCGCAATGAAGATGAGGATTTGCGACTGGCCGAAGAGCTCAAGCGCAACGAGAAAGAGCGCGCCGAGCACGTGATGCTCGTCGACCTCGGCCGCAACGACGTCGGACGCGTGTCCGCGTATGGCAGTGTCAAAGTGCCGACCTACATGGCGCTCGAGCGGTACTCGCACGTGATGCATCTGGTGTCGATTGTCGAAGGGAAGCTCGCCGACGATTACGACCGGCTTGATGCGCTCGCTGCCTGTTTCCCCGCGGGCACGGTGTCAGGGGCGCCGAAGGTACGCGCGATGGAGATCATCGCGGAACTGGAGAATCGCCGGCGCGGGGTATATGCCGGCGCGGTTGGCTACCTCGATTTCGCGGGCAATCTGGATTTCTGCATCACCATTCGTACGGTGCTCATCGAACGGGGCCACGCATACGTTCAGGCAGGCGCGGGGATCGTCGCGGATTCAAATCCCGCGGCGGAGTACGAGGAGACGAGAGACAAAGCCCGCGGAGTGATTCGCGCGTTGGAGTTGGCCCAGGCGGGGCTATAGCCATGGTCTTAGTCATCGATAACTACGATTCCTTCACCTACAACCTCGTGCAATATCTCGGCGAGCTCGGCGCGGTCCTGCGTGTGCGGCGCAACGACCAGGTCACCATCGACGAGATTCGCGCGATGGCCCCCGAGCAGATCGTGATCTCTCCAGGTCCAGGTCGGCCCGAGGATGCAGGGATTTCGTGTGACGTCATCCGGTGCTTCGGGCCGACGACGCCGATACTCGGTGTGTGCCTCGGACATCAGGCCATTGGAGTCGTGTACGGCGGAACGGTGTGTCGTGCCCAGGCGCCGATGCACGGCAAGACGTCGACCGTCGTGCACGACGGTAAGGGGGTGTTCTCCGGCCTCCAGGCGCCGTTTCAGGCCGGCCGCTATCACTCGCTCGTCATCGCAAACGATCACGTTCCCGGCGAGCTGGAAGTGGCGGCGCGGACGAAGGAAGACAACACCATCAT
>Ga0068859_100003415_pt1 | contig 16156 bp, 16 predicted proteins | sample KBSSwiS22_FD_66585 | JGI IMG/M metagenome (GOLD analysis project Ga0068859, IMG submission 66585) | Switchgrass rhizosphere microbial communities from Kellogg Biological Station, Michigan, USA - KBS Switchgrass S2-2 | ecosystem: Host-associated > Plants > Roots > Rhizosphere > Soil ...
CCGGCCGACGTGCTCGAGCAGATCGCCGCCGAGGTCGAGGGCTACGGCGGCATCCGGGCGGGCGACGGCGAGCTCGAGGGCGGCGCGCTCCTGAAGAAGGGCGACTTCGCCTGGGCCGGCCAGCCGTGACGCTCCTCGACTGGACGATCCTGGTCCTCCGCGTCGCGTTGCCCGCGCTCATCCTTCCGGCGATCGTGACCCCGCTCGTGTGGGTCGAGCGCCGCGTCGCCGCCTTCATCCAGGACCGGCCCGGCCCCAACCGCGTCGGGCCCTTCGGCCTGCTCCAGAGCCCGGCCGACATCCTGAAGCTCTTCATGAAGGAGGAGGTCGTCCCGACGAGCGTGGACCGCCTCCTCTTCTTCCTGGCGCCCGGCCTGGCAGTCTTCGCGGCCCTGTCGACGTTCGCGGTGATTCCCTACGGCTCCTCCATCACGATCCACGGAGAGGAGGTCCCGCTCATCGGGGCCAACGTCTCGATCGGCCTCCTCTACGTCTTCGCGATCACGTCGATCTCCGTCTACGCGATCGTGCTCGCGGGCTGGTCGTCGAACAACAAGTTCTCCCTGATGGGGGGAATCCGCTCGAGCGCGCAGATCATCTCCTACGAGCTGGCCATGACCTCGGCCGCGGCCGGCGTCATCCTCGCCGCCGGGTCCTTCCGCCTGAACGACGTCGTGGGGATGCAGGCGGGAACGTGGCTCGGGTTCGTCCCGCGCTGGAACGTCCTCGTGCAGCCGCTCGGCTTCCTGATCTTCTTCGTCTCCGCCTTCGCCGAGACCAACCGGCTGCCGTTCGACCTCCCCGAGGCCGAGGCCGAGCTGGTCGCCGGCTACCACACCGAGTACTCGGCGATGCACTTCGGGTCCTACTTCCTGGCGGAGTACATCAACGTCATCGTCGCCTCGGCGATGACCACGACGCTCTACTTCGGCGGGTGGTCGCTGCCGGGCTTCCACCCCTCCGGGATCCTGGGCGCCGTCGCCTCGATCGCCATCTTCGCCGCGAAGACCGCGTTCTTCGTGCTGATCTTCATCTGGGTGCGGTGGACGCTCCCCCGCTTCCGCTACGACCAGCTGATGACGCTCGGCTGGAAGACGCTCCTTCCGCTCTCGCTCGTGAACCTCTTCTGGGCCGCCGCCATCGAGATGTGGCGGATGGGCGCGGGGCACTGACGTGGATCGCCTGGTGTTCGAGGTCTTCGCCGCCGTCGCTATCGTCTTCGCGGCGCTGATGGTCCTCTCGCGCAACCCCGTGCGGAGCGTCCTCTCGCTGGTCGTGGCCTTCTTCGCGCTCGCCGGCTGCTACGTGCTGCTCTTCTCGCCCTTCATCGCGGTGATCCAGGTCATCGTCTACGCCGGCGCGATCCTCGTGCTGTTCCTCTTCGTGCTCATGCTCCTGAACGTCGGGCCCGAGCGACCCGAGAAGACGGGCCGCCCGATCCAGACGCTTCTCTCGGGGATCGCCATCGTCCTCTTCGCCGGGTTCCTGCTCTCGGCGCTGCGCCACAGCGGCTCGGCGGCGCCGCGCGCGCTGGCCGGCGAGCCGAACGTGCTGGGAAGGCCCGAGGCGCTGGCGCGGGAGCTCTTCAGCGGCTACCTGCTGCACTTCGAGGCGGTCTCGATCCTCCTGCTGTCGGCGCTGGTGGGCGCCTTCGTCCTGGCGCGCCGCGACAGGGAGCCGCGCGGATGATCGGCACGATCCCTCTCTCCGAGGTCCTCATCGTGTCGGGCGCGCTCTTCTGCATCGGGCTCTGCGGCGCCCTCCTGCGGCGCAACGCGATCCAGATCTTCCTCTCGATCGAGCTCATGATGAACTCGGCAAACCTGGCCATCCTCGGCTACGGCGCGAGCCTCGGCACGCGCGAGGGGCAGATCGTCGTCTTCTTCGTCATCGCGATCGCCGCGGCCGAGGCCGCCGTGGGCCTCGCGATCTTCGTCGCCCTGTTCCGGCACACCGAAACGATCGACGTCAACCGGATCAACCTGCTGAAGTGGTGAGGCGCCGCCGATGATCGCCCTCTGGGTCATCCCCGTGATCCCGCTCGTGGGATTCGCCCTGAACGGGCTCCTGGGGACGAGGCTCGGCAAGGGGTTCGTGTCGGCGGTCGGCGTCGGGTCCGCGGGCCTCGCCACCCTCGCCGCCTACAGCCGCCTCATTCCGTACCTCTCCTCCGGCGGCGGAACGCCGGTGATCGAGCCGTACGGGAGCTGGATCGTGGCGGGCTCCCTCTCGATCGACCTCTCGTTCCGACTCGATCCGCTCTCCGCGCTGATGCTGTCGTTCGTGACCTTCGTCGGCTTCCTGATCCACGTCTACTCGGTCGGCTACATGCACCACGACGAGACCGACGCCGGCTACGCGCGCTATTTCGGGTACCTGAACCTGTTCCTGTTCGCGATGCTGGTCCTGGTGCTCGCCGAGACCTTCCTCCTCATGTTCGTGGGCTGGGAGGGTGTCGGGCTCTGCTCGTATCTGCTGGTGGGCTACTACTACGACCGCGAGTACGCCGCGGCGGCGGGCAAGAAGGCGTTCGTCGTCAACCGCATCGGCGACTTCGGCTTCCTGCTCGGGATGTTCGGTCTCTTCACGACCTTCGGCAGCCTGAGCTACTCCGAGGTCTTCGGCAAGGCGGCGGGCAATCCCGCGCTCTACCAGCCCGCGCTGACGCTGATCTGCCTCTGCCTGTTCGTCGGCGCCGTCGGCAAGAGCGCGCAGGTGCCGCTGTACGTCTGGCTCCCGGACGCGATGGCGGGCCCGACGCCGGTCTCCGCTCTGATCCACGCCGCCACCATGGTCACCGCCGGCGTCTACATGGTGACGCGCTGCAACGTGCTCTTCCGCCTCGCGCCCGAGGCGATGGCGGTGGTCGCGGGGATCGGCGCCTTCACGGCGATCTTCGCCGGCACGATCGCCGTCGCGCAGAACGACATCAAGAAGGTCCTGGCCTACTCGACGGTCTCGCAGCTCGGCTACATGTTCCTCGCCTGCGGCGTCGGCGCCTACGTGGCCGGCATGTTCCACGTCATGACGCACGCCTTCTTCAAGGCCTGCCTCTTCCTCGGTTCGGGCTCGGTCATCCACGCCATGGGCGGCGAGCAGGACATGCGGAAGATGGGCGGGCTGAAGTCCAAGCTCCCGATCACCTTCTGGACCTTCCTCGTCGCCACCCTCGCGATCGCCGGCATCCCTCCGCTCGCCGGCTTCTTCTCGAAGGACGCGATCCTCGCCGGCGCGTTCGAGGCCGGCGGCCTGCGCATCCTCTGGGCGGTCGGGCTCTTCACGGCCGGCCTGACGGCGTTCTACATGTTCCGCCTGGTCTCGCTGACCTTCTTCGGGCGATTCCGCGGCACCCCCGACCAGGAGCACCACCTGCACGAGTCGCCGCCGTCCATGACGCTGCCCCTGATCGTCCTGGCGATCCTCTCGGTCGTCGGCGGCTGGGTCGGGCTTCCCGCGGTCTTCGGGGAGAACGCCAACGTCTTTGCGCGCTTCCTCGCTCCCGTGCTCCCCGGCCTCAAGGGCGTCGAGGAGCACGCCGCGCTGCCCCACGCGACCGAGTGGGCCCTGATGGCCGTCTCGGTGCTCGTCGCCGCGGCGGGGCTCCTCCTGGCGTGGAGCTGGTACGCCAGGGGCGAGGGACGGACCCCGGCGCGCATCGCCGCGGCCTCCCCCGGCGTGTATGCGCTGGTCGCCGACAAGTTCCGCATCGACGAGCTCTACGGCGTCCTCTTCGTGAAGCCGTTCTACTGGCTCTCGCGGACCCTGTGGAAGGTCGTCGACGTCCTCCTGATCGACGGGGTCCTCAACGCCGGCGCCTTCGTGGTCGAGCTGACCGGCGACCTGCTGCGCTTCCTCCAGACCGGCAACGTGCGCAACTACGCCCTGACCTTCCTGCTCGGCCTCGTCGCCCTGCTGCTCGTCGTGGCGGGGTGGATCTAGACGGCGATGAAGACGCTCCTGGCCGAGCACCTGCTCACCGTCCTCGTGTTCCTGCCGACCGCGGGAGCGATCCTGTTGCTCCTCCTGCCGCGCTCGGCGGCGGGCGTCGCGAAGGTCGGCGCGCTCACCGTGGCGACGCTCGAGTGCGTGCTGTCGCTGCCGCTGTGGTGGCACTTCGACACGGCCCTGCGCGGCTTCCAGTTCCGCGAGGCGGCGCCGTGGATCCAGCCCCTCGGGATCTCCTACCTCCTCGGCATCGACGGCATCTCGCTCGTCCTGATCCTGCTGACGACGATCCTGACGCCCGTGTCGCTCCTCTTCTCGCTGACCCATGTCGAGAAGGAGGTCCGGGGCTTCTCGATCGCGTTCCTGATCCTCGAGACGGGCGTGATCGGGACGCTCGTCGCGCTGGACCTCGCCCTGTTCTACGTCTTCTGGGAGGTCATGCTGGTGCCCATGTACTTCATCATCGGCATCTGGGGCGGGAACCGCCGCATCTACGCCGCCATGAAGTTCTTCCTCTTCACGATGGCGGGCAGCCTCTTGATGTTCCTCGCCATTCTCTACGTCGCGATCAAGCACCACGCCGCGACGGGCGTCTGGTCTTTCGCGCTCGAGGACCTCTACCGGCTGACGTTCACGGGCACGACGGCGGTCGTCCTCTTCGCCGCGTTCGCTCTCGCGTTCGCGATCAAGGTTCCCGTCTTCCCGCTGCACACGTGGCTTCCGGACGCCCACACCGAGGCGCCGACGGCCGGCTCGATCATCCTGGCCGGCATCCTGCTCAAGCTCGGCGTTTACGGGTACCTGCGCTTCGCGCTGCCCCTCTTCCCCGGTACCGCCCTGCGGTATGCGCCCTGGCTCGGCGTCCTGGGGGTGATCGGCGTCGTCTACGGGGCGCTCGTGGCCTTCGCGCAGCACGACATGAAGCGCCTCGTGGCGTACTCCTCGGTCTCGCACCTGGGACTGGTCGTGATCGGCGTCGGCGCGTTCACCACGATCTCGCTCCAGGGCTCGATCCTCCAGATGGTCAACCACGGGCTCTCCACGGGCGCGCTGTTCCTGCTGGTCGGCGTCCTCTACGAGCGCCGCCACACGCGCGAGATCTCGGCCTACGGCGGCGTCGCCGGCATCGTCCCGGTCACGACCGCCCTCTTCCTCGTCGCGACGCTCTCGTCGATCGGGCTGCCGGGCCTGAACGGTTTCGTGGGCGAGTTCCTCATCCTCCTCGGCACGTGGACCTCGCCCCACCGCTGGTGGTCGGTCGCCGCCGCGACCGGCGTGATCCTCTCGGCGATCTACATGCTCACCCTCGTCCAGCGCGTGTTCTGGAACCCGGTCACGCACGAGGAGAACCGCCGCCTGACCGACATCCGCTGGAGCGAGCTCGTCGCGGCCTCGGTCCTCGTCGTCCTCATGGTCTGGATCGGCGTGCGCCCCAATGACGTCCTCGACCGCCTCCGCGTCTCGGTCGACGCGCTGCAGCAGGCCGTGGCGAACAAGCAGCTCGTCGAGGCGCAGGTGAGCAACCCGCCGGAGATCGCGAAGGGCGCGAAGGGCGAAGCCCCGTGAGCACGAGCCTGATCCTGCTCACCCACGCGGACTGGCTCTCGATCCTGCCGGAGGTCTCGCTCGCCGCGGCGGGATGCCTGATCCTGCTGCTGGAAGCGTTCCTGCCGTCGCTGCGCCGGTGGTTCGCGACGCTCGCGCTCGCGGGAGTCGCCGCATCGCTCTACTTCCTGATGGCCGCGCCGCCGGGCGCGACCTTCGACGGACGATTCGAGACCTCGCCCCTGACCTGGCTCATGGGCCTCTTCCTGGGCGGCTCCGCGGCCGTCGCGATCCTCGTCGCGAAGCCCTACCTCGAGCGGACCCGGGACGAGCGCGGCGAGTTCTACGCGCTGCTCCTCTGGGGACACCTCGGCGTCTCGCTCATGATCCGCGGGCTCGACCTCCTCATCGTCTTCATCGGCCTCGAGACCCTGTCGCTGTCCTTCTACGTGCTCGCCGCGTACTTCCGCGGCATCGAGGCCTCCTCGGAGGCGGGGCTGAAGTACTTCCTGACGGGGGCCTTCGCGTCGGCGTTCACGCTGTACGGCATCGTCCTCCTGTTCGGGGCGAGCGGCTCGACGCGGATCGCCGGCCTCGCGCAGGAGGGGCTCGCGGGACGCCCGGCCGTCATCCTCGGCGTGCTGCTCCTTTTGGTCGGGTTCGGGTTCAAGATGTCGCTCGCCCCGTTCCACGCGTGGGCGCCCGACGTGTACCAGGGCATGCCCACGCCGGCGGTCCTGTACCTCTCGATCGCTCCCAAGGGCGCGAGCGTCCTCGTGCTCTTCCGCGTGCTCGCCGCGACCTTCCAGCCGGGCCTTCCCGACCGCTTCCACGCGGCCGTGGCCGCTCTCGCGGTCCTCTCGATGACGCTCGGCAACGTCGTCGCGCTCGCGCAGCGGGACGCGAAGCGGCTGCTCGCCTACTCGGGCATCGCGCACATGGGCTACGTCACCATCGCGCTGGCGGTCTTCGGACGCGAGGCCCTGGCGGCCGCGATCGTGTACTTCTTCGCGTACCTCGTCTCGAACGCCGGTGCGTTCGCCGCGGTCTCGGCGCTCTACCGCGACGAGACCAAGCCGCATCCGGTCGCGATGCTCGCCGGGGAGGGACGGCGGGCCCGATTCGCCTCGGCGGTCTTCGCGCTGTGCCTGTTCTCGCTGGCCGGCATCCCGGCGACGGCCGGCTTCATCGGCAAGTTCTTCATCTTCAAGGCTGCGCTCGAGCGGGGAATGTACGCCCTCGCGATCATCGGCGTGCTCAACAGCCTGGTCTCGATCGGCTACTACCTGAAGGTCGTGTACATCCTCTACATGCGCGACCCGATCGAGCCCGAGGCGCCGCCCCCGCTCGCCTTCGCGGACTGGCTCGCGCTGTCGATCTGCGCCGCCGGCATCTTCGCCTTCGGCGTTTTTCCCGCCTCGCTGTGGAGGCTCGCCCGCTCGGCGGCCGCCACCCTTCCCCTGCCCGGCCCCTGAGGGCCAACGCCGCACTTGCGAACCGCCCGAGCATAAGGAGAGAGACGAATGGCATCCAAGCGTCCGGCCCCCCGCGTCGCGAGCGCGAAACGGAAAGCGGCTCCCGCCGCCCCACCTTCACCGGAGGATCTCAACCCCTACGACTTCGCGCAGCGTCAGTTCGATCGCGCGGCCGATCACCTCGGGCTGAACGCCGGCATCCGCGACGTGCTGCGGAACCCCAAGCGCCAGCTGACCGTTTCGATCCCGGTCAAGATGGACAACAAACGCATCAAGGTCTTCACGGGCTATCGCGTCCAGCACTCGATCGCGCGCGGGCCCTCGAAGGGCGGCATCCGATTTCATCCCGGCGTCACGATCGACGAGGTCAAGGCGCTGGCGATGTGGATGACCTGGAAGTGCGCCGTCGTCAACATCCCCTTCGGCGGGGCCAAGGGCGGAATCACGGTCGACCCCAAGAAGCTGTCGATGGACGAGAACGAGCGGCTGACCCGCCGCTACACCTCCGAGATCTCGATCCTCCTGGGTCATGACAAGGACATCCCCGCGCCCGACGTCTACACGACGCCACAGCACATGGCCTGGATCATGGACACCTTCTCGATGACGCAGGGGTACTCGACTCTCGGCGTCGTGACCGGAAAGCCGATCTCGCTGGGCGGCTCCGCCGGACGAAACGAGGCGACGGCGGAAGGCTGCTTCGTGGCGATCGAGGAGGCTTCGAAACGGATACGGCTGTCGTTGAAGGGCGCGACCGCGGCGGTGCAGGGCTACGGCAACGCCGGAATGCACGTCGCGCGGTTCCTGGACGAGGCGGGCGCCCGGGTCGTCGCCGTGTCCGACTCCAAGGGTGGGATCTACGAGAAGCGCGGGCTGCGGCTGGATGATGTCAACGCGTCCAAGGAAAAGAAGGGAAGCGTCACCGCGGCCCGCGGCCAGAAGATTTCCAATGCCGAGCTTCTCGAGCTCTCCGTCGACGTCCTGGTCCCCGCCGCCCTCGAGGGCGTGATCACGCGCGAGAACGCGCCTCGCGTCCGCGCCAAGATCGTGGCCGAGGCGGCCAACGGGCCGACGACACCCGACGCCGACGACATCCTCCGGCGCAACGGCGTCGTCGTCATACCGGACATCCTGGCCAACGCCGGCGGCGTCACCGTGTCCTACTTCGAGTGGGTCCAGGACCTGTACTCCTTCTTCTGGGACCCGGACGTCGTCCGCAGCCACTTAGAGCGCACGATCCGCCGCGCATACGAGGACGTCGCGGAGACGGCCCGGCGCCACGACACGGACCTTCGGACCGGCGCCCTCATTCTCGCGGTCGGACGCGTCGAGGAGACGACGCGGATCCGCGGGCTGTTCCCCTAACGTAGCCGTCGCTTGCCCGCCGCCTCGGGACGACCAGTCGAGCTATTCCTCGATCAGGATCGCCCGCACGGGCGAGGCGTCGAGGCTGTCGAAGCGCAGCGGGAGCGCGACGAGCTGATAGTCGCCCTCCGGCACGTCGCTCAGGTCCAGGTCCTCGAGCAGCGCGACGCCCCGCTCGAGGAGGGCGCGGTGCGCGGGCAGGTCATCGGCGTCCTCGGGGTCGATCGACGCGGCGTCAGTGCCCACGAGCATCGCGCCGCGCTCGGCCAGGCGGATGGCCGCGAGCGGCGAGAGCGACGCCTTGCCGCCGCTCCGAAACAGCACGCGCAGCGGGCCCAGGGCGCGGGGCGGGAGGAGGTCCGGCCCCGTCTCCCCCAGGCCCGGCAGCGCCACGACGCGCGCCTTCCCCACGTACGCCGCGAGCGGCGCGGCGCCGATCGCCTGCCCGTCCGCGAAGACGTGGCTCGGCGCGTCGGCGTGGGTGCCGCAGTGTGCGCTCATCGTGAAGCACGTCGAGCCGAAGGGGGCGCCGGAACCGCCGCTCTCCGTCTCGCGCCACGAGAACGGGACGTCGCCCGGCCAGACGAACGTCGACTCGGAGATCCGGCGGGAGATGTCGTAGATCCTCATCGTCAGCGCGTCATCGCATGCGTCGCAGAGTCTTGGTCTCGGCGTAGCGCTCCGCGACGTGGGGATCGTAGGCCTTGTAGTGCGACGGGTCCGGCAGGTCCCGGTACTCGGCGTCGCAGCGGTAGCAGATCGCGACGGGTCGGATGCGCGCCGCCACGACCCAGTCGATGAGGACCGTCGCGAGCAGCACCGGCGTGAACCAGATCCAGCCCAGCCGCCAGCCCACCAGGAACGCGGCGCCCAGGGACGCGGCCATGATGAGACAGCCCAGCCGCTGGTCGAAGTCCTTCTGAAGGAAGAAGGCGCGGTTGCCGCAGAACGCGCAGGGGAACTCCGCGGCGGATAGGGCCCCGAAGTCCGCCGCGAAAGCCTTCCCGCACCGCGCGCACGCCTGCTCCGCCGCCTCCGGGAACGGGGGCGCGAAGTCGCGGGCCATAAGGCATTCGCCGCAGTAGTACCGGACGCGCATGCGTCGCGCGCCTAAGCCGGAAAGCCCGTCGCGACGGTCAGGTAGGAGGAGAGCAGCTCGCCGATCAGCACGAACACCAGCGCGACGTAGAGGAGGCCCGTCGCCGCCTGGTTCGACTTCATCTCGGCCGTACGCCAGATGAAATACGAGAGAGCGAGCGGCCCGACGATCCCCCAGAGCACGCGGAACAGGAAGAAGAGCGCGTCCCGTTCGACCGACAGCAGCGCGCCGAGGCCCTCCGTCCCGGCGTGCGACGCCACCGCGAGCGCCAGGTAGATCGTGCGGAACGCGGCGAGTCCCGCGAACAGGATCGCGCCCCGGGCGAGGAGGCGGAACGGGAGCGAGCGCGACACGAGGTACCAGTGCCCCAGGTTCATGATCAGGACGACGGCGCCGAAGAACAGGCCGCCCGCCATCGCGCCGACGGCGGTCCAGGCGTCTCCGCCGGTCTCCCGCGGTGCGACCAGGGCGACGCGGATCACGCTCCAGGCCGCGCACGCCGCCCCGGCGGCGAGCAGCGGACGGGCCGCCGAGGCTCGGCCGGCGTGGGCCGCGAGGGTGTAGGCGGAGAGGAGCCCGGCAGAGGCCCACCCGAGTGCGGGCGGCATTCCGGCCGGCCTCACGGCGACGGCCAGCCCCGCGAACGCCGCCGCGAGGCCGCCGTGCAGCGAGAAGAAGCCGCGTCCGAGCGTCGCGGGCGGAAACAGCAGGAGCAGCAGCGCGATGCCCGCGCAGGCCTCCAGCAGGAACAGTCCCAGCCCCGACATCGCCATGAGGCGGCGATTCTACTTCCGGCGCCCTCGGACGTCTCCGAGCCGAGCCCTACGGCTCCTCCGTCATCAGGAAGAACGAGCCGTCGCTGGTGACCGAGTCGAGCTGGACGGCGTAGCCGGAGATCCGGCCGGCCGTGACCGGCGTCGCCGTGACGCTCATCAGGCGCGTGGCTCCCGGCACGCCGGCGCTCACGAAGACGTTGTTGAGCTGCACGACCTCGCCCGGGCCGAGCGGCCGGGAGACCACGCTCGAGAGCGTGAAGTCCTTGATCTTCGCCCCGGTCGTGGCGTCGAGGTACGTGATCCGGAGGTCGACCGGCGTCGCGCCCTCGTTGACGAACCCGATGTTGGCCCGGGTCGTCCCGTCGCTGCCGAACGTTCCGTTGCGGAGGAACGCGACGATCCGGCTTCCCGATCCCGCGGTCTGGGCGTCGCGCCCGACGTAGGCGATGCCGTTCGTTCCGCCGCCGGCGGCCGGGCTGAACGTCCGGGCGACCAGGCTCAGCTGCGACGGGTCGGTCAGCGCGTCGGCCGTCACCTCCAGCGTGCCGAAGAGCCCGACCGACTGGTCCTGTGGACGGATCAGGCCCGAGTCCTTGAAAGTCTGGATGACGTCCTCGAATGTCTGCGCCTGGCCGCCCGCGATCGGCTCCGGGAGGGTCAGCGTCGGCGTCTGGACGCTCCCGTCCACGGGCGAGCGGTAGGTCAGGGTCATCCGCGGCGTGACCGTCGGCGACCCGCTCGCGACCCCGACCATGAGGAAGGTCCGGTAGAACACGACGCCCTGGACCTGGGTCACGACCGGTATCCGCTGGGATATCGCGCTGACGACCAGCGCCGGCACGAACAACAGAATGGCGGACGCGGCCGCGGCGATCCGGGGCGTTCTCATCCAGGCCTCCCTTTTGCGAAGGGAGGATTCTAGCGCGGCCGCGCCGAGGGATCCGCCCTACTCCTCCTCGAAGAAGAAGAACGCGCCGTCCTGAGTCGTGTTGTCGAGCTGCACGCCGTAGCCCGAGACGTAGACGCCGTTGGTCAGCGCCTTCAGCTCCACGACGAGCTTGGTCGTCGTGCCCGGCACCGCGGGGTCGGCGAAGAGGTTGTTGATCTGGTAGACCTCGTTCTCCTCGAGGACGTGCCCGGCCCGGGAGCTCAGCGCGAACGTCTTCAGGAGATTGCCCGAATCGCCATCGAAGTACGAGACCTGGACGTCCGTCGTGCCGAAGCCCTCGTTGATGATGCCGAGGTTCGCCCGCGTGCTGCCGTCGTTCCCGAAGACGCCGCTTCGCATCGCGCCGATGACGCGGCCCTGGCTGCCGGTCAGACAGAAGCAGCGGCCCGCGTAGGCGATCCCGAGCGTTCCTCCGGCCGGCGCCGCGCTGTAGGTGCGCGCGACCGCGGCCGCCTCGAACTTGTTGTCGTCCTCGATCGTGTCGAACGTGACGAGCAGGGTTCCGAAGAGCGGCGAGTTGACGTCCGCAGCACGGATCGCGCCCTGGTCCTTGAACTCCTGGACGATGTCGTCGAACACCTGGACCTTACGCGGGCCGAGGTTCGGCGAGATCGCGAGCTGCGCGATCTGGAAGGACCCGTCCGGCGCGCGGTAGGAGAACCGCATGTTCACCGGAGTCGTGACCGCCGCGTTCCCGTTCGAGATCGTCATCGAGGTCCGGTAGAGCGCTGCTCCCTGGACCTGTGTGACGACGGGTACGGACTTGGTGTGTTCGGCCTGAGCGATGCCGGAGGGGAGAAGTGACGCCGAGATGCCGAGCGTGAGCCCCAACGAATGGCGAATCATGGCCGCCTCCTTGAGTTAACCCGGCATCATAGTCCTCGCTTTCCGGATCGCCTCCGCGATCGTCGCGACGTGGTCGACGAGGCCGTGATCGCCACCGGGGATGGAGACGAAGCGCGAGCCGGGCTTCAGCCGGCCGGATGCGTCCCACCGCCGCCACGTGTCGCGGACGCCCTCGTAGGGCACGCTCTCGTCCTTGTCCCCCATCACGACTGTCACAGGGACCGGCGGCGGATCGCGGTCGACGTCGACCTGCGCCATCTGCTCGAAGAAGCGGCGGTGAATCGAGAGCTCGCGATTCGCGCCATGGTGGAAGAAGCGGACAGGATCGCCCGGCGCGAGCTTCTCGGTCCAGCGGGTTCCGAAGCCGAGGGCGGGGGCGACCAGGACGAGCGGGGCGCGGACACCGCGACGCGCGGCCTCGAGGGCGACGAGGGCGCCCAGCGAGCTTCCGATGACGACGGCAGGGTTTGCTGCGGCGGCGGCGCGCACGGCTTCGTCGGCCATGACGTCGAAGTCGAGCCGCTCGAAGGAGGGCCGATTCAGGTCCGGGGCGAGGAGTTCGATCCCCTCAGCCGCGAAGGCCTCTCGCAGCAGTGCGATCTTCCGGCCAGCGGGAGAGGAGGCGAAGCCGTGGAGGTAGAGGAGGGCTGACATCCAATGGTTAGCATAACGATCTCGACTTTAGCCAAAAAACATGGGAACAAACTTTACTCGACGAACCACAAAAGGCCTCCTTGCCTTAGTACCTCCTCTGAACCAACGAAGAAGCTTAATCATTGTTATCTAAGCGAAGAGCTTTAAGCTGCTCGTGAAGCTGAATCAGTGCCGGCCTATCTCCCGTTCGACGCCTCACGGCGTCGGTCAGCATCCGAGTGACTGCTATCGCCTCTTTGAAAAGCCTCGCCTCCCTTATAGTCGGCAATGCTGTCGCGATCTCTGCTACAGCCTCCTGGTCCCTCCCGACAGCAAACAAGGTTTCGGCAAGCAGTACGCGGATGTAGGCGGCGTTGCGGCGCATTGCGGCGCTCTCAAACGCGAAGATGGACGCTGTATAGGCTCCAATTGCCTCGGGGATAAGCCCTTGGTCGCGAAGGCACTCAGCGAAGCTTCCATAGAATTGGGCAGTGCACAGCGGTACATTCACCTTGGCTACGGCAGTCGCCGCTGAAGCGAAACATCTTGACGCTTCGTCGTAAGAGCCCTCCGCCATCCGCATCTCTGCCAGATTGATCGCCGCCAGACAATGCGAGGTCGGGTTCGTGGTTGCTGCGTCGCCGTTGACCATCGCCGATAAGACCTCGATAGCCTCCGGGAGCCGATTCGCCCCCTTGAGCGCATTCGCCTCCAATAGCCTCGTGGCCTCGTACTCGAACCAAGCGCCATCGTCGAGGAAGATCCTCTTGAGATCCTGAATGCGGGACAGAATCGGGTGGAAGTCATGCCGCTCGTTTAGAAGCGCGAGCTCGACCACATCCGAACGCGCGAAATGAATGGCGGGCTTGGGAAGCTTCCCGTAACAAGTTCGCGCATCCATCAGCCATGCGGCAGAATCATCCAGCCGACCCAGATGCTTGAGGGCAACCGCGGAAGAGACACAGAGCTCACCCACGAGAAACCATGCCTCCACCGCAGAAGCATCGTCGAGCCGGGCGCGAAGCCAGTCGCATGCGGCCACCGCATTAGTGGCGACCTCGGTGCATTCCGAATTTCGCTTTCGCTCAAACATGACCGTCGTCGCTAGAAGAATCGTCGGGTCGGAGAGAAACCGCCAGTTCACCTCTGAAGATCCATGCGCGAAGCCGATTGCGGTGAAGTCGGGCACGGCGTCAAGCGCCAACACAAAATCAGCACATCGGTCTCTCCATACCTTCAACTCTGCATAACTTCGCGACACTAGGCACAGCCTCCATGCAGTGAATGCAAGGCGCGACAGGATGTGAGAGCGCTCGTCAAACTCATCATCGGACCAAGAGAGACCTGCCACAACCTGGAACGCAGATGTGACCTCTTGAAGAAGGGATTCTGGTTCAGGACAAGGAAATTCGTCATCAAAGACCGCGCACAGCGCAAACAGAACGTCCGCGCGAGATTCATCGCCCGCCAATATTTCGGGCAGAGAGTGCAGCCGGCCCCGGATGAGCGTAGCGCGATCGAGCATATCGGGAACACTGGGCCCGGCCCGTAGAAGACTCCTGGAGGTGGCGTCTAGCCAACTCGCGAGCGACGTATCTGAGATCTGGAGCACCTTAGTTGTCTCCTAAGATTTCGGGGGTTGACCTGCCGTCCTCGGATTCGATGTCGCGCAAGCCCCACCTCGCCGATAACTGGGCCCGCCGGGCTACTTTTCGCAGATGGTTGATTGACAAGTGATCGACAACCTGGACGAGCCATGCCTTTGGATTCCCTGCGGCGTCCAACTTGCCGAGCGCCACCACAAATGCATCCTGAACTATGTCCCGGGCGTCGTCTTTCGAGAGACCATGCTTCCAGCTCGCTCGGCGCACTAGGGGCAAGAAAACCCGACGGTAGAACTCGTCTAACTCGGGTTCACCCATTGGCAGACGCACACGAGCCGCAACGGCTTCCGAGGGTTGTTCCCGCCTCGCCCGTGACGCCATGAACACCTCCGAAGGAAGGAGGGATATCTATCTACATATTGTCACGAGGAAGAGCGGAAAAAGAACGACCCCCGATTGGGGGTCGAAGTGTAGGAGGAGATGAAGGAACTAGTTCTTGCTTTGGAGGTATTGGCGGAGCTCGCCGAGGGCCTTTGGATTGGCCTTCCGTTGCCGGACCGATTCGTTCAGGATTGCAATGGCTGCAAACCCTTCTGGGACCATCTTCTCCCGCTCAATCGTGGGAAGTGCGGCTCGGATCTCAAGCTCGGCCTCAGCAGTGCGCCCGGTCTCCAGCAAGGTCTCAGCGACAACAACTTGGAGGTACGCAGTACGCGCCGCCATCCCGAGGGTCAGGTAGTCTCGCGCAGATTCTCTGTAGGCCTCCAGCGCAGACGCGTACTGACCCATTCTGCGTAGCGTTTCTCCAAGGGCTGCCTTCAGGTCAGCTAGAGCCACAAGTCGCCTTGCCGTTTTGAGGAAGGGCAGCGCATCGCGATAGAGGCCAAGCGCCACATCAAACCGCCCCTCAGAAGATCTCAGATCCCCCAGGTTCACGAGAGCCATCCCCTGTATGGCCGGATCGGCCTGGGCTGCCGAGCCGATCGCGTGGAGCCTTTCCGCGGCTTCGCCAATCCGTCCAAGTTCCTTAAGCGACATGGCCTCAAGAAAACGACATTTCGAGAGCTCAGCGTCCATTCCAAGTTTTTCGAAGGTACGGGCTGTCGATGGCAGAAGCTCGAGCACGTCCTCGTGCCTTCGCATGTCATATTTCAGGGTTAGCCGAGCGTAGGAGACCCTGGCGAGGTGGGCCGCCGGGCTCACTGTGTGGCGGAAGCTCGCCTCTGCCCGATCCAGCCATCGTTCCGTCTCCTCGCGACGACCCAAAAGCCGGAATGAGACACCTGCCAGCAGCCCGAATTCGCCAGCGAAGAATTCTTGCTCGTCAAACAAACCAACGAGGGAGAAGTGCTCAACTACCCAGCCGTAGAGAAAGGAGGCTTCGCTCGCCGCATCAGCGGGGCACGTATTCGATCGCTCCCAGAGCAATCCACAGATCGCCAGAAGAATATCGGCGTCGTCGAGATAGGTCGATCGAGACTTCTCCACGCGAGCTTCCGGCCCTAGGTTCAAATACGAATTAGCCGCTTTACGCGCCTCCTCCCTCGTGAGCGGCGAGGTGCCGACACGTCGGGAAGGGAACTGAAGAATTCGAGCGGTTTCAGGCATCGGAGCGTCGGAAGTCGTAGAGCTGCAGGCTGCGCGAAAAGTCATGCGCGACATCTGCAGGCTCCCGATCAAGGATTCCCTTTAGCCGATCGTCACTAGTCCGAACCCCACTACCGACCAAGTACTTCTGATACTCGCGAGCAAACTGGCAGCAGGCGACAAGAAGGTATGGACGATTCTCACGAACGGAGGCGCCCGGGCGATAACAGAAGCGACGGAACCAGACGTAGAGATCTTTTTCGAGTTCAGTCGCCTCTTGCTCGCTGAGCTGGTAATGAGTGACGAGGGCTATGTGAACGAGACCCAAGGTC